>Ga0265319_1000341_pt1 | contig 34191 bp, 33 predicted proteins | sample 4824metaG_FD_192443 | JGI IMG/M metagenome (GOLD analysis project Ga0265319, IMG submission 192443) | Rhizosphere microbial communities from Carex aquatilis grown in University of Washington, Seatle, WA, United States - 4-8-24 metaG | ecosystem: Host-associated > Plants > Roots > Rhizosphere >...
CCGATCCAGCATTGGCTCAATACGATGCACGACCGCCCAGAGCGCGACGAGGAGCGCTACTGGCAGCAGATCGCCTTCATCAACGACCCGCATTTCTTCCGGAACGGGGAGCCGAGAAACCGGCCGCGGTACAGGCCTGGCGATCTCGTCGTGATCTACCTCTCGGGGACGTACAGATGTCCGGCGGCCGTTCGAGTCGCTGGTACGGCGTCGTTCGAGCCGGAGCGGGTCGAGCGCAGCCAGCAGACGCGAGAGGGCGACGGCGGCCGCTGGGGATGGGTGACGGACGTGGAGCCGATCGCGGGGAAGCCGCTGGTGCTGGCGCCGGGGATCGGCGATATCGGCGTGGAGAGTCGGTCCCTGATGCGGCGCGCGCGTCTCAAGCTCACGCCTGCGCAGTACCACGCGGCCCTGTCGGCGCTTGGCGGCTGAGCGCACGAGGGAGCGGCGGAGGGCCGATAGACCTCTCCGCTGCTCCCACCGTGATTAGCTCAGGTTGATCCCACGTCGCTTCAGCTCGTGAGCGGCGCGGTCATACGCGTCCTGGTCTTGCGTGCCGGTAGTTGAGACCAGCAGTGCTCCCGTCCCAACGTCGAAGTACGCATGCAGGTAGTGCCCGAGATCCGAGATCCAGGCGCGGATCTGCAGGATCGCGCGGTCATCGCTCTCGAACACCTTCGCCCGCACAGACAGCGACTCATCATCGGTTGTCAGCACGGACGTGCGGCGACTACCGTTCGCGTGGTTCGCGAGCAGCGTTGTGGCATCCATTTGGTGCCTCCTCCTGTATTCGATTCGGCGCTCCCCCCAGCGGGCAGCGCTCAGCCCATATTCTAGAGCAAGGCTCCGCGTATCGCGAGCATCGAGCGCCGAGTCGAATCGCAGAACGTCCCGCTGAGCCGCTACGGTCGCGGCCATGCACAGCCTTGTGATTGCCACCGACTTCTGGGGCGGACTGGCTGCCGGAGCGTCGGTCATCGCGGCCGTAGCGGCTCTGGCTACCGTCCGCTACGCCCGAGCGACCGTCACCGATGCACGGCAAGGGCGGCGCGAGGCTGCCGCCCAGCATGAGGCGGTTCTTGCCGAGCAGCAGCGAACCGCAGCAGCGACAGAGGCGGCACAGGAGCAGACGCGCCGCGCAGCGACGGAAGCTCGAGCGGCGTACGAGCACGAGCGAACAGCGGCGGCCAGAACGCTGGCGATGCAGCAAACCCTTCGTCGGATCGACGAGATTGATCGCATCGCGCAGCTTCTCGGCTCGCTCGCGAACATCGCGCGAGACGAGGCTGTGATTCCACCCCCGACAGTGGGGTTGCCAGGAATCCCGATGACTCGGATCCCAACGGTCCTCGCCGAGCTTCGCACTGCGACGGCGCTGCATTCGGCACTCGGCGGGGCTGAGCTTCCGAACGTTCACGATCTTGCCGACAACGGCTACGCGCTCTGGCGGGAGGCGATGCAGTTCCTCGGCCGCGCGCACGCGGCGCTCGAAGAGATCGGTTGGCTCGTGGCGAACGACCAGCGCTATGTGCCCATCGAACGACCGCCAGAAGTGACAGCATGAGTGCTGGGAACACAGTGAGCATCGGGCTGGGTGCGCTTGGTACGGCGCTCGGCGCTGCGAGCATCGCACTGGTGTTCGCGGTTGAGCGCGTTCGAGCGCCGCGGGTCGTCTTCGAGGTGGGTCACGAACACTGGCCTAAGCAACCTGAGTTCGCCCATCTTGCTGTTATCAACCGGCCGCGGCGCGGCTTGCTCGGTAGACGCTTTCGCGGTATGACGGCGACGAATTGCCGCGTAAGCGTCGAGTTCCGCCGTGCTGGGGTTCGGGTGCTCGGGCCGATCGACGCCCGCTGGAGCGGATTGCCAGAACCCCGCTACCCCAGTGACTTCCCGAACTCGTACCGATGGGACCTCGCCGCTACGGGTCAACCCGAGCAGATTGCAATCGCTCGCTCCGAAGGCGGACGCGTTCATGCATTCTCAGCAGAGTCCTATGCCCATTCGCGATGGCAGAAGCCGGGGTGGGAGCTTGAGCCGGCTGAGTATGAGGTCGTGATGGTTCTGGCGTCAACCGAGGCCGAGGCATCCCAGACCTTCCGGATGGTGGTCGCCGCTAACGGGGCGATTTCCCTGGGTGAGAAGGTCTGAACGGCAGGTCGGGGACGATGGGGACAGCGGGGACGGTTCCTCGCAGGGCGGCCGGCGCGTGCGGATGACTCTCAGACTAGGATCGCGTGAATGATAGTTGTGCAGGTGATGGCGGTCGTGGCGCTTTGGCTCGGGCCTCCGACGGTCTGCCTCATGAAGGGCAAGCGGTTCTTCGCCCTCTTCGGCTACTTCGGCATCGGAGTTCTCTTCGTCTGGGTTGGAGCCATTCGCCTCGCACTGCCCGACTCGCGCTGGGCGCGACACTTCTACGACGACGACAAGCTCGCTCGATCACGCGCGCGCTTCTCAGAAGCGATGGAGGTCGAATCCGAACGCGATCAGGAGATCCTTGCCGCGTGGGAGGGCGTCGAGATCAAACCCGACGAACTGGACCCGATCACGCGGCGCGCTCTGCGCAAAGCAGGACGCATCTAGGCTGATGGCTTACAGCGGCGTCCCTCTGAGCGAGTGGAACGGCAGCGCTGCGACGGATCGGCTTCACGCAACGATCCAGGAGTTGAATGCCACGGCTACAGAGCAGACAAAGGAGATGATTCGGCTGACTCGCTGGCTCGTGGCCCTCACCCTTCTGCTCGCTGTCGGGCTCATCGTCCAGATTGTGCTGGCCCTGACGTAAGGGATACGAGGATCTGTGCCTCGGCACTCGCTCTACGAGGGGAGCGTCGCAGTCGCCCGTTCGAGGTCGCCGCGGTCGATGATCCGCTCGACCAGGAAGCCGGCCTGCTCGCCAGCACGGAGCGTCTGCAGCTCGGCGTCGGTCAGCGGGCGGTAGAGGATGCGGTAGTCGCCGCGGCGTAGGCGCAGCCATGGTGCGTGGCCGACGAGCGGCTTGACGTCGAGGTTCGGCGGCTGGGGCTCGGCGGCGAGATCGTGCTCGAGGAGGTTCAGTAGGCGCCGGCGGTTCGGATGGTCGATGCGGCGCAGGTCCTTCAGCGCGCGCTTCGACAGCTCGATGTGGTTCACGGCTCGCGCTGCGGGGGCGGGGTCAGTCCGCGTCGAGGAGGCGTCGTGCCTCGGCGAGCGAGGTCGTCTCGCCGAGGGCCAGCTCGCGCTCGGCGTCGGCCATGCCCTTGACGAACTCGGGGGCGTTTGCGAGCACGAAGTCCTCGAACTGCGCGGAGTCCACGGGCAGCATGTAGGCGACGGGACGTCCGCGCCGCGTGATCATCGCGGGCTCCTTCGTCTCGTCCAGCTCGTTGATGATGGCGCTGGCATTGCGGGCCAGCTCGCGCACGCCGATGGTGCTCATGACGGTCTCCGAGAGTTGTACGACTTCATGTACGTACATGGGAGAATAGCGCAAGCGGCGCCACTGTCTCTACTCGGGTTCCTGGCGCAGGTTTCGCACGACCTCGAAGGCATGTGTCGGGGAATCTGCACGCATCGTCTCTACGCCGAGTTCGATCGGCCCGTTGGGGCCATCCGGTGTGTAGACGAACGGATGGTCGGGATGGGCGACGATCAGTGGAGTACCGCCGGCCTCCTGGATCCGGCGCGCAGCGTGACCGAGCCAGATCGCCGGATACGTCGAGCGGTAGAAGGTGCGCGCCTGAGAGTCCAGTGACCACGCCGTTGGATCACCCTCGGCGGGCAGATCGTTGACCGGGACCGCTCCGAGCACCTGTCCGAACAGTGCGACCGAGAGGATTGCCGTGTCCTGGTACGGCTGGATCCAGAGCTGATGGTTCGGCGGGACGTAAGGCCACGACGGAGCAACTGGCGGATGGTGGGTGCGCTGCATGAAGTGCGGTGCTCCGTCGCCCAAAAGGTCGGCGCTCAGGGTCTTGGCCTGCCGACTGTCCAGCCACTCGTCGCCGTAGGCCTCCCGCCCGCACGCCAGGCCGACCTTCGCCATGAACCGAGACCAGGCCGTGGGCGGCGTGGCGTTGACCTGCGCCGCCCGTGCCAGGTCGAGCGGCTCCTCACCCTGGGGAGTCTCTCCAAGCGCCTCGGTGAAGATGCGGCACAGCGACTCCTGGTCGGCTGGGGTCGGCAGCTCCAACGCCTCCGCAACAGATGGGGGAACCCCGGCGTCGAAGGTCGGTCCGTCGGGGTTCAAGGTCGCCTTGACCACGCCGCCGCCATTCAGTGGAAGCGCGACGACTGGGGGAGGCGGGTGCTTGCCGTAGCGGTCGGGGATGCGGTATTGCGCTCGCAGGAAGCGCACGAGGAAGTCCTTGGCGATCAGCTCGTCGGCTACCTCGTTGGCACGCTCGTTGCATCGGCGGCACACCCTCGGATCTACCCATGCGCCGCCGAGACTCGCGGGCACCACATGGTCGCCCTCGGGGGTGAAGGCATCGGGCGGACGCTCCTCTCGGCAGTAGGTGCAGCGCATGGACTTGCTCTGAACGTCAGATCGTCTCGGACGCTGCCGAGGCTATCGCGCCTTGTGGGCGCCGCTTCTCAGGCGGCGGCTGCGAGTCTCCGCACGACCGGCAGCCGCACGACTGACGCCACCCGCACCCCGTCACCACCAGCCACCAAGCGCGCCCCCGCTATGGAAAAAAGCCTGCAAATGCAGGCTTTTTTCGGCGATGTGTGACGTGACAAACCCACGTCTGCCCGCCCGCCATGCGTTGCGGCCGCCGTATGTCGGGTCAGATCAGCTTGGCGCGCAACGCCAGGAGCGAAAAGAACGCGGCCCGCTCGTCCGGAGGCGCGCTGATTACCTGACCTATCGAGCGACGGGCGTCGGCGATGTGCGCGATGGTCGCAGCCTTCGAGAACACGGCGAGGTGGTCGTAGTCAGCCTGATGCCGTGCCTCCTGAAGGTCACAGAATGAACCCGCGACGCTGACTATCGACGCCGACTTTAGTTCTCTGACGAGGCGCTGGACGCCTCTGCGGCTGCATCCTTGCCGTCCGTCGATCCACATACAGCACTCTTTGATTTCCGCGTGTCCGAACGTGCGCGCCATCAAGAGCTGCTGCTCCTCCCGACCGCTCGGCAGCATGTGCCGCACGGCTTCGAGGCAGATGCAGTGGAAGAGGCCGTAGTAGGCGGTTGATACCGCCCGGCGAAGCCATACCGGGCGGGGTCGTCCTGCGCCGGTCTTGTGGTGAGCGAGTTCCTCGGCCGCCTCGATCAGTTTCGAGGGGTCAATCGGGACCGCTTGCGCCACTACTACTCGTCGAAGAAGCCGAGCTGCGGGTCGCCGTCGTCGAGGTCCGGATGCTCGGGCTCAAAGACGACGTACCAGGTCGCGTCGAGGTCTTTGACACGCTCGGCGATTGCTTCCCGTACCGCTTGACGCAGGCTCCGGAGATCCTCAAGGGGCCAGGTGTCCTCACCCTCGGGTGGATCCGCCAAGACGAGTACGACGAAGTCCGCCTCGTCGCCGACGGAGTCCGGCTGGCGCTCAACGTGGATGTCGCGGACGATCGTGTTCCCGACCGTCTGGTGCTTCATCGGCTGGATAGCGTCGAGCACCGTCATGGCCGAAGCGTATCGCGCGCGCGCGCAGAACGGGACGGAACACTCGTCTACCTATCAGCTCGCACCGGTCGAATCAGGCTTCTTTACCCCGATTCGGGTGGTTATGCCCTGCGTCTTGGGCTCCATGCCCAAGTCCACGTCTGGAAGCCTGACCCACGCTCGGGAAGGCTGCCGGGCGTGCCTGATCCCCTCCCGCGCGAGCGTCGCGCCCTGGCGCTCGCGGTCGGCGAGCTTCGCGCGCGTCGTCGGATGACGCAAGAGGAACTTGCACACGCGGCTGGCGTGAGCCGAAACTACGTCGGCGAGCTTGAGCAGGGCAGGCGCGCGACGACGTTCGAGGCGCTCATCCTCGTGGCGCGTGGCTTGGACGTTCCGCTCGCTGAGCTGGTCGCGACGTTCGAGGCGCGTCTTCTCGACGCGGAGTAGGCGGGGCGGTGACAGGCGGCTCCTCGTGATGGGGGACGTGGAGGAGCCGCCTGTCTTCCGCCGGCAGGGGCGGGCGCGTTGGCGGCAGGGGGACCGCAGCGCTTGCCCCCTCGCGCGGGTGAAGGCCCTTGCTCTGCACGTCGGCATGGTCCTTATGCCCTGCGCTTTGGGCATCCTTCCTGAATTCCGGTATGGCTGTCAAGCGGGAAGCGCAGCAGGCTTCCCGCTGTGAGCCGCAGACCCGCCGCACCGCTCGTCCGCGACCGCCGCGCGCTCGCGAACACTGTGCGCGAACTGCGCGCCCGCAGGCGGCTCACGCAAGAGCAGGTCGCCGACCTCGCAGGCCGCTCACGGAACTTCGTCGCCGAGCTTGAGGGCGGACGGCGCGGCTCCTCGTTTGAGGGTGTTGCCGCCGTCCTGCATGCGCTCGACGTGCCGATGGAGGAGTTCGGCCGCGTCTTCGACGCGCGGCTCGCCGAGCAGTAGTCGCCCTACTCCTCCTGGCCGGAGCTGGCCTTGTCAGGCCGCTCGCGAGAGTCGTCGTCCTTCGATTCCTCTCTTTCGGCGGCGTCAGGCTTGACTGCGAGCAACGCTCTCAATGCCCCCTCTGGCGGGAGGCCGTAAAGCGACAGGCGCTCGTCGTTGCGCTCGGGACCCATGACCCAAGCGTACCCCTTCTCCGCTCAGCTCTTAGAGAGCACCTCGTGGAGTCTGCGCGCAGTCTCCACGAACTCGTGCGTCTTCTCAGCCGACCATGAACGTCCGTCGTGGAGCAGCGTCAGCCAGAGCGCTTGCACGGGATCGCTTGGGGCCGCCGCGGGCGCAGGGGGCTTCACGCGCTCACCCTGGGGCGGGTGCTGTTGATCGCCGCCGCCTGCCTGTCTTGATGGAACGACATGCGGCTCCACGAGACGGTCGCGCCCGTGCCGGAAGAAGCCGGCCTGTTCGGCGGAACGCATGAGCGCCTGACGTGCCTTCGCCGTCTGTTTCGAGCTGACCCCAAGGTCGGCGATCTTACGCTCAAGGCCCGCGTCCGGCGGGAGCGTGCCGCCCTTGTACTCGTTGTAGATCGCACCGAAAAGCGGCACTCCCATGAACGCCTTGACGCGCGCCGCTCTTTGCGTTTGAGGGTCCACGACCTGCCGCCCAAGGTTCGACAGGCGCAGTCTCCCGCGCCCGACCTCGATCAGTCCGAACGTCTTGGCTGTCGCGATCTTGGTTCGGAACGCGCCGCTTCTTGGAGACGCGGACATGCTCGCCGCGAGCTGCTCGGGACTCGTATCGCCGCCCCAATGTTCTTGCAGCGCCTGCGCGATCTGCTCACCGTCCTTCAAGGACGAGTACGGGAACGCGATGGTGGAGCGAAGCCGACCGCCGCCGTTCTCGGCTGATTCGCCAGCCTCAGCCGGTGCGTGAGCGCCGTTCGGCGTCTCGGGATCGGGCGGGTCGTGCGGCGTCGTCTCTGCGACCGCTTCTGCGGATGCCTCGTTCATGGTGAGGCACAAGGTAAGGCAGAAAGGCCGAACCGTCAAGCGCGGGCTGGGGGCAGAAAGCAGAACGTTCCGCAGACAAACGCCTCCCTAGCGTGTATGCTGCGCGCAGTCACCTACGAGGAGGCAGCTTCCGTCAGGAGGGACCATCCCGCGTGAGCCTTTGATGCCGTGGCCGCGTGGGGAAGGAAAGCGAGAGCGGGGAGCCGGCCCACAAGCGGCTGTGGACCGGTCCCCACCCAAAGAACATCGCTTATGGAGGGCGCTCCTGGTGTGGCGCACCGGGCCGGGCTCTGGACCCCGTGGAAACGCTGGCAGGCGTCTATCGGTTCGATTCCGACGCCCTCCGCCTGTTCTTTCGACCTAGTCTAGAGGGTCCCTCCGCGATCGGCTAGCGGCACGATCGGCTGCGAGCTGGCCGGTAGGTCAGTCGGCGCCCCGCTACGCGCCGGATGATGCGCTCCATGCGCTCCGTGTCACTGTCACGCCGCGTGGTATAGCGGAAGTCGAACTCCGCGAGGTAGCGCGGCAGATGCTCGCGGCTGACGTGGTGGTGCGTGCCGTCAAGGCTGCGCTTGAGCTGTGAGAAGTACGCCTCAGCCTGGTTGGTCGTCACGTCGCCGCGCACCCACTCGCGGGCGTCGTGGTTGACCGCCCCGTGGCTGGCGAAGTCTCTGGCGATGAGCCGGTAGTTGCGGGCGCCGTCCGTGTGCAGGTGCGTCGCGGCCGGGACCACATGCTAGTGCAGTACCGCGCGCAAGGTGGCTGGCTTCACGTCGTTGACCACCTGCGATCGGACCTCGCCAGTCTCGCGCGAGACGAGCGCCATGATCGGCGTCTTGTCGTGCCGCCCCTGGATCGACTTTCTCGGGTCGTGGCCGTGACGGTTGCTCGGCTTGCCGCCGTAGAACGTCTCGTCGGCGACGACGCGGCCGGAGAGCAGGCCGGCGAGTGGCTCGCGCTTCATCGCCTCACGGATGCGGTGCATGGCGAACCACGCGGTCTTCGGCGTCAGGCTGTACTTGCGTTCGATCTCTCGCGCGCTCACGCCGTTCTTGCTCGACGCCATGTCGAAGACGATGAAGACCCACGTCCGGACCGGGATCTTGCTCCCGTGGAAGATCGTCCCCGTCAGGACGGAGAACTGTCTGCGGCAATCGCTGCACTTCCAGACGCGGCGCTGTGACGCCGAGCCGGTGCGCGTTCTGCGCGAGCTGCCTTCCTTCGGTCTGAGGAAGTACGGCGTTCTGATCGAGCCGCAGTGCGGGCACACCGGACGGTCGCCCCACCGCAGCTCCTCCAAGAACTCGTAGGCGTCGGCCTCGGTACGGAGCCGGTCGGCGAGAGCAAGGACGTTGAGCGCCATGCCCAAAACTTATGGCATCGGCATGGGTTTGTCAAGTCACACATCGCCCTTTTTTCGTTGTAGTGATGATGGCGGGGTGGGCGCGAGCAGCGCTGCCAGGTCGTGATGACGATCATCGGGTGGACGCGGGCGTGCTCAGACAGGAGCGCGCCTCCGAGGTAGACGCGAGCTGGATCGCGGCCATGCCCTCGTATGCGGTGCCGAACGCGACCGGCACGCATGCCGCGCGGGCCGCATCCAGCCCGGCGGGGATCGGCCACGTCATGAGCGCGGGGACGGCGCGCCTGGCGGCCGGACCGTCCGCTGCCTTCATCTGCACCATCCTCTCGCGTGCGACGCCACGCTGTCCGGCTCAGCCCTGCGTCGAGGGCGGGATGTTCTGGTTCAGGTGGAAGAGGTTGGTCGGGTCGTAGCGGTCCTTGAGCGCCTGCAGGCGGTCGAACTTCTCCGTCCCGTAGGCGGCCCGCACCCGCTCCTCGCCCTCGGCGGAGAGGAAGTTGATGTAGGCGCTGCCGGTCAGCGACGGCTCGATCTCGGCGTAGAGCCGCTGCGCCCAGCCGACGTGGGCGTCGAGCTCGCCGGTCGGGTCGTGGGTGGACGCGATCGCGTTGAGCACGAACGGCGCCTGGCGCTCGCCGATGGCGGTCTCGTCCTTGCCGACGCGGGCGATGGCACCGCCGAAGTGCTGGATGTGGATCTCCGAGGACGGCGAGGTCGCGTTCTGGTGATAGCCGGCCATCGTCTCGATCGCGTGGTCGTCGAGCGCGCGCAGGTAGCCGGCCTTCATGTAGGCCTTGGTCCCCTTCGGCCAGAGCGCGTCGATCAGGCTCTGCATCTGGGTGTAGGGCATCGGGCCGATCAGGTCCGCGACCGGGTCGCCGAGGTCGCGCAGCGGCTGCAGCGCCTTCATCCCCTCGTCGGGGTCGCCGGAGTAGCAGCCGATCAGCGCGACCAGCTTCTTGCCGTGCCACTCCTCCGGCAGGAACGGAGCCGGCGGTGCGGTCAGCAGGTTGACCAGGGTGGTGGCCTCGTCGGGCAGATCCTGCACGTAGTCGCGGTAGAAGCGCATGATCTCCCGTGCCCGCTCGCCGGAGTAGAAGATCGGGCCGGCGGCGACGGTCGGGCCGACGGGGTGCAGGTCGAACTCGAAGGCGGTGACGACGCCGAAGTTGCCGCCGCCCCCGCGCAGGCCCCAGAAGAGGTCGGCGTTCTCGCCGGCGCTGGCGGTGAGCACCTGGCCGTCGGCGGTGACGACCTCGGCGGCGCGCAGGTTGTCGCAGCTCAGGCCGTGCTTGCGCATCAGCCAGCCGATGCCGCCGCCCAGGGTGAGGCCGGCGATGCCGGTGGTCGAGATCAGGCCGCCGGTGACGGCGAGGCCGTGCTCCTGGGTGGCGGCGTCGATCTCGCCCCACAGCACCCCGCCCTCGGCGCGGACGGTGCGCGCGCCGGCGTCCACCTCGATCCGCTTCATCGGCGAGAGGTCGATGACGATGCCGTCGTCGCAGGTCGAGAAGCCGGGAATGCTGTGGCCGCCGCCGCGCACGGCGACGTCCAGGCCCTCGCTGCGCGCGAAGCCGATCGCATGGCGCACGTCGGCGGCGTCGGTGCAGAGCGCGATCACCGCCGGGTGGGCGTCGTGGGCGCCGTTCCAGATCGCCCGCGCCTCGTCGTAGCCCTCGTCGCCGGGCCGCACGACCGAGCCCGTCAGACCGTCCTCGAACTCCGTCAGCGTTGCTGCTCCAAGCACTCCGTGCGCTGCCATGACCGCTCCCTTTCAGTTGGGATCTCCGGGGCGCCGTTCACGACGACGCACAGCGACGCTACGGCCGGCCACTTAGCGCTCGCTTTGCAGCGTCTTAGCCGCCAATTCGCGGCAGTAGGCGATGCCGGCGCCGGCGCCGAGCTGCTCGAAATGCCGGCTCGCGCGGTCCAGCCAGCGGCGCCCGGTCGCCGACTCGCCGTCCTCCGCGCAGATCGCCGCCAGCACCGCCGACGCCCATCCGCCCTGATGGGTCGTCACGATCGCCTCGTAGACCGACGCGGCGGCCTCGAGGTGAGCCCGGGCGGCGGCGCGATCGTCGGCGCAGAGCGCCACGTTCGCCAGCGTCAGCTCGGCCGCGCCGATGCCGATCAGGTCGTCGTTGTCGGCGAACCAGGTCCGGCTCTGCCCGGCCGAGATGCGGGCGCCGTCCGTGTCGCCGGAGCGGGCCAGGAGCATCGCCAGGCAGCCGAGCGTGATCCCGGCGCCGCGACGGTCGCCAATCTCCTGCCGCAGGGCGAGGCCGCGCTCGAGCAGCGCCCGGCCCCGTTCGAAGTCGCCGCTGGAGCGGGCGAGGTTGCCGAGGGCGTTGAGGGCGCAGGCCGCTCCCTGGCTGTCGTCGAGCTGCTCGAAGCGGGCGAGGCTCTCCTCGATCAGCGCTTCCGCACGGGTGAAGTCGGCCTCGGCGCGATCGACCGCAGCGAGGTTGACGAGGATGTGGGCGGCTGCCGCGGCGCCGCCGACGCGGCGGGCGAAGACCACGGTGTCCTCCTGCAGGATGAGCGGGTAGCCGGTCTCGGGCTCGACCGAGATCAGCCCGTAGCTGAGCGGCCAGAGCGCCGGGCGCGGCTCGGCGGCCAGCGCGCCGGAGTGCTTGAGCGCGGCTTCCAGATGCTCCCGCGCGGGGCCGTACTCGCGCCGGAACCAGGCCGCGACGCCGCGCGTGTGCGCCGCCCACATCGGCGGCCGATCGGCTGGCACGTCGTCGGCGACCAGCGCCTCGTGCTCGCGCACGAACAGCTCGACGTCCTGCGCAGGGCTGACGATCGTCCGGTACGCCGCCGAGACCTCGACCGCGTCGAACAACCCGGCCCGGTCCTCGAGCTCGCGGAAGATCGCCATGCTCTCGGCCCCGAAGTCGTGGATCCGCCCGTGGATGCCGCGGCGCAGCCCGATCACGCAGGCGGCGAGCAGGGCGCGGCCGCGCACCGCCGTGTGCGCGGGCGCCGCGGCCAATGCGGCGGTGAGCCAGCGGTACCCCTCGGCGAGGTACCCGCGCATCAGCCAGAAGCGCCACAGCGCGACCGCCAGCCGCAGCCCCGTCTGAGGGTCGGAGGCGAGCGCCGAGGCCAGGGCGGCGCGGAGGTTGTCGCGCTCCCGGTCCAGGCGTCGCAGCCGGCTCCTGGCCGGCAGGTCGCCGGCCGGCGTCGGGTCGCTCTCGGCCAGCGCGAGGTACCAGTCGCGATGGCGCCGCTCGAACGCAGAGCGCTCTCCCGCCTCCTCGAGACGCTCCGCCGCGTACTGGCGCACGGTCTCCAGCAGCCGGTAGTGACGGTCGTCGCGCTCGTCCTCGACGTGCACCAGCGACTTGTCGACCAGCCGGCCGAGCAGCGCGACGGCCTCGCTACGGCGCAGGGGATCCTCGGCGCAGACGTCTTCGGCCGCCTCCAGGCCGAAGCCGCCCGCGAAGACCGCGAGGCGGCGCAGCAGCACCTGCTCGTCGGCGTCGAGCAGGTCGAAGCTCCACGCGAGCGTCGCCCGCAGCGTCTGCTGCCGGGTCATCGCCGTGCGGTTCCCGGCCGAGAGCAGGTCGAGCGAGCCGTCGAGGCGCTCGACGATCTGGGCGGGCGTGAGGACGCCGACCCGCGCCGCCGCCAGCTCGATCGCGAGCGGCATCCCGTCGAGGCGGTGGCAGAGGGAGGCGACCGCCGTGGAGTTGTCGTCGTCCAGCTCGAAGCCGGGCGCCGCCTGGGCGGCGCGGGCGGCGAAGAGCCGGACCGACTCCGCCTCCAGCGACTCCTCTGCGGGCGCGCCGGCGACCAGCTTGGGGAGGGAGAGCGAGGGAACGCGCCAGGTCACCTCGCCGGGGACGCGCAGCGGCTCGCGGCTGGTCGCCAGCACGGTCAGGTGCGGGCAGTGGCTGAGCAGGGCCTCGGCGAGGCGGGCGATCGGCTCGACCAGGTGCTCGCAGTTGTCGAGCAGAAGCAGTTGCTGGCGGTCGCCGATGTGCCCGGCCAAGGCGATCTCCGGGGCGCGGTCGGAGGCGAGGCGGGTGCCCAGCGCCTGGGCGACCGCCGGCCCGATCAGCTCGGGCTCGCCGACCGCCGCCAGCTCGACCGGCCAGACTCCGGCGGCGAACTCATCCCCCCGCTGCTCAGCCAGCTTCAGCGCCAGCCGGGTCTTGCCGCAGCCGCCGGCCCCGGTCAGGGTCAGCAGCCTCGCGTTGCGCAGCAGCGCCGCGGCCTCGCCCAGCTCGCGCTCGCGGCCGACGAAGCTGGTCAGCTGCCGCGGCAGCCCGGGGCCGTTGCCGCTCCTCGCGCCCGGCCCGGCGTGCGCCGCCAGTTCGGCCAGCTCGGCCTCCAGGGCGAGGCGAAGCTCTGCCAGGGAGTCGCGCCGCTCGCGGCTCCAGTCCTCGTAGCGATCGGCCGGCAGCAGCTCGGCGTCGAAGCCCTCCAGCGCCGCCCGGTAGACAGCGGGCTCGCGCTGCTCGCGCGCCGCGGCGGCCAGCTCCTCGAACGCGATCGCGTCGATCTGGACCGGGTCGCCGGGGCCGAGGAGGATCAGGTCTTCGCGCAGCTCCAGGTAGCGGCTGCCCTCGACGCCGATCGAGTCGAGTGCGCGCCGCGCGGCGAAGATCGCCTGGTGCAGGTTGTTGCGGGCCGAGTCCGGGTCGCGGTCGGGCCACAGCAGCTCGGAGGCCTGCTCGGCGTGCAGGCGGCGCTCCGGCGCCAGCGCCAGCAGCTTGATCAACGTCTTCGCCTTGCGCAATCGCCAGGCGTCGTCGGCCACGGCTCGCTCGCCCACGGTGACCGAGAACGCCCCGAGGAGGCTGATGCACAACACCTCGTCGCCCATCGATGCGCCCTTTCATCCTCGGACCCGCCGGCCACGTCGGAAACTACTCCGTTTCAGGTCGAGCGGGCCGAGAAGGGGTCGAATGAGTGCTCGACACCGACCCCGAGAGCGCGAGCGGTGTCTTCGAAGCTGCGGATGAGGTGGAACAGCTGCCGGGGCCGACTGCGATCACTCGCCACAGGGCCGGAGCATCGGCAGCAGCGTGTGCCGCACGAGTGCGACGATCGTGTCGTCGTCGTCGAGCGTGATCGTCCCTTCGCGCGTGAGCAGCAGTGACATCGCGAGGCGTGCGATCACCTCGGCTGCCTGGTCGAGGTCGGCGGGGGCGGCGCGGCCTGCGCGTACCTCGGCTTGCAGTCGTGTGGCGATCAGCTCGCGGTAGAGCGCGAGCGCGGGTGCGCCGTCGACGGTGAGCAGGGGCAGCAGGGTCTCGGGCTCGCTGTGCAGGAGGCGGTCGAGCAGCGGGTGGCCGCGGACGAAGTTCACGGCGAACGAGAGCCCGAGGACGAGTCGCTGCTCGAGCGTGTGCTCGCGTTCCCAGACGTCGTCGAGCTGCTCCATCGCGCGGCGGATCTCGCGCGCGATGACGACCTGGACGAGGCCCTGCTTGTTCTGGAAGCGCCGGAACACGGTCATCTTGGAGACGCCGGCGCGGGTCGCGACGTCCTCGATCGTCGACCGGCGGATGCCGTACTCGACGAACGAGTCGAACGCCGCCGCGGCGACGCGGTCGACGAGCGCGTCCTCGCCGGGCGCCGGTCCGGGATCGAGCTGGGCTATCGAAAGCATCTGTTAGCATGTTATCAAATGAGTCACTCAGTAACAGATCCGCTGATCGACGTGCCTCGGCTGCGCACCCCGGCGATCGTCAACGCCGCCGAGTACTGGCTGGCACCCGACCGCTTCGCGCGTCGCTGCCAGCCGCTCGGCGACCGCTTTCTCGTCCCGATGCCCAACTGGCGGCCATGGCTGTGCCTCACCCACCCCGACGACATCAAGCGCGTGTTCACCGCCGACACCGACGTGCTGCGTCTCGGCGCGGCGCTCACCAAGGCCTCTCCCCATGCGCTCGCCCTCGGCCCGACCGGTCTGACGAACGTCGACGGTGCCGAGCACATGCGCGGGCGGCGGATGCAGCTGCCGCCGTTTCACGGTGAGGCGCTCGCCAAGCACCAGGCGGTCATGGAGCGCAAGGCCGAGGAGGCGCTCGAGCGCTGGCCGTACGGGCGGGCGACCCGCGCGGACGCCCACATGCAGGCGATCTCGCTCGAGGTGATCATCGCCGTCGTCTTCGGCGTCACCGACCCCGACCGCGTCGAGCGCCTGCGCGCGGCGACGCTCGCGCTGATGCGCATCGCCAACTCGCGCCGGTTCCTCGTGCAGACCATCGTCGTCACGGCGCGCAACAAGGGCTGGGACGGTCGCTTCGCACGGGTTCGCCGCGCGACGGCGGCGATCGATGCGATCGTGCTCGAGGAGGTCGCCGAGCGCCGCCGTGCGGGCGACCTCGACCAGGACGACGTGCTCGGCACGTTCCTGCGCGCCCGCGACGAGGACGGCATGCCGATGCCCGACGCCGAGCTCTGCGACGCGATGCGCACGCTGCTGCTCGGCGGCCACGAGACGACCGCCTCCACGCTCGCGTGGATCCTCGAGCGCGTCAGCCGCCACCCAACCGAGCTCGCGCGCCTCGAGGCGGCCGCGCTCGACGGCGACGACGGTTACGTCGACGCCGTCGTCAAAGAGGCGATGCGCCTGCGCCCCGTGTTCCCGATCACGGCCCGCCTCGCATCGGAACCGTTCGACCTGGGGAACCTCACCATCCCAGCCGGCACGCTCGTCGTCCCTCACATCACGCTCGTGCACCGCCGACCCGACCTCTATCCCGACCCGCTCGCGTTTCGCCCCGAGCGCTTTCTCGACACCCGCGCCGGCACCTACACGTGGATCCCGTTCGGCGGCGGACCCCGCCGCTGCCTCGGCGCCGCGTTCTCGCTGATCGAGACGCGGATCGTCCTGCGCACGATGCTCCGCCACGCCCACCTCCTGCCCACGCGCAGACGGCCGGAGCGGATCGCCCGGCACACGGTCACCATCGTCCCCGCCCACGGCGCAACCATCACGCTTGAGCGCCGACCGGCGCGCGCCGAGCCACTCGCGTGCGCGACGAGCCACTCGCGTTAACGTACGCAGACGTGTCGGTGTGCCGCCGGCTTTCAAGTTGCTTGTGAACGAATTTGGTGTGACCGACACAGCTTGTTCACATGGGAGGAGAGGAGCTGGTCCTAGCCTGCCGGTCAGCAGGCGCGAAGGGAAGGACCATCGCGCAGGCGCGCGCCGCGTCGTCTTGGGTTAGGAGACCGCCGATGGCTGCCGCGGCCCGCCAACTGGATGGCCACATGATCGACCTGCATTGCCACGTGCTCCCGGGAGTCGACGACGGGCCCGCTTCGCTCGGGGACGCGCTCGCTCTGGCGCGGGACGCCCGCGCCGACGGGATCACGACGATCGCGGCGACGCCGCACGTCGATGCACAGCACCGGCACGTCGACGCTGCGCTCGTTCGGGCCGCCGTGCCGGCGCTGCAGCGCAGCCTGGACGCAGCGGAGATCGATGTCCACGTCGTGCCCGGGGCGGAGGTCGCGGCGACGCGTGCGATCGAGCTGGGCGACGCGGAGCTGCGCGCGCTCACACTTGGCGGCGGGCCATGGCTGTTGCTCGAGTGCCCGCTCGAGACAGGCCGCGTTCCGTGGTTCATGGGCGTCGCGCGCATGCTCGCCCGGCGCGGGCATCGCCTGCTGCTGGCTCATCCCGAGCGCAGCCCGCTGTTCCTGCGGGCCCCTGAGCTGCTCGACGAGCTCGTCGACGAGGGCATGCTCGCGCAGGTCACCGCCGGCGCCCTGGCCGGACGCTACGGACGGACGGTGCGCGACGTCGCGCTGCGCCTGCTGGAGCGGGAGACGGTCCACGTGGTGGCCTCGGACGGGCACGGGCGGCAACGCCCGGCGCGGATCGGGGCCGAGCTCGCGCTGGCGGGGATCGAGCCGGCGCTGGCGCACTGGCTCGCCTGCGCCGCGCCCGCCGCGCTGCTCACCGGCGAGCCGCTGCCGCCGCGCCCCCCGGTCGCGCCTCCTGCGCGCCGCCGCCGGGCGCTGCGCCTCGTGGGCCGCTGAGCGGCTTCCTCCCATCGAGCGGATGTCCGACACCGCTAAGTTCACGGTTCGTTCACTCGCGGCCGGCGGCGTTCGTTGAATGTGCCTGCCACACCGGTGACGCAGCCGTGAACGCGTCGTATTCACCTTGTTAATCGAAACCGTCCCTCCCTCGGAGCCATGGCGAGAACCACGAACACGATGAAGGGCCGAAGCACCGCGGAGCGCTTCCGCGACGGGATGCAGGCGTTCGTCGCCTGGCTCGCCAACAACGCCCTGCTCGCGTGCATCGGAGCGATGGCGGTGACGCTGCTGGTGCTGTTCTTCGTCGGGCTCTCGATCCTGAGCCCCAGCTCGCCGGGACGCGAGATCCGCTTCTCGGACGCGACGACGCTGATCGCGACGAGAGGGGCGCTGCAGCAGGCGACGCTGCGCGACCAGGACGCGCGGCTGGAGATGACGACGGTCGGCGGCCAGCAGGTGTGGGCGTCATACCCGCACGCCGACGCCTACACGAGCCAGCTGCTCGACGAGCTGCGGCGGTACCGCGTCCCGACGACCGTCGACAGCCAGACCGGCAAGCCGACGCTGCGCGCGGTCGTCCAGTTCCTGCTGCCGATCCTGATCCTCGCGACGCTGTTCGCGATGTTCACGCTGCTGGCGCGCGAGTCCGGCGGGATGATCGCGGCCTTCTCGAAGTGGAGCGGGCGCAAGCAGAAGGCCGGCAGCGGGCGCTTCACCTTCAAGGACGTCGCCGGCGCGCCGGAGGCGCTGATCGAGCTGCGCGAGTTCTGCGACTACCTCGAGAACCCGGCCCGCTACGCGGAGCTGGGCGCGCGCGCGCCGAAGGGCGTGCTGCTCGTCGGCCCGCCCGGCACCGGCAAGACGCTGCTCGCGCGGGCTGTCGCCGGCGAGGCGCAGGCGAACTTCTTCTCGATCTCCGGCTCGGAGTTCGTCGAGTCGCTCGTGGGCGTCGGCGCGGCGCGCGTGCGCGACCTCTTCCGTCAGGCGCGCGAGGCGGCGCCGGCGATCATCTTCATCGACGAGATCGACGCCGTCGGGCGCCAGCGCGGCGCCGGCATGGGCCAGGGGCACGACGAGCGCGAGCAGACGCTCAACCAGATGCTGGTCGAGATGGACGGCTTCGGCGCCGAGAGCGGCGTCGTCGTGATGGCCGCCACGAACCGCCCCGACATCCTCGATAACGCGCTGCTGCGCCCCGGCCGCTTCGACCGCCAGGTCGTCGTCGACCTGCCCGACGTGCACGGGCGCACGGAGATCCTCGGCCTGTACGCGAGACGCTCGCCCGTCTCCCCCGACGCCGACCTCGGGTCGATCGCCCACCAGACGCCCGGCTTCTCCGGCGCCGACCTCGCGAACGTGATCAACGAGGCCTCGCTGCTGGCCGTGCGCGCCGACAAGGCGATGGTCGAGCAGGCGGAGCTGGAGGAGGCGATCGACCGCGTGCTGATGGGCCCGCAGCGCAGAAGCCACGTGCTGTCGAGCGAGGAGATGTGGCGGATCGCGATCCACGAGTCCGGCCACGCGATCGTCTCGGAGTCGATCGAGTTCGCGACCGCGACGCAGAAGCTGTCGGTCGTCGCGCGCGGCCGCGGCCGCGGCGGCGCGACGATCTACGCGACGAACGACCAGCTGACGCTCAGCCATCTCGACCTGGTCAAGCAGCTGATCACGGTGATGGGCGGCGCCGCCGCCGAGAGCTTCGTGTTCGGCTCGCTCTCGACGGGCGTCGAGGAGGACCTCGAGCAGGCGACGAAGATCGCCCACTCGATGGTCGCCGTCTACGGCATGAGCCCGGCGGTCGGGCCGGTCGCGGTCGGCGAGAAGCAGGGCCAGGTCTTCATCGGCCGCGACCTCGCGAACATGGGCAACGTCGCGGCCGCGACGCTCGAGCTGGTCGACGCCGAGACGCGCCGGCTCGTGCACGAGGCCGAGGAGGTCGCCAAGCAGGTGCTCGAGCTGAACGTCGCCGTGCTCGGCGACCTCGCGAACTCGCTGCTGCGCGAGGAGACGCTCTCGGGCCCGTCGCTCGACGTCTACCTCGAGGCGGTCAGACTGTGGCCCGAGCCGCTCATCCGGGAGGCCGCCGACCACCAGCCGCCCGTCCATCTGGCACAGGGGACGGACGGCGGCGGCCCGTCCGACTGGGCCGGCGAGCTCTAGACGGCCAGCCGGTGATCGCCGCGGACCCCGTCGACGGCCTTGCGCGACTTCGCCGGCATCTACGACGAGCACGCCTGGCGCGTCCACTGCTTCTTCGCGTCCCGGCTGACGACCGGGCCGGAGGCGGAGGACCTGACCCAGCAGACGTTCGAGCGCGCGCTGCGCGCGTGGGGGACGTACGACGAGTCGCGCGCGAGCGCCGCGACGTGGCTGCTGACGATCGCGCGCAACCTGCTCATCGACCACCTGCGGGCACGCCGCCCGGGTCGCTGGCTGTCGCTCGACGCGCTCGAGGAGCCGGAGGCGCTCGCCGCGCCGCCGGACCGCCACCGGCTGGGGCTCGAGCCCGAGCTGGACTGGGCCCTGTGCGAGCTGCAGCCGCGCGAGCGCGTGCTGCTCGCGCTGCGCTTCGGCGGCGACCTCAACGGGCCGGAGATCGCGCAGCTCACAGGTCTGAGCCTCGCGAACGTCCAGCAGATCCTGTCGCGCGCGCTGCGGCGGCTGCGCACGAGACTCGAGGCGGCGGCCGCCGCGTCATGCCCCGCCGAGGGCTGACGGTCGTGCTCGCGCTCGCGGCGGCCGCGTCGGCGCTCGCCGGTGGCCAGGCGCGCGCCGACGCGATCCCCGGCGCCGTCTACGCCGGCTCGGCGCAGGACGGCGCCAGCGTCACGCTGACGGTCGCGAGCGACGGCACGAGCGTGACCGCGTATCGGATCAGCAACGTCCCCGGCAGCACCTGCACGTTCAACGCGGAAGGCGACGCGCGGATCTGGGAGGGCGCCCCGATCGTCGACGGCGCCTTCGACTACGCGCTCGAGGACGCGATCGTGCTGCACGGGACGTTCCCCGGCGCGCAGACGGCCGCGGGCACGTTCCGCTTCGACGACCACGCGACGGCGGCGACGCCCGCCTGCGACACGGGGACCGTGTCGTGGACCGCCTCGACGACCGCCGCGCCGCCGGCGTCGAGCGGTGGCGGCGGGCAGCCGGGCGGGTCGCAGCCGTCGGGTCCGAGTGGCGCCAGACCGGCGCCGGCCAAGCCGCGCTTCGCGACGCACGTGACGTTCAGGCGACTGTCGCGCACGCGGCTCGGCGGGAAGCTCTCCTCGGCGAGCCGCAGCTGCCGGGCCGGCCGCCTCGTGACGCTGTGGCGCGGGCAGCGGCGCGTCGCGACGACCCGCACGCGCTCCGACGGCAGCTTCGGATTCGCGCGCGCGAAGAGCCTGCGCGGGCGCGACGTGCGCGCCGCCGCGCCGGCGAGCACGCTCAAGGGCGCGGTCTGCGCGGCCGGCTCGTCCCGCTTCGTCAAGGGGTAGACGCGTGCGGATCGCGTGGACGGGGCCGGTGGGGAGAATCGGCGGCGTGCCCGGGATGGGCATGCTGCTGCTGCGCGAGCTGCTGCGCCAGGGCATCGAGGTCGACCTCTACCTCGCGACCGACAGCACCGTGCCGCCGCCGGTCGAGCCGATGCCCGGCCTGCGCGTGATCATGCGGCGCTCGCGCTGGCAGTGGGGGCGCTGGTACAGCCGCGCGAAGCCGCTTGCGCTGCTCAGCTCGCTCGCGGTGCGCAGCCTCAGCACCGCGCTGCTGAGCGTGCGGCTGCTGCGCGAGCACCGCCGCCGCCCCTACGACGCCGTCTACCAGCTGTCGCAGACCGAGCTGTTCCTGTTGGGCCGGGTCCGCCGGCTGGCGCCGCCGATCGTCGTGCACCCCTGCACGCACGTCGCCGGCGAGCTGCGCTGGCACCGCGCCGAGCAGGACTACGCCTTGAGATCGGAGCGGCGCGGCCCGCACTTCCTGATGCGCGCGCTGATGACGCTGCGCAGCCGCATGCAGCCGCGCGAGCTGGCGCGCGCGGACCTCGTGCTCGGCCTCAGCGAGCGCTTCAACGCGCTCGTGCACCAGGACTACGGCGTCCCGCGCGAGCGGCTGCGCGTCGTGCGCACGCCGGTCGACCTCGAGCGCTTCAGCCCGGACGGGCCGGAGCGCAAGGCGGCGCCGCGGACGCTGCTGTTCATCTCGCGCATCTCCGCGCGCAAGGGCGTCGAGCAGGTCGTCGCGCTCAGCCACCGGCTCGCCGACCTGTCCGGCTCGGTGCGGATCCTGGTGATCGGCGGGGCGACGATGTGGTCCGACTACCGCGCGCACCTCGCCGACCTGCACCCCGAGCTGGGGGAGTACGCCGGCCACGTGCCGAGCGAGGAGCTGCCGGCGCTGCTGCGCTCGGCGACGCTGCTGCTCGTCCCGAGCTGGTACGAACCGGGCTCGATCGCCACCGCCGAGGCGCTCGCGTGCGGCCTGCCGGTCGTGCTGAGCGACGAGGTCGGCAACGCGGAGGTGGTGAGCGGCCCGCACCTGCGGACCCATCGCGCGGGCGACCTGGACGGGCTCGAGGCGGCGGTGCGCTCGCTGCTGGCGGCGGCCGAGGCCGACGAGCCGGCGCTGCGCGCCTCCGCGCGCGCGAACGCCGAGGCGGCGTTCGCGCCCGACGCGGTCGTCGCGCAGCTCGTCGGGCAGATCGCCGCGCTCGGCACGGGGCGCTAGCCGGCGGCGGCGGATGACGGCTGGGGCGACAGTCGCGACGCCCGGCCGCCGGCGCGCACGCCTGACCGGCGTCGTCGCGCGGCTCGCGGCGACGAACGTGCTCGGCGCCGCCTTCGGGCTCGTCACCGGGCCGCTGCTGGCGCGCGCGCTCGGCGCCTCGGGGCGCGGCGACCTCGCCGCCGTGCTCGTCCCGCTGGCGCTCGTGCCGGCGGTCCTCGGGCTCGGCATCCCCGCCTACGCGTACCGCGAGCTGCCGCGCGGGCGCCCCGTCGAGGAGGTGCTCGGCTCGCTCGGGCTGCCGCTGCTGCTGATCGGCCTGCTCGCCGCGGCCGGCGCGGTCCCCGTGGCCGACGCGCTCGCCGGCGGGCGCGCGGCGACGCGCACGTTCCTGATCGTCGGCCTGCTCGCGACGCCGCTCGCGCTGCTCGGCAGCCTGCTCGCCTCGAGCCTCGCCGCGCTGGAGCGCTGGCGCGCCGTCGTCGCGACGTCGCTGATCCCGTTCGCGGGGACGTTCGCCGCCGTCGTCTCGCTGTACGCGCTCGGGGACCTGACGGTCGCGACCGCTGCGGCGTCGACGATCGCGGCGTCGCTGCTGGCGCTGGCCCCCTCGCTGCCGCTGCTGGTGCGCATGGGGAAGCCGGCGTTCCGCCTCCCGCTCGCGCGCGCGGGTGTCGCGTTCGGCTCCAAGGCGTGGATCGGCGGGCTCGCGCAGCTCGCCAACCTGCGGCTCGACCAGCTGCTGATGATCACCGTCGTGGCGCCGCGCGTGCTGGGGCTGTACGCCGTCGCGACGACGATCTCGGGCGCCTCGGGGCTCGCGACGGGCGCGCTGTCGCCGCCGCTGATGACGCGCATCGCGCGCGGCGAGACGCACCTGGTGCCGCAGGCGGTGCGGATCGTGCTGGTCGGGACGCTCGTCCTCAACGTCGCGCTCGCGCTCGCGACGCCGCTGCTGCTCGCGCTGCTGTTCGGTCCCGAGTTCCGCGGCGCGGTGCCGATGGCGGCCGTGCTGCTCGCGGCGGCCGTCCCGTTCGCAGGTGCGAGCGTCCTCAGCTCGGCGCTGCAGGCCGACGGCGCGCCGCTGATCCCGACCGCCGGCGAGGGGATCGCGCTCGTCGTCACCGTCGGGGGGCTGCTCCTGCTGCTGCGGCCGCTCGGCGGCGTCGGCGCGGCGCTCGTGAGCCTCGCCGCCTACGGCGCGAGCTTCTGCTTCCAGCTCGCGATGGCGCGACGGCGCCTCGGCGTCCCGCTGCACGCGTTCCTGCTGCCCGCGCGCGAGGACGCGCGCTGGGCGCGGGGGGTCTGGGAGAGCGTGCGCGCGCGGGTGCGCGCCGCGTGATCGCGCGCTTCACACGGGGATCACCGGATCGTCACAGGGGGCCGGAGGGGGTCTGATTCGATGCCCCTCTCGTGGCGCCAAGGCCGGCGCCGCACACCCCTCGAGGGCGGGACGCATGGAGACCTACAGCGCCGCAAAGCCCCACATCGCCGACTACCTGCGCCCGCTCGCCGCGCGCAAGCTGCTGATCGTCCTCGCGGTCGTGCTCGCGACGGGCGGCGTGTACGCGTACTACGCGCGCAAGCCGAACGTCTACAGCGCGACCACGCTCGTGTACGTCAAGGACCCCGGCGACCCCGTGACCGGGGAGCCGAGCCCGCAGAGCACCGATCGCAGCGTCCAGAACGAGGCGACGCTGCTCTACTCGCGCGAGACCGCCGCCGCCGTCGCGCAGGCGATCGCCTATCCCGGCACGCCGCAGCAGCTGCTCGACCAGGTCTCGATCAGCTCGCGGCCGGGCGAGGACTTCGTCGACGTCTCGGCGCAGGCCGGCACGGCGTTCGGCGCCGCGCACATCGCAAACGCGTTCGCCCGCCACCTCGTCACGCTCATCAACGGCACCGTCACGCTGCGCGTCGCGAACGCGCTCAAGCTGTCGGAGAGCCAGCTCGCGACGCTGCCGCGCGGCCTCGCCTCGCAGGTCCAGCGCGCCAACCTGCTGGACCAGATCAACCGCCTGGAGCTGGCCCAGAAGGTGCCCACGACGGCCGCCCAGCAGATCGACGCGGCCGAGGTCCCCGGCGCCCCGTCGGCGCCGCAGCCGCTGCGCAACGCGCTGTTCGCGCTCGTGCTGAGCCTCGTCGGCGCGATCGCGGCGGCCTACGGGCTCGAGCGCTTCGACCGCCGCCTCAAGAACCCCGACGAGGTCGAGGACGCCTACGCGACCCCGCTGCTCGCGGTGGTGCCGCACGCCGACGACCCCGCCGCGATGCTGGGCCACGAGCCGGCGCTGTCCGCCGACCTGCGCGAGCCGTTCCGCGTGCTGCGCACGAACATCGACCTCGCGTCGCTCGACGCGCCGCCGCGCACGATCGTCGTCTCGAGCGCGATGCCCGGCGAGGGCAAGTCGACGGTCGTGCGCAACCTCGCGCTCGCCTTCCGCGAGACCGGCCGCCGCGTCGCGGTGCTCGACCTCGACCTGCGCCACCAGACGCTGGCGGAGCTGTTCGGCGTCAGGGGCGGCGCCGGGATCACCGAGGTGCTGCGCCGCGAGGCGGAGCTGCACGACGTGCTGCGCCAGGTCGGCGTCGGCGTGCCGGCGGTCGACGAGCTGCTCGACGAGCGGATCGCGCTGATCGAGGCGAAGAGCCGCAACGGCCACAACGGCGCGGCGAACGGAAACGGCGCCGGAAACGGCAACGGCGCCGTCGTCGACGCGGGCGGGTTCGCGCTGGTGCTCGGCGGCGCGCAGCCCGCGAACCCGGCCGCGGTGCTGGCGTCCGACCGCGTCCGAGAAGTGCTCGACGAGCTGCGCGAGCGCTACGACATCGTGCTGATCGACACCGCGCCGGTGCTCGCGGTCACCGACACGGTTCCGCTGCTGCGCTATGCCGACGCGGCGATGTTCGTCGGCCGCCTCGGCGTCACGACGCGCGACACCGCGAAGCGGCTGACCGAGTTCCTCGCGCGCATGCCCGACCTCAACCTGCTCGGCGTCGTCGCCAACGACCTCTCGCGCCTGGAGTCCGGCGCCTACTACGGCTACGGCTACGGCTACGGCGCCGACGAGCCCGCGCCGCCGCGCCGGCGCCGCCTGCGGCGCGCCCCGGAGCGGCCGAAGCAGCTCGCCTGATGGGAGCGCAGGCGCTCCCGCGTCCGCGCGTGCCCTCGCACGGGCGCAGCCCGGCGGCGCAGGTGGGCGCCGCGCTGCTCGTCGCGCTGGCGGCCGCCGCGATCACGTCGGTCGCGACGAGCCAGCGGCTGCTGACGGCGGCGGCGCTCGTGCTCGTCGTGGCCGGCTCGGCGTGGCTGATGACCACGCGGCGCACGTCGTGGGCGCTCGTGCTGCTGATGCTCTACCTCGGCCTGCTCGACGGCTACCTGAAGCTCGCGACCGGCTCCTCGTACGCGACGTTCATCCGCGACGTGCTGCTGTACGCGCTCGTCGCCGGCTTGCTGGTGCGCGCGGCCACCGGGCGCCGGCGCCACGCGGTCCCACCGCTGACGGGATGGGTCGTCGCGTTCACGGCGGCGGTGCTGGTGCAGGTCGCCAACCCGCAGGGCGGCACGCTGGTGCACTCGCTCGCGGGCGTCCGCCAGCACCTCGAGTTCGTCCCGCTGTTCTTCCTCACCTACGCGTTCGTCCGCACGACGCGCGCGCTGCGCACGTTCGCGATCCTGCTGGCGCTGATCGCCGCGGCGAACGGCGCCGTCGGGCTCGTGCAGTTCAGCGAGACCCCGCAGCAGTTCGCCGCCTGGGGGCCGGGCTACGCGGAGCGCGTGCTCGGCCAGGGCAAGTTCCAGCTCGCGGGCCGCTCGTTCGCGTCAGCCTCAGGGCAGGACCGCACGCGGCCGTTCGGCCTCGGCAGCGACGCCGGCGCCGGCGGCGTCTTCGGCGCGTTCGCGCTCGGCGCGATCATCGCGCTCGCGTCGCTGCTCCGCCGCGGGCGCATGCGCTACCTGCTGTTCGCCGTCGCAATGGCGATCGGCGCGACGACCGCTGTGGTGACCTCGCAGGGGCGCGGCATCATCGTCGGCAGCGTCGCCGTCCTGGTCGCGTTCGGGGCGCTGACGGCGACGTCGCGTGGGCGCGTCACGGTGCTGATCGGCTGCGGGCTCGCCGCCGTCGTGGCGGTGCTCGCGATGCAGGCGGTGGTCGGCTCGTTCGGCTCCTCCGACCTGCGCTACCAGGGGCTGACGCCGACGGCGTTCGCGCAGACGGCCGACAGCGCGCGCGGCAAGAGCCTCGCCCACATCCCCGGCACGCTCGCGTCCTACCCGCTCGGCGCTGGGCTCGCGACCGCCGGGCCGGCGAGCGGCACCGCGCCGGGCGGGTCGAAGCTCACGGGCGTGCTCGACGCCGAGAACGAGTTCCTGTTCCTGACGCTCGAGACCGGGATCCCGGGCCTGCTCGTGCTGACCTGCTTCACGATCCGGCTCGTCGCGCTCGGGCTGCTGCGCTGCCGGCACGAGCCGGACCGCGAGGCGCGCCTGCTGCTGGCCGCGATCGTCGCGCCGGTCGTGTGCATCCTCGTGCTGTTCTTCTCCAGCTCGCTCACCGTCACCGTGCCCGCCGGCCCGTACTTGTGGGCGGCGGGCGGGATCGTGTCGTACTGGTTCGTGACGCGGCCGGCGGAGCTGCGCCGCGCGGCGCGCGGCGTCAGCGCGACGGCGTGATCGCGGCCGCCGCGAGCACCGCGCCGAACCGGCGCGCGAACTGAGCGACCTCGAACTCGCGGGCGCGCCGCTCGGCCGCCTCCCCGAGCCGCGCACGCAGCTGCTCGTCGGCGAGCAGAAGCAGGATCGCCGCCGCGAGCGCGGGCCGGTCGCCGTGCGGCGCGAGCAGCCCGTCGACGCCCGGCGTGACGATCTCCGCCGGGCCGCCCTCGGCGGCGGCCACGACCGGCTTGCCGAGCGCCATCGCCTCGATCACGACCATGCCGAACGGCTCGTCCTGCGAGGTGTGGACGACCACGTCCATCGCCTGCATCCACTCCTCCGGGTTCGGCTGCTGGCCGACGAGCCGCAGGCGCTGCCCCAAGCCGAGCCGCGCCGCCTGGGCGTGCAGCTCCTCGGCGTAGGAGGGGTCGAGCTCGTGCGGGCCGCCGACGAGCACGAGCGTCGCGTCCGGATGGCGCTCGAGCAGCCGCGGCGCCACGTCGAGCAGCACGTGGAAGCCCTTCCAGCGGTCGAGCCGCCCGACCGCGCCGACGATCGGCCCGTGCTCCGGCAGTCCGAGGCGCCGGCGCACCGCCGGCGGGTCGCCGATCCGCCGCGCGTCGAAGCGCGCGGTGTCGACGGCGGGGTGCACGACGGTCGTCGGGCGGCGCGGGAGCAGCCGCCGCTGGGCGCGGTCGACGGTGTGGGAGACGGTCACGACGACGCGCGCCGGCAGCGCGGTCGCGGCGCGGTCGATCGGCACCGCGCCGGCCGGCGTGCCGGGCTGCAGCCAGGCGCTCGGCAGGCGGGCGGCGGCCGCGGCGAGGCCGCCGTAGAGCTGGCCCTTCGCCATCCAGCCGACGACGAGCTGGGCGCGCTGGTCGCGGGCGATCCGCCCCAGCGCGTGGACCGCGTGCGCGAGCCGGTGCGGTTGGCGCGCGCGCCCGGCCTCGACGACGAACGCCGGCACGCCCTGCGCGCGGCACCACGCGACCGTCGGCCCGTCCTGCAGGAACGCGACCGCCGGCTCGATGCCCGCCTCGCGCCGGTGCTCGACGAGCTGGTAGAGCTGCTCCTCGGCGCCGCCGCGCCGGGTCGCGAGTGGCATCACGACGAGCGTGCGCAGCGGAGCGCGCGCGCCCTCCGGCGCCAGCGTCACCACCGGCCCAGCTCCACCGCGTCGCCCCGCTCGTCCGGCGCCCGTCGCAGCCCCGCGACCTCGCGCAGGACGCGGTCGAGCTCGCGCGCAACGGCCTCGACGCCGAACTGCGCGCGCGCACGCTCGCCGCCGCGCGCGGCCAGCTCGCCGCGCAGCCCGGGCTCGTCGCGCAGGCGCGCGAGCGCAGCGCGCAGCGCGGCCGGGTCGCCCTCGGGGACGACGAGGCCGCCGCCCGTCGCCTCGATCACCCACGGGATCTCGCCGGAGTCCGAGCCGATCACCGGCACACCGCACCACAGCGCCTCGACGAGCACGCGGCCGAACTGCTCGGCCCACGTCGGCGTCGTGCGCGAGGGCAGCACGAGCACGTCGAACGACGCGTAGGCGGACGCCATCTGCTCGTGGCGCACGCCGTCGTCGACCTCCAGCGCGACGCCCCGCTGCGCGGCCTGCGCCTCGAGCCGCCCGCGCAGCGGCCCGTTGCCGACGAGCCGCACGCGCACGCCGTCGAGGCCGGCGGCGGCGTCGATCAGCACGTCCAGCCCCTTCGCCGCCACGAGCCGGCCCGCGTAGCCGATCGTGAAGCGCTCGCGCGGCGGCGCTGCGGGCGCGGTCCACGCCGGCACGTGGTGCGGGATCAGCGGCGCGCGCACGTCGGGCCTGACCTGCCGCAGCAGCGCCGCCGCCGTCGGCGAGCGCGCCGCGACGAACGCCGCGCGCGCGAGCGTCCAGCGGCGGAACAGGCGCGCCGGCAGCGGCCACGGCCGCTCCAGGTTCTCGTCCGCCTGCAGCCCGAACGGGACGCCGGCGCGGTGCAGCGCGCGGCCCCACTGGAAGCCCGGCGCCGACGTCGGCTCCTCCTCGACGAACGCCGCGAGCGGTGCGACCTCGGCGATCAGCCGGCGCAGCGAGGTGAGGTAGACGTGGCGCTGCACGCGCCCCGGCAGCGCGACGCGGCGGCCGCTCACGCGCCCCTCCAGCTCCGGCAGCACCTCCGGCGGAAAGGCGGTCGCGGCGTACTCGTGGCGCCACGTGGCCGGCACGACGAGGTACGGATCCCAGCCGAGCGTGCGCAGCTCGGCGTAGGGGAGCTGGTTGACGGCCAGCACGGCCGGGTGGCTGACGACGAGCAGGCGCATCAGCGCGGCGCCCCCGCGTCCAGCTCGGCGTAGAGCGCGCGGTAGCCGTCCGCCATCGCCTCCCACGAGTACGCGCGCGCGGCCGTGCGGGCGGCGGCGCCCATGCGGCGCGCGAGCTGCGGGTCGGCGCCGAGCGCGTTGAGGCGGCGCGCGACGTCCTCGCCGTCGCGCGCGACGAACCAGCCGGCGCTGCCGTCCTCGAGCAGCTCCTCGACGCCGTTGACGCGCGCGACCAGCAGCGGCAGCCCGCTCGCCGCCGCCTCGAACGAGACGAGCGAGAACGTCTCGTAGGCGGTCGGCAGCACGAACGCGTCGGCGGCGGCGTACAGGCGCGGCATCTCGCCCACCGGCCCGAGCAGGTGCAGGCGCTCCGCGGTCCCGGCGCCGCGGGCGCGCGCGAGCAGCGGCGCGGGGTCGCCGCCGCCGGCGACCGCGAGCCGCCAGGCGGGCGCGAGCGCCAGCGCGTCGACCGCGTGCGGCAGGCCCTTGCGCTCCCAGTCGCCGCCGACGAACAGTGAGAGCGGCTCCTCCGGCTCGACGCCGAGCTGCGCGCGCATCGCGCTGCGCGCCTCCGCGTCGGGCCGGAAGGCGCGCGCGTCGACGCCGTTGGGGACCGTGCGCACAGCGTGCGCCATCGCCGGGAAGGAGGCGCGCAGCTCGTGCGCGACGCCGCTCGAGACGGCGCACAGCAGCCGCGTGCGGCCGGGCCGGTAGCACCACGCCTCGCCGCTGCGCGCGAGCACGGCGGCGAGCGCGGCGTTGACGCGGTAGAGCGCGCTCGGCCGGCTCGCGCGCGAGCCCTCCACGCGCTCGGCGGCGATGCGGTGGCAGTAGTGGACGGTGGCGACGTCGGCGCGATTCGCGACGATGGCACCCGTCGTGTGCAGCAGTCCCGCGCCGCGACGCCGAAGAAGCAGCAGCGACGCCACCACGAAGAACGCCGGATAGCCCAACGTCGCCGGCCGTCTCGGCGTGCGCACGCGGTAGAAGCGCAGGCCCGCGCGCGGCGTGAGCGCGCACGTGCGCGCCACGACGGTGACCGGATGCCCGGCGTCGAGCAGGCGCGTCACGAGTTGCTCGGACTGCCGCTCCATCCCGCCCGGACCGCCGACGTCGTGGGCGACGAAGACGACTTGGCGCCGCTCGGCGCACGTCTGTTCGAGCGTGTCGGAGACTCGCCGTGCGACGACGGGCCAGTCGTAGCGGGCCTCGTAGAGGCGGCGGCCGGCGGTGCCGAGGGCTTGCAGTCGTGCGGGATCTCTGGCCAGCTCGACGGCGGCGCGAGCGAATGCGTCGCGGTCGCCGGCCGGCGTGAGCGTGAGCGCGTCGCTGGCGGCCGCCAGCTCCGCGTCGGTGTTGCAGCCGTGCAGCCCGAGCACCGGCCGGCCGTGCGCGAGCGCGGCCATCAGCGTCGTGCGCCGCGTCGAGACGCCGTCGGTCAGCGGCAGCAGCACCAGGTCGCTCGCCGACAGACGCAGCGACAGCTCGCCGGCGTCGAGGCGCCCGGGGGAGTCGACGGCGACGCCGCGCGGCGCGCGCAGCGGCGGCGCGTCGGCGCCGAGGTTGAGGACCGCGACCCGCTCGGGTCCGTGCGCCTGTGCGAGTGCGGCGATCGCGGTTTCGGCGTGGTCGAGCAGGCGCGCCGGGTTGGCGCGGCCGAAGAGGGCGACGGCGAGCTTGCCGTCGAGCCCCAGCCGCTCGCGCACGGCCTCGGGCGCGACCGGCAGCGGCTCGATCGTCGCGCCGATCGGCACGTGCACGGCGCCGCCGCCCAGCTCGCGCGCGAGCGCCTGGGTGCTCGTCAGCGCGGCGTCGGCGAGTGCCAGCAGCGTTCGCAGCTGCGCGCGCTGCCAGCCGCCGATCAGGGCGCTGCGCGGGTCGCGCACGTCGATCCAGGCCTCGTGGACCATCAGCGCGAGCGGCGCGCGCGTGCGGCGGCGCAGCCGCGCGACGTCGCGCACGAGCGTGGGCGCGAAGCCCGCCCGCCCCCAGCTGAACGGGTTGTACTGCAGCAGGATCCACGCGGGGTCGCCGGGGTCGGCGAGCAGCGGCGCGAGGCCGTCGGCGAGGTAGCGCGGCGTCGGTCCGATGCCGCCGAGCGCGGTCACGAGCCGGCGCGCGTACTGGTCGATCGCGTCGATCTCCCCGTCGCGGCGGTGGACGACGACGCCGCGGCCGGGCGCGCTCATGCGCGGCTCCGTCCCGAGCGGCCGACGACGGCGGCGTACAGCTCCTGCAGCTCGCCGGCGACGACCGGCGGCGAGTACGGCGCCAGCTCGTCGCGGGCCGCCGCGCTCAGCCGTGCGCGCAGGCCGGGATCGCACATGCGCCGCATCGCCGCCGCGAGCCCGTCGACGTCCGCCAGCTCGTAGAGCACGCCGGAGACGTCGTGGCGCAGGATCTCGGCCGGCCCGCCGGCGGCCGCCGCGATCACCGGCACGCCGGCCGCCATCCCCTCGAGCACCACCTGGCCGAACGGCTCCGGCGTGACGGAGGCGTGCACGAGCACGTCGAGCCGCGACAGCTCCTCCCACACGTCGGGCCGCTGCCCGCGCAGCTCCACGCGCTCGGCGATCCCCAGCTCGCGCGCCAGCGCGGCCAGGCCGTCGGCGTAGTCGTCCTCGCCGAACAGCGCGCCGCCGACGAGCACCGCCCGCTCCTCGCCGTCGGGGAACGCGCGCGCGAACGCCCGCAGGAACAGGTCCTGCCCCTTCCACGGCGCGAGCCGCCCGACCAGGCCGAACGTGAGCGGGCCGCCGGTGGCGCGATCGCGCGCCGGGGCCTCGCTGAGCACCTCGGGCAGCACCGAGTAGATCACGACCGGCTCGAGCGGCGCCGCGAGCGTCTCCATCGTCGCGTGCGAGTTCGCCACGACGGCGGTCGCGAGATGGCGGCTCATGCGCCGCACGAGCGTGACCGCCGGCCCCGGCAGGTAGTCGTCGGCGATGCGGTCGCGCACGTGCCAGATGACTGGCAGGCCCGCCAGCCTCGCCGCCATGCTGCCGTACACACCCGCCTTCAGCGAGTTCGTGTGCACGATGTCGGGGGCGAGCTGGCGCAGGCGCCGCGCGAGCCGCAGCACGTAGGCGGCGGTGCTCGCGGCCACGAGCGGGGAGACGCCGCCGCCGCGGTCGACGCGCTCGCGCCGCAGGCGCCGGGCACGCTCGCCGAACGGCAGCACCTCGCTGGAGATCCCGGCGAGGTCGAGCTGCTCGACGAGCGGGCCGTCCTCGGCGAGCAGCACGTGCGGCTGCACGCGGTCGAGGTGGGGGAGCAGCCGCAGCAGCGCGATCTCGCCGCCGGACAGCTGGGCGACGTGGTCGAGGTAGACGACCTTCAGGCGGCGGTCGACGGGCGTCCGCGCGGCTGCGCAGCGCGCGATCGCGCGGTGGCGCTCGGCGACGGCCGGCCAGCCGAAGCGCTCCGCGTGCGCGCGCGCTGCGGTGCGGTCCGGGCGATCGGCCTGCGCGCGCACGAGCCGCTCGCGCAGCGCCGCGCGATCACCGGGCGGCACGACGAGCGAGCGGTCGAGGCCGGCGACCGCCTCCGGCAGGCCGCCGACCGCCGTCACGATCGTCGGCGTCCCGCAGGCGGCCGCCTCGAGCACGACGAGGCCGAAGCCCTCGTGCGCGAGCGTCGGCACGACCGCCACGTCCGCCGCGCGGTAGCAGTCGACGAGCGTCCGCTCGTCGACGCGGCCGAGCAGGCGCACGCGGTCGCCGAGGCCGCGCGCGCCGATCGCGGCGGCGAGCGGCGCGCGCAGCGGGCCGTCGCCGGCGATCAGCAGCGTGCTGGCGGGCGGGAGCCGCTCGAGCGCCTCGCCCCAGGCGTCCAGCAATGGCTCGAGGCCCATGCGCGGTACGAGCCGCCGCACCGCGACGGCGACGAACGCGTCCGGCTGCAGTCCGAGGCGCTCGCGCGCCTCGCCGGCCGGGCCGGGCCAGAAGCGCTCGAGGTCGACGCCGGGCGGCACGACGTGCACGTTCCACGGCCGCATGCGGTAGCGCTCGACGAGCACGCGGCGGAAGGCCGAGGTCAGCACGACCGCCTCGTCGGCGCGCCGGTAGGCCGCGCGCTCGAGCAGCCGCCGCGCGCCGAGCCGCAGCCGCGAGTCGTCGCCGGCGGCCGCGCACTCGTCCGCCCACGGGCCGTGGAAGTGGACGACGAGCGGCTTCGCGCGCAGCCGGCCGAGCCACAGCGGCGCGAGCGCGTAGAGCGCGAAGTGGGCGTCGACGACGTCGGCGCGACCGGCGGCACGCTGGGCGGCACGCCAGTACGCGAGCAGGCGCAGCGGCAGCGGCCGCTCGTGCTCGCTGACGCGCGCGAGCCGAGCCGGCGCGGGCGCGTGCCCGCCGCCGACGACGACGCCGCCGGCCTCCGGCAGCTGCTCGAGCAGCTCGCGGTAGTAGCGGTCGAGCCCGCCGAGCTGGTCCGGGAACCAGCCCTTGCCGAGCATCAGCGGGCGCGGCCGATCGAGCGCGACGCTCATGCGGCCTCGCTGCGGTGAGCGCTCAGCCGCTCGTCCAGCAGGCGCCGGAGGCTCGCCTCGAAGGCGTGCCGGGAGAAGCGCCGTGCGGTCGCGGCGATCGCCTCGGGGGAGGCGTCGATGCGGTCGCAGCGGCGGATCGCGCCGAGCAGCTCGTCCGTGTCGTGGCGTTCGAAGAAGGCGCCGTTGACGCCCTCCTCGACCGTCTCGAGCGCGCCGCCGGCGGCGAGCGCGACGACCGGCTTGCCGGCGGCGTGCGCCTCGATCGGCGTGATGCCGAAGTCCTCCTTGCCCGGCAGGCAGAACGCGCGGCAGTCCTCCATCAGGCGCGCCACGTCGCGGTCCGCGAGGCGGCCGTGGAACGCGACCGTCGGGCCGGCGCGGCGCTGCAGATCCTCCAGCGCCGGCCCGCTGCCGACGACGTCGAGCCCGATGCCGGCGCGCGTGGCGGCGTCGACGACCGCGTCGACTCGCTTGTACGGCAGCAGCCGCGAGACCACGAGCAGGCGCTCTCCGCGCGGGCGCGGAAGGAAGCGCTCGATCTCCACCGGCGGGTGGACGACCGGCGCGTCGACGCCGTAGTGGCGGCGGATGCGCACGCGCACCTCGCGGCTGTTGGCGATGTAGAGGTCGGCGCGCCGCGCGGCGCCGCGGTCCCACCGGCGCAGCGCCCCGGCGAGCGGCGCCAGCGCGTGCCGGCGGCGGCCGGCGAGGTGCTCGCCGCCGTACAGCCAGCGCGCCGGGGCGTGGCAGTAGACCGCATGGAAGCTGCGCGGTGAGGTGCGGACGCTGTGCGCCCAGCCGCTCGAGCTGGAGATCACGAGGTCGTGCTCGAGCCGGCCGAGCGAGCGGAACGCGGCCGGGTAGAGCGGGAAGAGGTTGCGGAAGCCGCGGTCGACCGGCAGCAGGTCGAGCGGTGAGGTGCGGACCTCGGTCGCGCCGAACGCCGGGAAGGTCGAGTCGGCGCGGTAGAGCGCCGTGTAGATCGGCGCCTCGGGCCACATCCCGGCCAGCGCGAGCACGACGCGCTCGGCGCCGCCGGGCTGGTTGAGGTAGTCGTGGACGATCGCGACTGAGGGTGGGGCTGGCACGGCGAGCAGACGCTATGGCCGCGGCGCCGCCGCCCTGTTACCCCGGCGGGAA
>Ga0265319_1000342_pt1 | contig 34165 bp, 33 predicted proteins | sample 4824metaG_FD_192443 | JGI IMG/M metagenome (GOLD analysis project Ga0265319, IMG submission 192443) | Rhizosphere microbial communities from Carex aquatilis grown in University of Washington, Seatle, WA, United States - 4-8-24 metaG | ecosystem: Host-associated > Plants > Roots > Rhizosphere >...
TGACAGTGAGCGATATGCAATCTGTCATCTGCCCGCCATAGGCGGGCAGCAGGTTTGGGAGCAGCACCCGTAAGGGTGCGCGACGAATTCCCCCAGAGGGTGACCGGCTCCCCTCTCGGACGGGCCTTGGTCCCGAGAACGTCTATTTAACGTGCACGCCCGAGATCGCCCTGGAGATGACCAGGCGCTGGATCTCGGAGGTGCCCTCGAAGATCGTGTAGATCTTCGAGTCGCGGTGCATCCGCTCGACCGGGAACTCGCGGGTGTAGCCGTTGCCGCCGAGGATCTGGATCGCCCGCTCGGTCGCCCAGACCGCTACCTCGCCGGCCTTCAGCTTCGACATCGAGCCCTCGGCGTTCTCGAACCTCTGGCCAGTGCGGCCCATCCAGGCGGCGCGCCAGACCAGCAGGCGGGCGGCGTCGATCTCCAGCTTCATGTTCGCCAGGTCGAAGGCGATCGCCTGGTTCTCGATGATCGCCCGGCCGAACTGCCGGCGCTCTTTGGCGTACTCGAGCGCGTACTCGTAGGCGGCGCGGGCGATGCCCAGCGCCTGGGCGCCGACCGTCGGCCGGCTCGCCTCGAAGGTCTGCATCGCCGCCTGCGATTTCGACTTCTTGCCCTCGCGGACACGGGCCAGCCGCTCGTCGAGCTTCTCTTTGCCACCCAGCAGGCAGGAGCCGGGGACGCGGCAGTCGTCGAGGTGGACGTCGGCGGTGTGCGAGGCGCGCAGGCCGTGCTTCTTGACCTTGGCGCCCTGCTCGCAGCCCTTGGTCCCGGGCGGGATCACGAAGGCGGCGTGGCCGCGCGAGCCGAGCTCACGATCCACGCTGGCGATGACCACGTGGACGTTGGCGATGCCGCCGTTGGTCGCCCAGGCCTTCTGGCCGTTGATCACCCACTCGTCGCTGGCCTCGTCGTACTTGGCCGTGGTGCGGATCGAGGAGACGTCGGAGCCGGCGTCGGGCTCGGAGGCGCAGAAGGCGCCGAGCTTGACGTCGTCGGGGCTGCCGAAGCACTGCGGGATCCACTCCCCCATCTGCTCCGGCGTTCCCTGCCCGAAGATCGCGGCGACGGCGAGCGAGGTGCCCATGATCGCCATGCCGATGCCGGCGTCGCCCCAGAACAGCTCCTCGTTGGCGATCGGCAGCGTCAGGCCGGTCTCGTCGGCCCAGAACTGGCCCAGCGCTTCGAAGCTGTAGAGGCCGATCTTGGCGGCCTCCTGGATCACCGGCCAGGGGGTTTCCTCGCGCTCGTCCCACTCCGCGGCGGCGGGCCGGACGACGCCCTCGGCGAAGCCGTGCACCCACTCGCGGATGTCCTTCTGGTCCTGGTTGAGCTCGAGCGTGAACTTCGCTTCCCCCTGCTCGTCCCCGCCGCCTTCGCCGCCGACGATCTCCGCCAGCGCCGCGTTCGCGTCTACCTCTGCCGTCTCAGTCATGGCGGCCGATATTACATGAAACGGTGTCGTCAATTACACCGAGCCGCGTCGCGTCAGACATCGCGCAGGTCGAAGGCGCGCAGGCCCTCGGCGCCGCCGTCGGTGCAGTCGAAGAAGCGGCGGTTGACGCAGCCATAGGACTCGCCGGAGCCCTCGTAGGCGCGCTCGACCGAGAACTGGCAGTGGGGCAGCGGCTCGCCGGTCATCTTGACGCCGCCGAAGCCACCCGGCTCGAGCACCGCCGCCAGATCGATCTCGGCGGCGAAGACCTCCTGCATGCAGCCGACGTACTGCTGGCCGCTGAAGCGGTCGACGTAGCTGTAGAGATAGCGGCAGCCGAGTTCGACGCAGCCCCGCGGCTCGATCATCTTGTCGCAGAAGGAACGGCACTGGCGGCACTCGCCGACCTGGGTGCGGGTAACGCTCATTCCAGAAGTCTAGGGAGGGAAGATCGCGGAAACCAGGCTGTGAGCCAAATCACGCGGCCAGGGCGTCTTGGCCGAGGACGTGGTCGATCTCGGCTCGCAAGCTGCTGGAGGGGCGCACCCGGTAGCCGTTGCCGAAGCGCAGGCGGCGGAGTCCGGCGCTGGTCCGCATCACCAGGTGCACGTCGGCCTCGCCCTTGTGATGCTCGAAGACGGCCTTGAGCTCGTCGAGGACGCCGTCGCTCCAGCCGGCCGGGTCGATCGTCACCTCGAACGGTCCCGCGGGTACCGCCGCGACCTTCTCGGCCCGGGCGATCTCCTCGGCGTCGGGTTCGAAGCGCTGCGCCTCCTGCACGACCAGCTTCGTCTCGCCGCGGTCCTTGTGGTCGAGGCGGCCGCGGACGACGACGATCGCGTCGGGCTGGATCGTCGCGGCGCTCTCGGCCTCGTCGGCCTTGAAGACCAGCAGCTCGACCTGGCCCTCGACGTCGTCGAGGGTGGCGAACATCATCTGCGAGCCGCTCTTGGTGCGGATCTTCTTGCAGTCGACGACGATCCCCCCAACCGTCACCCAGGAGCCGTCGGCCTTGCCGCCGAGCTCGGCCAGGCTGCAATCGACGCGGGCGCGCAGGGCGCCGCGGACCGCGGTCAGCGGGTGCGAGGAGAGGTAGGTGCCGAGCGTCTCCTTCTCCAACGCCAGCAGCTCGGCGCGGTCGAACTCGACGGCGGAGATCGGCGGCCGCTGCTGGGCCTGGGTCTGGGCGCCGGCCCCGGCGTCGTCGCCGAAGTCGAAGATCGAGCCCTGGCCCATCTGCGCGTCCTCCTGCGCCTTCTGCCCCGCCGACTGCGCCGCCGGCAGCGCCTCCAGCATGCCCTTGCGAGTGGCGCCGGTCGAGTCGAGGGCGCCGCACTTGATCAGGCATTCGATCGCCCGTTTGTTGACCGCGCGCGAGTCGACCCGCTCGCAGAAGTCCCAGATCGAGGCGATCTCGCCGTCCTCGCGGGCGCGCACGATCGCCTCGACAGCGGCGTGGCCGACGTTCTTGACCGCGTCGAGGCCGAAGCGGATCGCCTTCTCGTTGACGACGAAGCTGTGGTCGGAGGAGTTGACGTCGGGCGGCAGCACCTCGATCCCCATCTCCTCGCAGCGGTTGACGAAGAACGGGACCTTGTCTTTGGTGTTCATCACCGAGGAGATCACCGCCGCCATGTACTCGGCCGGGTAGTTGGCCTTGAGGTAGGCGGTGCGGTAGGAGATCAGCCCGTAGCAGGCGGCGTGGGACTTGTTGAAGGAGTAGTCGGCCGCGGCTTCGTTCAGCTTCCAGAGGTCCTTGGCTACCTCCGGCGCGGTTTCCGATTCGCGCAGGCCCTGCATGAACTTGTCCTTCATCGTCGCCATCAGGTCGCGCTTCTTCTTGCCGATCGCCTTGCGCAGGTCGTCCGCCTCGGCGCCCGAGAAGCCGGCCATCGAGCGCGAGATCTCCATCAGCTGCTCCTGGTAGATGACGCAGCCGTGGGTTTCCTCGGTGATCGCCCGCAGCCGTGGGTCGGGGTAGCGGACGGTCGAGGGGTCGCGCTTGCCCTTCGCGTAGGCCGGGATGTAGGCCATCGCCCCCGGCCGGTAGAGGGCGCCGAGCGCGACCAGGTCGGCGAACTCGGTTGGCTTGACCTTGCGCAGCGCCTCGCGCATCCCCTCCGACTCGAACTGGAAGACCCCGGTCGAGTCGCCGCCGGCGAGCATCGCGTAGGTCTTGGCGTCGTCGATCGGGATCGCCTCCATCTCGATCGTCTCGCCGCGGGAGCGCTGGATGATGTCGATCGCGTCCTCGATCACGTCGAGGTTGCGGAGGCCGAGGAAGTCCATCTTCAGCAGCCCCAGCTCCTCGATCGGCCCCATCGAGTACTGGGTCACGATCTTGTACTGGCGCTCCGGCTTGCCCGACCCCTTGCCGTCGCCGCCGGCGGCCGGGGCGCCGCGGTCCTCGGCCAGCTGCAACGGCACGATCTCCTGCAGCGGCCGGTCGGAGATCACCACCGCGGCGGCGTGGATCGAGTTGTTGCGGATGATCCCCTCGAGCCCCTGGGCGACGTCGATGATCTTCTTCGCGTCGGGCTCGGAGTCGTAGGTTTTCTTCAGCTCCTGGCCCGCCTTCAGGCAGTCGGCGAAGGACGGGTTGCGGCCCATGATCGGCTCCGGGATCTGCTTCGCCAGGCGGTCGCCGGCGCCGTAGTCGTAGCCGAGCACGCGGGCGGCGTCGCGGGTGGCGGCGCGCGGCGCCATCTTGCCGAAGGTGATGATCTGGGCGACCGATTCGCGGCCGTATTTCTCGCCGACGTAGCGGATCATCCGCTCGCGGCCGCGGACCGAGAAGTCGATGTCGATGTCCGGCATCGATTTGCGCCCGGGGTTGAGGAAGCGCTCGAAGATCAGGCCCTCGGCGAGCGGATCGAGGTCGGTGATCTTGAGCGCGTAGGAGACGATCGAGCCGGCGGCGGAACCGCGGCCGGGACCGACGGCGACGCCGTTCTCCTTCGCGTAGCGGACGAAGTCCCAGACGATCAGGAAGTAGGAGGAGAAGCCCATCTCCTCGATCACCCCGAGCTCGAACTCCATCCGCTCGACCGCCTCGGCCGGCGGCGGGTCGCCGTAGCGGGCGCGCAGGCCCTCGCCGGCGAGCCGCCGCAGCATCGCCTCCGGCTCCTCGCCGTCCTCGGTCGGGTAGCGCGGCAGCAGCAGGCTGCCCAGCTCGATCTCGAGCGAGCAGCGCTCGGCGATCTCCAGCGAGGTCGGCACCGCCTCCGGCCACTCGGCGAAGGACTCGGTCATTTCCTCGGAGCTCTTGATGTAGAACTCGTTGGTGTCGAAGCTCATCTTCGGCGCTTCCAGGGTCGACTTCGTCTGCACGCAGAGCAGCGCCGCGTGGTTGTCGAAGTCCTCGCGGGTCAGGTAGTGGACGTCGGCGGTGGCGACCAGCGGCCGGCCGAGCTCACGGGCGTAGCGGACGATGCCCTGGTTGGCCTTGTCCTGCTCGGCGATCCCGTTCTTCTGCACCTCGAAGTAGACCTGGTCGGGGCCGAAAGCCTGGATCAGGTCGTCGAGGTGGGCGCGGGCGTCGTCCTCGCGCTCTTCGACCAGGCGGCGGCAGAAGCGCGACTGCAGGCAGCCGGTGAGGACGATCACGCCCTCGGAGTGGCGGGCCAGCAGCTCCATGTCGCAGTTGGCCTTGCCGCGCGAGAAGCCCTCGAGGAAGCCGGCCGAGGTCAGCTGGACCAGGTTGGCGAAGCCGCGGTCGTTCTCGGCCAGCAGGGTGATGTGGTTGCGCTCGTAGCGGGCCTGTTCCTTGATCGCCACGCGATCCTCGACCAGGTAGGCCTCGAGCCCGACGATCGGCTTGATCCCGTGCTTGTTGCAGGCCTTGTAGAGGTCGACGGCGCCGTTCATGACGCCGTGGTCGGTCAGCCCCAGCGCCGGCTGCCCCAGCTCCGCCGCCCGTGCCGCCATCGCCTCGATCTTGCAGGCGCCATCGAGCAGCGAGTACTCGCTGTGGGCGTGCAGGTGGACGGCGGCGGGGGTGCTCACGGGTGAAATCGATCATGCCAAGCGGGGCAGATGGCACCGGGTGGCTTTCGCGCTATGTCCGTGGTGATTTCGTGTCAGAGCGACGCGGAAGTCGGGCGGGCGGGAAGGGGGTTTCGCTTAACTTTTTTGTGATCGGGTGCGGCCGTCCGAGTTTCGCGGCGCCAAAAAAGTTAAGCGAAACCCCTACCCAGACCCTCCGCTCAACCGCAAACCCAAGCGCTCGGTCCCGAATCCGCCCAGATTTCTGCGGCGATCCGATCCTGTTCGGCTTTCGGGGCATCCTCGGGCAGCCCCTTGCCGCCATACCCTTCCCAGGTCGAGGGCAGGATCTGGTACGCCCCGCCCGCCCCACTCGACGGATTCACGGCGCTGTAGTTGCCGCCCGACTCGCACATGACGATGTAGGTCGGGATCGAGTAGGGGCCACCGAGCCAGCGGCCGACTTCTTCTTCGGCTTCGCCGGCACTGGCGGCGCGGGCCGCCTGGATTTCGCCGACCCAGGTGTCGATCTTCGACTTGAGGCTGGCCAGCGAGGCTTCGCGGCTGGCGCTGAGCGCCTGCAGGCGCGCCGCTGCTGCTGCCGCGGCCTGGCGCACCGAGGCGATCTGCGACCGCGCCGCGGCCAGGCGTTCGTCGTAGGCGACCGCGTGCGCCTTCAGCGCCGCGACCTTGCGCGCCTCGCGGTGGGCGGTGTCGCGGACCTGCTCGACGCGGTCGGCGAGGGCGTTGTCGGATTGGGCGATCTCGCGCAGGTAGTCGCTGCGGGTGAGCAGTTCCTGGTAGTCGCCGGAGCCGAGGATGAGGCTGGCCGTGTCCGGCGTGCCGCTCTCGTAGATCGCCACCAGGCGCTGGGCGAGGGCGCGGCGGGAGCGGCGCAGGCGCGCCCGCTCGAACGCCAGCTGACGACGGGTGCGGAGGACCTTGCGGCCGAGCTCGGCGGCGTGGCGCTGACCGGCGGCAAGCAGGCCACCGAGGCGCCGCTCGCGCGCGGCCGCGGTGGCGGCTTCGCCCTCGGCGTCGGCGAAGCGCTGCTGGCTTTCGCGCAGGCCGCTCGCCAGCGAGCTCGCTTCGCCGCGGGCGCTCGCGAGCTTGGCTTCGAGCGCGCCGGCGTCGGTTGCGCCGGCACTCGGGGCGAGCGGCGCCAGGGCCAGCGCGAGGCCGCAGAGCAGGGCCGCGGCGCCGATCCCGAGGAGATCCTTTCTGGCCTGAACCGGGCCCATGAGCCGCCGAGGCTAGCGGCTCCCTCCGTGCCTCCCGGCGGGTTCCCGATAACCCGCAACGAGAGTTGCGCGAGCGCTCAGGCCGTCGCTTCCGGTGTTCCTTTTCCCCGATATGTGAGGAAAAGGCACACCGCAGCGGAGCTCAGCCCTCGCGGACGTTACGGCTGGCGAGGAAGGCGGCGATCGCGATCAGGGCGGCGCCGACGCCGATCCCGATCCGGATCTCGCGCCGGTAGCGGCGCCGCATGTAGCCGACGGCGAACCTGACCGCGGCCTTTCCGAAGGCGTCGTACATCAGCTCCCTCCCTCCTCCCCGCGCTGGCGGATCCGGTGCGCCATCCGCGACTGCAGCGACCAGAGCTCGATGAAGCCGGGCGAGGCGGTCTGCGAGAAGAGGCCGCCGGACTCGGAGAAGCCGGCGAGGGCGGCGTCGTAGACGGCGTTGGGCGAGGAGCGGGTGACGACGCGGACGCCGCCTTTGTAGAGGCGCAGCCCGATCTCCCCCGTCACCTGAGCGTTGACCGCGTCCATGTAGGCGTCGAGGTCGCTGCGCAGCGGCTCCCACCAGAGCCCGGCGTAGACCAGGTAGCCCCATTTGCGGTCGAGCTCGGGCTTGAACTGGTTCTGGTGGATCGTCCCGACCAGCCGCTCCAGCTCCTCGTGGGCGGTGAGGACGAGTGCCGCCGCCGGCACCTCGTAGATGTCGCGGACCTTGAGGCCGACGATCCGGTCCTCGATGTGGTCGACGATGCCGACCCCGTGGCGGGCGCCGATCGCGGCGGCCCGTTCGAGCAGCTCGACCAGGCCGAGGCGCTCGCCGTCGAGGGAGACCGGCAGGCCCGCCTCGAAGCCGATCGTGACCAGCTCGGCCTCGTCCGGCGCCAGCTCCGGCCGGGTCACCAGCTGGAAGACGTCGTCCTCGGGGGCGTGGCCGAGGTCCTCGATCCAGCGCCCCTCCGAGGAGCGCCCCCAGAGGTTGTCGTCGATCGAGTAGGGGGCGACCTCGGTGCCGCCCTTGACCGGGATGCCGTGCTCGCGGGCGTAGGCGATCTCCTCCTCGCGGCCCATCTGCCAGGAGCGCACCGGGGCGATCGTCCGCAGCTCCGGCGCCAGCGTCGCCACCGTCGCCTCGATCCGAACCTGGTCGTTGCCCTTGCCGGTGCAGCCGTGGGCGATCGTGTCGCAGTTGGTCCGGCGCGCGTACTCGACCGCGAGGGCCGCGATCAGCGGCCGCCCCAGCGCCGTGAACAGCGGGTAGCCGTTGCCGTAGACGGCGTTGGCCTTGATCGCCGGCGCCAGGAACTCGGCGGCGAAGCGCTCGCGGGCGTCGACGACGTGGCACTCGAGGGCGCCGAGCCGCAGCGCCTTCTCCTCGATCACCGCGTAGTCCTCGCCGGGCTGGCCGAGGTTGACGGTGAGGCAGACGACCTCGGCCCCGTAGGAGTCCTGGATCCACTTCAGCATCACGCTGGTGTCGAGCCCGCCCGAGTAGAGCAGGAGGACGCGGCCAACCGCGGCCGGGTCGGCCTCGTAGCTGGCGGTGGGGCTCGAATGCGGTGGCCGGGCGCTCACGAGAGGCGCAAGTCTCGCACGACCAACCCCGCCGCGACTGCCGGCGCTGCCAGACTGCCCCTGTGCGCCGTTTCTGGCACATCCTCTCGATCGCCCTGATCACCGCTGGCCTCGTCGTCATCGCCGACGTCGGGATCACGCTCGCCTACAAGGAGCCGCTCTCCTCGATTTACGGCTCGATCAAGCAGGGCGAAGCGGAAGCCCAGCTGGAAGACCTGGAAGCGAGCTATCCCTCAGCGCAGGACCGCCAGGCCGTGGCCAATGTCAGGAGCGACCCGCAGCGGATCGCGATCCTCGCCCGTCGCTTCGCCGCCACGGTCAAGACCGGCCAGGCGATCGGGCGGATCGTCGCCCCGGCGATGGACGGGCTGAACATGGTGGTGATCCAGGGCACCGACACCGCCAGCCTCGAGAAGGGGCCCGGCCACTACCCGGAAACGCCCTTCCCGGGCGAGGGCGGCACGGTCGGGATCGCCGGCCACCGCACCACCTACCTGGCGCCCTTCCGCCACATCGACTCGATGCAGCAGGGCGACACGATCAAGCTCGAGATGCCCTACGGGACCTTCGTCTACCGCGTGCAGAAGACCGAAGTCGTCGATCCCAGCGACGTCGGCATCGTCGCCAAGGTCGGTTACGAGCGGCTCGTGCTCAGCGCCTGCCACCCGCTCTACAGCGCCGAACACCGCTTCATCGTCTTCGCCCGCCTGATCCACGAGCGGATCGCCGGCGGCGTTTAGGCCTGGGGCGACGAGCGCTAAGGCGCTTCGATGCCGCCGCTGCCGCCTTCTTCTTCGCCTTCTTTGGGTGGCACCGTGGTGGTCGTGGTCGGCGCCGTCGTCGTCGTTTCGCTCGTCGTCGTCGGTTCCGTGCCGGTCGATTCGGTCGTGGTCGCGGTGGTGGTGCTGGCGGTCGTGGTCGGGACCGTCGTGCTCGATTCCGTCGTCGAGGCGGTCGAGCTGCCGCCGTTGTCGTTGCCGGCGATCACGACCACGGCGATGACCAGGCCGACGATCACGGCGACGAGGCAGGCGACCAGCAGGCGCATGTTGCCGCGCGGGGAGGCGCCCTCGGGCCCCTGGCCTTCGCTGCGCATCATCCGCGTCGGGTCCTCGTGCATCTAGGCCTCCGGCCCGAGGATCGCGTCGAGGATCGGGGCGGTGTCCTCGATCTCGAAGCCGGTCCGCAGACGGGTCTCGATTTCCTCGCGGCTGCTGCCGGAGACCGCCATCTGGGTCGCCAGCAGGCGGGCACCGGCGGAGGCGGCGGCCTGGTCGTCCGGCGGAGGAGGCGGCGGCGCGGCGGCGGGCGCGGGCGGCTCCGGTTCGGGCGCGGCGGCCGCGGGCGGCGGCGCCGGGCGTGGCTCGGGAGCGGGGGCCGCTTCGACCGGCGGCGCCGGCTCGGCGGTCGGGGCCGGCGGCGGTGGAGAGAAGTCAATTGGAGTGGCGACCGGCGGCTCGGCAGGAGGGGCGACCGCGGTGAGGTGGGTGCCCTGGGGCGGCTCGGCCGGGGCCGGCTGCGCCTGCACGGTGACCTGGCTGAGGGCGTCCAGCAGCCGCTCGGAGCGGCGCCTGATCTCTTCCGCCTGGGCGACCAGCGAGTCGGTCAGCGCCGAGAGCGAGGCGAGGCGGGCGGCGACGATGCGGTCGGCCTCGGCCTGCGCCTCCTCGAGGTAGCGGCGGGCGTTGGCGTCGGCGTTGTCGACGACGCTCGCCGCCGCGCGCTCGGCCGCCTCGATGATCGTCGCGATCCGGTCGGCGGCGCCGCTGGCGCTGGGCCGCGGGGTTGATCTCTCGTCGGGGCTCACGTCTGTGCCAAGCCTAGAAGCGATGCGTCGATCAGTCCAACCGCCTGCTCGATCTGAGACGAATCGACCAGCAGGGGCGGCAATAGTCGCAGAGTCGACGGCGCCGGCACGTTGACGACGAGGCCGCGCTCGAGCAGGTCGGCGCTGAGCGCCGCCGCATCGATGCCCGCTTCCAGCCCTACCCCGACCATCAGGCCGCGGCCGCGGGTCTCGCTGACGCCGTCGAGCGCCTCGAGTCCCTCGCGCAGCGCCACTCCGAGCTCGCGCACCCGCCGCAGCAGTGCCGGGTCGTCGACCGTCTCCAGCACCGCCAGCGCCGCCGCCGTCGCCACCGGGCCGCCGGCGAAGGTCGAGCCGTGGTCGCCGGGCTCGAGCACCTCGGCCGCCGCCGGGCCGGCGATGCAGGCGCCGATCGGGATGCCGCCGCCGAGCGCCTTGGCGCTGGTCAGGACGTCGGGGCGGACCGGCGTCTGCTGGTAGGCCCAGAGCGAGCCGGTCCGCCCGACCCCGGTCTGGATCTCGTCGAGGATCAGCAGCGCCCCGGCCTCGTCGCAGGCCTGACGCGCCGCCAGCAGCGCCTCGTCGGAGATCGGGTGGACGCCGGCCTCGCCCTGGATCGGCTCCAGCAGCACCGCCGCGGTGCTCTCCCCCACCGCCGCGCGCAGGGCGGCGGCGTCGTTGCGGGGAACCGAGCGAAAGCCGGGCAGCATCGGCCCCAGCGCCTCGTTGCGAGCCAGCCCCGGGGTCGCCGCCAGGGCGCCGTAGCTGCGGCCGTGGAAGTCGCCCTCGAAGCTGACGATCTCCGGCGCGGCGATGCCGCGGAGGTGGGCGTGCTTGCGGGCGACCTTGATCGCGCACTCGTTGGCCTCGGTGCCGGAGTTGGCGAAGAAGACGCGGCCGCCGAGGCTCGACTCGGCCAGACGCTCGGCCAGGCGCGCCATCGGCTCGGTGTAGAAGAGGTTGGAGACGTGCATCAGCCGCTCCGCCTGCTCGCGCACCGCCGCGACCACGGCCGGGTGGCAGTGCCCGAGCGAGCAGACCGAGATCCCGGTCAGGAAGTCGAGGTACTCCTTGCCGTCGGCGTCCCACAGCAGCGCCCCCTCGCCGCGGACGAAGTCGACCGGCGCCCGCCGGTAGGTCCGCATCAGGTAGCGGTCCTCCAGCGCCTGCGCCTCGGCCAGGCTCACGGCGTCACCATCGTGCCGATGCCGGCGTCGGTGAAGAGCTCCAGCAGCAGGCTGTGCGGCTTGCGACCGTCGATGATGTGGGCCGACTGGGCGCCACCGCGGATCGCCTCGACGCAGGCCGCCAGCTTCGGCCGCATCCCGCCGGCGACGCCGGCCAGTTGCGCTTCGACCTCGGCGACGCTGGCGCGCGAGATCAGCGAGGCCTCCTGGTCGGCATCGGCCAGCCAGCCCTCGACGTCGGTGAGGAAGATCGCCTTGTGGGCGCCGAGCGCGGCGGCGACCTTGCCGGCCGCCTCGTCGGCGTTGACGTTGTAGGTCTGGCCCTCGCGGTCGGAGGCCGAGGAGGCGATCACCGGGATGTAGTCGGCGGCGATGTGGTTGAGGACGTCGACGTCGACCCGCTCGACCGAGCCGACGAAGCCGACCTTGTCGGCGTTGGCGACCGGCGCCACCTCGAACAGCGTCCCGTCCTCGCCGGCGAGGCCGACCGCGGGCTGGCCGTGGCGGTTCAGCCGCTGGACGATTTCCGAGTTGAGCTTGCCGACCAGGACCATCTTCGCCACCTCGACCGTCTCGGCGTCGGAGACGCGCAGGCCCTCGTGGAACTTGACCTCGAGCCCGAGTCGCTCCATGTAGCGGGTGATCTCGGGGCCGCCGCCGTGGACGACGATCGGGTTGAGGCCGACGTACTTGAGCAGGACGACGTCGGTGGCGAAGGCGTCGCGCAGCTCCTCGTCGAGCATCGCCGCGCCGCCGTACTTGATCACCACCGTGCGGCCGTGGAACTCGCGGATGTAGGGCAGGGCCTCGAGCAGCGTCTCGACGCTGGCCCCGGCCACCCGCGACTGCGGTGCCTGCTCGCTCATCGGCGATACCTCGCTTTCACGTCGTGTACTCCGCGTTGATCCGTACGTACTCGTGGCCGAGGTCGGAGAACCAGACGTGGGCACGGTGCTCGCCGCGATCCAGCCGCAGGCCGATCTCCGCCTCGGTGGTCTCGCCGCCGAGCTCGGCGGCGTCGATCGACTCGGCGCCGATCTCCTCCAGATCCTCGCCGGCCAGCGCCGCACCGGCGGCCTGGGCGATCCGCCCCCAGTTGGGATCGCGCCCGTAGAGCGCCGTCTTCACCAGCGGCGAGTTGGCGATCGCCCTCGCGACGCGCTCGGCCTCGGCCGCCGAGGCGGCCTCGCTGACCTCGATCCGCCCGACCCGGGCAGCGCCCTCGCCGTCGGCGACGATCTCGATCGCCAGCTGCCGTAGCACCGCCTCCAGCAGGCCCGCCGGCAGCGGCAGCCCACTGGCCCCGGTCGCCTGCAGCAGCACGCAGTCGTTGGTGCTCATCTGGCCGTCGACGGTGATCCGGTTGAGGGAGCCGTCGACGGCGGCGCCCAGCAGCCCCGCGGGGTCGTCGACGACCGCGTCGGTCTGGACGAAGCAGAGCGTCGTCGCCATCCTCGGCTCGATCATCCCCGCTCCCTTGGCCTGGGCGGAGAGGGTGACGCCGCCGGCCCGCACGGTGCAGCGCTTGGGCCAGCGGTCGGTGGTGACGATCGCGTCGGAGAAGGCGCCGCCACCGTCGGCGGAGAGGCCGGCGGCGGCCGCGTCGATCCCGGACAGCACCGCCGCGATCGGCAGCGGCACCCCGATCGTGCCGGTCTCGGCGACCGCGACGCTCGCCGTCTCGACCCCCAGCGCCGAGGCCGCGCGGCGGCACATCTCGAGCGCGTCCTCGTAGCCCTTCCGACCCGTCTCGGCGTTGGCGTTGCCGGAGTTGACGACGGCGGCGCGGACCCGGCTCAGCTCGACCTCGTCCCGGCAGACCCGGATCGGCGCCGCGGCGGAGGCGTTGCGGGTCAGCACCATCGCCGAGCGCACCGCCTCCTCGTCGCAGATCAGCAGCCCGACGTCGGTCTTGCCGCCGCCCTTGAGCCCGCAGTGGACACCGCCGGCGCGGAACCCGGGCGCGAGCTGAGCCGGGTCGAGCTCCTCGACCCCGGCCGGGGCCTCGACCCAGCGCGACCTGAAGAAACCCCCGCTCATGCCAGCCCCGCCGTCTCGTCCAGCCCCAGCATCAGATTGAGGTTCTGCACGCCCTGACCCGAGGCGCCCTTCCAGATGTTGTCGATCGCCGCGAAGGCCATCACCCGCCCCCGCTCCTCGACGGTGACGTAGAGGTGGCACTCGTTCGTGTCCCGCAGCGCCCGCAGGTTCGGCGGCCCGTCGAGGACCCGGACGAAGGGCTCGCCGGCGTAGCGCTCGCGGTAGAGCGCTTGCACCTGCTCCCTGGAGACCGGCTCGGTCGTCCGCGCGAAGCAGGTCGCCAGCTCACCCTGGTCGAGCGGCAGCAGGTGCGGCACGAAGGTCACCGGTGCCGGGCTGCCGAGCGCGGCCAGCTCCTGCTCGATCTCGGGCCGGTGGCGGTGGCCCTCGGTCTTGTAGGGGAAGGCGTTCTCGGTCATCGCCGAGAAGTGGACGAGGTCGTCGCTGCTGCGGCCGTAGCCGGAGGTGCCCTGCATGGCGCTGACGAAGACCTCCTCCAGCAGGCCGCGCTCGGCCAGCGGCGCCAGCGCCAGCACGCTCGCGGTCGGGTAGCAGCCCGGAGTGGCGACCAGCTTCGCCTCGCGCAGCTGCTCGCGGTAGATCTCGCTGAGGCCGTAGACGGCCGTGCCGAAGAGGTCGGGGGCGCCGTGCTCGCCGTACCAGCGCTCGTAGGTGGCCATGTCCGTGAGCCGGAAGTCGGCCGAGAGGTCGACGACGAGGATGCCCTGGCGGCGCAGGGCCGCCACGGTCGGCGCCGCGGCGCCGTGCGGGTAGGCGACGATCGCGGCGTCGACGCCGGCGGCGTCCTCGGGGTCGAGCTCGGTCAGCTCGATCGGCACCCGGTAACGCGGGTAGAGGGCATCGAGCCGCTTGCCGGCGTCGCTGCGCGAGGTCGCGGCGACCAGCTGCAGGCGCGGGTGGTCCCAGACGATGCGGGCGGCGAGGGCGCCGGTGAAGCCGGAGGCGCCGGCGACCAGCACCCGCGCCGCGGCGCTGCCCTCGAGCGGCTGTGAGCCGAGCTCATTCACGCAGCGTCCCCCCGATCTGCTCCAAGCTGCGCCGGATCGCCTCGCGCAGGCCGCTGACGTCCTCGTCGGTGAGGGTGCGGTCGGAGGCGCAGAACTCGAGGCCGAAGGCGAGGCTCTTGTTGCCGGCGCCGACCTGCTCGCCCTCGAAGAGGTCGAAGACCTCGGTCGCGTGGAGCAGCTCGCCGCCGGCGGCGAGGATCCGCTCGCGGACCGCCGCCGCCGGGACGTCGCGGGGGACGACCACGGCCAGGTCCTGGCGCACCGAGGGGAATTCGGTGATGTCGTCGAACTCCTCCTCTCCCAAGCGCGAGGCCGCCAGCAGCGGCGCGGTGCCGAGTTCGAAGGCAACGGCGGAGCCGACGTCCCACTCGCGGCAGACCAGCGGGTGCAGCTCGCCGATCCAGCCGGCGGGGCCGGCGCCGGCGACCGCGACGGCGGCGGCGCGCCCCGGGTGCAGGAAGGGCTCCGGCGCCGGCGCGAACTCGAGCTCGACCCGGAGCTGGCCGGCCAGCGCCTCCAGCGCCCCCTTGAGGGCGAAGAAGTCGGCGGCCTCGCCGCCGCCGCGCCAGGAGCGCCCGGCGAGCGAGCCGACCGCGATCGCGCCGATCCGGTGCGGCTCGGCCACCGGCGCCGGCCGCCGGCCCGGGAAGGCGCCGGCGAGCGCGCCCCGCTCCGGCGGCACCTCCATCAGGTAGACGCTGCCGGCCTCGAATAGGGCGAGGCGCTCGGCGCCGCGGGCGAGGTTGCGGGCGGCGATCCCCAGCAGCGAGCCGAGCAGCATCGTCCGCATCGCCGATTGGTCCTCGGAGAGCGGGTTGGAGAGCGTGACGGCGCTGGCGCGGAGGTCGTCGAGCGGGATCCGCAGCCGCGCCGGCTCGCCGGGGTGGGTGAAGCTCCAGCCGACCGCCTGGTCGAAGCCGAGGTCGCGGAGGCCGTCTTCGGCCCGGCGCCGCAGCCGCTGCTCGCGGCTGAGGCCGCCGAGCACGCCGGCGATCGCCGGCAGCGTCGTCGGCAGGTGCTCGTCGATGCCGTGGACGCGGGCGACCTCCTCGATCAGGTCGACCTCGCGGGTGACGTCGAAGTGGCGGTCGGGCGGGACCTCGACCGCGAGGTCGTCGCCGTCGGGCTCGACAGCGAAGCCCAGTCGCCCCAGGTAGGTGGACTGCTCGGCCTGGGAGATCTCCATCCCCAGCAGGCCGCTGACCCGGGCGGCGCGCAGGCGCAGTTGCGGGGCCGGCGGCGGCGCGGCGGCGACGTCGATCGTCCCCGGCACCAGCCTGGCGCCGCAGAGCTCGACCAGCAGCCGCGAGGCAATCGCCTGGGCCCGCATGCAGAGCGCCGGGTGCAGCTGCTTCTCGAAGCGCGAGGAGGCCTCCGAGCGCAGCCCCAGCTGGCGCGAGGTGCGGAGGATGTTGGTGCCGTTCCAGTTCGCGACCTCGAGCAGCACCCGGGTCGTCGTCGCCGCGACCTCGGAGACCTGGCCGCCCATGATCCCGGCGATCCCGGTCGGGCCGTCGGCGTCGCAGACGAGCACGGTCTCGGCGTCGAGCTCGCGCTCGACGCCGTCCAGGGTGGTCATCTTCTCCCCCTCGGCAGCGGCGCGAACCGTCAGCGCCCCGCCCGGGACCTTGTCGAGGTCGAAGGCGTGCAGCGGCTGCGCGGTCAGCAGCATCGCGTAGTTGGTGATGTCGACGACGTTGTTGATCGGGCGCTGGCCGGCGGCGGCGAGCCGCGCCTGCAGCCACAGCGGCGAGGGGCCGATCTCGACCTCGGTGAAGACGCGGGCGGTGAAGCGCGGGCAGAGTTCCGGCACCGCGACCGTGACCGAGGCGTGGTCGCCGGCCTCGCCTTCCCCCGTGGCGGTGGCGTCGGGCTCCCAGGGGTCGGGCGCCAGCGGCGCCCCGGTGATCGCGTGGACCTCGCGGGCGACGCCGTAGACGCCGAAGCAGTCGACCCGGTTCGGCGTCACCTCGATCTCCAGCACCGGCTCGGCAAGCGGCAGCACCTCGCCGAGCGGGGTGCCGGCGGCGAGCGCGTCGTCGAGGACGAGGATCCCCTCGTGGTCGTCGCCGATCTCGAGCTCGTCGGCGGCGAGGATCATCCCCTCCGAGGCGACCCCGCGCAGCTTCGCCTTGCGCAGCTTCTCGCCGCCCGGCATCCGCGCCCCCGGCAGGGCGACGGCGACGGTCTGGCCGGCGGCGACGTTGGGGGCGCCGCAGACGATCGTCCGCTCACCCTCGCCGTCGTCGACCCGGCAGACCCGCAGCCGGTCGGCGTCGGGGTGCGGCTCGGCCGCCAGCACCTTGCCGACGACGAAGTCGTCGGCAAGCGGCGGCCCGGCCACGGTCACCCGCTCGACCTCGGTCCCGGTCATCACCAGGCGCTCGGCGATCTCCTCGGCGCCGAGGCCAGGGTCGCAGTGCTCGCGCAGCCAGCTGTAGGGCACTTTCACGAGAACTGCCCCAGCATCCGCACGTCGTTGTCGAAGAAGCGGCGCAGGTCGGGGATGCCGTGGCGCAGCATCGCCACCCGCTCGATCCCGAGGCCGAAGGCGAAGCCCTGCACGCGCTCGGAGTCGTAGCCCCGCTCGGCGACGAAGCCGAGCACGTTGGGGTCGACCATGCCGGCGCCGAGGATCTCGATCCAGCCCTGTCCCTTGCAGAGGTTGCAGCGCTCGCCGCCCGCCAGCGTCCCCGTCCCCCCGCACTGGAAACAGGAGACGTCGACCTCGACGCTGGGCTCGGTGAAGGGGAAGAAGTGCGGCCGCAGGCGCACCTCGCGCTCGCCGCCGAAGATCCCCCGCACCATCGCCAGCAGCGTCCCCTTGAGGTCGGCGAGGGTGATGCCCGCGCCGATCGCCAGCCCCTCCATCTGGTGGAACATCGGGCTGTGGGTGGCGTCGGAGTCGCGCCGGTAGACCTTGCCGGGGACGACGATGAAGATCGGCGGCTCTTGTGACTCCATGGCCCGGATCTGCACCGGCGAGGTGTGGGTGCGCAGCAGCACGTCGGGGTGCGACTGCACGTAGAAGGTGTCCTGGAGCATCCGCGCCGGGTGCCCGGGCGGGTGGTTTAGCGCCGTGAAGTTGTAGTAGTCGTGCTCGATCTCCGGGCCTTCGGCGACCGAGTAGCCGAGCCCGACCATGATGTCCTCGATCTGGCGCGTGGTGCGGGCGATCAGGTGGGCGTGGCCGAGCGGCCGCGGCGGCGCCCCCGGCAGGGTGACGTCGACCCGGTCGGAGACCAACCGCTGCTCGAGCTCGGCGGCGTCGAGGGCGGCGGCGCGCTCCTCGAGCAGCGCCTCCAGCGCTTTGCGGGTCCTGTTGGCGGCGGCGCCGACCTCGCCCCGTTCGGCGGCCGGCAGCTCGGCGATCCCGCGCAGGATCGTCGTCAGCTCGGCCTTGCGGCCGAGGTGGCGGACCCGCAGCTCCTCCAGCTCGGCGCTGGAAGGAGCGGCGACGATCGCCGCCGTGACCTCGGCCCCGATCTCCTCGATCCGCTCGAGCATCAGTGCTGGCCCTCCGACATGGCGGGCGACGATATCCGCTGAGCGGCGATCGCCGCCGCCGCCGCGACGTTGAGCGACTCGGCGCCGCCCCGCAACGGGATCGTCGCCTCGACCTCGCACTCGGCCAGGACCGCCGCCGGCAGGCCCTCGCGCTCGGCGCCGAGGCAGAGCGTCGCCGCTCCCGCCAGCGCCTCCAGGCCGGCGCCGCCGTGGGCGACCAGCGCCGCCCGCGGCGCCGGCGTCTCCCCCACCTCGGCCCGCAACGGCGGCCGCGCGAAGATCGACCCCATGCTGGCCCGCACCGCCTTCGGCGAGTGGGGGTCGGCGCAGCCGGGACCGAGGACGACGGTGGCGCCGAGCAGGGCCTCGGCGCTGCGGACGATGGCGCCGACGTTGCCGGGGTCGGCAACGCCGTGCAGGTACAGGCACGGCGGCGCGGCCCGCTCGGCCCAGCGCAGCGGCCAGACCGCGATCGCCCGCGTCCCCGAGCCCAGCGCCGAGACCGCCGCCAGCAGCTCCGGCTCGACCTCCTCGCCCTCCCAGCCCAGCGACAGGCCAGCGCCGGCGGCGATCAACAGAAAGCGCGGCTCGGCGCCGGCGGCGAGGCCGGCGGCGACCAGGTCCTCGCCCTCGGTCGCGAACAGCGCCTCGCGCTCGCGGTGCTTGCGCTCGCGCAGCTTGCGAACCAGCTTCAGCTTCTCGTTTTGGGGGCTGGCGATCATCCTCGTGTCCTGGTCTCTTTCTTCCGCGGCTCTCGATTTCTTCCCCGGAACGCAAAAGCGGGCCGTTCTCACGGCCCGCCCGGGAAAGTGGAGTGTGGTGTGCCGCTAGGCGGCCGCACCCTCCCGGGCTAGCTCCACGAATCGGCGAAAGGCGTCGCGGTCGGAGACCGCGATCTCCGCCAGCATCTTGCGGTTGACCTCGACTTCAGCCTTGCCGAGGCCGTGGATCAGTTCCGAGTAGCTCATGCCCTCGAGCCGCGCGGCGGCGTTGATCCTGGTGATCCAGAGACGGCGGAAGGTCCGCTTCTTGTTGCGCCGGTCGCGGTAGGCGTACATCCCCGACCGCTGCACCTGCTCTTTGGCGAAGCGGTAGGAGGAATGCTTGCGGCCGAAGTAGCCCTTCGCTTCCTTCAGCACCTTGCGGCGCTTCTTGCGCGCGTGGACGGAGCGCTTGACGCGGCTCACTTGCCGCCCCCGAGCAGGTTGCGGACCGTCGGCGCGTCGTGCGGCGAGATCTCCACCGGCCGCGCCATCTTCCGCTTCCGCTTCGGCGACTTTTTCTCCAGGATGTGGCTGGAGTAGGCGCGCCGGCCCCGGAGCTTGCCGGTGCCGGTCTTGCGGAAGCGCTTCTTGGCGCCGGAATGGGTTTTCATCTTCGGCACGGGACGGGTATTGAAGCAGACGGGCGGCCGGCGCAGGCACGACGCCCCGGACGAAAGAGCTCCGGCGGGCGGGTCCTGTCACGGCAGGGGACCCCCCACCCCCTGCGGTCGCTAAAGCGTCCTCGGGGGTGGGTCCCCCTACCGTGCCACCCGCCCGACGCAGTGCCTGCCACCGGATCACTGGACTGCCACCCGCGCGAGATGGCTCCTCACCTCGGTCGGTCCCTGGCCGTCGAGACCCAGACTTCCCTCCCGGCGGGTGGCGCCGTAGGAGGTATCCATGCCCGAGGAAGCTTTAGCTACCGCAGGGTATGGATGGTTCCTGCGGCGACAGGACCCGCCGGGCCGGGAACCTTGGTCCCTCGTCCCTGGGTCGCCCGGCTCCGGGGATACCCTGCCGCCGATGCGGATCGTCTACGTGGTCGGGACCCGGCCGAACTTCGTCAAGACGGCGCCCGTGATCGGGGCGCTGCGGGCGCGCCTGCCGCAGGGCCGCCACGCGATCGTCCACACCGGCCAGCACTACGACCGGCTGATGTCCGCGGTCTTCCTCGACGAGCTCGGCGTGCCGTCGCCCGACCACATGCTCGAGGTCGGCTCCGGCAGCCACGCGCAGCAGACGGCGCGGACGATGGAGCGCCTGGAGCCGGTCCTGCTGGAGGAGAGGCCCGACCTGGTGATCGTCCCCGGCGACGTCAACTCGACCCTGGCGGCGGTGCTGACCGCGGTCAAGCTCGGCATCCCCGTCGCCCACATCGAGTCGGGGCTGCGCAGCTTCGACCTGACGATGCCGGAGGAGGTCAACCGGATCGTCGCCGACCGCTTCTCCGAGCTGCTCTTCCTGCACAGCGACGAGGCGATCGCGAACCTGCGGGCCGAAGGCATCCCCGACGAGCGGATGCACCTGGTCGGCAACACGATGATCGACACCCTGGTCGCGCTCGAGGAGCGCTTCCGCGCCGCCGGTGCCGCCGCCCGGCTCGGGGTCGAGCCCGGCGCCTACGCGCTCGTCACCCTGCATCGGCCGGCGCTGGTCGACGGGCCGCTGCTGGCCGAGACGGTCGCGCAGCTGGCGGCGCTGGCGAGCGAGATGCCGGTCGTCTTCCCGGTCCACCCGCGCACCCGCAAGACGATGGAGAGCCTCGACGCCGACCATCCCAGGCTGCTGCTGAGCGAGCCGCTCGGCTACCTCGACTTCCTCTCGCTGGAGGCCGACGCCGCCGCCGTCCTCACCGACTCCGGCGGCATCCAGGAGGAGACGACCTACCTCGGCGTCCCCTGCTTCACCCTGCGCGACAACACCGAGCGCCCGGTCACCGTCCGTGCCGGCACCAACACCCTGCTCGGCCTCGACCCGGCGGCGATCGCCGGCATCCCCGCGGCCCTGGCTGCACGCGGCTCGGCGCCCGCAGAGCCACCCCCCCTCTGGGACGGTCACGCCGCCGACCGAATCGCCGACGTGATCGTCGCCGACGCTTAGGCCTCGGCGGCTTCGGGCGTCGCCTCGGCGTCGCCGTCCTCGCCGGGGTTGCCGATCGCCAGCGCCTCTTTGCTCGGCGCCAGCAGCATGCTCATGTTGCGGCCCTCCTGCAGCGGCTCGGACTCGATCGTCGCTAGGCCGCCGAGGTCCTCGAATAGCTTCTGCAGCAGCGCCCGGCCGCGCTCGGGGTGGGCCTGCTCGCGGCCGCGGAACATGATCGTGATCTTGACCTTGTCGTGGTGCTTGAGGAAGCGCTCGACGTGACCCTTCTTGGTCTCGTAGTCGTGGCTGGCGATCTTCGGCCGCAGCTTGATTTCGCGGATGTTGACCTGCTGCTGGTGCTTGCGCGCCTGCTTCTGCTTCTGCTCCTGCTCGTATTTGTACTTCGAGTAGTCGAGCAGGCGGGTCACCGGCGGCTTCGAGCCGGGAGCGACCTCGACCAGGTCGAGGTCGGCCTCCTGGGCGCGTTTGAGGGCGTCGGCGATGTCGACGATGCCGAGCTGCTCGCCGTCGGCGCCGATCAGGCGCACCTGCGGAACCCGGATCCGTTCGTTGATCCGGGTGGTGTCGCGCTCTGGTGGGCGCCGATCGAACCTACGCGGAACCGGCACTAGCTGAAGAGGCGGTGGAGCTTCAAGAGGACGAGAGATCGAGACGCGGGCACGGGGCGCTCAGCGGCGGCGGTGATTTTGCGTACCTGCAGTCAAGTAGGCCGAAGTATAGAGGCCACGCGGCGCTTGGCAACCGGCGGCGCTCACGCGGCCGCGGTCTCGGCCTCGATCCGGGCCGCGAACTCGGCCAGCGGCATCGCCCCGAGGTCGCCGTCGGCGTGGGAGCGGACGGCGACAGCGCCGGCCTCCTGCTCGCGGTCGCCGACGACCAGCATGTAGGGGTAGCGGCCGATCGCGGCGTCGCGGATCTTCTTGCCGATCGACTCCGAGCGGTCGTCGAGCGCGACCCGGACGCCGGCTTCGCGCAGCGCGGTCATCGCCTCGACCGCGTACTCGTTGTGGCGGTCGGAGATCGGCAGCACGATCGCCTGCACCGGCGCCAGCCAGACCGGGAAGCGGCCGGCGTAGTGCTCGATCAGGATCCCGGCGAAGCGCTCCATCGAGCCCAGCAGGGCGCGGTGGATCATCACCGGCCGGTAGGGGGCGTCGTCGGCGCCCGTGTAGTAGAGCTCGAAGCGCTCGGGCATCTGGAAGTCGAGCTGACAGGTGCCGCACTGCCAGGAGCGGCCGAGCGCGTCGGTGACGTGGAAGTCGATCTTCGGCCCGTAGAAGGCGCCGTCGCCGGGGTTGAGCTCGTACTCCCGCCCCTGGCGCTCGAGCGCCTCGGTCAGCGCCGCCTCCGCCTTCGCCCACTGCTCGGCGCTGCCCATCGACTTCTCCGGCCGGGTCGAGAGCTCGACGTGGACGTCCTCGAAGCCGAAGCGGGCGTAGAGCTCGTCGATCGCCTCGCAGATGCTGGCGACCTCGTCGGTGATCTGGTCCTCGGTGCAGTAGACGTGGGCGTCGTCCTGGGTGAAGGCGCGGACCCGCAGCAGGCCGTGCAGGACCCCCTCGCGCTCGTTGCGGGAGACGCGGCCGAACTCGGCCAGGCGCAGCGGCAGCTCGCGGTAGGAGTGGCGGTCGGAGGCGTAGACGAGGCAGGCGCCGGGGCAGTTCATCGGCCGCAGCGCGAAGCGGCGCTCGTCGTCCTCCATGAAGTACATCTCGTCGCGGTAGTTCTCCCAGTGGCCGGAGCGGTGCCAGAGCTGCTCGTCGAGCACCTGCGGGGTGGCGATCTCTTGGTAGCCGCGCTTGCGCAGCTGCGCCTGCACCTCGGCCTCGATCAGGTGCAGCAGGGTGGTGCCGTTGGGCAGCCAGAACGGCATCCCCGGCGCCTCGTCGCGCAGCATGAAGATGCCGAGCTGGGGGCCGAGGCGGCGGTGGTCGCGCGCTTTCGCCTCCTCGATTAGCTCCAGGTGCCTGTCGAGGTCCTTCTGCGAGAAGAAGGCGGTGCCGTAGACGCGGGTGAGGCGCTCGCGGTGCTCGTCGCCGCGCCAGTAGGCGCCGGCGACGGCGCTCAGCTTGATCGCCTTGATGCGCCCGGTCGAGGGCCCGTGGGGGCCGCGGCAGAGGTCCTCGAAGGGGCCGTTGCGGTAGAGCGAGACGGTCTCGACGCCCTCGTCGCGGACGAGGTCTTCGATCAGCTCGACCTTGAAGTCCTGGTCCTGGGCGCTGAAGATCGCGATCGCCTCGGCGACCGGGACGTCGCGGCGGCCGAACTCCTCGTCGGCGACGATGTGCTCGCGCATCGCCGCCTCGATCTGCGGCAGGTCGTCTTCGCTGATCTTTGTATCGGGCGGGAACTCGAAGTCGTAGTAGAAGCCGGACTCGATCGGCGGCCCGATCGTCACCTTCGTCCCCGGGTAGAGCTCGGTCACCGCCTCGGCCATGACGTGGGCGGCGTCGTGGCGGATCAGCTCCAGCGCCTCGGGGTCGCGGTCGGTGAGGATCGCCACCTCGGCGCCACCGGCGGGCAGCGGCGCCGCCAGGTCGCGCAGCTGGCCGTCAACGCGGATCGCCAGCGCCGCCTTGGCCAGGCCCGGCCCGATCGCCGCCGCGGCGTCGGCGCCGCTGGCCCCCTCGGGCAGCTCCAGCGGCTTCCCGTCGGGCAGGGTCACGGTGATTTTCCCCGTAGCGGCCTCCATCGCGGCCATCGTACTTACGTGTCGTTCCTCTCGATCAGCGCGCTGGGCCCTGGCGCGCCTGGCGGACGGCGATCAGCGGGCAGGGGCTGTGGCCGTGGACCGGGCCGGTGGCTTCCCAGAGCACGTAGGGCGGGGCGACGCGGCGAACCCGCAGCCCGGGGAAGGGCGGCCGCGCGGCGGCGCCGCGGGTGACGACGAAGCGGATGGCGGGGTCGAGGTCCTTGACTTCGCCTGCGGCGGCGATGCAGACGCGGCCGCCGCGCAGTTCCCAGGCGATGTAGGGGGTGCCGTGCTGTTCGGAGAGCAGCGTCGGCGAAGCGAGCACCAGGGTCGAGTCCGCCGCGACCAACGGCCGCAGCCCGGTCAGCGCCGGCGAGTAGGAGGTCGGCCCGACCGGCGCGTTGGCGAGCGCAAGTAGCGAGCAGGCGCCGGCGGCAAGTAAGAAGAGGGTGGCGACGGGACCATCGAGCGGTGTGCCTTTTCCCCGATATCTGGGGATAAGGAACACCGATCCGCCCAGCAGCGGCAGCAGGATCGTCAGGGCGACGAGGGGTGAGGCGATCTCGATCGCCTTTGCCGCCGTGTAGGGGGTGCCGCCGAGGCGGGCGGCGGCGTAGGCCAGGGCGGCGGCGGCGAGGCCGGAGAGGAGCGCGAGCTCGCGCCGGCGCCAGCAGCGGATCGCGCCCCAGACCAGCAGCGCCAGCGCGAAGGCGGCGCCGAGGTAGTAGCCGGCGGCGGGGACGGCGCCGGCCCCAGGGGCGAGGCGGAAGTCGCCGGAGGGCCAGATCCCGAGCGCCTCGAAGGGCGAGATCTGGCCGAAGAGGTTGCCGAGGCCGGGGCCGTTGGGGTCGAAGGTCTCGAAGCTGTGGAAGTCGACCATGCGGCCGATCTCCGGTGCGACCCCGACGAAGAGGACCAGCAGCGCCAGCAGCGCGGGCCGCAGCGCCAGGGGGGATTCCTCGCGGCCGAGGGCGTATTCGGCCAGCGCCCAGAGCACGGCGGTCCCGGCCAGCCAGGTCAGCCCCGGGAAGCTGTAGACGTAGACGGCGCCGACCGCCAGCAGCGCCGCCGGGACGAAGCGCAGCGGCAACTCGCGCCAGGAGCGGGCCCCCTCGCGCAGGGAGAGGACGAAGGCGAGCAGGAAGAGCGCCTGCATCGTCTCCTTGAAGGCGCCCTGGGCGAAATAGGAGGCGACCACGTAGGCGAGGCCGACGACGAGGGCCGCGGCCGTCCGCGGCAACGGCCGCAGCGAGGCGAAGGCGGCGAGCGCGGTCAGCGGGGCGAGGATCGCGACGGCGACGGTGAGGCCGCTGAAGCCCTGGACCAGGCCGATCCCCAGACCCCTGTCGAGGGCGACGACGATCGAGTGCGGGCCGAGCGGATAACCCTGGTGCAGCAGCTGCGAGCCGCCGCCGTGGGCGAGGCGGTAGGCGGCGAGCAGATGCTGCGACATGTCGGGGTTGAAGCTGGTGCCGAGGATGCCGAAGTGGCCTTCGGCAATGAAGGGCAGCGAGGTGGCGAGAAGCGCCACCAGCGCCACCGGCCAGCCGGCGCGCAAAGCCTCTCCCCCGCCCTCGACCCGTCCCCGCAGGTAGGCGACGGCGGCGATCACGAGGGCCAGGACCGCGATCGCCGAGACGACCCCGTGCCCCGGCAGGCGCACCGTCCCCCAGCAGACCGCGGCGAGCAGCGCCAGCCCCACCGCCGGCGCCAGCCAGGACCAGCGGCGGGCGCCGCAGAGCCCGATCGCCGCCTGCCCGAGCGCCAGCGACGCCGCGCACACCGCCAGCACGGACGCGTAGGTCGCGATCATCGGCGTGGGGGTTCCCGGGCGGTCAGCAAGCCCGCGAGCCTAGACTGCGGCGATGGCGTTCGTCCCGCCCGCCCGCCACCTGCAACGCGCCAGGGACCTGGCCGACGCTCGCTACTTCGAGCCGCTGGGAGTCGATGACCTCGCCGCTGCCGCCGGGCTATCGCGCGCCCATTTCAGCCGCGAGTTCCGCCGCGCCTTCGGCGAGCCGCCGCATGCCTACCTGTTGACCCGGCGCCTGGAGCGCGCGGCGGCACTGCTGCGGACCACCGACCGCTCCGTCGCCGAGGTCTGCCTCGCGGTCGGCCTGCAGGGCATCGGCTCCTTCACCACCAGCTTCAAGCGTGCCTACGGGGTAACGCCGACGGCCTACCGCGCGAAGTACCCGCCGGCGGCCCAACACGCCCTGATCCCGGCCTGCGTCGTCCGCGCCTACGCCCGCCCCCGACACAGCACGTTTGGAGAAGACAGCGCCGGGACGCCGGCCTAGCATCGCCGCGAACCGAATCCCAACCAGGAGGAACCGATGATCAGGATCGCGACGACGCAGCTGTGGGTGCACGACCAGGAGCAGGCGCTGGCCTTCTACACCGAGAAGCTGGGAATGGAGATCCGCGCCGACGTCACCCTGCCCGAGATGGGCGACTTCCGCTGGGTCACCGTCGCCCCAGGCGGCCAGGAGGACGTGGCGATCGTGCTGATGGCGATCCCGGGCGAGCCGGTGATGGACGCGGCGACCAAGGCCCAGGTCGAAGAGCTGATGGCGAAGGGCTTCGCCGGCACCGTCTTCCTCACCACCGATGACTGCCGCGCCTCCTACGAGGAGCTGAAGGCGCGCGGCGTCGAGTTCGTCGAGCCACCGGAAGAGCGCCCCTACGGGATCGACTCCGGCTTTCGCGACCCCTCCGGCAACCACCTGCGCCTAACCCAGGTCAAAGCGGGGTTCTGAGCGACCCAGCTACCCCCGGCCGTGTTTTCCGTGATGCTCGTGGTGCTTGGGCTTCTTCGCCATCACCGGCTTCAGGTTCCAGCTGACGGACGCGGTCCCGGGAGTCCCCCCGGTCCCGAGGGCGGTTTCGACCACGGTCGACCAACCAGGGTCGCCGCTGATGTCGTAGAGGCCGGCGCTGCCGGCGTTGCCGCCTGAGCCGGAGGGGGGAAGCGCCGCGCTGCCCTTGAGGGCCAGATTGGCGGGAATCGGCGTCACCGGCGTCGTCGCGTCGTCTTCGACCCCGGGATCGTCCGGAGGGGCGCCCAGCGCGCTGTGCGTGGTGTTGGTCTGAACGTAGAACGAGACGAGCAGCTGGTAGGTGCACTTAGAGGAGTCGATCTCGATTTCGACGCCGTTGGACGGGGGCGCCGCCGGGCCCTCGTAGGTCTGATGGCTCTCCCCGCCCAGGTTGTCGCTGTAGGTGGAATCGATCTGAACCGTGCCACCGGTCGGCTGGCCATGGGCCGAGAAGCTTTGGCCGATCTCGTTGGTCTCGGGCTTGACCTTCGCGATCTGCAGGTTCGACGCGCTGTGGCTGACCGAGGCGGTCTCCACGAATTCGACGGCACCGGGGGGGCCGGTCACCGTGCCGCTGGAATACGACATGCTCGCCGTGCCCCCGTAGGACGCGACGCCGGTCAGGGCGCTCAGCTGATGGCACCTGCCGGCGGCGGTCGCCGGGGCGGCCGGAAGCGCCGCGATCGCGCATGCCGCCGCGAGCAACGCGATGAATGCCGAGAGGCGACCCCAAGCCGATACCGCACGCACGGGTTTCGTAGTCCGTTGCATCACCACATCCTCTCAGCCGCGGGTTAGGGATCCGGCTGGGTCGATGCTAACCGATCGGGGCGGCGTTTCTGGCTTCCGGCGATGGGCGTTACTGGGCCCACCTTGACTTCCTATGCGGGTTGCCAGGGTAGTTGCGTCACGGCTGCGTCCCGCCTACGACGCAGAAGTAGGGTGGCCAGCCGTCGGCGCTGCAGCCCACGCCGCATCGACCTCATCGAGAGCCCCAACCTCGCCGTGCCCATAGGTTTCGAGCATCTTGGTGACGGTGCTGATCTTCCAGCCAGCTTGAGCGGCGATCGCAGGCTCGGACATCCCCATCTTCCTCCACATGTACCAGACGCCGTAGTGCTTAGTCGCGTGGTAGAAGTCGAAGTCGAGGGCAGCTCGGGCGAGTACAACGGCCCAGTAGCCCTCCAAGGTCGAGCGGGTCAGCTGCAGGCCGGTTTTCGAGGTGAACAGCCAGTCGCCGTCCATCGCCAGACCAGCGATTGCATCGCGCGCCGGTGGGACTAGCGCGACCGTTTTGGGGCCGGTCTTTGGATCGTCGAGCTTGCCGCGGTAGAGACGCTTCACCTTGCGGACGCGCATTCGGCGCAAGTCAATATGGCTTGGCTTGACCGCGAAGACCTCGGAGGGCCGGAATAGCTCGAAGGTGGCGAAAAGGATGATCGCGCGCATCATCGGCGCATAGTCGCCGAGCGCGGCACAGGCGAGCAGGAGCTGGTCGAACTGCTCTTCGGTAGGGGGCGGATCATCAGCACGACCGTCGTACAACTCGCTGAAGCCGCGGGCGGGGCTTTTCGCCAGAGGCACATCGTCGTCGTCAATCGCGTGGTTGTAGAAGCTGACGATCGCTTGCCGGTCGCCGATTGGCACCGGATCGCTCTCCTTGTACTCACCTTCGCCGTTGAACCAGTCCTTCATCTCGGCCCGAGGGATGTCGATTGAGCGATCGCCGTGATCCCGTCGGAAGCGCTTGAGCCGCTGCGTCTGGGTTTCCCAGGACGATTCCTTGTTGCGCCGCTTGTAGTCGGCGAGGTAGCGCGAAGCCTGCGCGTCTACGGTCAGAAGACCTCCCCCGCCGGCGACCTGATTCTTGCCCGTGGCCACGCAGGCATCGCATTTGCAGCCCTCGGTTTTGAGCCGGACCCGCTCATCGGCGACCGCCTCGTTCCGCGCTTTGCGAGTAGCGAAGCGTCCTACCCAGTGAAAGCACTGCTTGCCCTCATCGTCGCGCGCCAGGTAGATCCGACCCGACCATTCCTTCTTCTTGCTCATGCGGCAGCCGCCTCCCCCCGTCGTTCGATGTGGCCGTGGGCCGCTAGCCAAGGCTCGACCTCCGACACGCGAAACTTGGCCCGGCCGGCGATGTGGGTGTGGGGCATCCCCTCCTCCATCCGCGCCTCGATCCAGCGCACGCTGCAGACGAAATAGGCCGCCAGGTAGGGCTTGTCGCGCCAGGGCTCGAAGCCGTCCTCTGGGTCCCGGTAGGTGTGCGGTTGGTCCGGCGCTGCGCTCACGCGGTAGGTGTCAACCCACAGCCGCTCGCGCCCCGCCGAATCGCAGCGCCGCCTCGCGCAGGCGCAACCGCCAAATCGAACTCTGTGTTGTGCGCTCGGCTGGGACATACAGCTGCCCCACGCACGGCGAAGCCGTGCGATCCTGGGCGGGTGGATGGCCCAGCCGAGCCCCGCGCGTCCTAAGGCCCAACAACAGCGCCGCGGCTGACAGCGGATATCGGAGCGTGAGGCACCTACATGCCGGGGCCAAATGCGAAGCTGTCGCCATGCGCTGGGACGACCTCCAGCTTCTCCACCTGATCGATGAGTTCGAGGCGAATGAGGAATTCGGATCGCTGATGACCGGGTACGCCCTCATGGAAGCGGCAAGCGATGGCCGGCCGATCGACTGGGACCGTGATGGCAACGCGTTTGCGCAAGAGCTGCTGCTCGCCCGCGGTGCCGGCTATCTCGACTGGAACGAGATGACCAGGCTTGGAGCCTCAAGGCCGGACCCGGTCATGGAGTCTCAGCAATGGCTTCAGGAAATCAGGGACCTTCGCCTGACCCTCTCCGATCGCGATCGCGCTCGCGGTCGCGTGATCCAGCGTCCGCTCCCCGAAGCCAATGAGGACGATGACCGACCGATCACGGGGATGACGCTGGAGGAGATCGCGCGCGAGATCGGCGACACCTACAGCGGCTCCCAGCTTCCCCGCTACCTACGGGACTCCGGAATCCCCGAAGAGTTTGTCCCCATCGAGGTAGCGGGCAGCAAGTGGGCCTACGTCCTGAGTGTCCTGGAAGCACTTCACGACGACGGCTCAGCAGCAAGGCGGGCGCTGCGGGAATTCATCGGCGGATGGCTACAGGGGGAGCGACATACGGCTCCGCCCACTGAGGTCCGCAAGCGGATCGTGGCCCTGCTCGGGGCCCAGGGGTGGCACATCAACGACGGAAGGCTGGTAATCGGAGAGCGAACTGCTGACGCTGTCGGAGCGCTGACTCCACTCGGACAGGACACCCGAATAGCCGCGCTGCACTCAGACGTCCGCGAGGTGGCAGACCGCTACCTGCAGAGCGGACACCCAGAGGTGGCCATCTTCGAGGCCTTCAAGGCGATCAACCAGCGAGTGCGGACCCTGACCGGCCTCGATCTGGATGGAAGCAAGCTGATGGGCGAGGCGTTCGCCGACTCGGACCCTCCAATAGCTCTTGCGGACCTCTCCACGCAGACGGGAAGAGATATCCAGGCAGGGTTTCGCTTCATGTTTATGGGTGCGGTGCGTGGAATCCGCAACCCTGATGCGCACGAGCAATTCAAAGCGCTTGACGCGGAGGGGGCGCTTGAGACTCTGGCGTTCGCGAGCCTGCTCATGCGTCGCCTCGACGACGCGCTAACCCCGGGCAATCAAGACGACAAGCACGGCAACGGCGCCACCTCCGAGCAGTAGGAACGGGACGGCAACGGAGACCGCCCATCGAATACTGCGCGCGATGTCCTGACTTGAGGTGACCAATGCCTCAGCTAACTCGAAACCACTTTCATAGTTGAGCTGGGACACCAGCTCTCGCAACAGTGGGTCTCGGTGCCAAGCCCTAACCGTCGCGTTGACCACGTGTCCTGACCAGCGCTCGATCTCCTGCGGCTCCGGCTTTCTCGTGTGGTTTCCAGTCACGACGTAGCGCCACGGATTTTCGCCCTCAAGCAAGACCCCCTCAGCCGCAGCCTTCTCCAGGTATTGCCGAAAAGCCGCCTGCCAACTCGACGTGGCGGCGGTGGTGTGTTTTGCGGATTTCTCCGATGCCGCGCCCCAGCCGATCGTCAGCTGGTGGGCTACTTGCCTGACAGCGGCATCAGCGGTCTCTTTCGCCTCGCGCCTCTTGCTTCGTTCCTCTTTCTTCTTCTTTTTGAGAGGAGGGGGCCTGAACCCCTTCAGGCCGCGAAAAACGCGGGCAATGCCACCACGATCATGGGCAAGAAGCTCCTCTGGGGTCAACTCCGTTCGTCGCAGTGCGTCTTCGAGAGTCTGCTGAACACGAACCGTCTCGCCGTCGGCCAACTTGCGGCCCAAGTAGGCCGCGAAAGGCATTGCAAGACCGGCGAGAGCGACTGGATCGACGATGGCGGAAATGTACTCCAGTGTGAAGGCAGAGCAACATTAAGACTCGCGTTCATCAAAGTCCAGGCGGGTGGCGCGGCTCGAAACGTCTCAGGTAGGAAGCCGAGAAGGCGCTCTGCGGAATCCATCCCGGCCCATGCCCCGGCGCGACGATCCCGCTGGTGCCCCAGTAACGCTCCGAGGCCGGCGTCACCCCCGACATGAACTCGATCACCGTGTGGGCTTCGGGTTCATAGGGTTTGACCAGGACGGTGACCCACTTCCCGGGACCGGGCTCGCCCCAGGTGGAGAGCCCCACCGTGTCCATCGTCGGGTTCTCGAAGCCCCCGACCTGCAAGAGGTGAGAGACAGCCGAGGAGCAGTCGAACGGCCCGTTGGCCGGCGTCGGCGACTCACCGTGCGACCCTCCCCACACGTACGCCGTGCGCGGCCGCAGGGCGCTGAGGCGCGAGGCCTCGGCGATCATCCGGGCGACGGCTTCGTCGGGCGCCAGCGCTTCGCAGCTGGCTACGGAGCCGGCCCCCGCGTAGCGCCTGGCCCGCTGCAGTACCTCCTCCACGTACCACTCGGCGTGGTTGTAGGAGAAGATCGCTTCGTGCCAGTCGCTCGGGGCGCCGCTGGCCTTCAGGAGCCGGGCGGCGGCGAAGATCGCGTCCCAGGGGTCGGCGGGGTCGGCGATCCCGTCGCCGTCGGCGTCGACGCCGTAGGAGGCCCAGCTTTCGGGGAGGAACTGCATCCAGCCCTCCGCGCCGGCGCTCGACGGGCCCATGTCGGTGCCGAAGTCGGTCTCGACGTAGTTGATCGCGGCCAGCACCGAGGGCCCTTGGGCGCCGAGGCCGTAGCGCGCCGCCGCCTGCTCGTAGATCGGCACGAGCTTCCTGGGGACGCCGCTGAGGCTCCCGCTCGCTTCGGCGCCGCAGCCCGCCGAGCCGCCGAACAGCGCCGCGATGCAGACCGCCGCCCCGACCATCAGGACGAGGGCGGCTGCCGGCAGCGCCAACAGCAGCGAGACCCCGGCCGAGCCGCGCTGGCGCGAGGCCATCGCTCAGCCCGCCGGGATCGCGACGGCCAGCCAGCGTCCCGCAACGAGGCGCAGGTCGACCTCGATCGCGTAGGGGGCCTGGCCGCGGCGGGCGAGGGCGAGCGTGGCGACGATCGCCCGCGGCCCCCGCGGCGCCAGCGCCAGCCCCAGGAGTCGGGCCGGCGGGCCGGCGGCGCGGGCTTCGCGGCTGGCGGCGAGGTCTCCGAGCCGCGCGGCGAGCCCAGCGCCGAGCGGCGCGGGCGGCGACGGCGGGCGGCCCGCGGCGGCGCCGAGGTAGGCCAGGGCGGCGGCGCGGGCGGCGCGGCGGGCGGCGCCGAGCCGGGGGATGGCGAGCGGCGAGGAGGGCGCCACCGCGAGGGGCGAAGCGCCGCGGGGCGACGGCTCGGCCGAGGAAGGCGGCCCGCCGCAGCCCGAGGCGCCGAGCAGGGCCAGCGACACTGCGGCGGCGAGGCCGGCGCGCTGGGCGAGGCGAGGTGTGTGGGTGACACCCATCGAGGGGTGTGTGTCCACGGTGAAAGCGGGGCGCCCCGCCGAGTTGGAATTGACCGGGGCGTTTGCGGCGCCGCCCGGACAACAGATGTATGAGGGAGACGCGGCGATCCGCCCACGCCCTTTTGCTGTTTGAGGTGTGTGAAGGCAGGGGCGGGGTGAAGTGGAGGCGCTAACCGCCTCGGCAGGGGTGAGCAGGCGCGAGCTGCGGGCGGCCGAAGACGGCTTCCTGCGGCTGCTGCGCTGCAAGCGCTTCGCGAAGGTGTGGATCGCCGAGAACGCCGCCGACCTCTTCGCCCAGGCCCAGAAGGAGTACGCGGAGCGCCTGGCCCAGGGCCGCCCGGCCGAGAACCCGGTCGGCTGGCTGATCGTCTGCGCCTGGCAGCGCACCAAGAACCTGCTCGACACCCAGCGCCGCCGGCCCCGCAGCGAGCCGATCGAGGATGCGGTGGGCCTCGCCGACACGGCGGCGCCCACGCCCGAAGAAGAGGCGATCGACCACGACCGCGTCGAGCGGCTCCACCAGGCGATGGGCTTCCTGAGCGAAGCCGAGCGCCGGCTGCTGGAGCTGACCTACTTCGACGGCATGAGCATCCGCGAGGCCGGCCGCGAGCAGGGCTGGGGCAAGTCGAGCGCCGACCGCCACCACGCGGCGGCGCTGGAGCGTCTGCGGGCGCTGCTGGGCGACCAGCGCGACCTGCTCGCCGGCGAGCTCGGCCTGGCGGCCTGGCTGGCGCGGGCCAAGGCCCACGGGGTCAGGCTGCACGTCGCCCGCGGCCTCGCTGGAGCCGTGGCCGAAGGCGCCCAGAGCGTCGCTGCCTGGCTCGGCAACTGCCTCAGCGACGCCTGGCGGCGGCTCAGCCCCCTCACCGAACCCGGCGGCGCCGCGGCGCTCGGCGGCCCGGCGCGGGCGGCGGGCGCCTGCGCGGCGGCGGTGGCCTGCATCGCGACCGGCGTGATCGGCCCCGGCGTCGGCGGCGTCGACCTGATCGACCACGCCTCCGCCCACGCGGCGAAGCCGGCCGCGTCGAGGCAGGCGCCGAAGCCGCAGGCCGCGGCGAGCGCAGCCACGCCGGTCACCGAATCTGCGCCCGCGGCCCAGGCCGCCAGCACCGGCGGAAGCCCGGCGCAGGCGGAGCGGGGATCCTCCTCCGCGGTCGCGCAGCGCAACCTCCAAAAGCGCGCCAAGCTGGCCTCCCAGCCGGCCCAAGCGCAGCGCCACGATGACCGCGGCGCCTCCGAACAGACGGTCACCGAGTTCGGGCTGGAAGGCAGCGGCTCAGGCGCCGGCGCCCCGGCGGCGCCTGAAGCGGCGTCGGGGGTCTCGAACTCGACCGCCACGTCCTCGCAGTCGAGCGCGAAGGAGTCGGGGAGCGCAGCGGCAACCGAGTTCGGGATGTAGCGGCGCGACGAACCACGCAGTGAGGTCAGCGAGATTTCGAGGGGCGTTCACCCTCACCGACTGACACCTCCTCCTACTAGCCACTTCGGCTCAGCAAAGGAGGCGGTTCGGTTGTCAGCGTTCGAGGGGATCAAGTTTCACCTGATGCGGGTGATCGGGGCGGTCAGCGTCAGCCCCAACCCGAGCGGCCTGCCGGGGGCCGACGCTTTCCAAAAGCTCCTGAACGGCGCCGCCGCGCTGGGCCTTTTGGCCTGCGTCGGGGCCTTCGTCTGGGGCGCCGCGCAGTGGGGCTTTGGCAGCAAATCCCAGAACTACTCCCACGCCGCCGACGGCAGGGAGAGGATGTTGAAGGGCATCGGCGGCGCCTTCGCGATCGGCGCGGTCGCCGCCGTCATCAACTTCTTCTACAACGCCGGCACCGGGGTCCACTGATGCGCCGGGTGGCGGCGATCGCGGCGCTGGCGCTGGCCGCGGCGGCGCTGGGGCGCCTCAGCGCCGGCGCCGACGAGGCGTCCCCGAGCGCCGCGGCGCCGAGCGGCCCCAGCCGCGAGGTGGCCGGCGTCGAGTTCGGCTACCCCGACACCAGGGCCGGTGCGGCGGGCGCCGCCGCCGGCTACCAGCGCGCCTTCGCCGACGCCGCGATCCTGCGGCCCGGCG
>Ga0265319_1000345_pt1 | contig 34028 bp, 30 predicted proteins | sample 4824metaG_FD_192443 | JGI IMG/M metagenome (GOLD analysis project Ga0265319, IMG submission 192443) | Rhizosphere microbial communities from Carex aquatilis grown in University of Washington, Seatle, WA, United States - 4-8-24 metaG | ecosystem: Host-associated > Plants > Roots > Rhizosphere >...
GCCTGACGATGATGCGCCTGCCGGTGTTCACCTGGATGGCGCTCGTCACCAGCTTCCTGCTCATCCTCGCCCTGCCCGCCATCGCCATCGCACTGGTCGAGGTGATGTTCGACCGCAACTTCGGCACGAACTTCTTCGAGGTGTCCGGCGGCGGCCAGCCCATCCTCTGGCAGCACCTGTTCTGGGTGTTCGGCCACCCCGAGGTCTACATCCTCATCCTGCCGCCGATGGGCTACGTCTCGGAGATCCTGCCCACCTTCTCGCGCAAGCCCCTCTTCGGCTACCCGATCGTGGTGTTCTCGGGCGTCGCCATCGGCTTCATCGGCTTCGGCGTGTGGAGCCACCACATGTTCACCACCGGTCTCGGCAACGTCGCCACCGCGGCCTTCTCGCTCGCCACCATGGCCATCGCGGTGCCGACCGGCGTCAAGGTCTTCAACTGGATCGGCACCCTCTGGGGCGGCCGCATCGTCACCCGCGTGCCCATGATGTTCGCCCTCGGCTTCATCTGGATGTTCATGATGGGCGGCCTGTCCGGCATCATGCACTCCGCGGCGCCGGCCGACGCCCAGCAGCAGGACAGCTACTTCGTCATCGCCCACTTCCACTACGTGCTGATCGGGGGCGCGACCTTCGCCCTGCTGGCGGCGATCCACTTCTGGTTCCCGAAGTTCTTCGGCCGGATGGTGCCCGAGTTCTGGGGCAAGCTCTCCTTCTGGATCATCTTCGTCGGCTTCAACTGCACGTTCTTCCCGATGCATTTCCTCGGCCTGAACGGCATGCCCCGCCGCACCTGGACGTACGACTCCAACATGGGCTGGAACGAGGGTAACCTCTTCGCCACCTGCGGCGCCTACCTGCTCGGCATCGGCATCTTCACGTATTTTGCCGTGCTGGTCTACAGCTTCTTCAAGGGCGTGAAGTGCGGCAATGATCCCTGGGACGCCCGCACGCTGGAATGGTCCATCCCCTCGCCCCCGCCCGAGCACAACTTCGCCGCCGTCCCGACCGTCCACGCCCGCGACGCCTGGTGGTATGAAAAGACCCACAAAGAAGAAATCGCGAAGGAAAAGGCCGAGCACATCCAGGCCGAGGAAGCCCACGGCGGCATCCACATGCCCGACCAATCCTGGTACCCGATCATCGCCGCCGCCGGCCTGCTGGTCGGCGCCTACAATTTCGCGCAGCTGCATCACCCGGTCGTGATGCTGGACAAGCAGGTCCTGGCCTCGCACCTCCCGCTCGCCATCGCCGGCCTCGGCCTCCTCCTCGCGGCCTGCTACCTCTGGGCGCTCGAGGGCCCCGGCGGCTACCACATCCACCTCGATGCCGAGGGCAACGCCACCGAGTCCCGCGGCGGCCACCACTAGTAGTGAAAGTGAGAGGGAAAGTGAAAATGCAATCAAACTGACCCTCTCCACCACTCTCACCCTCCCTTTCACTCCCTCATGAGCAGCCACGCCGCCACCATCGACCACCACCACGACGCCACGACCTCGACGGGCATTCCGAACAAGAAGCTCCTCTGGTGGGCCTTTCTCGCGTCGGACTGCATGTTCTTCGGCGCGCTCATCTCCTCCCACCTCGTCTACCGGCTGAACCCGCCCCCGGGCAATGCGATCCCGACCCAGGTCTTCAACATCGAGCTCACGTCCTTCTCGACGTTCATCCTGCTCATGTCCTCGCTGCTCATGGCGCTCGCCGTGAACGCCATCCAGAAGGGCAACGTGAAGAGCACGCGCACCATGCTGCTGGGCACGATGTTCTTCGGCTGCATCTTCCTCGGCGGCCAGGTTTTCGAGTTCACGCACTTCGTGGCGGACAAGCACATGACGCTTTCGAACAGCATCTTCGGGTCCACCTTCTTCACCCTTACCGGCACGCACGGCACGCACGTCGCCATCGGCGTGCTGCTGCTGGGCATGATGTACGTCCGCACCTTCAAGCCCGCCGCCGGCGGCAGCCTGCTGACAAACCTGCTCCACCTGCTCGCCGTCGTGGTCGCGGCCGGCATCGCGTTCATCGTCTTCGTCCCTGGCGTCCTCGACGCCTTGGAAACCTACGGGCCCGGCCTGCCGGCCCTCCAGTCGCTCCTGAGCCTGCACGCCAAGCCCCTCGCCGTCGGCGCGGCCGCGCTCGGCGCCCTCATCTGGTTCGGCCGCGGCAGCCCGGCCGTCGAGTTCGGCGAGAAGAACGCCATCGATGTCGAGGCCATCGGCCTCTACTGGCATTTCGTCGACATCGTCTGGATCATCATCTTCACCGCCGTCTACCTGCTCGAGTACCTATGAGGTGAAAGGGAGAGTGAAAGTGAAAGTGACCGATCCCACCCATTTCTGACCACCCACCCTGCCTTCACTTTCCGGACCCTCTCACCTTCACTCTCACTCTTTCCCTTTCCGCCATGTCCGCCCCCGCCACCACCGCCGCCACTCCCGCCGCCGGCCACCATGAGCCGAGCAAGTTTCATTTCTACATCCAGATCGCCATGATCCTCGCAGTCATCACCGGCGCGGAGGTCGTGCTGGTGTACATGCCCATCGTGAAGTGGTTTGTCGTCACCGCGCTGATCACGCTCTCCACGGTGAAGTTCATGTTCGTCATCTTTTTCTTCATGCACCTGCGGTGGGACAAGGTGTTTTGCACGATCCTCTTTTTCATCGGCCTGATCCTGGCCGGCTTCACGATGTTCGCCCTGCTGCACCTCTTTGGCGCCGCCGCCAGCAAACCGCTCAGCGCCGCGGCGCTGGACGTCGCCCGCCTAGCGCTGGCCTGAACCCCGGCAGATCTGTGGGGCGGGATCGCCGATCCCGCCATGGACATGATATCGCCCACGAAGGCGGGATCAGCGATCCCGCCCCACAGCAGGTGCTCCCGGCGGCTTTTTGTGGCCATTCCTCACCTCCTGATTATGCGTAAGCCTTCATGATCGACTGGTCGCACTGGCACAATGAACCCTTCCTCACCGGCGGGCTCATTTTTCTGGGCTGGCTCTACGCCATCCTGACCGGGCCGCTGCGCGACCGGCTCGCCCCGGGCACAGCCTACCCGCGCGGTCACGCCGTCAAGTTCTACGCCTCCCTGGTCTGCTTTTATCTGGCGGTCGGTTCGCCGCTCGATCAGATCGCCGAACGATTCCTGCTCAGCGCGCACATGCTGCAGCACCAGCTGATCATCTATCCGGCCGCCATCCTGATGCTGCTCGGCCTGCCCGACTGGCTCGTCCGCCCGGTCACCGGCCGGCCCGCGCTGCATGGCGTGCTGCGCGTGCTCACCAATCCGCTCGTCTGCGGCACGGTCTACACCGTGGTCTATTCCGGCTGGCACCTGCCATTGCTGTACGACTGGGCCCTGCAGAACCGCGTCGTGCACATTGCGGAGCACTTCATGATGTTCGGCGCGGCGCTGTTCTACTGGTGGCCGCTGCTGAGCCCGTCCCGGGAGTTCCCGCCCGCGAGCTACGCCACGCAGATGCTCTACCTGGTCGCGGTGATCATCGCGATGACCCCGGTCTTCGCCTATATCATGTTCTCGTCCGACGTCCTCTACCCGACCTACGAATACGCCCCGCGCCTCACCGGCCTGGACGCCGCCAGCGACCAGCTGCTGGCCGGCGCGATGATGAAGCTGATCGGCATGTCCGTGGCGATGGGCGCCTTCGCCGTCAGCTTTTACCACTGGTACCAGACGGACGGAAAAGATAGCGTTCGACCCGAAGTCCGCCCGGCGGCGTGAATATTTTTTGGAAGGGAAAACGCTTTGGCCCGTCTGCCATCCCGTCAGCGGGATTACAACCAGCGTGATGGCCGCGAAGGACTGTTCAGCCCAGCCTCTTCGCTTTCTGTTGCGCTGCGAGTTGTCGATCTAGACCAGCTGCCGGTCCAACGCCGTCAGCACGCCGTTCATGATGGCGATGGGTCCAAGCCAACCGGACGGAGGCAAGAAACAGCAGGCTGGTGCGGGCGAGTGCCGCGAGCGGAGAATCAAGCCAGCCCCAACTTACGGTGCCGAAACACCCGCAATGCAAATCCAAGCCCCGGAGCACGGCCTGCCCGAGGACCAGCACAAAAACCAGGCTCTGGGCGACCACGAGGACGCTCGCGGTCCCAACCCAGCAATTGGCAAGCAGCAGGCCACCGCTGATCAGTTCCAACCAGGGCAGCACCACGGCTACGGTCCGGAGAAAGGCATCGGGGGCTCCGAGTTGGTAGGCCGGCAAGTCGGCGTAGAAGGCCGCCGGATGCAGCACCTTCAGTCCGCCGGCAACGAGGAAGATCGTGCCCAAGGCCCACCGCACCAGCCGGAGGAACCAGCGCGATCTGCTCCCGATTGTCGATGCCGCGGGATTCATCGGGGGGAATCGGGCGCCTGAAACACCGGCAAGGGCCGCGGGAACAGCAGGCGTTGGTCCGGGCGGAGCCAGTCACTGATCAGACCGCCCGCCACCGAAGCCAGGAGCACGGCGATCAATCGCCAAAATCGAGCCGCAGTGAGCGCGCGCACGAGGGCGGCAAGAAGGGCTCCCATGGTCAAGGCCCCTTCAACAGTTCGTCCAGCACGCGCTGGAAATAGTCAAGGGGCTGGGTATCCTCGAGGATCCCGCGCGTACACCGCCCGTCCGGGCCCAGTTTTCGCAACAAGAAAGTCGGCGTTCCGCGGATGCCGAGTGCCGCGTATTCGGAGAAATCGGCCGCCACCGCCTCCCGGACCGCAGGATCGCGCAGGCTCGCCTCCAGGCTTGCGCCGCCGGACGGCGGAGGATGCGCGAGCAACGCCGTGAGTTCGTCCGGCGGGCGCCGGCCAACGCGATAGAGGCTCCCGACCCACTCCCAATACCGCCCCTGCTGCAGTGCGCCCCGCGCGATCAGGAAGACCGGCAATGACCGGTCGGCGGCCTCGTTGGAGGCGTTGATTGTCACCCATTGCACCTTGCCCGTGTCGATGTACTGCTCCCGCAACCGTGGGAAGACCTCCTCGTGGAACGCCCGGCAGTGGGTGCACTTGAAGCTGGAGAATTCGATCACCACCACGCGGGCGGTCTCGGCCCCGAGCACGGCCCGGGTGCGACTCACGAAGGGCGGGCCGAGCCGCGGATCTGCCGGCGGGGCGTCGGGGCTGTTTGCCCGCACCGCGAGGCAAACGAGGGACAGCGCGAAGCTTGCACCCGCCCTCATCAACGCGCGAAACCGCAGTTGCATGGAACCGAATCGATCGCCTCCAACGCCTTTCGCAGGCTGGCGCCATCGGTGCGGGCGGGAGCCGGCGCGGCCCCCGACGAATTAAGCCGGGACGGCACCGTCGTGCATCCCGCCGCGAGCAACGACAGAAGGAGTGCCAGGGAAAGCCTCATCGGAGCAGGGTTTTCATAGATCCCCAGGTCACCGCCAATCGTCAAGACTGGCGGCGACGACTCCCAGGGTGCCAACGGCGAATGCCTTCACATTCAATACGCCGCCCGAAACACGAGGCCGGCCCAACGGGGAACGCGGGGCTTGTACGCAATCGGGGTTTGATCTCCGAGCCATACGCCCGTGTCCACGTTGAAGGCGTTCTTCACGAGGATGCTCACGTCAAATTTCCCGTCCCGGCGACCAATGCCGAGGTTGAAATCGGTCACCCCGGTCGCCGGCGTGACCAGGTACCGCGACAAACTCTGGTCGGAATAATAGCTGCTGGTATAATTATAGTTGGCGTTGGCGTGGATGAGCTGCGAGCCGATCGGGTACGAGTAGGCGGCAAACACGTTGCCGCTGTACTTCGGCGCCCCCGCCAGGGTGTGGCCGCTCTCATCGGTGTAGACCCGGGTCGGATCCCCGCTCAATTCCCAGGGATTCCCCGCATTCGGGAATTTCTTGTAGACGGCATCCGTGTAGGCGCCGGTGATCCTCAGGATCGTGTGCGGGATCCCGGAGTAGGACAGGTTAACCTCGGCGCCCTTGGTCTGTACCTTGGGCACGTTCTGGAGCGCCGTCAGGTAGGAGATCGTCCCGTTATTGTTCAACTGCGTCTGCACGGGGTCATAGATCACCCCATTCTGAATGTAGTTGCGGATGTTCTGCAGGTACAGGGTCACGTCCACGATGAGCTGGTTGTCGAACGCGAGCGACTTGAAGCCCAGGTTGTAGGCATCGGACGTCTCGGTGCCGACCGGGACCGACTTGCCCCCGAGTATCGTGCCGCCGACGAGCTGGGAAACGCCCGGCTTGGTGCCATATTCCCATGAGGCAAATACGGACTGCGTCTCGTTCAGCCGGTAGGTCGTCCCGAGTTGAAAAGTCGGCAGTGTGGCGTTGTAAGCCTGGGCGGTGGTTTGCGTGTACAGGGCTCCGATCCGGGCCTGGCGGACGGATTTCGCGGTCGCCACCTGCAGCTTTTGCGCGGCGGTCAGCGCGCCATAATTCGCCGTGGCAAAATATTTCTGGGCCACGAAGTCAGCCAGCGCCAGCTGCGCGGAGCTGTTGGCGGCCGTCAGGTTGCCTTTGGCGTCGTTGGCGAATCCCCCCAGCGGGACATTGTTCACGGCGGTCGGGTCCAACTCCGGCGCGTAACCTTCCGATTCGATGAGGCTGCTGCCGGAGGCGTTGCGCTCCTCTCGCGTCGCCCGCGCCCCGGCGGTGAAGACCAGGTTTCGATCAACCGCCCAAGCCAGGTTGGTGTACGCGCCTGCGCTGCTGCTATCCAGCTTGCTCTTGGTGTGGGTGATCACGCCGTCGGCGCTGTTCTTGAGCAGATCCCATCCCGCGGCGCTCGTCGCGTTCGGCAGGGTGGGATCGACGGGGTCGAGGATGGCATACTGCGCCGCGTTCGAATACCAGGCGCCGGCATCCGGTCCGTACCGGGTCAGCTGGCCGATGAGCGGGAAATCCCGCTGGAAGTAGATGACCCCGGTCTGGCTCTTCAGGGAGGGATTGATCTCCCAGTCCAGCTTGAGCTCCTGACTGGCCTGCCAATAGTCCGTTTCGGTCCCCTGGGGCGCGAGCACCCAGTTGAAATCGCTGAGGCCGCCCCTGCCCTGCCGATATTTGAAGTCCTGATAGGCCGTGATGGATGTCAAGGTCAGGTTACCGCCCAATTTCGCGGTCACGTTCAACGCCGCCCCTTTGGTGGCGTAGGTATTCGGGTAGTCGCTGATCCGGTCGACGTAGCTTTGCGAATAAAAGTCGTCCAAGGTGAAATCCGTCCGCTGCGCGAACCACCGTCTCAGCAGCTTGACGGACGGGTCATTGGCATAGTTGAAGGGAATCGGCTGTCCGTTGGCCCCGATGTTGTCGTAGTAGGCCGGCGTCGGGCGGTTGAAGTTGAAGCAGTTCTCGCACATTTCCTTTCCCCGCGGCGTCACATTCACGCTGAGTTTCGCCACCAGATCCTTGCTCGGCGTCAGGAGAAACTGAAGCCGCGCGCTGGTGCGGTCGGTGTTCCGGTAGGTGTTGGCCACGTCATTCTTGTTGTTGTAGGGGCCTTCCTGCGTCTCCCGGTGGAGAGAGACCCGATAGGCGAGGAGTCCGTCGACGACCGGCCCGCCGATCACCGCGGTCTCGGTGACATTGCCGAGCTGTCCCAAAATCAGCTCGCCGTTCGCCTCCGGGGTGAAGCTGGGCGACGTGGACGTGATGGTCACCCGGCCCACGCTGGTTTGCCTGCCGCCGTCGACCCCCTGGGGGCCGCGAATGACCTGGGCGTTTTCGATGTCGGTGAAGTTTGACAGGGCGGCAATGCCGGTGACGCCGTAGCTCACCCCATCGACCGACACCCCGACACTCGGATCGAGCACCCCGGTACCGGCCGACCAGCCAAGTCCCCGGATGATGATCGCCGTGGTTTGGGGGTTTTGCCAGGAAGTGCGGACGTTGCCGAGCCGGTTCAGGATATCCCGGAAATTATCCACATGGAACGTGTCGAGTTCCGTGCCGGATACGATCCCGATCGATTTCGGGATCTCCTTGATGCTTTGCGCCCCGCTCACGACGACCTTGTCGAGCACGAGGGTGCTGTTGACACTCTGTGCGAGCGCCGTCGCAGGCGCATCCGCGGCCGGAGCGGGCTCCCCTTGGCGAACGGCTCCGGGGCTGGGGTTGGCCGCGGCAGTGCCGCTGGTGCTGTCCTTGGCGTTGGCTTGCTTGGTTTGTGCGAGCAGTTTCTGAAGCCGGGCGATCTCGGCTTCGATCTCGGAGACTGACTGCGCCTGGAGCGCGATCGGCGCCAGCAGGCTTAATCCCGCGGCCACGATGGCGGCGGTGACTTTGTGAAAAGCGAAACGGCGGTTTCGCGACGCGTGGGAGCGGACGAATACGGACTGGCTCATGGACAAGGTGATTTGCGAGTTGTTGTTTGCTTAGGTGGCAGCCGACGGGGCGGCGCGGTCTCTGCCGCAGGTGAACAGGCAGGTTGCCCGGTTGACGGGGTGCTGCCTGCGCTGGGCGTAGAGCCGGCTGGTCGGACACGAGCTGCCTTTGCCACCTCGCCAAAGTTGGCCAAACGAAGGTGAAAAAGTCAGACGAGCGTTCCCGTGCGGCCTGGAGTTCGCGCTGGGAGAATCGGAAGTCCGAATGCAGCGCGGTTGTTGGATTCCTTTGCGTGCCTTGCCGTAGTCGGCCGAGTGCAGCGCTCAAAGGAGCTGACTTTCGCTTCGTCGCGTGAAGTCATGAGTTAGAAATATATTCCTACTTTTCGAGTCAAGTATAGACTAACGAATTTTTAAACATCTTGCTGATGGCATGTAGTGATAGTAATCCTATTGGCATTATCCCTATTGTTTTAGTGTTGATTAAAATGATGGGTATTATCTAGGGTTCAGCCCGACTTGACGCTACGCAGCGAAAGTCACCTGCCCCAGATCAATGCTTGGCCGACCACGGCAAGACCATCTGAGGCGATGCAACCCATACTCGCTGTCACCGGACATCCGGCCGACCCAGCGCCCAACGAGAAACAATTGGAATGTTTCGCATGGCGACCCTTTGCCGGAGTTCGTCCGTGCCCATGCCTTCCAGCGATCGGCACGTCACACGCCGCATAACCAAAACTAAAAGTATCAAGATGAAACTCCCAAGAATTCTTACCGCCAGCCTCTCGATGATCGGTTTGCTCTCCGTCTTCGCCCAGCCACTCAGGGCGCAGGCGACCCACACGTCACAGGACTGGGCCCAATCGAACGGCTATTTTGACGAGGGAAATTCCCTGCGCGACTACCTGGTGCGCCTGCGCTCCGCCCTGTATCTCGCCAAGGACAACCCCGAGCTGGCGCAGCCGGTCAAGTTCTCGGCGAATGTCACCGCGGAAAGTCGCGCGGGCGTACGCCACTTGCGCATCCGCACTTTCCAGTATCTCAGCGACGGCCCGAGGTCGGGTGGGGAATTCAACCTGGGCGCGGGCTCCTGGCCATCCCTGGTGGGCGTGCTCGGCAGTGCGGTCGCCGAAGAGTACCTGACCCAGGCCGCGGTCAAGGGGATTCCTCTCGATGAGTTGGAAGTGATCTTCACCAGCACGCCGGGGACGGCGCCGTCCACGAGCACGGGGAAGGCCGTAACCTACCCGCGCAATCTCGCTTACACCGCCTATATCGTCTCGCCGGCTTCCGATGCCGAGCTCGAGGACCTGCGGCAGACGGTCGAGCGGACCTCGCCGGTGATCCACCTCATCACGCAGCATCAGGAAGGTCTCGTGGCGCCCGGCCGGCTGGTCTACACGCAAACGCTGGCCAAGCGGGAGGGCAAGACCCTGGAGGGCCTGCGCGAATATCTGCTCGAAAAACACGCGGCGGCCGAGGGGGCGATACCGGCGGAAGGGCTCCCGCCCAAGGTGGCGCAGAACACCGGCGAGCCGCCGCTGCGCGCCGACATCAAGGTGGAAGGGGGCACCGGCATCAGGAATGTCCGCACCGACGTCGGCAACTTTCAGTTTATCCACGACAACCCGCGGTACCTCGCCGGCCACAACCTCGGTCCCGTGGCGGAGGAACATCTCGTCGGCGTGATGATAACCTGCCTGACCCACATCTACGAGATCGAGGCCTCCAAGCGCGGCCTGGCGCTCGATTCCCTGAAGCTGGAGAACGAGGCGGTCCTGTCCCCCCGCCTCGGCAGCATCGGCAATCCGCCGCGCTACCAATCCATCCAGTATACGGTGAACATCGGCTCACCCGAGTCCAAGGAGTCCATCGAGCAGCTCCAGAAGGCCGTGGAAGGCATCTGCCCCGTCTTTAACCTGCTGAAGGATTCCCAACCGATCAAGGGCACGATTGTTCGCGGTCCCTTCAAGGAGAAGGCCAAGACCGCGGCCAATTGATGGTTCGCGCAACCCCCGCGGGCAGGTCGTCCAGCACCTGCCCGCGATCCCGCGCCGGCACCCGGGTGGGCGCGTCGCGGCGAGGGGGAAAAGAATCGGCTGGTCCGGCATGCGCGAGTCACGTCAGCGTCTCGGGCCGCGGTATCGTCGCGGGATTCCTGACCTGAACCGGAAGATCCGGCATCGCGGTGCCGCCCCAGCGAATCCGTCCGCTAATCAAAGCGGATGATCAAACCGGGGGCTTCAGCGGGCCAGCAGCCTTTCGGCCAGGGCCTCGGCCTGCACGCGGATTTCCGCGATGGCCGTGGTTTCCCAGAGCACGCTTTTCAGCGGCGCCCCGAGGGTGAAGAGGCAGCCCGTGGGCTCGCCCCGGTAGCGGAGCACCTCGCCCGTCGGCAGCGCATTGATGCCCAGCGCGAGCGGGTCGTGGTCGATCAGGCCGCGGGCGAGCAGATGGATGAAGAGCGGGTGCTGGTATTTGGTGTAGTCGGTGCGCGAACCGGTGCAGTTGATGACCTTGGCCACCCGCAGGGCCACGTGCCGGATCGAGCCGCGCCGGCGCAGCAGCGCATGCACCCCGGTCTCGTCGGCTTCGAGCACCTGCAGCCGGCCGGCGTAGAACCTCAGTCGGCCGGACGCCTCGAACCGTTCGATCACGGCGGCGGTCTGCGGGGCGATCCGGTGCCGGTGCGCCTCCCAGATCGGCCGCACATGGCGCATGAAACGCGCGCGTTCGGCCCAGGACCAGCTCCGCCAGATCGTCTGCGTGTACGGGCGCAGCCCGTCGATGACCGCCCGCCAATCCACGCTCTGCGCCGCCGCCCCGCGCACCGCCGCCCGCACCCGGCGCAGGAGGGCGCGCACGGTGGCCGGCACAGTTTCACCGGCCAGAAAAGAAGGAAAGCTAGCCACGGGCCGGTGCGCCTGCGGGCGGATGCCGTGGCGGGACAGTGCGTGGATCGTGCCGCGATGCCCGCCCTGGGCCAGTTGCACGATCAGGTCGGTCGCGAGCGGCCCCTGCCCCACCAGCAGGATGTCGTCGTCGGGACCGACCCCGGCGAGGGCGTCGCCCCGCCACGGGATGTGGACGTAGCGCGGGCTGCGATAGACCGGCAGGGGCCGCGGGATCGGATACTCGCCCGGCAGGTTGCCGATGGCCAGCACCACGCGGTCGGCGTCAAAGAGCCGCCCGTCGCTGGCCTTGAGCTTGACTTCATCGTCCTCAATCTCGAGGTCCACGATCTCGGCCCGCTCGTCGGCGATCTCCACTTCCGGTTGCGCGGCCGCCCGGACTTCGGCAAACACCTCCTGCAGGTAATCGCCGTAGATCTGGCGCGGCAGGTAATCCCCGCCGGTCACGGTCGCGGGGAAACCGAGCTGCCCGGCGTGGGCCTGGGTCCAGCGCAGAAAATGCCCGGGGTCGTCTGGCAACGCGCTCATCCGGTCGGCGGTCACCGTCAGCAGATGGTCCGGACAACTCGTGCTGTAGGCCACGCCGCGGCCGATCTCGCCGGTGCGCTCGATCAGCAGCAGCCGGAGCGGACCGCGGGCGCGGCGCAGGAGCTGGGTGGCCAGCAGCGTGCCGCTGGCGCCGGTGCCGATGATGGCGATGGTCCGCGGGAGGTCGGGGTCGGCCATGGGGTCAGATGCTCCAGTCGGGCTCGGCCGGGCCCTTGCGGGCGTTCTTGTCGCGGATGACCACCTGCTTTTCCTCGTAGATGACGAGCGAATCGGGCGGCAGGCTGTGGAGGAGGAAGACGTTCGCCCCGATGGTGGAGCGGGCCCCGATGACGGTGTCGCCCCCGAGGATGGTGGTGTTGGGATAGATGGTGACGTGGTCCTCCACGTCGGGGTGGCGCTTGATGCTCTTGACCGCATGGCCGTCGTCGTCCTTGGCGATGCTGCGCGCCCCGAGGGTGACGCCGTGGTAGAGCTTGACGTGGTCGCCGAGGCGGCAGGTCTCGCCGATGACCACGCCGGTGCCGTGGTCGATGAAGAAGTAGCGGCCGAGCCGCGCGCCCGGATGGATGTCGATGCCGGTGCGGCCGTGGGCCCATTCCGTCATCATGCGCGGCACGATCGGCGCGCCGGCGGTGTGCAGCACGTGGGCGAGGCGCTGGATGGCGATGGCCTCGATGCAGGGGTACGACAGCAGCACCTCGTCGCGGTGGAGGGTTGACGGATCGCCCAGAAACGCGGCCTCGATATCGGTGCGGAGCAGCTCGCGCACGGCGGGCAGGGTCTCGAGAAATTTCTTGATGATCGGCGGGGTGCGGCCCGTGGGCTTGCGCGGGTTGCCGACGCGGACGCCGCGGCGCACCTGTTCCTCGAGGCGGCGGGCAAGGCTGACCAGGCGGGCGCGCGTGAGCGCGGGCAAGGCCTCGGGCTCGACCGCGTCGTCGTCGTGGAACCCGGGAAAGAGGATCTGGAGCAGATCCTTGCAAATCTGGCCCACGGCGCGCTTGGAGGGCAGGTTGACGGAGTCGTTGTGGTTGAGGCCGCCGATCTTGTCGTAGGAATCGAGCAGCGCCGGCACGTAATGGGCGTAGGCGGTGGCGGCGCGGGCGGCGGCCCCGGCCGGCGCGGGCGCGCCGACGGCGGTCGAGACGGTGACAGTGCTCATGGCGTGGCGGACGGGCTGCGGTTCCAGGGCGCCTTGGTGAGCAGGATGCCCATGCCGCAGAAGTCGGTGACGCCGGCAAAGACGAGGCCCGCGCCGACGAAGCCGGAAAGCCAGATGAAGGAGGGGTTCACGAACTGGGCCAGGACCACGCCCGTGAAGACAATGGACCCGGCGAGGATGCGCACCTGGCGCTCGATGCTCACGGCCTTCCGGGCGCCCCGGACAACGGGAAGGCCGGCAGCGAGCCAGGCCTCGGTGCCGCCCGTGACCACGACGGGCTGCTTGAATCCGGCGGCGGCGAGCTTGTCGGCGGCGGCGACGGCCCGGGGATATGTCTGACACAGCAGGTAGACGGGCGCGGCCGGATCGCCGTGACCGGCGGTGGCCACGGTCGAGGGGGAAACATCGGGCAGGGGAAGATTGCGGGCCGGGGTGGCGTGAACCTCGGCGAATTCCGCGGGCGTGCGCACGTCGAGCAGGATGCGCCCGGGATGCGCCACGAGCTCGCGGGAAAGTTCGGTGGGTGTGATGGTGGGATGGCTCATGTCGAGTGATTTGGTAGGGATTTAATTTGCTTCAAAAAAAGCCCTGGCCGCGGGGCGGCCGGGGCGGAGGACAGGGGGAAGATTATTTTCGTGGCAGCTCGTGGAGGGCGGCCACCAATGCGTCCACCTCGGCGTTCGTGTTGTAGAAGGCCAGCGAGGGGCGGACGGTGCTCTCGAGTCCGAAGTGGCGCTGGGCGGGCTGGGCACAGTGGTGACCGGCGCGCACGGCGATGCCCTGCTGGTCGAGATGTTTCGCGATGCTTTCGTTGGGCACGCCGGGGATGACGAACGAGAGCACGCTGGCCTTGTGGCGGGCGGTGCCGATGGGGCGCAGGCCGGGGAGGGTGGCGAGGGCCTGCGTGGCGTATTCCAGCAGGGCGTGCTCGTAGGCGGCGATGGCGGGAATACCGACCTTGAAGAGGTAGTCGATGGCCGCGCCGAGGCCGACCACGCCCGCGATGTCGGGCGTGCCGGCCTCGAACTTCTCCGGGGCGTGCTGGTAGATCGTCCGTTCGAAGGTGACGTCCCTGATCATGTGGCCCCCGCCCTGCCACGGCGGCAAAGACTCCAACAGCGCCGCCTTGCCGTAGAGCGCGCCGATGCCGGTCGGCGCGAAAATCTTGTGGCCGGAGAACACGAAGAAGTCGGCGTCGAGGGCCTGTACGTTGATCGGGAGATGCGGCGTGGACTGGGCGCCGTCCACGAGGACGGGCACGCCGCGCGCGTGGGCGAAGGCGATGATCGACTCGACCGGGTTGATCGTGCCGAGGGCGTTGGAGACGTGCGTCACCGCCACGATCCGGGTGCGCGGGCTGAACAGCCGCACGAACTCCTCGAGGATCAGTTCGCCGCGGTCGTTGATGGGCACGACGCGGATGAGGGCGCCGGTGCGCTGCGCGAGCAGCTGCCACGGTACGATGTTGGCGTGGTGCTCGAGGCGGGTGAGCAGGATCTCGTCGCCCGCGCCGATGTTTTTCTGGCCATAGGTGTTGGCGACCAGGTTGATCGCCTCGGTGGTGCCGCGGGTGAAGATGATCTCCTTCGCGTCCGCCGCGCCGAGGAACTGGCGGACCTTCTCGCGTCCGCCCTCGTAGAGGTCGGTTGAGCGGGCCGCGAGCGCGTGGGCGGCGCGGTGGATGTTGGAGTTGTCGCGCCCGTAGAACCGCGAGGTGGCGTCGATCACGGCCTGCGGCTTGTGGGTGGTGGCGGCGTTGTCGAGCCAGACGAGGGGTTTGCCGTTCACCTGCTGGTGCAGCGCGGGGAAGTCGCGGCGGACGCTCTCGACATCGAAGGCCGGGCCGGACAGGGCCGAGGCGGCTGGCAGCGCGGCCGGCGTCGGCACCGCGGGTTCGCGGATGAAGTAGTAGGACGGCGTGGCGAAACTCTCGGGGCCGGGGGCGGGCTGGTGCGGCAGGCGGACGGGCGCCGGCGACGCGACCGGCCGGCCGAAGGCGTCGCAGCGCGGTTCGCCGAAAGGATGCGCGTTGGAGGCTCCGGCCGCGCCGCTGTCGGTGCCGCCGGGGGCGGCGGGCGCCGCCGGCTGGGTGGCCGGGTGCACGGGCGGGGCGTATTCCGGCGTAGACGCGGGGTAAGCTCCGGCCAGACCGTGGGGCACGGCGGGGACCGCCGGTGCCACCGCGGGAGCGGCAAGGCCCGGTGCGTCGAGCACGGGCGCGATCTCCGACCAGAGCTCGTGCGCGAGACGGGTGATCAGGGCGGTGTCGGGACCGCCGGTCTCACCGAAGCCCTCGAGCGCAGCGGGCGGCGCGGGCTCAGGGCTTGGGATACTCATGGTAGTGGCCGACGACGACATTGTCCAACCGGGCGATGGCATCCTGGGTCAGGACCGCGGCGGAAAAGTAGCGGGTGACAAGGTGGGACGCGATGGAGAGTTCGCTGGTGCCCATGTAGCGCACGGACAGGCCGGGCTCGACTTCGCCGGTGACACCGGCCTTGTGCAGGCCGACAACGCCCTGATCGGCCTCGCCGACGCGCAGGAGCAGGATCGTGGAGGTGGCGTTCTTGCCGGTGCCGGAGATCTCGAGCTTTTCCGTCGGAATCAGGGGCACGCCGCGCCAGGTGATGAAGGGCGACCCGAAGAGGTGCACGGTCGGCGGCGGCACGCCGCGGCGGGTGGCCTCGCGGCCGAAGGCGGCAATCGTGCGCGGATGCGCAAGGAAGAACGCGGGCTTTTTCCAGACGAGGGCGAGGAGTTCGTCGAGGTCGTCGGGCGTGGGCGGGCCGGAGCGCGTCTTGATAGCGTTCGGAGAGGCTTCCTTCACCAGGCCGAAGTCCGGGTTGTTGAGGAGTTCCCATTCCTCGCGCTCCCGCACGCCCTCGATCGTGAGGCGGATCTGTTCGCGCAGCTGGTCGATCTTGTTGCTGTAAAGGTCCGTGACGCGCGTGTGCGTGTTGAGGACGGTCTGGATCGTGCTTAGGTGATACTCGCGCGGGTCGGTCTCGTAGTCGACAAAGGTGTGTGGCAGCTTCACCTCGCCGCTGTTCACTGTCAGCACATCAACGCCGCCCTCGCGGCCGTCGGCCTCGCGGGCGACGCGGTTGACGCGGTAGACGCCGCCGTCGACGTTGACGTAGGGCAGCAGGCGCAGGAGCCAGCGCGGGGTGATGCGGCCCTTCTGCGGGACGGTAACGGTGGCGTTGGCGAGGTTGCGCGCCGCGGCGGCGCTGAGGCTGAGCTGGACGGTCGGGTCGTTTTTAGTGGGCATGGCGAGCGAGGATGGATGAAACGGAGTGAGGACGGCGCATCGCGAGCAGAGGCGCGTGGCACTGCGCGGTGCGGGTTGGCAGGCGGACCTCGGTTGGAGGAACCGCCACGCCAGAACAATCATGACGATTGGATTCGCCGTGCCGTCTGTCGGCTCCGGGCCCGCTTCCAGTTGACTGGACAGGGGCGAGATGAACCCAGTCGCAGCGTTCGGCTGCAGTCAATAATTAAGATTTTAACCTACTATTCCGGTGTGTTTTAGATGGGGGTTACAGCTGGTCGAGAAACTCCAGTCCGGCGGCGCGCGGAGCGAGGTTTTGCTCGTTGAGCCAGACGGGGTTGAATAGTTTGGAGGCATAGCGCGCGCCGCCGTCGCAGAGGATCGTGACAATGACCTGGCCCGGGCCGCGCTCGCGGGCGAGTTTGACGGCGCCGGCGACGTTGATGGCGGAGGAGAGCCCGAGGTAGAGGCCCTCGGCGCGCAGCAAGTGATAGACGAACTCCACGGCGACAGGATCGGGAATGCGGCAGGCGTCGTCCACGAGGGCGGCGGCCACGTTCTTCGTCACGCGGCCCTGCCCGATGCCCTCGGCGTGCGAGTCGCCGTCGTCGAAATCAGTGTGCCCGTGCTTGAACCAGGACCACATGGCGGCGCCGAGCGGGTCGGCGACCACGGTGCGGACGGCCGGATTTCGTTCTTTGAGGAAGCGGCTGACGCCCGCGATGGTGCCGCCGGAGCCGATGGAGGCGACAAACGCGCTCACGCTCCCGCCGGTCTGGTCCCAGATCTCGGGGCCGGTCGTGCGGTAGTGGCCGTCGAGGTTGGCGGTGTTGTCGAACTGGTTGGCCCACCAGCCGCCGGGGATGGACTCGGCGGTGCGTCGCGCGATGTGCTGGTAGTTTTCCGGATCCTTGTAGGGTTTCGGCGGGACGCGGCGGACCTCGGCGCCGAGGGTCTTGAGCAGGTCGGTTTTCTCGTGACTGAAATTATCCGGCACGATGAAGAGGCTGCGGTAACCCTTGGAAAGTCCGACGAGCGCCAGGCCGATGCCGGTGTTGCCGGCGGTGCCCTCGACGATGGTGCCGCCGGGACGGAGCGCGCCGGATTTCTCCGCGTCCTCGACGAGGGCGAGCGCGGCGCGATCCTTCACCGAGCCGCCGGGGTTGAGGAACTCGGCCTTGCCCAGGATTTCGCTGCCCGTGGCGGCGGACAAGTGGCGCAGGCGGATGAGCGGCGTGTGGCCGATGGCGCCGACGAAGCCGGCTGCGATGGCGGGGACGGGGACGGTGACGGGCTGGGACATGGGGTGATAATTGCAGGCGGCGGACCGATGACAATGCTGCGGCGGGAATGAAGGCGGTTCAGGACCTCAGGGTGGCCTTGAGCCGGTTGGGGTTCGCCAGCAGGTCAAGGGCATCCTGGATGCTCGTGACCACCAGGTCGGCGTTGAGCAGAGTCTCGGCTGAGGTCCCCTCGTCCTGTATCAACACGATCCCCAGCGCCGCCGCGACCAGCATCTTGCGGTCGTTGCGGCCGTTGCCGGCCACGACAACCATTTGCGCGCCCAAGGATTCGATATAGTGGAGCTTGGCCTCCGCCTGGTTGTCCGGCGGGATGATCGTCAGCCTGACCGGCAGGCCTTCCAGCTGCTGGCGGGCCAGGCCGAAGGTGTCCGCCGTGATGACATGGATCGTGAGGACCCCGGCCAGCTGTTTGAGTCGACCCGCCACGCCGGAACGCAACCGCCCGTCGAGGGCCAGGGTGCCGTTGTAGTCGCTGACCAGGTGATGGAGTTCCAGGTCGCCAAAATCAGGAATGGCAAGGGTGATCATGATGGCTGGCGGAAAAGGTTGCAGGCCGGGTGGCGCGGTGAATCGGAAGGCCGCGCCTCACAGGGCCGCCTGGCGGAGCGCCTGGTCGATGTCCGCCCGGAGGTCGCGCACGTCCTCGAGGCCGATGGAGAGCCGGATGTAATCCTCGGTCACGCCGGTGGCGCGCTGCTCGTCCGGCGTGAGCTGCTGGTGCGTAGTGGAGGCGGGGTGGATGACGAGGCTCTTGGCGTCGCCGATGTTGGCGAGGTGCGAGAGCAGCTTCACGGCGTTGATGAACTTCCGGCCGGCGTCGCGGCCGCCCTTGATGCCGAAGCCGACAATGCCGCCAAACCCGCGCGTGAGGTAGCGCGCGGCGAGCGCGTGGTTCGGATCGTCGGGCAGGCCCGGGTAGGTGACCCAGCTGACGAGCGGATGCGCCTGGAGGAAGCGCGCGATCTCGAGCGCATTCTCCGAATGCTGCCGCTGGCGGAGCGGCAGTGTCTCCAGGCCCTGCAGAAACAAAAAGGAGTTGAACGGGCTCAGCGCCGGGCCGAGGTCGCGCAGGAGCTGCACGCGGACCTTGATGATGAAGGCCACGTTGCCGAGGCCGGGGAAGTGGCCGAACACGTCCCAGAATTTCAGGCCGTGGTAGCTCGGATCGGGCTCGGTGAACTCGGGAAACTTGCCGTTGTTCCAGGCGAATTTGCCCCCGTCGACGATCACGCCGCCGATGCTGGTGCCGTGGCCGCCGATGTATTTCGTCGCCGAGGCCACCACGATGTCGGCGCCGAGCTCGAGCGGGCGCACGAGGCCGATGCCGATGGTGTTGTCCACCACGAGGGGCACGCCGGCGGCGTGGGCGACCCGGCTGAGCGCCGCGAAGTCGGGCACGTCGAGCTTCGGGTTGCCGATGGTCTCGGCGTAGATCGCCCGCGTCTTGGGCGTGAGGGCGGCGCGGAAGGCGTTGAGATCCTTCGAGTCGACGAACTTCACTGTGCGGCCGAGCTTGGGCAGGGTGTAATGGAACAGCTGGTAGGTGCCGCCGTAGAGGTTGTTGGCGGAGACGATCTCGTCGCCGACCTGCGTGATGGCGAGCAGGGCGAGCGTCGTGGCCGCCTGGCCCGAGCCGACGCCGAGCGCGCCGGTGCCGCCCTCGAGCGCGGCGATGCGCTGCTCGAAGACGTCCGTCGTCGGGTTCATCAGTCGCGTGTAGATGTTCCCGAATTCCTTCAGGGCAAAGAGCGCGGCGGCGTGCTCGGTGCTCTTGAAGACGAAGGAGGAGGTCTGGTAGATCGGCACGGCGCGGGCGCCGGTCGTCGGGTCGGGCACCTGGCCCGCGTGGAGCGCGAGCGTGGCGGGATGGTAGGAGGGGGAGCTCATGGGAGGGCCGGGGAACGGGCGGATGACGCGGGGCAGGTTAATACTGGTATTTGAAGCCGAGCTCGAAGCTGTCTTCGCTCAGGCCCGAGGAAAGCGTGGTGGGGGTGCCGAGGAGGTTGGTGCCCTGCTCGGTAATCGTGTGCTTGAAGGCGTGCGTGTAGCCGGCCTGGAGCGTCGCGTGCGCGCCGAGCCGGTAGTCGAGGCCGAAGCTGAGGTGCTGCTCCACGACAGCGGGGAACCCGATGACGCGGAACGTCTCGTAGTAGTAGTTGTTGACGTATTTCCCCTGCACGTTGGTGACGTTGGCCGGCGCCCCGGTGCCGTTGAAGTTTTGGTGCGTCTTCACGGGATTGTCGCCGAACGTGTAGCCGGCGCGCAGCACGAGCTGTTTCGGAATAGCCTCGAACTGCACCCCGAGGCCGTAGACCCACGTGTCCTGCCAGTCGAAGTCCTTGTAGCCTTTCGCGCCGCCCCAGTTGACCCACCGGGCGTCCGCCAGCAGGAGCAGCTTGCCCGGCACGAAGTCGTAGGCCGCGCCAAAGGCGAACTGCTGCGGCGCCTCCAGCTTGAGGTTGTCGGCCGTGCCGTCGCCATCGAAATCAGTCACGCCCCGGTAGGTGACGGGCTTGCCCGAGACATAGGTGGCGCCCAGTGAAAATCCGGCCGCCGGCCGGAAGACGACACCCGGTTGCAGCCCCGCGGCGAAACCGCTCTTCGTCGGGCCCCCGAGAGTGAGCTGGCCGTAGTCCAGATCGAGGGCGAGGCCCAGCGACCATTCGGGGGAAACCTTGTAGGCCAGCGACGGCGCCACCTCGAGGACCTGCAATTGCGTGCGGCCGCCGGCGACCAGGGGATACGGGGTCGGGCCGAGGGTCGTGTCGACGGCCGAGTGCCGGTAATCGACACCCAGACCCGCCACGCCGTAGGCCGCGAGGCCGTACTGCCACGGGCCGTCCTTCGCGCCCAGCGGGCCGGCCGAGGCGAGGGACGGGATCAGATAGGTCTTGGCCGCGCTGTCGGCCGACAACGCGTCGACCCGGGCCGACACATGCGGCACGAAAAACGTGAGCGAAACATCGGACTCTGCCGGCAGATCGGCTGCGAGAAAACTGAGTCCGGCCGGATTCCCGGAGATGGCGCCGAGCGCATCCTGGGGCGCGGCGGTGCCGGTGCCGCCCAGCCCCCGGGCGGTCGGCCCGATGCCGAGGAGATTGTCGCCGTTGGTGGAGGCGCGCACGCCGGCCAGCAGGGCAGCGAGGGTGAGGACCAGGGACGTGAAACGGACAGGGAAACGATGCATGATATATTAGGAGGATAAATGGGTGAAATTGAAGCGGGTTGGGTTCAGGCAATGCGCTGGTTCCAGGGCAGCCGCGCGAGCAGCAGGCCCAGGCCGCAAAAGTCGGTGATGCCGGCAAAGACAAGCCCCGCGCCGACGAAGGCGGAGAGGCCGAAAAAGCCCGGATGCACGAGCCAGCCCAGGAGGGCGCCGACGAAGACGAGCGAGCCCGCGGCGATGCGCACCTGCCGCTCCAAACTGATGACGCGAGTCACGCCGCGCGTGACCGGCAGGCCGGCCGCGATCCAGGCGAGCGTGCCGCCGGTGACCACCACCGCCTGCGCGTGGCCGGCCGCGGCGAAGCTCGCGGCGGCCTTTCTCGACCGGACGTCGGTGCGGCAGACCAGGTAGACGGGCTGCTCGCGGGCCGGCGCGCCGCCGGCGAAGAGCGCGTCCGGCCGCAGCCGGTCGAGCGGCGCGTTGTAAGCCTGGGGAATGTGAACCTCGGCAAACTCGACGGGCGTGCGCACGTCGAGCAGGGAGAGCCGCGGGTTCGCCGCCAGCAGCTGCTGGAGTTCGGCGGGAGAGACAAAGGCGGGAGAAATGCTCATGATCGGGAGGAGGCGGTGGGCGCAGGCCGGCCGGTGATCCGGCAGGCCGGCCGAGGCGGGCGGGAAAAGCCTCCCCGGGCAGGGGTGGGCGGAATGTGTTCACTTGGGCAGCGGCAGGCGGGGGTTGGAATCGAACCAACTCGTGAGGTTCTTGCGGAGCCTGGCCTTCCCATTTGGCTACCCCGCCGCTGGCGGACCGAGGCTGGAAGCTGGAACCGGCCGGACAGGGTAACACCACCCTGCCCGGCCGGCCACGCTACCATGTGTGTCTGCAATTCCGGCCGGCACAGAACCCAGAGATGCCGGCCGGAAAATACGGCGATGGCGCGGCGGGCAGCCCGACCAGATCCCTCGCGCTCCCGAAGGCGCCAGGTGAAACGTCGGGCCGCCCGCGCGGCCAAAGGGTTGAAAATCGTGGGAAGGAGGCGATGCATGGTGCGCGTCATTTCCCCAAGGCTTGCCGCAGTGCGGCCTGGGCGCGGACATTGTCGGGCGGCAGCCCGATCGTGATGCAGACCCAGGTGGCGTAGGGCGGAAACGCGCGGCCCACGAGCACGCCGGACGCCTGCAACGCGGCCGCCACCTCCGCGTGCGGCCGGCCGGCGTCGAAGTAAACGAAGTTCGCCTGGGAATCCGTGTGGCGCAATTTCAGTCCGTCGAGCACCGCGTGCCACTGCGTGCGCTCGGCGGCGACGGCATCATGCACGCGGGCGAGGTAACCGGCGTCGCGCAAACTTGCGGCCGCCGCGGCCAGCGCCAGGCGGTTTTGCTCGCGCGCGCCGCCGAGGCCCTGCTGGCGCAGGAAATCGGCCACCGCCCGCGGCGCCACGGCGTAGCCGAGCGGCAGCCCGGCGAGTCCGTAGGCCTTGGCAAAGGTGCGGTAGACCAGCACGTTCTCCCCCGCCCTCGTCAGCGCGACGGCGGTGCGTCCGGCAAAGTCATCGCTGAACTCCAGGTAGGCTTCGTCCACGATGACGAGCGCGCGTTGGCTGACGCCGCGAATGAACGCGGCTAACTTCGCCGGATCGCTGACGGTGCCCGACGGGTTGTGCGGGTTGACCAGAAAAACCGCCCGCGTGCGGGGCGTCACCCGGGCCGCGAGGGCGGGCAGGTCGTTCTCGAGCCGGTCATTGAGCGGCACGCCCACCACCACGCCGCCGGCACGAGCCGCGGCATCCACCAGCGCTGGATAACCCGGCACCGAATAAATGAACTCGCCACCGGGCCCGCCCCGCAGGCTGAGCTGCAGGCCGAGCGGCTCGAGCAGGTCGCCGAGCACGATCAGCTCGGGCGCCACGCCTTCCTTCGCGGCCAGCCGGGCCGTGAGCGCCGCCGCCTCTTCCACCGAGGTGTAGCGATAGAGGTCCCGGATCCCCTCCCGCAACGCCGGCGCCACCAGAGGCGACGGGCCGAACGGGTTCTCGTTGAGCGTGAGTTGCACGGGCGCGGCGGGCCGCTCCGCCTGGGCCGCCAGCAGCAGGGTGAACAGCAGCGCGCCGGCGAGGGCGAGCCCCGCCGATTTGACGGGGCGCGTCTGAAAGAGCTTGAGCGCGGCAGGTGCGGACATGGAGACCGGGGCTAGATTTTCACTGCCGCACGGGCGCGGCGAAATGCTGCGGATGACCGTGTCCGGCAGGACTGAAGACTGGGTTGGTGCTTGATGGCATGGGCAAATGACGGAAGGGGGGGAGGGAAATCAGGGCAGGCCGCAGCCTGCGCGCCCGGGCTGCCGGGCGTAAAAAAGGGGCCGGTTAACAACCGCGTCCCACTATTCCGGCGGGACCACGCCCGCGGGCCGGCTGGATTTCCCCCTCGGCCGGCGGGGCGGGAAAAATAAAACGCGATGTGATCATGGTGGGAATCGATGGTTGCCCCGGAGGGCGGCGATCGATTCCAGTGGCCTGGTCAACATCGCGTCTGTCGGGTCCGCGCGGCTGGCGCGGACCCGGTCTGGAAAATTACCCGTTCCCGTGAGGGAATCGGGGAAAGAACAAAACACGCCGGAAGGCGCGGCGGGATCAGACCGTGGCGGCCGGGAGGAGGTCGTCGATCGAGTCGGTCTCGACGTTGACATCCGCGAAGAGCCACGAGGAGAGGTAGCGCTCGGCGCTGGAGGGGATGATGGCGACGATCTGCTTGCCCTTGTTCTCGGGACGCTTCGCCAGCTGGAGGGCCGCCCAGACGGCCGCCCCGGAGGAGATGCCGATCGGGATGCCGTCGAGGCTGTTCACCTGCTTGGAGATCGGGCCGGAGTCGGCCTCCTTCACGCGGATGACCTCGTCGTAGATCTTGGTGTTGAGGACGGCGGGCACGAAGCCGGCGCCGATGCCCTGCAGCTTGTGCGGGCCCGGCGTGCCGCCGGAGAGGACGGGCGAGGCGTCGGGCTCGATGGCGATGATCTTCACCCCGGGCTTGCGGGATTTCAGCACCTCGCCGACGCCGGTGATGGTGCCGCCGGTGCCGATGCCCGAGACGACGATGTCGACCTTGCCGTCAGTGTCGCGCCAGATCTCCTCGGCGGTGGTCTTGCGGTGGATGGCGGGATTGGCCGGGTTGGCGAATTGCTGGAGGATGACGCTGTTCGGGATCTTGGCCTGGAGTTCCTCCGCCTTGGCGATGGCGCCCTTCATGCCCTTCGGCCCCTCCGTCAGCACGACGCGGGCGCCGAGGATCTTGAGGATCTTGCGGCGCTCGATCGTCATGGTCTCGGGCATGGTGAGGATGAGCTTGAGGCCCTTGGCCGCGGCGACGAACGCCAGGGCGATGCCGGTGTTGCCGCTGGTCGGCTCGATCAGGACGGTGTCCTTGGTGATCTTGCCCGACTTCAGCGCCTCGTCGATCATGGCGAAGCCGATGCGGTCCTTGACGCTGGACAGCGGGTTGAAGAACTCGAGCTTGAGGAGGATTTCCGCCTGGGCCCCGTGGGCGGCGGCGGTGCGGTTGAGGCGCACGAGCGGCGTGTTGCCGATGGTTTCGGTGATGTCGTTGTATATCTTGGCCATGTCGGTGGTGGTTGAGGTTCTGGTTGGGGAGGGAAAGCGGTAAATTGGCGGGCAGCCCAAGTGAGGCAAGAGTGGAGGCGCGGATCAGATGTTCTCGCCCGCGCCATGGGCGGGGGTGTAGCCGGGGCGGGTCACGGCCAGCTGGCCGTTGCGCACGTCGGCCTCGGTGAACTCGCCCCGCGGGAAGAGACGGACGTGGCGGAACACGACCGAGACCTCGTCGCCCTGCTTGAGGTCGAGCTCGTGCAGGTGGTAGCGGGGGACCTCGGCTTCGATGTGCTCGCCGGTGTCGGCGCGAGCGAGCGAGACCCGGCCGTAGTTGCTGGCGGAGAAAACATGGAGTACCCGGGCGCGGATCGCGTGCCCGTCGACGTGGCCGCGCTGGATGTCGACGTCGTGCGGACGGACGTAGAGCACATCCTGCCCGGGGGCGTGCAGCCGGCCCTCCCCGGTGGCGAGGCGGTTGACGTTGCCCAGGAACTCGATGACGAACGGCGAGGCGGGCCGGTCATAGACGGTCTGCGGGTCGCCGACCTGCTCGATGCGGGCCTGGTTCATCACCACGACCTCGTCGGCCAGCTCGAGCGCCTCCTCCTGGTCGTGGGTGACGAAGACGGTGGTGACATGCAGCTGCTCGTGCAGCTGCCGCAGCCAGCGGCGCAGTTCCTTGCGCACCTGCGCGTCGAGGGCGCCGAAGGGTTCGTCGAGGAGGAGGACCTTGGGCTGCATCGCGAGGGCGCGGGCGAGGGCGACGCGCTGGCGCTGGCCGCCGGAAAGCTGGTCGGGCAGGCGGCGGCCGTAGCGGTCGAGCTGGACGAGCTGCAGGAGCTCGTTGACGCGGCGGGTGATGTCGGCGCGGGCGGGCCGGGTCCTGCCCGGGCGGACGGTGAGGCCGAAGGCGATGTTGTCGAAGACCGACATGTGCTTGAAGAGCGCGTAATGCTGAAAGACAAAACCGACCCCGCGCCGGCCGGCGGGCACCTGGGAGACATCCTCGCCATGGAACAGGACGCGGCCCGCCGCCGGATCGGCGGCCGCGTCGGGAAACTCCAGCCCGGCGATGATGCGCAGCAGGGTGGTCTTGCCCGAGCCGGAGGGCCCGAGCAGGGCGGTGAGCCGGCCGCTCTCGACCTTGAGGCTGACGCCGGCGAGGGCGGTGTAGGTGCCGAAATGCTTGGAAATGTTGCGGGCTTCGATGCTCATGAGGTGAATTGGCGGATGTCGGCGGCCGCGGCGACCTCGATGATGCGGCGGTGGCGCCACTCGACCAGGTTTTTCAGCACGAGCGTGACGAGCGCCAGCAGGGTGAGCAGGGAGGCCACGGCGAAGGCGGCCTGGATGTTGTATTCGTTGTAGAGGATCTCCACGTGCAGCGGAATGGTGTTGGTCTCGCCGCGAATGTGGCCGGAGACGACGGAGACGGCGCCGAATTCGCCCATGGCGCGGGCGTTGCAGAGGACGACGCCATAGAAGAGGCCCCACTTGATGTTGGGCACGGTGACGCGCGAGAAGGTCTGCCAGCCGTTGGCCCCGAGGGTGATCGCGGCCAGCTCCTCATCCCGGCCCTGCGCCTGCATGAGCGGGATCAGCTCGCGGGCGACGAAGGGGAACGTCACGAAGATGGTTGCCAGCACGATGCCCGGGACGGCGAAGATGATCTGGATGTCCTGGCGGTTGAACCACTCGCCGAACCACGGGTGGTCGCCGGCGCCGAGGTAGGGCCCGAGCCAGCCCTGGAGGCCGAAGAGGAGCACGTAGATTAGGCCGGAGATGACGGGCGACACGGCGAACGGGAGCTCGATCAGCGAGATGAGCAGGGCCTTGCCGCGGAAGTCGAACTTGGCGATGGCCCACGCGGCCGCGACGCCGAACACGAGGTTGAGCGGCACGGCAATGCCGGCGGCGAGAAAGGTCAGCCGGATGGCCGCCAGCGCATCAGGGTCGGCGAAAGCGTGGAAGTAGGCCCCCACCCCGTTGCGGAAACCCTCGGTGAAGACGGCCGCGAGCGGCACGATCAGGAACAAACCCGCGAACAGCAGCGCGACCCCGATCAGGCCGAAGCGCACCCATGCCGGATCGCCCAGCGAGCGGCGCTGGCGGTGCTTGGCGACATAGGCGAGGGTGGAGACGGTTCCGGCCATGACCGCGGGTCAGTTCTGGGTGCGACGCGCGGTGCGGCGCTGCACGAGCTGGATTAAAAAGAGGACGGCAAACGAGCCGACCAACATGACCACAGCCAGGGCGGTCGCGCCCCGGTAGTCGTATTGTTCGAGCTTGGTGATGATGAGCAGGGGCGTGATCTCAGTCTGCATCGGGCGGTTGCCGGCGATGAAAACCACCGAGCCGTATTCGCCGACCGCCCGGGCGAAAGCCAAAGCGAAACCGGTCACGATGGCCGGCCGCAGCGCGGGCAGGATCACGCGCCACACGGTCTGGCCGCGGCTCGCGCCGAGCGTGGCGGCGGCTTCCTCGAGTTCCGGCTCCAGTTCCTCCAGGATCGGCTGCACCGTGCGCACGACGAAGGGCAGGCCGATGAAGGTGAGCGCGACCCACACGCCCAGCGCGGTGTAGGCGACGTGGATGCCCAGGGGTTCCAGCCACTGGCCGATCCAGCCGTTCTTGGCGTAGATGGCGGTCAGGGCGATGCCGGCCACCGCCGTCGGCAGGGCGAAGGGCAGGTCCACCAGCCCGTCGATGAGCCGCCGGCCGGGAAATTCGTAGCGCACTAGCACCCAGGCGAGGATCACGCCGCAGGGCACGTTGAACAACGCGGCGAGCAAGGAAGCGCCAAACGTGAGCCGGTAGGAGGCCACGACCCGCGGCGACCAGACCGCCGCCGAAAATTCGGCCCAGGTCATGCCGGCCGTCTTGGCGAAGGTCGCCGCCAGGGGAATCAGCACAATGAGGCTCAGGTAGGTCAGGGTGAAGCCCATCGACAGGCCGAAGCCGGGCAGCACGCGGCGGAAACGGGGGGCGGTGATGGCGGCAGTGCTCACAGGTTGGCTCCTTGGGCGATGAAGCCGCGGTATTCGGCCAGAACCGACGCCAGGGCGCAACCGATTGCCTCCACCTGGTGGGTCATCGGCGCGGCGGCCGGGGTCTCGAAGATGATCTCGAAGGGGCGCGGCCGCTGTTCCGGGCTGGGGGCCAGGATGCCCGGAAAACAATCCTCGACAATGCCCTGCTCCGCCGCGAACCCGTCGATGACGGGCGAGGGATTGACCGGCAGCACGTGCTGCGAGGCGCGGAGCGCGGGCACCAGCAGGTTCTCGTTCAGCACGCGACCCTGGGTGTAGCCGTAGAGCCCCTCGCTGGTGTCATCGGCATGGAGGGCGATGATGCCGTCGAAGCCCCGGGTGCGCAGCTCCTGTTCGAGGATCTGCACCTCGGGCTGGGCGGAGCCGCGCCAGAATTCGCGGTTCAGGTCGAGCCCGGCGCGATTGTGCCGCGTCCCGTCCTCGTAACCGGTCGGGTTGCACACCGGGTAGAGGGACAGTTCATAGCCGCGGGCCGGCGCCGGGTCGGCCGCGAGAGTCTCAAGCAGCCGCTGGAGCCCCAGGGCGCCGGCGGGCTCGTCGCCGTGCACCAGGGCGAAGAGCCCCAGCCGGATCGGGGGCGTGCCGCCAGGCTGACCGTGGAAGTCGAAGCGCGGGATCTCGTAGCGCGCACGCCCCAGGGCGAAGGTCCCGGCCACGGCGGCCACCAGCTGCGGGCAGGCGGCGGCGAGCGCCTGGAACGGCCAGACGAGCCGGCCCAGCTTGGGCGGGCAGTCCGGTTTGCTCCTGGGCGTGTTCACCATGACCATGCGCGGGGTTACTTCTGGTAGATCTGGTCGAAGACGCCGCCGTCGGCGAAATGGACCTGTTGCGCCTTGCTCCAGCTGCCGAAGAGCGCGGGCACCGAGGCGAGCGGGATGTCCGGAAACCGGCCCGGGTACCGGGCGAGCGCCTGTGGGTCGATGGGGCGGAAATAATGCTTGGCCGCGAGGGCCTGGCCCTCCGGGCTGTAGAGGTATTCGAGGTAGGCCTTCGCGGCCTTCGCCGTGCCCTTCTTGCTGACGACCTTGTCGACCCAGACCACGGGATTTTCCGCGAGGATGCTGGCGCTGGGGACCACGACCTCGACGGCGTCGGGGCCGGACTCCTTGAGCAGGAGGGCGGTTTCATTCTCGAAGGTCAGAAGCACGTCGCCGATGCCGCGCTGGGCGAAGGTCGTCGTCGCGCCGCGGCCGCCGGTGTCGAGCACGGGCACGTTGTGGAACAGCTGCTGCACGAACGCGCGCGCGGTCGCGTCACTGCCGCCGGGCCGGTGGAGCGCGTAGATCCAGGCGGCGAGGTAGCTGTAGCGGCCGTTGCCCGAGGTTTTCGGGTTGGGGATGATGACGGAGACACCCGGGCGGATGAGGTCGGACCAGTCCCGGATCCCCTTCGGGTTGCCCTTGCGGACAACGAAGAGGATCGTGGAGGTGTAGGGCACGCTGGCGTTCGGCAGCCGCTGTGCCCAATCGACGGGGATGAGGCCGACCTTGGCCAGCTGGTCGATGTCGGGCACGCCGTTCATGGTCACGACGTCGGCCTGGAGCCCGTCGATGACGGAGCGGACCTGCTTGGAGGAGCCGCCGTGCGACTGGTTGACGGCGAGCGTTTCACCCGTGGTGGCCTTCCAGTGGGCGAGGAAGGCGGGGTTGTATTCCTTGTAGAACTCGCGCGTGACGTCGTAGGAGGCATTGAGGAGCGTCGTCTCGGCGACACCGGCCTGCGCGCCGCCAGCCAGGGCCAGGGCGAGCAGGAGCGGGCGAAATGGGATCATGGACGAGGGAAAGTTCAAAGATGCTGGCCGTAGGCGATGAAGCCCCGGTAGCGGATGATGAAACGCTTCAGGATGGTGGTGACCGCCTCGCGATAGAGCTCGGCCGGCCACGCCGCCGGCAGACGGAGCGTGAGCTCGAAGGGCCGCACCGGCAGGTCGTCGGCGATGGAGAGCGGGCCGTCGGCGGGATGCAGGTCGGTGACGGCTTCCCAGCGCACCGGGAAGGGCTCGAAATCCTCGGAGGAGATCAGCTCCACGTCCGGCGTCGGGTTGTCGTTGGCCGGGAAACGCAGCTGCACGGTGGCCACGTCCTGCCCGGCCGCGCTGTCGAGGCGGACAAAGCCGTGGTAGCCGGTCATCCGGGCGTCCTGTTCCAGCAGGGCGAGCTCGGGCTCGCGCCGGCGGCCCCAGTGCGCGGAGGCCAGCGCGCGGTCGGGGGCGAGTCCGGCCAGGCCGAGGACGTCGACGAGCGGGAAGAACGACAGGTTCAGCCCCTGGCCGATGTCGGGCTTGAGCGCGAGCTGTTCGACCAGGTGGAGCAGCGCCAGCGTGCTGTGCAGTTCGCGGTGGTCGAGGCCGGCGGTGAACGCCAGGCGGAGGGAGGCGTCCGACGTGTGCGGGCCGAAATAGACGAAGCGCGGCAGGTGGAAGGTGCGGGTCCCGACGGCAAAGGCGCCGAGCGGGGAGCCGAAGACGAACTCGGAGCGCTCGGCGAGCGCGTAGAGGGCGGCGAGCTGTTCGCCGAAGGCGGCGGTCAGGGAAAGATTGGCCCCGAAGGGCAGAGAGCGGGCGACCGCGGTGAATCGGGAAGGATGGGGAGTGCTCACGGGAGGAGGCATATGGAGGGTGGAGCCCTGCGCTGGCACGCGCGCCGGTCGCCAGGTGGCGCGTGCCAGGCAAGGATGAAGGTTTACTTCGTGGTAATCTGGTCAAACACCCCGCCGTCGGCGAAGTGGGTTTTCTGGGCCTTGGTCCACCCGCCGAAATCGGCATCGATGGTCACCAGCTGGAGCTGGGGGAACACGGCGGCGTATTTCGCGGCGGCGGTGGCGTCGCGCGGGCGGTAGAAATTGCGCCCGGCGATGTCCTGGCCCTCGGGGGAATAGAGGTACTCGAGGTAGGCCTTGGCCACGGCTTCCGTGCCATGCTTCTTGACGACCTTGTCGACGACGGACACCGGCGGCTCGGCGAGGATGCTGAGCGAGGGCACGACGATCTCGAACTTGTCGGCGCCAAACTCCTTGATGGCGAGGAAGGCCTCGTTTTCCCACGTGATGGCGACGTCGCCGATCTCGCGCTGCACGAAGGTGGTCGTCGCGCCACGGGCGCCGCTGTCGAGCACCGGCACATTCTTGTAGAGCGCGGTGACAAACGCCTTGGCGGCGTCATCGCTGCCCTGCTTGTGCTTGGCATAGGCCCAGGCCGCGAGGTAGTTCCAGCGGGCGCCGCCCGAGGTCTTCGGGTTCGGGGTGACGATCGAGATGCCCGGCTTCACGATGTCGTCCCAGTCCTTGATGCCCTTCGGGTTGCCCTTGCGGACGAGGAACACGATGGTGCTGGTGTAGGGCGTGGAGTTGTTCGGCAGGCGCTTCTGCCAGTCCTGCGGAATGAGCTTGGCCACGTCGTAGAGGGCATCGACGTCCGCCGCAAGGGCGAGGGTGACGACGTCGGCCTGCAGGCCGTCGATGACGCCGCGGGCCTGCTTGCCCGAACCCCCGTGCGATTGCTTGACGGTGACGTCGTCGCCGGTCTTCGCCTTCCAGTAAGTGGCGAAGGCCTTGTTATAATCGACATAGAGCTCACGGGTCGGATCGTAGGAGACGTTGAGCAGCTCGATGGACTTGGCGGCGGCCGAGGCGGCGAGCGCCAGTCCAAGGAGGAAAAGGAATGCGGTCTTGAGTTTCATGACAGATGGGATGGCGTGGTTCAGAACGAGAGCTGGAAGCGGGTGATGAAGGACTTCTCGTCCTGCCGGAGCAGCTGGGTGGTCGAGATTGCCGGGGCGCCCGGGGCGAAGCCGAACTTGGTCTGGTAGAGGTCGAACTTGAAGGCCACGGTCTTGCTGAGGTACCAGTTGAGACCGAGGCCGTAGGACGTGGCCTCGTCGGCGTTGGTCGAGACGGAGGCGTAGAGCGGGAAGGCCGCGTTATCGATCTTCAGGTCGGAGTAGCGCGCGGTGACCTCGAAGGCGCCCCAGGTGCCGTTGGCGTAGTCGAAGTTGGTCGCCGGCGTGACGCCGGTGAAGGACGAGTTCTCCCCGGTGAGCACGTAGCCGGCGGCCAGCTGCCAGGCCTTGTTCTGGAGCTCGGCCTTCACGCCGGTCAGACTCGGGCGGACATTGACGGTGGAGAGGACGTATTCGCCGAGCAAGCCGAAGGAGCCGTTGCGGTAGTCGAACTGCGGCGAGACGCGCCAGCTCTGGCCGTCGGCGATGGTGGTGGCGGCATAGCTGAAGAAGGTCTGCTGGCCGTCGGTCTTGTAGCCGGCGGTGCGGCCGGAAGCGGTCTTTTCGCGGCCCAGGCTGCCCGAAACGCCGAACGACAGGCCCTGGAGCGGCGAACCGGCGGAGTTCTTGAACGGCGTGGCGAACACGCGGCCCACGACGTCCTTCTCGTTGTCGAAGTCGGCGTTGGTCGAGTTGGCGCCGTCGGCCACGCCGCCGAATACGCCGGCGGTGTAGTTGACGAGACCCCCGAGCACGTCGCCCGAGGCCTGGGCGCCGACATCGCGGTTCGGCACGAGGTTGGTGACGAGCGAGCGCTCGTTGAAGAAGGTCCAGGAGTCGGACTGGATCAGCTCGAGGCCGACCGGGGACTTGAACTTGCCGAACTTGAACTGCAATTCCGGGCTGATGGTGACGCCCAAGTTGGCGTCGAGCACGGTGAAGGCGCTGGCCGCGGTGGCGCTGCCGCCGCCAAACTCGGGCACGAACTGGAAGGAGTAGTTCTTGGCGAACGTGCCCTCGGAAATGACGCGCACGCGGCGCAGCACGAGGGAGTTGTTCACGATCCCGCCGTCATTGAAGAACAGCCGGTTGTCGAGCTGCACGAGGCCGCGCAGCTTGATGGAGTTGGCGTTGTCCCCCGAGGCGAGGGTGAAGCCCTTGTCGGTGATCGTGATCTTCGGCGTGGTCGGGGCCGCGGCGGCGGCGGCCTCGTCCTTGATCTCCTGCTTGCGCTCGAGGACGAGGAGTTTCTGCTCGAGGGCGTGGATCTGCTCGCGGAGCAGCTGGAGGTCGTCGCTCTCGGCGGCCGGGAGCCGGGGCGCAAGGGCGGACAGGGACACCAGCGCGGCGAGCGCGGGGGTCAGTTGGCGGGCGAAGGAATGATTCATGGGAACGGTCTGGATGGTCGGGTGTGCTTCCCGTGGTCGGGTCAGGCGTGGTGTGGGTGATGACGGTTCGGCCTCCACGGGTGGTGGTCGGCGGAAATTTCAGTCGGAGTCCGATTTGCGGACGCCGGGCTTGAGCCGGGTTTTCTCGGTGCGTTCGATCTGGGTGACGCGTCCGTCGTGGACGACAAGTTGCACGACCCCGTAGCTCAGGGACTCGACCTTTTGCTGGACGAGGCGCACCCAGTCGGGCTGGGGGTCGGATTGGGACGGAAGGACGGTATCGCTCATATGGCGTAATCTCCCAGGAGTTGATGAATGACGCCCTCGGAAGGGCTGGTGATTGGAAGGCGGGCCCGGCCCGAGCGGGCTTTCAGCCGGGTGGAAGCGGCGGTGGTCTCATCCGGAGTGCTGAAAGGCAGGGTCCGGCCGCTGGTGATCATCTTGCGCGTGGTGACCTCGACCACGTCGGCCAGGGTGTACCGGTCGAGGATGGCCGCGATGGCGTTGCGCACGTCGAGCATCAGCATCCGCAGGCCGCAGTGCTCCACATCGGGGCAGTTGCAGGGTTCGTACGCGGTCTGGCTCACGCAGCCGATGGGCGCCAGCGGCCCGTCGATCAGGCGGACGATCTGGCCGATGGCGATCTTGGACGCAGGCTTGGCGAGCCGGTAGCCGCCATGCTTGCCCCGCACACTCTCGACAAAGCCGGCTTCGCGCAGCTGCTGGATAACCTGCTCAAGGAACTTGACCGGCAGGTCTTCCGCCTTGGCCAGTTCGGTCACCCGTACCAGCGACCTGCCCACCTTGGCGGCAATGCCGAGATTGATCAGGGAACGGAGGGCGTATTCGCCGCGCTTGGATAGTTTCATAGGCCAGTTTCAGATACTACATTGATTTGGTATGATATAAATCAAGCGCTATCTCAGGGCTTTGTCATAAATCGTTTCTGCCCCAATATGGAGGCGGTTTCGACTGCCCGTAGACTCCTACAACTTCAGCCGCAATCCGTCATAGGCCAGCAAGACGCCGGCCGGGAGCTTATTACACCATTCCGTATAATCAATCCGGTGAGTAAGATGGGTCAGGTAACTGGCCGGGGCGCCGATCTCCGCGGCCGCGGCGCAGGCTTCCTCGATGCTCATATGCGTGGGATGCGGCTCGACCCGCAAACCGTCGAGTACGACCACATCTGCCCCCTGGGCCAGGGTCACGGCTTCACGGGGGATGCGCTTGCAGTCGTTATAATAGACAAACTTCTTGCCCGAGGATTTTTCCTGAAAAATGAGGCCGAGGCTGTTGATGCCGCCGTGCGGTAGGAGGGTTGAGCGGATTGTGCCTTGCGGCAGTTCGAGCACCGGCGGCATCTGCAGCAGCCGGAATGCGGCGTAACCCATCGCGACCGGCCGCTCAACGATGGCGTAGGGGAAGATCGACAGTACGCGGTTCATCCCCTCGTCGGTGGTGTAGACCGTCAGCGCCGTGCCGCCGATCAGGTCGCAGAACCGCCGCAAGTCGTCCATACCCATGATGTGGTCAGAATGCCCGTGGGTCAGGATGAAAAAATCCATCTGCTCAATCTTCTCCCGCAGGCACTGGAGCCGGAATTCCGGCCCGGCATCCACCTG
>Ga0265319_1000349_pt1 | contig 33705 bp, 28 predicted proteins | sample 4824metaG_FD_192443 | JGI IMG/M metagenome (GOLD analysis project Ga0265319, IMG submission 192443) | Rhizosphere microbial communities from Carex aquatilis grown in University of Washington, Seatle, WA, United States - 4-8-24 metaG | ecosystem: Host-associated > Plants > Roots > Rhizosphere >...
AGCCGGGCGCGCTCCTCTTCCGGCGCACCCGCCTGGATCAAGGCGTAGGATTTTTTCAGGTAGGCCCGCTTGAGCGCTTCGGGCGCAATGCCCGGCTCCACCCCGAGGATGGCGCAGCATTCCTGAATTTCGCGCGCGTTCATGCGATCGGGTAGGCGCGAGCATGCGGGGGTGCCGAGCGATGTCGAACGCGGAGTCCACGGGGCGTGGGAAAACGCGCCAACCAAATCCACGGTGGCAACTGCATTTGACAGGACGAGGTGTCACTGCCGAGCCGCGGCTCACCGAGACGGTTCGCCCTACCCCAAGCAATCATTCAAGCCAGATACCACTCATTTGGCGGTAGCGGGTCCGTTTGAGAAATCTTGGTGGGCCGCGAGCTTGCTCGCGCTCTCATAGCGCCTGCGAGCAGGCGGCCTACGGGCAATCAGACCCACCACCCATTCGCCACCCCGCTTGAAAAATGGCTTGCCCCGGTTACGGTTAAGTAGAGACCTGAAGCCAGTCCGGTCAGTGTCCAGATGCACGGTTGAGATCGTGGTTTGAGTCCGACAGCGAGACAGCGAAGTGGCAGCGTCAGCAACGTCCGCAGCCAGCACGCCAGAAGCCGTCCGGTAATCGTCAGGTTCGCCGCCCGCGGGGATGACCGCCGGGCCCTGCTGCGATGATGTTTCCGCCCCGTGTTTGGATCGTGAAGCGCCGGGTCCGGCCGCAGACCCGCTGGAATCAACCCGTGGATTTGGGCGCCGGCCCGCGACCGGCCAGTCGAGTGGTGCAACCTTAACCAAGTGTTCAACAGCACGAAGGAATTCCCATGAAACTCTCGATCCTCCTGAACCAACGCCCGGCGCTCCTGCGCCAGGCGCGCCTCGCCAACGTCGCCTTCGCCGGCGCCAAGCTGGCCGACTTCGCTGACCGTATCGCCCGCGCCCGGCTGGCCGGCGAGGTCCGCCTGCAGCCCGCCGCCCCCGACGCCGGCCAGTTCTGGCCGGCCCTCACCGCCCTCAATGGCCGCCAATCCGTCATCGAGGAGCACTTCGACGACGAGGACCTGATGGACCTCGCCGATGTCCTCGCCTTCGTCACGGGCGAAGCCGGCTCCGAGTTTACCTTCCGTCTCGAGGAGCTGGCGGAGAAATTCCTCGGCCCGCTGCGTCACGAGTTGGAGCAGGCCGGGGTCGAGTTCGACCGCCCGCTCCCGCACCTCGGCCAGCCACGCCCGGCCGATCCAAGGTAGGAAATCCCGATCGATTCTCGCGCAGAGGCGCCACGACGCAGAGCCCGAGGATGATGGCCGGGTGACCCGCCATCGCTTCTGAATCTGTGGTTTCTTCGGTTTGCTCCGCGTCACTGCGTCTCTGCGCGAACTCCACGATCCCGTCCGGCCTGTCTTGACCCGCACGCCGCATCCGGGAACGTTGCGGCCGCTTGGCTCCGCCCCATTCCGCCTCCTCCACCGCGACCCCGCCTCTGCCGTTCTGGACCCGGGTACTCGGGAGTTTTTCGCATACGCCGAGGACACTCGCGCTCGTCTGGCGTTCCTCGCCCGGCGGGCTGGTGGCAGTCGCGCTGCTGACCCTGCTCTCGGCCGCGCTCCCTGTCACGATGGCATGGGTGGGCAAGCTGATCGTCGACGCCGTCGTCGCCGCGTCCCGGTCCGCGGCCGGCCCCGCGCACGACCTCGCCTATGCACGGGTGACACACTGGGTGCTGGTCGAACTCGGCATCGTGGTCGGCATCGGGCTGGTCGAGCGCGGCCTCGGCCTGCTCCGCCAGCTCGTGGGGTCGCGTCTCGGGATCGACCTCAACGTGACGATCATGGAGAAGGCACTGGCGCTGGACCTCCGGCATTTCGAGGACGCAAAGTTCTACGACAAGCTCAGCCGCGCGCGCCGCGAGGCGTCGTCGCGGCCGCTCTCGCTCGTGCAGCAGAATTTCCAGATCGTGCGCAGCGCGCTGACCCTCGCCGGCTTCACCGCCGTGCTGCTTGGCTTCAGCCCGTGGGCCGTGGCCGGGCTGCTGCTGGCGGCCGTGCCGGCATTCGTCTCGGAGGCCCGCTTCTCCGGCGTGGCCTTCCGCTTGCGGAACTGGCGCTCGCCCGACGCCCGCCGGTTGAACTACCTCGAGTACGTCATCGCCAACGACGAGCACGTGAAGGAGGTGAAGCTCTTCAGCCTCGGGCCGATGCTGCTCGACCGCTACAAGCAACTGGCCGAGACGTTCTACGACGACGACCGCCGGCTGGCCGTGCGGCGGACGGCGTGGACCGCGGTGCTGTCGCTGATCGCGAACGGTGCGTTCTACAGCTGTTACCTCGTGATCGCGCTGGCAGCGGCAGCGGGGCGGTTGTCACTCGGCGCGATGACCCTCTATGTCATGGCATTCCGCCAGGGCCAGACTGCGTTTCAGTCGATCCTCTCGGCCTTCAGCGGCATGTACGAGGACAACCTGTACATGTCCAATTTGTTCGAGTTCCTCGCGATCCCGACGGACCGGCCGGCGGTCGCCCCGTCCGCCACGGTGCGTGCGGAGACCGGGATCCGCTTCGAGAACGTCGGCTTCCGCTACGCCGATGCGAAGGAATGGGCGCTCCGCGGCATCTCGCTGTTCATCCCGCAGGGCGAAAGCCTCGCGCTGGTGGGCGAGAACGGCGCGGGCAAGACGACCTTCATCAAGCTCCTCACGCGGCTGTACGAGCCGACCGAGGGCCGGATACTGCTCGACGGACGCGACCTGCGCGAGTGGGACGAGACCTCATTGCGCCGGCGGGTGGGCGTGATCTTCCAGGACTTCAACCAGTACCAGTTTGCAGTGCGCGAGAACGTCGGCTTCGGCAGCGCCGAGCACCTCGCCGACGTGCCCCGGATCAACCAGGCAGTCGAGCGCGGCGGTGCCGCCGAGGTCGTGGCGGCGCTGCCCGCCGGGATCGAGACCCAGCTCGGCCGCTGGTTTCAGGACGGCGTGGAACTATCCGGCGGCCAATGGCAGAAGGTTGCGCTCGCGCGGGCGTTCATGCGCGAGGAGGCGGACATCCTGGTGCTCGACGAGCCCACGGCCGCACTCGATGCCGCGGCGGAGCACGCGGTGTTTGAGCGCTTCCGCACCCTGACGCACGGGCGCACGGCCATCCTCATCTCGCACCGCTTTCCCACTGTGCGCATGGCGGACCGCATCGTGGTGCTTGAGCACGGCCGGATCATCGAGCAGGGCACGCACGCGGAACTTCTCGCCGCCGGCGGACGTTACGCGCAGCTCTTCACGCTGCAGGCGGCGGGCTACCGGTAAGGGCTGCGAGGGGAACGCGTTGATTCGCTTTGTGGGTGATTCAATGTCAGCCGGGCCTCAAGCGCGTTGGGGTCAACGCGCTCCACCCTTTTCCAGAATCCTGCGGCACAGGTCGCCGCCACGGTTGAATTCCCGGCAGACCCGCGGCCGCGTCGCGTAGATCGTGCAGAGCCGCGTCGCGGGATCCAGGGCCACGCAGGCCCCGTCCCCGTGCTGGTCCATGCAGCGCACGCCAGCGTGCTCCACGACCAGCGTCTCGGGCACATGATCGACCCCGTCCGCGAGTTCCACCACGAGGTGGCAGCAGCGGCCACAGCCGGCACAGGCGGGAATGACAAGAAGATCGCTCGCGGTCATGGGACTCACATGGCCACTCCATCGCACAAGAAGCGACCCCTAAGAGGGCGTCTAAAAAGGTCTCGGAGGTAGGGCGGATTATCCTTAATCCGCCGGGCTTGGCAGGGGGCGCACGCCTCCTGAACGGCGCGTTAAGGATAGCGCGCCCTACCTTTTTAGACGCCCTCTTAGCAGCGCGGGCGCGATTCAAGGGTTGGTGGCAGTCGGTGCGGTCTGCAGGACCTTGACCAGTTTCGCCGGATCGAGCCCCTGTTTGGCGATGCGGTCCTGAATGTCACGATAGACCGCGTCCGGCAGCGATCGCTGGCGCGCCAGCACCCAGAGGAGGCTGCCGCCATTGGAGCCAACCACCGCCCACTGGTAATCGGGGTCGAGCTCAAGCAGCAGGTAGTCGGAGGTGAAGGGCCAGAGCAGGCGCACCTTCCACCTCGCGCGGCTGGCGGCATCCGTCACCCAGGCCACGCCCTTCCACTGCTGCTCAGGTGCATCCAGCCCGCCCTTGTGAAAACCGTAGATGACGTCGATCCGTCCGTCGGGCCGCGCGGCATACTGGTCAAAGGTCGCGACCTTCCCGTTTTCGAGAAAGTTCGGAATGTTGGAGATGACATACCAGCGGCCCATGTAACGGGGCAGATCGAGGCGGGAAACCGGATGAAGGCTGGGATTGGACATATTGGTGCAGCCGGCCAATCCGATCAGGCCGGCAAGGAGGAATAACGCCAGTTGCGGCCGAGGATGCATGGGTTGCCTCATGGAGCCGGCGTGGACGAGAGAGTTCCCTTCGCGGCAAAAATCGCCGCCCGCGCCTGCGCGACGAGCTCGAATGACCGCACCCGCGCGGCATGGTCAAAAATCGCCGCCGTCACCATGAGTTCATCCACCTGCGTGCGCCCGAGGAACGCTTCGATCCCGCGCTCGACTGTCGCCGGCGATCCAACCACGGCCTCGCGAAAGGCCTGGCTCACCATCGCTTCTTCCATCCGCGACCAGTGGTCGTCCATACGATCGACCGGCGGCGGCAGCGGACCCGGCGTGCCGCGGCGGAGATTGACGAAGCTCTGTTGCAACGAGGTGAACAGGCGCGCGGCCTCGGCGTCCGTGTCCGCGGCATACACCGCGATCGCCGCCATCGCGTAAGGTCGCGGCCGCGCGGCGGACGGACGGAATTCCGTCCGGTAAACTTCGAGCGCGGCGGCGAGATGATCCGGGGCGAAGTGCGACGCAAACGCGAAAGGCAGGCCGAGGGCCGCCGCGAGCTGCGCGCTGAAGAGGCTCGAGCCCAGCAGCCAGATTGGCACGGCGAGCCCCGCGCCGGGAACGGCCTGCACCGGCTGGCCGGGTGCCGCCGGGCGGAAGTAGGACTGCAACTCCATCACGTCGCGCGGAAACTCGTCGGCCGAGTCGAGCTGGCCCCGGCGCAATGCGCGCGCCGTGAGCTGGTCGGTACCCGGTGCCCGGCCAAGGCCCAGGTCGATGCGGCCGGGGAAAAGCGCCTCCAGGGTGCCGAACTGCTCGGCGATCACGAGCGGCGAATGATTCGGCAGCATCACGCCGCCGGAGCCGACCCGGATCCGCGATGTGCCACCCGCCACGTGGGCGATCACCACCGCGGTGGCCGCACTGGCGATGCCCGGCATGTTGTGATGTTCCGCGAGCCAGAAGCGGTGGTAGCCCAGCCGCTCCGCGTGGCGTGCAAGGTCGCGCGAACGCTCCAGCGCCTGCGCCACCGTGCCGCCCTGGGCGATGGGCGAAAGATCAAGGATGGAAAACGGGACCATGCGGCAGTCTGTTCAGGTCCGCCAAATTTGCCAGTGAGACAGCTGCCTCTGCGCGAAATTCTTCCTCCAGCTCCCGTTGCACCCAGCCGATCTGGCAAAGCCCTGACCCTCACGGATCCACTACCACCGGCAACCCGACCCACACGAGTTCCAGCAGCGCCTGCGCGTCCCAGTTCGCGAGGCGGAAGCAGCCGTGCGACTCGGTGCGGCCGACCTGCTCGGGCGCCGGCGTGCCGTGGATGCCGTAGCCCGGGAGGTCGAGCCCGATCCAGGCCACGCCCACCGGGTTGTTCGGCCCGGGCGGCAGCACCAGCTTGCGGCCGAGTTCCCGGCCTTCCGCAGACTCGGGGAAAACGTCGGGGTCGAAGGTGTAGTTCGGATTCGGGATGGCGACCGTCACGTGCAGTTCACCCTCGGGGCGTTTTTCTGCCATGCGCGCGATACTCACCGGGAAATGCACGATCAGCCCGCCGTTCGCATCGCGGGCTTCCAGCACGTGGGTCCCGAGGTAAATGTGCACATGGGCGACGGCCGCCGCCGGCTTCATGCGGTTGACCGCAGGTATCGTGACCACCGTGCCCACTGCCGGTTGATCCCAGTCCAAGGTCGGATTCAGCCGCCGGATCAGCGCCTGACTTGCATGCGCCCGCTCGGCGACCAGTTCGAGCGCAGTCTCGTAGTCCAGGGCCGATTGCTGGGATTTCCCCAGCCAAGTCGGGCTGAGCGGCTGCAATCGTGCGAGGTCGTCCTTGGTCAGCGTGGTCTGCCCCAGCGCCGGAGAGGTCAGCACGAGTTGTGCCCGGGTGGCATCGTCGAGCACACCCGTCGCGGGCAGATCCCGGTCCTCCTGGAAAGCCTGCAGCGCAGCCGCGGATTGTAACCCGCCCACGCCGTCGATCGGCCCGCAGGAAATGCCGGCGCGCGCGAGCGCCACCTGCGCCTCCAGCCATGACGTGACCGGCTGGCCCGGGGCCTCCGCCGATGATGCCACGGGAACCTTGATGACGATGGCAGGCGACTCCGGGGCCGGCGTCACGGGACTGGACGCCCGCGCACCGACCGGAATCACGAGGGCAAGAAACCCACCCAGCACCAGACCGGACAAATAATCATCCACGCGCATAAGCAGGCATAGTGTTGTCCCGGCCACCTTTGTTGCCAAGGCCGTGGTTGGCCGCCCAGCAACTGAAGGAGCGGCTTTATGCCGCGAAGGCCCCGTGGAAGAACAATCATCGCGGCGTATAGCCGCTCCTGCACCAGGAAATTCTCATTCCGTTTCGGCGATGCCCCGCTTGAGGGCCTCCTCGAACAGCTCGATCGCGGTGTCGATTTCCTTCTCCGTGATGTAGAGCGAAGGCGCGATGGTGAACACGTTCTTGTAGTAGCCGCCCACGTCGAGGATCAGGCCCATCTTGCCGCCGCCGGCGGTCAGCGTGCCGCTGAGGCCGATGTTCATGATGGCGTCGGTGAGTTCGCGGTTGGGCGTGTAGCCGTCGCGCTGGCACATCTCGATGCGCAGCGCGAGGCCGAGGCCGTCGACGTCGCCCATCTGCGGATATTTTTTCGCCAACTCCCGGAGGCGCGCGAGGAAGTAGGCGCCACGCTGCGTGACGCGCGTTTCAAAGTCCTCCTCTTCCATGAGGTTCACCGTCTCGAGCGCCACGGCGGTGCCGAGGGTGTTCGAGGAAAAGGTCGAATGCGTCGTGCCGGGCGGAAACACGGCCGGCGAGATCAGGTCCTCCCGCGCCCAGATCGCGGAGATGGGGTTCATGCCGTTGGTCAGCGCCTTGCCGAAGACGATCACGTCGGGCTTCACCCCGAAGTTCTCCAGCGCGAAAAACTTCCCCGTACGATAAAAGCCCATCTGGATCTCGTCGTCGACCAGCAGGATGCCGTGCTGGTCGAGGACCTTCTTCAGTCCGGGGAAATACTGCGCCGGGGGCACGACGTACCCGCCCGTGCCCTGCACCGCCTCGATGAAGAACGCGCCGAACTCGGCGTTGCCCGTCTTGTTCACGACCCCGTAATACTCGGTCTCGAACAGGCGCTCGAACTGCTTGAGGCAGTACATGTCGCAGGACTCGCGCTTCATGTTGTAGGGGCAGCGGAAGCAGTAGGGATACGGGATGAAGTTCGCCCGGTCGCCGAAGTGGCCGAACTTCTCGCGGTAGCGGTAGCTCGACGTGATGGCCGAGGCGCCGAAGGTGCGGCCGTGGTAGCCGCCCATGAAGGCGAAGGCCAAGTTCTTCTTGGTCTTGATCCGGGCGACCTTCCACGCGTCCTCGATCGCACTGGCACCGCCGACGTTGAAATGAATGCGGCCCTTCTCGCCAAACACGGACTCGACCTTTCGGGCCAGCTTGGTCGCCAGCAGGATCTTCTCCTTGTGCAGGTACTGGCAGGCGAGCTGCGGCAGGGTGTCCATCTGCTTCTTCAACGCGGCGTTCAGCCGTGGGTTGCCGTACCCGAAATTGACCGCGGAATACCACATCTGCAGGTCGAGGTACTGCGTGCCCTTGTCGTCGTAGAGGTAGGTCCCCTCCGAGCGGGCGAACATGGTCAGCTCCTTGGCATAGTGGACCGTGTCGCCCCACGAGCAGTACTTGGACTCGAGCTCGAGCAGGCTCTCGGGCGTTTCGTTCTCAACCGGCTTTGCGGGTACGGATGGCTTCATTTTAAAATGCGCTGGAGTTCGGCGAGGACCGTGCCGAGGTTTTGAAACGGGATGCAGTCCTTGCGGAGGGGGGAGTAATGCCGGAAGAGGCGGCCCTTCGCAAACAGGATCTCGCAAAACCCGGCGGGGCAGATGTCGGACTGGCCGTCGCCCACGTAGATCTTCCGCGTGCCCATGGGGCGGTTCCGCTGGATGAGGTGCGACGTCTTGCAGTTGCCGCACTTCGTGCAGATCGCGTGGAAATGCGGGAAAGACACCCGGGGCCGGTCGCCGACCAGCTCCATTTCGTTCGAGACGATCCTGATGCCGGCCAGGCCGTGGTGCCCGAGCACCCGGGAGATGATCATCGCGAAGCTGTCGCTCAGGATGACCGGCTCGATGCCCTTTTCACGCAGGAGCGCGATGATCGGGCGGAACGCCGGGTCGATCCGGATGGTGCGGAGGTAATCCTCGAAGACCGGCCCGGACACCCGCACCTGCGCGAATTGCTGCTCGAGGCATTCCCGCGAGCCGATCTCGCCGGCCTCCCAGGCCGCCTCCACCCGCTTCCACTCGTCGTTGATCGAAAAGCGCTGGATGATATCGTCCAGGATGTCGATTTCGGTGATTGTGTTGTCGAAATCGATGTAGAACTCGAAGGGTGCCGCGGTGCTCATGAGGGATCCATGAATTCCTGCATTTCGCGCGCGACCTTCTCCCGCTCCTGATCGGCGGTGATGACATGGTAGGAGTCCGTCAGGATCACGAGTTTCTTGTCGGTGGAGGAAATGCGGTCGTAGATCAGCTGGGAGTTCTTGACGCTGGCGGTGTCATCCTCCTGAGGGTGGATGAGCAGCATCGGGGCATTGATCCGGTCGAGGAGCGGCGTGACCGTCTTGACCAGCCGCTGCAGCTGATGGAACAGGGAGACGGGAAAGAACGGGTAGCCGTACTTGGCAACACCCTCGGTGTCCTCGAGCCTCGCCTTGCTGTAGTAGCGGTGAACCATGCCGCGGATCTTTTCGTTTTTGATTCCGTACGGCGGGCCTTCCTTGAAGTAGAAGCTGTACTTGAGCGGGGTGTAGGATGCGAGTGGCAGCAGCCGGTTGTACCAGGGCACATTCCAGCCGTCGAAAAACAGCGTCGGCGCGAGGCAGATGCCGCCCGCCAGCTTCGTTCCGAACTCCTCCGCCAGCAGCAGCACGAAGAGCGCGCTCATGGACAAGCCCGCAACATAAATCCGGTCGCCGGTCTCGAGCGACTGCAGGAACAGCGCCCGGAGGGGTGCGTAGAGTTCCTCCCACGTCGTGTGCTTCAGCACGTGGAGCGGTTCGCCGTGATTGGCGAGCCGCGGGCAGACGGTGCTGTAACCAAGCTTGTTGAAGTAGAACGCCAGGTAACGCATCTCGTTCGGCGTCCCGGTGAGCCCGTGAATGAGGATGATCGTACTGCGGCGATTGCCCTGCAGCACGATTTCATCGTTCGGGACCGGGCTTTTGCCCGTGGCTTTGTTACGATCGAGCGAAAAGACGAGGGACATTAGGTTTCCGGACTGGGGTAACGGGGCATCCTGCCCGCCCTGCGGCAGGCAATGACAAGGCGGCCAGCTGGGGGTACAGCCGCCTGATTTGATGGATGCCAGTTTGAAACATCGGCACGAATTCGCAAAGGCCAAAGCCCTGATCGATTTTCAGTCCAGGAACGTTCGCAATTGCAGGTGAATTTGGCACGAAAAGGTCCGATTCATCGCCTTTTGACCGCGTTTGCAAGATGCAACGCAAGCGCCGGCCTAACCGGCCAGATCGTCCTCGGGATGGGCGCGCAAATAGGTCGCAAGATCAGGATCGAGCGACCGCCATGTCACCCGCGCGCCGATCGCACGGAAGACGATGTTCACGAGCGGATTGGCGTGGCGCACGAGATTGAAAAGCGGCACGAGCCGGTGGCCGAGGTCCAGTTTTGCCCGGTATCCGGTCTGGCCGCTTTGCAATTCCCCGGCCCCATTCGCGTAGGCAAAATCGAGCGCGGCATCAAAGAGACGGAAGTAGAGGAAGGTCTTTCCCGCCCGTTGATAATCGATGCCGATGAATTTGTTCGTCATCCGCCCGCCGTCGACGAACACGAGCATGAACGTGACGAGCCGGCCGGTGGACTTTTCGCGCTGCAGGATGAATCGCGCCGGTGCCTGCTCGCCGATCCGCTCGAAAAACCGCCGGTCGAGCCGCTCAAACTTCGTCCGGCCCTTCTCGTAGGTTTGCAGGAACAGGCCCATGATCTCGTCGAGTTCCCGCACCGAGGGGCGGGCCACGACGCTCGTCTCGAGTTCGAGCAGCTCGCGGGAGCGGCGCAGTTTTTTGCGGAGGTTGTGCCGCTGCGTGTGCGCAAGCGATTGAAGGTAGGCCTCCTTGTCCGGCACCGGCAGCACGGCCATCGTGCCGGGGTAGCTCACCACCCGGAAAAATCCGCCCTGCTCCCGCAAGCCGTCCAGCGCCGCAAAGCTGCCGGCCGGAAAATCCTTGAACACAATCATCGGCGCCCGCCACTTGCGCGCCTCCACCTGCACCGCGCGGCCGATCTCGTCGGCCAAGTCCGCCAACGCAACTCCGGGCACCAGGCCGATCGTGCCTTCGTCCGAGCAGGGCGAGCCCACGAAGAACGTCCGCTGGTAGCCCACCCGTGGGAACACCTTCGACAGCATGTTCAACGCGAATGCCACCGGGGCCGGCGCCACCAGGGCGATCGGCACATTGTGGATGAAACAGGGAACGATCCCGACCGCCTCGCCCCCGATGCGGATCAGCGCGTAGTGGAAGGTGAACTGGTCCTCCAAGCCGCAGGTTTCCATGGTCTGGTACCAGAACCGGCCCTCCAGCGGCGGCGGAAAGCACTTGTGCCAGAGGCTTTCGTCGATCTCGCCGAAGCTGCCGACAAACCTCACTTCCACTGGCTTTTTACTCGCCACCATGATCACAGGGCCAGGCAGGCCGTGCCCGCCAGGATGCAGCCGACGCCGAGCCACCGGATGCCCGACACGGTCTCGCCGAGGAAGACCTTCGAAAGGACCGCCACCCCGACGAAGCACAGGCTGCCCAGGGGGAATGCAACGCTCACGTCCAGGCAGCTCAATGCCCGCGTGTAGAAGAGAATTTCAAAACCGTAGAACAGCACGCCAAGGACTACCCAGGCCGCTGGCGACGAGCCCACGCGGGACCGGCTGGCATGGAGGCGGAACGGCAGGCCCAGCACGCGCGGGCCGCCGCCAGCCCCGATCTTCAACGAGACCTGGGCAAAGCTTTCCAGCGTCACCGCAGCCAGCATCATGATTAGCCCCGTCAATTCATTCGTCATGGATGAGCCCGTTTCAACCGTCCGCCCGGTCGCCGGGCGGCTCGCCCGCCGTCGAGCTTGGAGTCCGGCTGATGAAGAAAACGCCGAGCAGGACCAGGCATACCCCGACGAGTTTGGAAACCGGCAGGGACTCATGCAGCACGCGCGTGGAAATCGCGAGCACGGTGATGTAACTCAGGGCGGTGAACGGCTGGGCGAAGCTGAGATCGGCCCGGGCCAGCACCCGCATCCAGTTGAAGAGCTGGGCGGCAAAGGCCAGCATCGCCACGTAGAAGTAATGACTAGCCAGTGCGGCCCGGATCGTCGTTCCGGCAGCCGCGCCGGCCGGAAGGCCGGAGACCGCCAGCTTCCATGTGATCTGAATGACCGTGTCCAGCACGACGGCCAGGATCAGGCCGACGACCACGGCGGCGGGAATGGCTGGGCACGGACGCTTCATGCCATGGTCATGGCCGGGACCGATGGTCGCCGCCGGGTGTGGGGTGGGTTTTGCAATCTGTGATCCGCATAGGATTCCAGGCGCAAGGTTGTGGGCGGAAATCCGCCCAAGGCCAGCACAACCCCGCCGGCAGCCCGCGGCATAAAGTAATTCGCGGCTTTGCGCCCGGCTAAGTTTTGGCTACGCTCCGGGTTCCATGTCCGACCTCTCCGATCTATACCAGCAGGTCATCCTCGACCACAACCGCCGGCCGCGGAACCGGGGCAAGCTGCCGAGCGCCAACCGCGTCGCCCACGGCGACAACCCGACCTGCGGTGACCAATGCGACGTCTACCTGCGCGTCGACGGCGACCGCATTGCCGAGATCTCGTTCGACGGATCGGGCTGCGCGATCTCGCAGGCCAGCGCGTCCCTCATGACCACCCAGCTCAAGGGCAAGACTGCCGCCGAGGCCGAAAAGCTTTACGGCCAGTTCCACGACATCGTCACGACCGGCAAGGAACCGGAGGAAATCAGCGACGTGGGCGCCTTCGCCGGCGTGCACGCCTTCCCCGCCCGCATCAAGTGCGCCACCCTCGGCTGGCACGCCGCGCTCAACGCGTTGAAGGGCGACCCGGTGCCGGCCACGACGGAGAGCCACACGGATTGAAATAAGAAGGAAGAATTAAGAAGGAGGAAACGACGCCTCGATCGTCCAACGCCAGGTTCCTTCTCAATTCATCCTTCTTCCTTCTTACTTTTCCTCATGCCCACCTGGTCCACCGTCCGCGACGACTTCCCCGCCCTGCACCAGCAGGTCAACGGCAGGCCGCTCGTCTACCTCGACAACGCCGCCACCACGCAGAGACCGCGCGCCGTGATCGATGCGCTCAGCCGCTTCTACGAACGCGACAACGCGAACGTCCACCGTGGCCTCCACGCGCTGTCCATGCGGGCGACCGATGCCTTCGAGGGCGCCCGGGCCCGGGTCGCGAAATTCGTCAACGCCGCCGCGCCCGAGGAGATCATCTTCACCCGCGGCACGACCGAGTCGATCAACCTCGTCGCCGCCAGCTGGGGCGGCGTCAACCTCAAGGCCGGCGATGTCATCCTCCTCACGGAAATGGAGCACCACTCCAACCTCGTGCCCTGGCAGCTCATCGCAAAGCGGACCGGGGCAAAGCTCCGTTATCTGCCGGTGACCGGTGACGAGGGGCTGCTGGACCTCGCGCAGCTGGATCGCGTGCTCACACCGGAGGTGAAGGTCTTCGCCTTCACCCACCTCTCCAACACGCTCGGGACGATCAATCCCGCCGCGGAGCTCTGCGCCCGGGCGCGAAAGTTGGGCGCCGTCTCCGTGGTGGACGGCGCGCAATCGATCGGCCACCTGCCGGTCGACGTGCAGGCGCTCGGTTGCGACTTCTACGCCTTCTCCGGCCACAAGATGGGCGCCGCGACCGGGATCGGCGCGCTCTACGGGCGCCGCGCACTCCTCGACGCCATGCCGCCCTACCAGGGCGGCGGCGGCATGATCTCCAATGTCGATTTCTACGAGAGCCGGTGGAAACCCTCGCCCGAGCGCTTCGAGGCCGGCACACCCAATTTCGCCGATGCCGTCACGCTGGGTGTCGCTTGCGATTATCTCGACGCGCTCGGCCGCGACACGATCGCCCGGCACGACGCCGACCTCGGCCGGCTCGCCTACGAGAAGCTCTCCGTGCTGCCCGGCATCCGGTTGCTCGGCCCGAAGGCAGGCGACCGCGGCGGTCTCGTGAGCTTCGCGTTCAAGGACGTGCACGCGCACGACATCGTGACCTTCGCCGACGAGGACGGCATCGCGCTTCGCGGCGGCCACCACTGCAACCAGCCGCTGATGAAAAAGCTCGGCCTGACCGGCACCACCCGCGCGAGCTTCTACGTGTACAACACGCCGGAAGAAATCGACGTGTTGGTCGCGTCGCTGCGCAGAATTTTGAAATTTTTCAGCGGGGCGTGAGCGACTTGCCCCCTTATTTGGGCTTGGTATAGGTGCTCATCGTCACCCCAAAGCTGTGTTTGGGCGGCGAGGCCGACAATTCCAAGTAGGCGCCGTTACGCCATAAAATTAGCCGGAGCGGCCCCGTAGCATCGAAATCGCGCAGCACGGTGTAGGAGGGATAGTCGTGCACTCGATAGCCCTGAGCCGCCACGATCACGTCGCCAGGCTTGAGGCCAGCCTTGATCGTCTCGCTGTTTTCCGCAGTGAAGACGACCCCGTTGACGGGTGCAGAGGACAAATCCTTCAACTCGACCCTCGGTAGTTTCCAACCGGCGGCGTCCGAGAGTGTCCGGGTAAGCAATTCCCGGTATTTCGGAGCGGGCACGACCTTTTGAGTGCGGATCAGAAAATTCCCTAGCCCGCGCATGATCTGATAACGCTCGACCATGGCACTGTAGACCGCGAGCGCCTGGTCATAATCCTTCCGGGTTTCGAGCAGGCGTGCCTTGGCCTCGAGGCCGTCGTACGAATAGGTCTCGGCCGCACGGTCGGCCAGCGCGGTCGCATTCTCGGGTTGGCCATGCGCTTCAAAATAAGTGACCAGCCAGCCGGCGTAAGTTGCCATGGTAACGGAATCCGGATCGCGCGTCATGCCATTGACGTAGGCGACCGCGGCCTCGGCGTCGCGGCCGTGCTTCACAAGATACGTGCCCAAGGGATAATAGGCGGCCGGATTCAGCGCCGCCGCACGCGTCATCCACTCGATGTATACCGCCGGCTGGGTTTCGCTGGCCTGCGCTATTTTCCGCATGGGATCCGGTACAAATTCGAGTTCGGCCCGGTAGCCATCCATCAACTGCTCGGCTGTCGGCTGCGAACCGTAATGGTCCTTGACCAGATAATAGGCGATGTCGTGGTCCCACGGCGCAAGGGCGTGCAAGCGATCAAGGCGCGCAGAGGTATCCGTTTGGCCCATGAGACTTGGATGATTCATCCGCGGATAGGGATTGTAGGCCGTGCCCGGCGGCGGATTGTGCCGGTGCCATTCGTTAATGAAGGGATGCGGCGGCGGGACATAGATGTCGCCAAAAGGGACGCGGTAGCTGACATAGTTCCAAACGTCGGCCGGAATAAGATGGGGCTCCCGACGGATGAGCGCCATGGAGTCGTCCTGCGCCCGGTGATAATAGGCATCGTCCGTGGCATTCTGCCGCCGCACAAACGGATAGAGGCGCAAGCCCGCGAACTGGGCATCGGCCTTCTGCCGGAACTCACGCGCGTCATCCGGGACGCCCCACATTTTGTCCATGAATCGGAAATCCTCCGTGATTGCCTGACAAAGGCGGCGTTGCAGGAACGCAGCCCATAGCCCCCAACCGATCACCCGCACTCGGGGCCGGCCGCCGGCGCCGACGGTCACGCAACGCCCCGGCTCAACATTCAGGGCGGCGACAAGATTGTCCCGACTCAGGACCGGCTCGCCCGGCACCAAGGCATGGACCTGCTCAATCTCGTTCAATTCCGCAGGAAGCGCGCCACGCAACAATTCGTGGCCGGTTTCCACGCCATAATCGTTGCTGCCAACGATGCGTATCCAGTCGGGTAGCCCCCGCAAGGGCTCAGGAAGCCGTGTCAGTTCATTCCACACTACGTCCGTGTTGAGCCGTTGGGCCTCCGCCTTGAATTTCTCGATCCGCTCAAGCAGCGACAATTCAGGTGTTTCCTTGATGATGCGGTAATCGCCGGTATTGCGCGTGCGCAGCGCCTGCTTCCAAGCGGTTACTCCCGGCACGTCCTCCCCGATCGCCTCGACAAGCTTCATCCCCTCCGCCCGATTGTTGTACAGGGTAGTCAGAGCAGCCTCGGCCAGTCTTCCCTCAACCGAGACTTCGTCCCCGGCGCGCAGCGAACGCGCCAGCGCAAGGTGCGCCGTCATCGCGCACAACTCCGTCCGAATCTCGAAAAACAGCCGCGCGTGCTCCCGCAGGGTGAAAGTCGCCAGCACCAGCGCGGCCCGCTCGTGCAGGGCCGGCGAGGCACAGTCCTTTTCCAGCGCGGCCGACACCTCGGCATTCGCGTGCTCGATGACCACCGCCCGCAGATCGGTTAATTCCGCGATGATGCTGTTCGTCGGGAGATTGGCCGATCCCGTGAGATCAAGTTTTTTTGCCAAAGTCCGGGCCAGTGGCTGGTAAACCGTCGGCGACCAGATGGCCGCATTGATCGGTAGTTCCATCGCAACCTGCAGGCTGGGCACCTTTACCTGGTACACGATCGTGCCGTCGGCCTGCGTTGCCACCTCATTCACTTCCATCTTCAGGCCACCCGCTTCAGGGGCCCGGCCGGACTTCGCGAAGACCATCATCTCCACCAGATCCGTCGCAATCGTTTGGACGATGAATTGCGACTCGTCCTGCCACGGCGTGGCGAAATTAGCCGCCGGGGACGGCGGTTCAAGTGCCTTCGGTGCGATCGCCGGTACCTGTACCGGTACCGGTGGCGGTGGCGGCTTGGCGGCAGCCGGCTCCGATTTCGTGACGTTCCGACGCTCTACCAGCAAAATTGCTCCGCCCACCAGCGCAACCAAGAGGATGACATCCTTAATTTTCATCCGATCACTTCATAAACCGCAGGGCCCACATGGCGCAAGTGAAGTCGAGCTCCGCGTGGTTTCACGTTTTCGTAAGTCTTGATGATAGCCACCGCGGCTTGCCGGGATCCAGCAACGCGAATGAGCCGATCCGTTCGCCACAGCTACCGGCTCAAAATCATCCACGCCAGCCCCAGCGCTCCGCTCGCGAACACCACCGGGATCACCCCCGCCTTGAAGCGCACGATCGCGACAAATGCCGCCACGCTGACCGCCACCGCGAACCAGTCCACCCGGCCGGCCACCGGGAAAAAGACATGCAGGCCGAACCACACCGCCAGATTGAGAATCACGCCCACGACTGACGCCGTCACCGTGGTGAGCGCGCTGCCAAGTCGCACGTTGCCCCGCAGCTGCTCGATGTGCGGCGCCCCGAGGAAGATCCACAGGAAGCAGGGCACGAACGTCGTCCAGGTCGTGATCATCGCCCCCAGGGTCGCCGCCGCCAGTGGGCTGAGCGCACCCGGCTGGTGCCAGCCGCCAAGGAATCCGACGAACTGCACCACCATGATCAGCGGCCCCGGCGTCGTCTCCGCCAGGCCCAGGCCGTCAAGCATCTGGGGCGCCGCCAGCCAGCCGTAATGTTCCACCGCCTGCTGCCCGACATACGGGAGCACGGCGTAGGCGCCGCCAAATGTCACCATCGCAGCCTTGCTGAAGAAAATCCCCTCGCGCGCCAGCGTGCCGTCCCAGCCTTGCCAGAGTCCCGCCAGCACCACCGGCGCCCACCACAGCCCAAGGCACACACCCAGCACCCGGCCTGCCCGCGACCACGACGGCCGCGTATGCGCCGGCGATTCCTGCGCGTCGTCGATCACGGTCCCGCTTTGCGCCGCCCCGTGCCCGGAAGCCGCAGGAAATTGGGACGGAAAGAGACGTCCGCCGGCAAAACCGAGCAACACCGCGCCGCCCACAATCGCCGGGAACGGCACCCGCAGGAAAAAGATCGCGGCAAACGCCGTCGCCGCCACGCCCCACATCACGCCGCTTTTCAGCGCCCGCCGGCCGATGCGGATGACCGCCGCCGCCACGATCGCCGTCACCGCCGGTTTCAACCCGTAGAACACCGCCGCGATCCACGGCACGTTTCCGTACGCCGCGTACATCCAGCTCAGGCCCCACAACAGAAACGCCGACGGCAGCACGAACAGCACGCCCGCCGCGATCCCGCCCCAGGTGCGGTGCAGCAGCCACCCGCAATAGGTCGCCAGCTGCGTCGCCTCCGGTCCCGGCAGGAGCATGCAATAGTTGAGTGCGTGCAGGAACCGTTGTTCGCCGATCCATTTCTTCTTCACGACCAGCTCCGTGTGCATGATCGCGATCTGCCCGGTCGGCCCGCCAAAGCTGATGAACCCCAGCTTGAGCCAGAAACGCAGCGCTTCGCGGAAGGTCGGGGCCGTGGCCATGGATCAATTCGCGCCAACCTGTCATTGAGGTCAACACCGCGCCCAGTCACACCTTCGTCACATGGCCCGCATCGTCCTCGCCACCTTCGGCTCGCTCGGCGACCTCCATCCCGTCGTGGCCCTCGCGCTGGAACTGTGCCGTCGCGGGCATCGCGCGGAGATCGCCACGTCCACCATCTACGAGGGAAAGATCGCGGCCCTCGGGCTCGGCTTCCACGCCCTCCGCCCGGCGATCACGGTCCTGGATGAACGGATGGTGCGCCAAGTCATGCACGGATCCCGCGGCTCGACCTATCTTCTGCGCGACCTGATGTTTCCGTCCGTCCGCGACATGCATGCCGACCTCGGGCGGATCGCGGCCGGAGCGGACTGCCTGGTGGCCAGCGAATTAGTCTACGCGGCTCCTCTCATTGCGGCGCAAACCGGCCTGCCTTGGGTGTCCTACTCGCTCGCGCCGATTTCGCTTTTCTCGGTCCTCGATCCTTCCCTGCTGCCGGGCCCGCCGGGCACCCATCTGCTTCAATCCCTCGGGCCCGGGGCCAATCGCCTGCTGCGACTGGCCGCCAAGGCGCGCACCCACCCTTGGTGGCGTCCGGTCCGCGCACTCCGGCGGGAACTCGGCCTGCCGCCGGGCCGCCATCCGTTGTTCGAGGGGAAATATTCGCCCCGCCTCGATCTCGCGCTGTTCTCCCCGGTCCTGCAGCCGGCCCAAGCTGACTGGCCTGCCCAGACCCTGCAGTGCGGTTTTCCGTTTCACGACGAACTCGAATCGGCGGACGGGCTGCCTCCAGCGGTGACGGAGTTTCTCGCCCGAGGCCCCGCGCCTGTCGTTTTCACGCTCGGATCCTCGGCCGTGCACATGGCGGACGACTTTTACGTCCGCAGCGCCGACGCCGCCCGGAAGCTCGGCCGGCGGGCGCTCCTGCTCGTGGGGAAAAATCCGCCGCCGTCAAACCTGCCGAATACCATCCTCGCCTGGGACTATCTGCCTTATGCCCGGATCTTCCCGCATGCCGCCGCCATCGTTCACCAAGGTGGCATCGGCACGACCGCCCAGGCGCTGCGCGCCGGGAAACCGATGCTCGTCATGCCGTTCGCGCACGACCAGCCGGACAACGCTGCGCGCGTCACCCGCCTGGGTGTCGCGCGGACCATCGCGCGGTCGCGCTACCACGCACCACGCGTAGCCGATGAACTCACCGCGCTGCTCAACGCGCCCGAATATGCCCGCCGGGCGTCCGAGGCCGGGCGGCGGATCCGGGATGAGCGCGGGGTCGCGGCGGCCTGCGACGCGATCGAACGCCAGCTGCGCTGAGCAAAACGTTTCAGCCGCTCGCCCCGATCCACACCATCGTCTTCTCCGCCAGCCGGTCGAACGCCCGCACGCACAGTTCGAGGTGCTCCTCCTTGGTATCCTCGATCTTGTTGTGGCTGATCCCGTGCAAACTCTGCACGAACATCATCACGGTCGGCACCCCGGCGCGCGCGACCTCGGCCGCATCGTGCAGCGGCCCGGACGGCAGCCGGAGGGATTTTCCCGCCATCTCCTTGATCGCCTCGTCGCAGAGGTTGATCAGATCAGGGTGAAACGGCCGCGGCGCGATCTGCCAGATTCGTTCCCACGCCACCCGCACGCCGCCCTCCTGCGCGAAACGTTCACCGGCCGCCTTCGCGTCCTCCAGCATCCGGCCCAGCGCCGCGGCGTCGAGATGCCGCTGGTCGAGCGTGATGCGGCATTCCTCGACGACGCTGGTGACAAAACCCGGCTTGGTGACGCACGAGCCGATCGTGCAGACGCCGCCGTGTTTCGCCGTGATCCGGTAAATTTCCGGGCTCATCTTTGCGGCCGCGAGGAAGGCGTCCTTGCGCCGGTTCATCGGCGTGCTCCCCGAGTGGGCGGCCTGCCCGTGAAATGTGATCGCGTGGCGCTCGACTCCGAACGTGCCCAGCACGGCGCCCAGCGGCAGTCCCAGATCGAGCAGCACCGGACCCTGCTCGATGTGCAGCTCAAGGTAGGCCGCGGCATTCCTCAATTCCGCCCCACTTTCCTTTACCCGCTCGAAATCCACGCCCACGGCCTTCAGCGCGTCGGGCAGCTTGACGCCGTCCTTGTCCTTCAGCCCGCGGGCCTCGTTCATGTCGAGGTTGCCCGAGCAGGCCGAGGAGCCGAACAGGCTCTTGCCGAAACGCGCACCTTCTTCGTCCGCCCAGTCGACCAGCCGGACCGTCAGCGGCGGCTTGCCGGCGTAGTGCGCGTCGATCCGCCGCAAAATCTCCAGGCCCGCCAGCACGTTCAGGCATCCGTCCAGCCAGCCGCCGTTCGGCACCGAGTCCATGTGCCCGCCGATCAGGAGCGCACGGTCGGAGGCGCCCCGCAGCGTCGACCAGAGGTTGCCGGCCGCATCGGTGTGCGTTTCCACGGGCAGCGCCGCCAGCTTTTGCCGCAGCCAGGCCCGCGTGGCGGACCAGACGGGGGTGAACGCAACCCGCTGGGCGCCGCTGTCGTCCGACGTCAGCGCACGCAGTTCCTTGAGTTCGGCGATGGTCCGGCTGGGATCGAGTGGCATGCTGGTTTCTGGGTGGCGCGCGCCGACCTCAACGCGCTGTTTCCACTATGCCCGCAAACCCGCGCCCCGAGGTCAAGGCGCTCCACCCCTTTCCCGGCATGGCGTCTGCTATACGGAACCGGTCAGCAACAAACAAGCCAGTCGGCGACACCGCCAGCATTCCTTCCGCGATCCGTTCTCCCGTCCGGGTAACGCCCGCGGATGGCAATGCGGGGGTTGCGGCTGGTTCGTTTGTTTTCAGACCGCGTCCTGTGCGATCAACCTGCAGTCCGCCCTCCGTTTGCAGGGTTGCGAATCCATGCTCGTCTTCCATGCTCACCCGCGCCCCAGGGAAATTTCGGCCATTGCCTCATCGCGCGACAGGCAACCAGGAAGCTCCCCGCGCGCATCGGCCGATGCCCTGAAATTCTTCTCCTGAATCCAAGCCCTTTACCGCCATGCCCACCCTCGCCACCACCGTCGACGGCCTGAAGCTCCCGAATCCTTTTGTCATCGGCTCCGGCCCGCCGGGCACCAACCTCAGCGTCATCAACCGCGCCTTCAAGGAGGGTTGGGGCGGTGTCATTGCCAAGACCGTCAGCCTCGATGCCTCCAAGGTCATCAACGTCAGCCCCCGTTACGCCAAGCTCCACGCCCTCAGCGGCGAGGTGATCGGTTGGGAAAACATCGAGCTGATCAGCGACCGTCCGTTCCACCTCTGGATCGACGAGTTCAAGCGGTGCAAGGACGGCCAGCCCAAGGGCGCGCTCATCGCCTCCGTCATGGAGGAGTACAACAAGGACGCCTGGATCGAGATCGTCCAGCGCTGCGAGGCCGCCGGCGTGGACGCCTTCGAGCTCAACTTCTCCTGCCCGCACGGCCTGCCCGAGCGCAAGATGGGCGCCGCCATGGGCCAGGACCCGGAAATCCTCAAGACCGTCTGCGGCTGGGTGAAGTCCGCCACCGCGAAACCGGTCTGGGCAAAAATGACGCCCAACATCACCCACATCGAGGAGCCCTCGCGCGCCGCGCTCCGCGGCGGCGCCACCGGGATCAGCGCGATCAACACCATCCGCAGCGTCACCGGTGTGAACCTCGATACCCTCCGTCCCGAGCCGACCGTCGAGGGCTACACCACGCCCGGCGGCTACTCGTCGAAGGCCGTCAAGCCCATCGCGCTCCGCATGGTGATGGAGATCGCCACCATGATCCGCGCCGAGTTTCCCGGCCGGACGCTCTCCGGCCTCGGCGGCATCGAGACCGGCGAGGACGCCGCGCAGTTCATCCTCCTCGGCTCCGACACCGTGCAGGTCTGCACCGGCGTGATGAAGTTCGGCTACGAGTGCGTGAAGCCGATGCAGGACCAGCTCCTCGCCTTCATGGCGAAGCACAAGTTCGAGACCCTCGCCGACTTCAAGGGGAAGAGCCTCGACTACTTCACCACCCACGCCGACCTCGTGAAACGCCAGGCCGAGCGCAAGGCCGCGCAGAAGGCCGCCACCGCCAGCAAGGTCGTGAAGAGCGACGGGGAGTGGAGCGGCGATGAGTTTGTGAAGCAGTCCGATGCGTTGTCCCGCGGCTAAATCCGGAAAGGTTTGGCCACCGATGGTACGGATGGCACAGATTCAGGGATCAGGCATTCGTGCAATCTGTGAAATCCGTGGCTAAAAATCTTCATGATTCCCACCCCTCTCCCCTGCCCTGACTTTATCGGTGGTGAATGGTTCACCCCCGATGGCGCAACCACTCCGGTCTACAATCCGTCCACCGGCGATGTGATCGCATCCTGTCCGGCCGGTGGGGTCACAGAGGTCAACGCCGCCGTCGACGCCGCGCAGGCCGCCTTCCCCGGTTGGAGCGAGACGCCCGCCGTCGACCGCGCCCGTGTCTTTTTCCGCTACCGGCAGCTCATCGAGCAGAATTTCGACCGGCTCTGTCAGACGGTCTCGCGCGAGCACGGCAAAACCCTCGCCGAGGCGCGGGGCAGCGTGCACCGCGGCCTGGAGAACATCGAGTACGCCTGCGGCGTGCCCACGCTGCTGTTCGGCGACACCCTCGGGAACCTCGCGCGCGGCGTGGACTGCGAGACGCTCCTCCAGCCACTCGGCGTCTGCGCGGGCATTACACCGTTCAACTTCCCCGCGATGGTGCCGCTCTGGATGTTTCCCCTCGCCCTCGCCTGCGGCAACACGTTTGTCCTCAAACCGAGCGAGAAGGTACCGCTCACCGCCAATCTCCTCGGCGAACTGCTCGCCCAAGCCGGCCTGCCCAAGGGTGTCTTCAACATCGTCCACGGCGGCCGCCCGGCCGTCGACGCGCTGCTGTCCCATCCCAAGGTGAAAGCCGTGTCCTTCGTTGGCTCGACTCCCATCGCCAAGTACATCTACGAGACCGGCACGCGCCACGGAAAGCGCGTCCAGGCCAACGGCGGCGCGAAGAACTACATCGTGATCATGCCCGACGCCGACGTGCCGCGGACCGTTGAGGCGCTCTCGACCGCCGCGTTCGGCTGCGCCGGCGAACGCTGTATGGCAGGTTCAACCGCCGTCACCGTCGGCGCCGCCGCCGAGCGGTTGCTGCCGTCGCTCGTCACGGCTGCGCGCGCCATCAAGGTCGGCCCCACCGACCGCCCCGCGCAGCCCGACATGGGTCCGGTCATCACCGCCCAGCACCGCGACCACGTGCTGAAACTGGTCGCCAGCGGCGAGCAGGAAGGCGCGAGCATTCTCTGTGATGGCCGCGGCGTGAGGGTCCCGGACGCCCCGCGCGGATTCTACCTCGGCGCCACCGTCGTGGACCACGTCCAGGACACGATGACGCTCGCCCGCGAGGAGGTCTTCGGCCCGGTGCTTAACGTCATGCGGATGGACGACCTCGACCACGCCATCGAGCTGACGAACCGCTCCGCCTTCGGCAACGGCGCGGCAATCTTCACCAACAGCGGCAAGGCCGCGCGCGAGTTCAAACACCGCGTCAAGGCCGGCATGGTCGGCATCAATGTCGGCGTCCCCGCGACCATGGCCATGTTCCCCTTCACCGGCTGGGACGACTCCTTCTACGGCGACCTCCACATCCAGGGCCGGGAGGCCGTGCAGTTCTACACCCAGCAAAAGGTCATCACCACCCGCTGGCTCGGCGACGGCGTGGGGGATGTGTGGAAGAAGTAGCACGCAGCGGATGTGTCGTGTGACCTGTGAAATGTGACGAGCAATGAAAGCGCTGGTATTCGAAAATCCCAAAGCTGAAGGCTATCGCGACCTGCTTGTATGGCAGAAGGGCATTGCGCTCGCGAAGTTGATCTATGTTCTCACACGCACGTTCCCAGCCGAAGAGAAATTTGGACTGGTCTCACAAATGCGGCGGGCCGCAGTTTCGGTTTCCTCAAACATTGCAGAGGGCCAAGCGCGCCATACCACCGGCGAGTTTATTCAGTTCATTTCATATGCTGAAGGCTCCGTAGCCGAACTCGACACCCAGCTCCACCTGGCCGTTGAGTTGAACTTTGCAACAGAGCTTCAGGCATCACCTTGTTTCAATCTCATCGGTGAACTTCGCCGGATGCTCAACGGCCTCCGACGCAAACTTGCCCCCTCCCGCTGATCTTATCCCGTCACAAGTCACACGTCACATGTCACTCCTCATAAAGAACGGCGAAATCATCACCGCCGACGCGCGCTACACCGCCGACATCTTCTGCGAAGGCGAGACCATCACCCGCATTGACCGGAACCTGAAGGCCCCCGCCGGCACCGAGGTCATCGACGCCAAGGGCAAATATGTCTTTCCCGGCTTCATCGACCCGCACGTCCACATCTACCTGCCCTTCATGGGCACATTCTCCAAGGACACCTACGAGACCGGCAGCCAGGCCGCGCTGGTCGGCGGCACGACCACGCTGATCGAGATGTGCTGCCCCGCGCGCGCGGACGATGCACTCAAGAGCTTCGAGCTCTGGATGAGCCAGGCCGTGGGTAAGTCGGCCTGCGATTTCTCGTTCCACATGGGCGTGACAAAATTTGATGAAAAGACCGAGGCCCAGCTCCGCGAGATCGTCCGGCGCGGCATCAGCTCCTTCAAGATCTTCCTCGCCTACAAGGGCGCCTTCGGCATCGACGACACCGAGCTCTACCGCACGCTCAAGCTCGCCAAGGAGCTCGGCGTCGTCGTGACCGCCCACTGCGAGAACGAGACCCTCGTGGCCGAACGCAGCAGGGAACTGCTCGCCGCCGGCAAGACCGATCCCGGCCAGCATCACGAGAGCCGGCCACCCACGGTCGAGGCTGAGGGCGTGCACCACCTCATGACGTTCGCCGAGCTCACCGGCGCCGCCACGTATATCGTCCACCTCAGCTGCAAGGAGGCGCTCGACCAGGCCGTCGCCGCCCGCCAGCGCGGCGTCCGCGTGGGCATCGAGACGCTCATCCAGTACCTCACCCTCGACAAAACCTACGCCGAGAAGCCCAAGTTCGAGGGCGCCAAGTACGTCATGTCGCCGCCGCTCCGCGATGCCCGAAACCAGTCCGTGCTCTGGAATGGCCTGCGCGACGGACTCATCAACACGGTCGCAACCGACCACGCCCCGTTCGACTTCAAGAAGCAAAAGCCGATGGGCAAGGCCGACTTCACCAAGATTCCCAACGGCATCCCCTCCCTCGAGGAGCGCATCCACCTGCTCTATTCCTACGGCGTGAAGACCGGGAAGATCGACCTGCACACCTTCGTCAACGTCGCGAGCACCGCCGTGGCCAAGCAGTTCGACCTCTTCCCGCGCAAGGGCGCCATCCAGCCGGGCGCCGACGCCGACCTCGTCGTGTTCGACCCGAAGTACCGCGGGAAAATCTCGGTGAAGACCCAGCACATGGCCGTCGACTACAGCGCCTTCGAGGGCTGGCCGATCGAGGGCCGCGCGAGCATTGTCACCGTCCGCGGCCAGGTGGCCGCCCGCGACGGCAAGTTCACCGGCACGCTCGGTCGCGGGAAATTCCTGCAGCGAAAGCCCAGCCATTTCTGAATTATGAAGGGTGAATTAAGTATCAGGTTTTCAACCCGGCCCGAATCTGCCGGCCGTCTCACCTCCGCCATTCTTAATTCCTAATTCTTCCTTCTTAACTTCCGCCATGGCCACGCCCTCGCTCCGCGCCAACGCCCCGGATGTCCAGGTGGATATCCAGGCCAGCTACCTCTACAACGAGGACCTGGCGCCCGTGCCGGCTTCGCGGCGCAAGTGGGGCGTGCTGAGTTTTGCGGCACTCTGGGTCTCGATGTCGGCATGCATCCCCACCTACATGCTGGCCTCGGGCCTCATCGGCAGCGGCATGAACTGGTCGCAGGCCGTCCTCACGATTTTCCTCGGCAATGTCATCGTGGTGATCCCGATGATCCTCAACGCCCACGCCGGCACCAAGTACGGCATCCCTTTCCCCGTCTTCTGCCGCGCCTCGTTCGGCACCACGGGCGCCAACCTCCCCGCCCTGCTCCGCGCCCTCGTCGCCTGCGGCTGGTTCGGCATCCAGACGTGGATCGGCGGGGATGCCATCTACAAGATCCTCGGGGTTTTCCTCCCGTGGCTCGCGACCGGCACCGCCCTGCCGCTGCTGAACATCACGGCCCTCCAGTTCGCGTGCTTCCTCTTTTTCTGGGGTATCAACATGGCCGTCATCTACCGGGGCATCGACACCATCCGCGTGCTCCTGAACTTCAAGGCCCCGCTCCTCATAGTTCTCGGCCTGCTGCTGCTCGGGTGGGCCTGGCGCGCGGCAGGCGGCTTCGGTCCGATGCTCTCGCAACCGTCGGCCTTCGATCCGGGCCAGCCGAAGGCGGGGCAGTTCTGGTCCGTCTTCGTCCCCTCGCTCACCGGCATGATCGGCTTCTGGGCAACCCTCTCGCTCAATATCCCCGACTTTTCGCGCTACGCCAAGTCCCAGCGCGACCAGGTCGTGGGCCAGGTCCTCGGGTTGCCGGCGACCATGGCGCTCTACTCCTTCATCGGCGTCGCCGTCACCTCGGCCACGACCATCATCTACAAGGAGACCCTCTGGAACCCGATCGACGTGCTCACGCGGTTCAAGAATCCCGTCGTGCTTGTCGTCGCGCTGTTCGCGCTCTGTCTCGCCACCCTCGCCACCAACATCGCCGCGAACGTCGTCTCGCCCGCCAACGACTTCGCCCAGCTCGCCCCGCGGCACATCTCCTTCCGCCTCGGCGGGCTGATCACCGGCCTCATCGGCATCGTCATGATGCCATGGAAACTCCTGGCCGACCCGAGCGGCTACATCTTCACCTGGCTCGTCGGCTACAGCGCGCTCCTCGGACCCATCGGCGGCATCATGATCGCCGACTATTACGTCTGCCGCCACAAGGAGCTCGATCTGAACGCGCTCTATGCGCCAGCGGGTCAATATCGCTACACGCGCGGCTTCAGCTGGGTCGCCATCGTGGCCCTGCTCGCCGGCGCATTGCCCAGTCTTCCCGGGTTTCTCGTCACCGTGAAGCTGATCGGCGGCACCGGCCTGCCGCCCTTCCTGCTCGGCCTTTACGACTACGCCTGGTTCGTCGGATTCGGCGTAGCTTTTATCGCCTACCTCATCCTGAGAAAACTCTCCGCCAAGTCTGCTCCAGGATGAAGTTTGGACAGAATGAACGAAATGGGCGGAATATGATGCTGTGAATTTCAGCCCAAATCCATTCTGTAGATTCTGTTCATTCTGTCCAAGACTCCCTCAATGAAACCCATCCCCCTTCCGCCCTGCCCGCACCAGCCCGTGCCGTACACCGGCCCGTCCGCCGAGAAGGTGCTCGCGCTACGCAAGCAGTACCTCAATCCCGGCCTGTTCCTCTACTACAAGAAGCCGATCATGATCGTGGAGGGAAAGATGCAGTATGTCTGGGACGAGACCGGCAAGCGCTACCTCGACGGACTCGGCGGCATCGTGACCATCAGCGTCGGCCACTGCCATCCCCATGTCGTCGCCGCGGCGAACAAGCAGAACGCCACGCTCCAGCATTCGACCACGATCTACCTGCAGCCCAACATCGCCGAGTACGCCGAGAAGCTCGCCTCGAAAATGCCCGGCGACCTCAAGTGCGTGTACTTCGTCAACTCCGGCTCCGAGGCCAACGATCTCGCGCTGCTCATGGCGCGGCTCGCCACCGGCAACTACGACATGATCGCGCTGCGCAACGCCTACCATGGCGGCAACGCCTCCGGCATGGGTGCCACCGCGCACAGCACCTGGAAATTCAACGTACCCCACTCCTTCGGTGTGCACCACGCGATCGCGCCCTACCCCTATCGCGGCACCTACGGCTACGACGACCCCGAGGCCGGACGGAAATACGCCGACGACGTCAAGCAGGTGATCGACTACACCACCCCGGGCAAGGTCGCCGGTTTCATCGCCGAGTCCATCCAGGGCGTGGGCGGCTTCGTCGTATTCCCTGACGGTTACCTCAAGCAAGTCTACCAGCACGTGCGCGCCGCGGGCGGCCTGTGCATCGCCGACGAGGTGCAGACCGGCTTCGGCCGCACCGGCACGCACTACTGGGGATTCGAGACGCAGGGCGTGATCCCCGACATCGTCACGATGGCCAAGGGCATCGGCAACGGCGCCCCGCTCGCCGCGGTCGTCACTACGCCGCAGATCGCCGCCGTGATGGCGCAGAAGATTCACTTCAACACCTTCGGCGGCAATCCCGTGGTCTGTGCGATCGGCAAGGCCGTGCTGGAGGTCATCGACCGCGAGAAGCTGCAGGAGAACTCGCTCAAGCTCGGCGGGTACATCCTGGCCGGACTCGAGAAGCTCAAGGCGAAGTACCCCGTCATCGGGGATGTGCGCGGCAAAGGCCTGATGCTCGGCATCGAGTTCGTGAAGGACCGCGCGACGAAGGAGCCCGGCAAGGAAGCCTGCGCGCAGGTCGTCGAGAACGCCCGCGAGCTCGGCCTCCTGCTCGGCAAGGGCGGCCTGTGGGGCCAGACCATCCGCTTCGCCCCGCCGATGAACATCACCCAGGCCGACGCCGACTTCCTGCTCGCGGTCCTGGACGAATCGCTCGCCAGTCTCTAGACCCGCGGCGCCCGTTCCAGCCGGCTGAAGATCCGCTCGCACAACGCGTCGAAGCGCCGGCGGTGCAGCTCCCCATCGAGCACATCGTAGTGCTGCGGCACGACATATCGCGGATTCAACGCCCGGGCCCGGCGCAGGCTCGCGGGGATCAGCTCCGGGCGTGAATTCAGGATCGCCGGGGGCAGGTGCGTGTTGAAAAAGTAACTGGCGAAGAGGTCGCCGCTGAACAAGAGGCGGTGCCGCGCGCTGTGGAAGCCGCAGTGGCCCTCGGTGTGACCTGGCAGGTGCACGACCCGCAGCCCGCCCCAAAAGGGCAATTCGTCGCCGTCCTGCAGGAACCGGTCGATTGTCACCGGCCGGTACTTCAGCACCCGGTAGCCAAAGCGCTCCAGGCGACCGCACCACTCCGCGCGGCCCGTGTAGGGATAGCGGCCATCGATGTGCGCCTGCTCAGCGGGGTGCGCGTAGATTGGGGCGCCCGTCCAATGCTTCAGCCATGCCGCGTTCCCCGCATGGTCGAGGTGCCCGTGGGTCAGCAGGATCGCCTGCACCGCCCGGGGATCGATTTCCAGCCGTCGGAGCAGCCGCCTTATCAGCCAGGGCTCGCCCGCCAGCCCGGTGTCGAGGAACACCGCGCCGCCGCCCGCGTCCACCAGCAGGTGGCACACGCCCATGATCCCGCGGATGGTATGGATGCCGGCCGGGGCGTTCCGGAGGGGATTCACGGCGGCGTCATCCCCGCTTCAGCTTCAGCAAGCGCTCACCCGCGGCCTGCAGCGTCGCGGGCCTGCGCGCAAAGTGCAGGCGCACAAAGCGGTTTTCAGGATACGCGAAGAAGCTTGAGCCCGGCACCGGCGCGACACCGATCTCGCGCGCCATCCAGTGCGCGAACTCGATGTCGCTCGCGTAGCCGTAGTGCGAGATGTCGATCATCACGAAATAAGCGCCCTCCGGCTTAGTGTAAGCCAGGCCGGTCCGGTCAAGGTAGCCGCAGAAGATCTCCCGCTGCACCAGATAATCGGCCGCCAGCTGCGTGTAGTAGCTGGTGGGAAACTTGAGCGCCGTGACCAGCGCATGCTGCAACGGCGCGGCCGCTCCGATGGTCAGGAAATCATGCACCTTGCGCGCCTGCGCGATCACGTGGGGCGCCGCCCGCAGGTAGCCGATGCGCCAGCCGGTGATCGCGAATGTCTTCGACAGCGACGAGCACATCAGCGTGCGGGTCGCCATGCCGGGGAGCGTCGCGAAATACACGTGCTGGTGCGGCGGGTAGACAATATGCTCGTAGACCTCGTCGGTGATCACAAAGACATCAAACTCCTCCGCCAGCGCGGCGATCTGCAGCAGTTCGGCGCGCGTGAACACCCGGCCCGTCGGATTCGACGGGTTGCACAGGATGAAAGCCTTCAATCCGCTCGCAAACGCGCGGCGCAATTCATCCGGATCAAACCCGTAGTGCGGCGGATGCAGCCGCACGTGCACCGCTTGTGCGCCGGTCAGGATCGCGTCGGCGTTGTAGTTTTCGTAGAAGGGCGAGAAGAGCCCGATCTTGTCGCCGGGATCGCAGACCGTCATCATCGCGACCATCATGGCCTCGGTGGCACCGCACGTGACAACGAGTTCGCCCTCGGGTTCGACCGGCACGCCCAGGTCGCGGGTCAGCTTCGCCGCCAGCGCGGTCCGGAGCTCAGGCGATCCCCAAGTGATGGCGTATTGGTGGCGGCCGGCGTCCATCGCCTCCTTCGCCGCCTGCACCAGCGCCGGCGGGGGATCGTTGTCCGGGAATCCCTGCGACAGGTTGATCGCGTCGTAACGCAGGGCCACCCGCGTCATCTCGCGTATCAGCGACTCAGTGAAAACAGAGGTGCGTTTGGAAGTCTGGGGCATGGATTAACTTCAGGCGCGAGGCTTGGGGGCGTGGGGCGTGAGGCAAGACCGGCCTGCGTCAGGCCTCAAGCGAAACGAGGGCGCTGACCTGACCCGTTTTATCAACCCGATCCGCGCCAAATTTCATCATCGATTCCCATCCGGGCCTTCCGCCTCGCACCTCAAGCCATCCGCCTCTCTCAAGGTATTTTCAGCTCCATCCCGGGCTTGAGGTCGGACTTGCTCTTCATCACGTCGCGGTTCGCCAGGTAGATCGCGTCGGCCCGGGCACTCGCGCCGGCGGAGCCGTAATAGCGCTGGGCGATCTTGTAGAGCGTGTCGCCAGCCTGGACGGTGTGCTTTCGGCCCGCTGTCGCCGTGGCCTTGGCCGTGGCCGGCGGTGGTGCGGCCTTGACCGGGGCACCTTGCACTGGCGAAAACGTGGCGAGACCGGCGGCCTTCATCGGCGCGGGTGTGATCGGGGAAACACTGGTTGCAGGTGCCAGGCTGATGCGGAAATCACCCGAACTCCCCGCGTTGGCCGGCACCGCCGGGACCGAGGATGGGCGCGCGGTCGCGTTGCCGGACTTCACGGCCGCCAGTTCGGCAGTGAGCCGGTCGTTGTCCGCCTGCACTCGGGCCAGCTGATCCTGCAATTGCTGGCGGTCTCCCGCGCTTTCCAACTGCTGCGGCCGGAGGGTGCGGGCGAAATCGCGATAGGCGGCATCGATCTGCTGCCGGACGAGGGGTGCCTGCGGGGAGCGCGGCCGGAGCTCGAGGTACTTGCGGAAATGATGGATCGCCTCGACCGGATCCTTGGTGTGCTGCAGCAGGATGACACCCGCCTCAAGGTGCGACTCCGGGGCGTTCTCCTCCCCGCGGTGGGCAATCACCTTGAGGTACGCCGCAAGCGCCTCCTGGGGCCGGTCCTGTTTTTCGAGCTGCAGCCCGCGCTGATATTCCGAGTCGTTCGTCTCCTCGCCCTCCGGGGCGCTGTCGCTGCGGATGCAACCAGCCACCAGCACCAGCGCGGCAAGCAGCAAGGTCGCATGCGGGCAGAGTCGGTTCCTCATCGTCAACGGGAATGGGATTGAACGCGCAAGGGTTGACCTTAAGTTCCGCAACCTAGTCCGACGACTCAAACCCTAAATGGCCCTTGCCCCGAAATCCGCCCTGGCCCGAGCCCGCGCCTGTCTCCGCATCGAAACCGAGGCAATCACCGCCACCGCCCGGCAGCTGGGTCCCGATTTCATCGCGGTCGCCCGCGCCGTCGAGGCCACGATCGCCGCCGGGCGCAAGCTGATCTTCAGCGGCGTGGGCAAGTCCGCGCACATCGCGGGCAAGCTCTGCGGGACGTTCAACAGCACCGGCGCCTCTTCGTATTTTCTGGACGCCACGCAGGCGCTGCACGGCGACCTCGGGCTGGTGGACGAAGGCGACCTCGCGCTGCTCCTGAGCAACAGCGGCCAGACCGAGGAGATCGTCCGCCTCGTGCCGCTGCTCAAGCGCTTCGGTCTCCGCGTCGTGGCCTTCACCGGGAACCCCGCCTCCGACCTGGCGCGCGGCGCGGACCTGCAACTCGTCTACCAGGTGCCCCGTGAGGCGTGCCCGCTCCGGCTTGCGCCCACTGCCAGCACCACGGCCGCGCTCGCCCTTGGCGACGCGCTGGCCATGGTGCTGCTGGAAAGCCGTGGCGTGACCCGCGACGATTTCGCGAAATACCACCCGGCCGGCAACCTCGGCATGCAGCTCCTCCTGCGTGCCCGCGACATCATGCGCGCCGGGGATCGACTGCCCGTCGCGCCCGACACCGTCACGACCCAGGAGGCCATTCTGCGCATGACCAAGGCCCGGAGCGGCAGCATCGCCCTCGTGGACCGGAAGTCCGGCAAGCTCACCGGCATTCTCACCGATGGCGATTTCCGCCGCAGCGCGCTGACCGGGCCGGACTTTCTCCAACAGCCCGTGGCGGTCTTCATGACCCGCCACCCGAAGACCGTGCGCGACGACGCCCTCGGGGTGGAAGCGCTCAAGCTCTTCGAGACCCACAAGATCGACGACCTCATCGTGGTCGACGCCCGCGGCCGCCCGGTAGGCCTGATCGACGGCCAGGATCTGCCCAAGCTAAAGATCGTGTGACCCGCCCCGCCCGGCAGCCCGGTGTAGTGTCAACTATTAGCTGACACTACACCCGGCAGAAAAAGGTCCGATCCCGGGGCAAATCCCCGGCGCTTCCTTTACTTGCCGAAGAAATCGGCCAGCTTTTCCCCCATGCCCACGCCCCCATTCTTCTACCAGGATCCGCTGCCTCTCTGCACCGACGAAACCGAATACCGGCTGCTCTCGCAAGAGGGCTTGAGCACCGCGACCTTCGAGGGTCGCGAAATCCTGAAGGTCGCGCCGGAGGCGCTGGCGTTCCTGGCCCAGCAAGCATTTCACGATTGTTCCTTCCAGCTCCGCACCAAACATCTCCAGCAGGTCGCGGCGATCCTCGACGACCCGGAGGCGAGCACGAACGACCGCTACGTGGCGCTGACGTTGCTGAAGAACGCGGAGATTGCGGCCGAGGGCATCCTGCCGATGTGCCAGGACACCGGCACGGCCGCGATCTTCGCCAAGAAGGGCCAGCAGGTCTGGACCGGCGCGAACGACGCCGAATGGCTGTCGCGCGGCGTCTACGAGGCGTTCACCAAGGAAAACCTGAGGTACTCCCAGGTCGCGCCGCTCGACATGTGGAACGAGGTCAACACCGGGACCAATCTCCCCGTGCAAATGGACCTGCTGGCGGTCGAAGGCGCGAAATACGAATTCCTGTTCGTCGCCAAGGGCGGCGGCTCCGCGAACAAGATGTTTTTCTTCCAGGAGACCAAGGCGCTGCTCAATCCGAAGAGCCTGGAGAAATTCGTCGCCGACAAACTCCCCCTCCTCGGCACCGCGGCGTGCCCGCCGTATCACCTCGTGTTCGTCTTCGGCGGCACCAGTGCCGAGGCCTGCATGAAGACGCTCAAGCTCGCCTCGACCCGTTACCTCGACGCACTCCCGACGACGGGCAACGAGCACGGCCGCGCGTTCCGCGACCTCGCCATGGAGGAGAAGATCCTGCAGGCCGCCCGCGCGACCGGCATCGGGGCGCAGTTCGGCGGCAAATATTTCGCGCTCGATGTGCGGGTGATCCGCCTGCCCCGCCACGGCGCCAGCTGCCCGGTGGGTATGGGCGTGTCCTGCAGCGCCGACCGCAACATCAAGGCCCGGATTACCAAGGATGGCATCTTCCTCGAGCAACTGGAGCTCAAGCCCGGCCGCTTCATCCCCGCGGCGCAACGCACGTTGAAGGACGACAATATCGTCCGCATCGAT
>Ga0265319_1000350_pt1 | contig 33513 bp, 34 predicted proteins | sample 4824metaG_FD_192443 | JGI IMG/M metagenome (GOLD analysis project Ga0265319, IMG submission 192443) | Rhizosphere microbial communities from Carex aquatilis grown in University of Washington, Seatle, WA, United States - 4-8-24 metaG | ecosystem: Host-associated > Plants > Roots > Rhizosphere >...
GGTCAATCTTATGGGTGAATCAAGATCTTTGTATAACAACGCAGATATTCTTCGGAAATCTTGTCCGGCGAGTTGCAAACCCGTACCCGCTCCTGAGCTTTTTTCCCAAACTCCCTTGCCTCTGCTTGATGTTCCAGAAGGAAGATCAAACTATTTTCGAGAGCAGAAACATTCTGCGGCTCAATTTTCAATCCATTGACCCCGCTCTCAATAAGATCGTCGCTCCCGGAAACAGCTGTCACAACGCATGCCCTTCCAAAAGCCATCGCTTCCAGTAACGCAATCGACATCCCCTCATACCTCGACGGAAGTACAAAAATATTATGTGAGAGGAGGAGAGAAGCGATGTCCGTGCGAACTCCCAGAAAAGAAACGCGTTGGAAAACTCCCAGTTCATTTGAAAGATCAATGAACCCAGAAAAATCACCCGCGCCAACAATTGTCAGATGCGCATCAGGGATTGTTTCTGAAACTCTCTGCCAGGCATGAAGAAGAATGTCGAGCCCTTTTTGAAGAGGGTCGTTCAACACATTCCCGATGAACAAAACCGCCAAAGGACTATCCATCGATCCCTGATTTTCACGGACTAGGCGAACCGGGTTTTGGATTATGGTGATTTTTTCAGGAGGTACTCCGCGCACGAGTAGATTATTTAGAATAGTTGAGCTCAGTGCAATAAAATTACAATGGTGCAAAAGCATCCGCTTCGTATGATTTCGAAATGGAAAGTCATTCAATAGATCTATTCCATTGATGAACGCTTCACATGCCACAACGGGCTTTCCCAGTATTTTCCCTGCGACGACCGCCGGGTAAGCGAGCACATGAGTCTGAAATACTTGAATCACATCGTATTCATTCCTGTGGCGTACGAGTGCGAAAAAGGAGGATACCGCGAATGAAACAATCGGAAGCTTAAAAAAAATTATCCGGTAGACACCGCGCAATAGCTTAATACGCCAGCGCTTATCCGATTTTGCAATACCAATGACCGCCGTCCCTTTCGATCGAGACATCCTGGCTTTGAACGATGCCACATACTTTTCCGGCAGACTCCGGAGAAAAGAAAGACTCCATATTCGATAGACAGGAATTCCGTTGTCAGAATCAACCGAAGGAAGTGAACGAAGATAACGGTCCGTTACAATAAATGTACTCACACCGCGCCGAACGAATTCTCTTGCGAGAATATTGCATTGTCTCTCCACACCGCCGACGGACGGCGCATAGCGATCAGTGAGCAAAAGAATTCTCATCGAATGACTTTTGCTGTCCATCTGTTGTCTGCTCATCATGGATTGTTATTGTAGAGCATACCTTCTGAGATATTCTTCCGCGACGCTTCTCCAATGAAGCTGGGCAACCGCAGACCGCGCATTGAGTGACAGTTTATTTCGTAATGCACCGTCGGCAATGAGAAGGTCAAGCGTTTCAGCAAGTTGTGGCATGTCGCCAAACCCGATAACAAAACCGCTCACGTCGTGTTGGACATACCGCGACATTCCGGTCTCTTTTGTCACGACCGGAACGAGGCCCGCGCACATTGCTTCGACCGCGGCAATAGAAAATGGTTCGTACGAGCTCGCGCTTACGTAGATATCCCCTCCCTTGAGAAATTGAGCATAATGTGGTGTATCCATCTTTTGGAGGTAGCGGATTTTCATCCCGTTGACCGTATTGACGGGAACAGGAGGAGGATTCTCACATATCACAAAGACCGCCGCCCGGCGCGTGCAGCGTTCAAGAGCGTGCAAGAAAAACTCGAGGCCCTTCTCCGGCCGACCCGGATCGCCGACAAAGACGATCTCAATGTCAGTGCGTTCTTTTTCTTCTCGTTTCCCTATCTCGTAAAAGAGTTCGTCAATTCCATTTGCAACGATGACAACTTTTTCCTTCGCAATTCTATAGTACTGAGAAGCTAACGAAACAGACCGGTCAGAAAGGAAAAAGAGGAGATCGGCGAATTTTAGAAATAAAAACTCGGCGGCGTGATCCTTCATCACAAGGTTCCATTTCGCATGCGAACCAAGGTTCCTATGTTGATGGAGAACAATGCCGTGTACTGTGTAAGCAACAGAAGCCTTAATGAATGGCTTCAACAACAGGACGAGAACTGCAAATCGTTCGAACGTGATGATATGAATAACGTCAAATCGATTGTTCACGAGTGCAAGCATGAACGGGAAGACTCCGACACGATAGACAGAGAGTGTCCCGGATTTCTTAATGCATTCATTCCCAAAAAGCTTGCTCCAATACCCATACTCTTCCCCCGAGGAAAAATATTCAAAGAAACACACGCGATGACCGAGTGCTGCCATTTCATCCGCTACACGGCGCGCCACTTTATCAGGGCCGCTTAACAATTCGGTCTCGTTATAGCTTCCGACGAGACAGATCTTTCTCATGTCCTTCATTACGATTCATGCCGTCCATGGTCTTTTTAACTTTATCAAAACGCGAATCAAAAACAGAAAAAGAATGTTTCGGGACCCAGCAAGGTAGAGATAATCATCGAACGTTGGGCCGGCGATATTTGAAAAATTGGATTTGGCTTTTTCATGCTCGCACATGAGAGATCTCTCCCGGAGTAACAGCCGGTTGTAATCTGTCGTGATCGCCGCTTGAGTCTCCGACCGGCATCCATACCGGCCGATAAAATATGATCGAATAGCGCTCTGGCATTCGAACATTTTTATTCTTTTCTTCGCGTCCCTTGAATGGATCATCGATTCTTCGATTTCGCGGTAGACGCCCAGAACCTCATCCATGTAATAGAACTTGGTTTCCTGGGAAAATTTCAACCAGAGAACATAATCTCCGATCAGCGAGCCATCCAGAAATTTCTTATCCTCACTGGCGGCAAACCGATCCCACAACTCCTTTCTAAAGAGAACTGTTAAAGCCGGTATAAATCCCCACAACAGCAGTTCTTCAAAAACATGTCCTGATGGCGTTGCTATCCTCAAGGACCTGTTTTTGCTCTTCAAATACTTTTTGTTCTTTTCATAAAAACTATCAACATCGCCGTACACCAATCCATACTCGGGATTCGACTCCAGAAAGTCGACTTGCTTCTGAAGCTTGTACGGGTCCGTCCAATAATCATCGCCGTCGCACACTGCAATATATTTTCCGCGGCATCGCGGCCAGACAAATTCCGGCGAAGGCTTTTTTCCCTGCGAGTATTGGTTCACCGTCTGGTAAATCCCGGTTATCAGTTCGGGGTATTTCTTCTCGTACTCCCTGATAATATCGGCAGTCCGGTCGGCAGAAGCATCGTCATGTACGAATATTTCGATCGGAAAATCTGTCTTCTGCAATAAAAAACCTTCGATCGCATCCTTGATGTAGCTCTCATGGTTATATGCTACGCATGAGACGCTTACCATGATGTTATGCTGAGATCGTTGAGACGTCATTCTTATTTTTCAAATCCTTATTAGCCCCCCCCCTATAAAATGCATAAACCATTAATCCGCTCCTTTAAACAACCCAATCAGTTCTCGATCTGTTAAGATAGAGTTGCTTTTTCTACCCAAGAAATAGTATGCAGAGGCAGAATTGAGTGTGCCAGGTTTGTTGATCAAGTAGGAGTCCAAGTACTTAAAATAGAAGGACGTTAGACGCGCGAAAATAGTAAGTAGTCTTCGAAGCTTTCTTGACGTAGAGAAACTCGTGAGAAAATACTCATACGACCACGCAAGCGCCATTCCTGGCCCGCACACTGCACCACTATCGATTTCTTCAAAATGTCGGAACAATCGCCGATGTCCTAAGTGTGTAAATCGAGTGAAATCGTATCGTCCGCCATGGACTTGTTGCATAAACGGTGTTTCTGCATAAACCAATCCTTTTTCTTTAAGGACTCTATGGGTTTCTTCAACGCAGCGGTATGGGTCGACGACATGCTCAAGTACTGCCTGCACAATGACCGCATCAAAAGACTCGTTTTCAAAAGGAATGTCGTGGGCATCGGAAATTATCGATGTGCGGGAACCCATCGATACATCTGTCTCAACTAGCTGGAATGAGTTATGCACAATCGAATCCATCCCTTCTCCCAGTATGCTGCCACCGATAACTAAAACTTTGGCGGGCTCTGGCCGCTGAGGTAACATGTTGGCGACCTTGATATAGTTTTCTTTTGCTTTGATATTCTTACCGCTTTTTGGAACGAACCGCCATACGACGCTCTTCCAATTCTTTTTTGAGATTGGAAAGTATGTCGCTCGACCGGAAGTAAAATCTTGGATGCTAAACACACTTGATTTTTCGTTGATCAGTATCGGTATTCCGTCAATTATTGGGAAACGAGCTCTGCAGCTGGAATTCCGGCATTCGCATTGTTGAAGCGATAATGTGATCTTAGCGCGGCAAATCGGACAACGCAAAAGTCCTTGAATGGATTGTGATACTCTAAGTTGCGAAAGCAAAAGGGATTCTCCAATTAAGACATCGCTCGCGAACAAACAGCATTTTCACATCTTCATATTGAAACGAAAGTGTGATTCTCTTGGGAGACAGAATATGGAACAATACGAGCTTACTGCTTTAAACCGATTATGGCCCGTGCCTCGGCAGGAGAAGCAGGTTCGCGCCCGACCGCGCGTGCTACGCCGACCAATCGTTGGACAAGGTCCGGATTGGTCGCGGGATATTTTTTTTCCGTATCCATATAGATTGAATCTTCAAGCCCTGTTCGTACATTTCCACCCATGGCAATAGCCAAGGCATTCATGCTGAATTGGTACCTCCCGATTCCTGCAGCTGCCCACGTCGCTCCTTGCGGCAAAGAATTGACCATCATTGCCAGGTTAAGAGGAGTGGCTTGAATCGTTCCGAGAGAACCGAGGAGAAGATTATAGTATAGAGGAGGCTTGATGACCCCCTTCTCCAACAGGAACTTCGAATAATCGACCATCCCCATTTCGAATAGCTCTTGCTCCGGCACGATTCCGCATTCATTCATTTTTGCAGCCAGCGACTGTATCATCGTCGGCGAATTGACCGATGCTTCTTTCGGAAAATTCATCGATCCCAACGTGAGGGAAGCCATCTCGGGCTTTAGCTTGCCGGAGAGGCCGAGCACTTCGGAGCGCTTCGCGAGTTCATTATAAACCCGGCCGCTCGTCGTGACACAGAGAATGCAGTCGCTGACCAGGGATCTGATCTTTTCAATAATTTCCTCGAACACTTCGATCCGGTACGTCGGTGTTCCGTCCGGATTACGCGCGTGAATATGGAACATCGATGCTCCAAGATCGGCGCAGCGTTTAACGTCGTTCCCGATCTCGTCGGGCGAGATCGGGACAGCGGGATTATCCTGTTTCATCGGAACTATGCCGGTGAGCGCAACATTGATTATGAGTTTGTCATGCAGTGCCATTACATATCCTCCGTAAGTTGTTTTGTTACACGAGCGGGGATCCCCAGCACCTGTACATTATCCGGAACGTCTTTGGTCACGACCGCCCCCGCACCGACGATCGAGTTTTGGCCAACCGTGATATGGTCAAGAATAATTGCTCCCATTCCAATATAAGAGCTCCGGCCGATTCGAGCCCCTCCTCCAATATTGGCTCCGGGCGAAATCGTTGCGTAGTCCCCGACAACCACATGGTGCCCCACGACGGCCGCGCGGTTAATGATAACATGAGCGCCTATTTCGCAGCCGGCCGCAAGAATCACACCGACGCTCACCAGAACTCCCTTCCCCATCAGAACCGTGCCCGAGACTTGTGATGCGGGATGAACGATATTGGTAAATTCCATCCCGAACTTTCCGGCGGCTTCAATAAACTTCCGCCTTTTGGGAGACCCGACGGCACACAGGAGCACATGAGACCGGTCAACGTTCGTCAGCTCGTCGATCCAAATAATTGGAATCCCTGAAATTCGTTCTCCGCATCTCCCGCGCTCTATTCCTTCAACAAAACTTACAACGTCATAAAGCCCCGTCGATGTCGCAAGGTCGAGTGCTTCTTCGGCGAATCCTCCTGCCCCCAGGATGATAAGTTTCTTTTTAAGAGTGTCTCTCACAATTTTTTCTCGTTTTATTAGATCGGATTTGGAGCTCCTGATATACTCAGGACTGCCGCCAGCCGGGCGTGAGCGCACATATATTTTTCCGATGCAGGCTCATCGCCGGCAATACATTTCATTTCATGATTCGCGGAACTAAATCTTTTGCAATGACGAGCCCCTCTTTAAACTGCAGCAAACTCTCATTTGTCGGCTTATGATGTAACCATTCCACAATTTGTTTCGGGACGTTCACTCCTGCGAGATGACTGAGCGGGTAATGGCCTGAGATTCTGCAATTCAACTCCGTAACGGAAACGCCTTTTCGATCGACAAAACAATCGACAGAGAGTATTCCTTCGTGCCGGATTTTCTTGCTCAGCACTCGCGCGATTCCCTCGAACTCAGCACTCCCGACAGTCTCGCCAATATCTGTTTCGCCTGCTCTCATGGCGATCTTCTTCTTGGCGTAGGTTCGAACGTAAGTACCGTCCAAATCATTCAAGACGTCAAGACCATGCTCCTGCCCGTTGAGCTTTTGCTGTATCAAAACGGCATCGTTCGGTGCCTGTTGAGATTCATACTGGAGATAAGAACTAAATATTTCTCTTTTTGATTTGTCGTACAGCACCATCAATTCTTGTTCATTTTCCGCGCAATATATTCCTAACGAAGCCATACCCCACCGCGGTTTGATGATCAATGGGAACGATACTTCGCCGGTTCTCAAGCCTGTCAGTGCATTCTCCAGAGTCAGGTATGTTCGTGGCGTTGCAATGTTATTTTCGATAAGGAATAAAGACGTTTTCCACTTATCGTTGCATAGTGTTACCGATTCCTCGGGTGCGAGAATGACCTTCGTCCCTTGGCACGCAAAGAGCTCTCTGTTTTTCGCCAGTACCGGTAAATCTAGATCGAATAATGAAAGTACCGCATTTATTTCATTGTCCGCGCAGTAGTTCAACAATGCTGGGATGTACTTTTCGTCGTAGATAAGAGGAGTGATGAGAAAAGAATCGGCTGTTTCCATTGCCATTGTATAGACACTATTGGAGACATGGATTTTGCCGCTCCCTTTCAATGCTTCTTTAAAATATTCTACGATATACCTCCGTCTGCCGACAGAAGTTAATAAGATGTTCATGTGCAGAAGATTTCCGGCTGATTTCGCCTCGCCAATTCCGGTGCATTCACTTCAACCGCATAGCGTATTGTTTAATGATGTGAATGACGGCATCCTGTTCGTCGCTCTCGAGGCCGTCGTAGAGAGGCAAACAAAGGACCTTCTCCGCAGCACTTTCGGCGACAGGCATTTTTTCCGGGGCCGCCGATTCTAATTCATTGTACGGCGGGAAATGACTTATTAACGGATAGAAATACCGCCGCGGGAAGATGTTGAAATTCTTTAGTTCTTCATACACCATATCTCTCGATTTGCCGTACATCTTTTCGTCGATGAAAATTGGAAAATGAGTGTACGAGTGTTTAACTCCCGGCATATCGCCCATGAATGCAATTCCAGGGATGCCGTGCAATTCACACCGGTACCGTTCAGTAAGGGCTTTCCTTTTTTCAATGGTCTTCTCAATATATTTCAGCTGCAACAAACCTAACGCCGCTTGAAACTCATTCATTTTTGCGTTGATGCCGGGAGCGATCACCGTCGTCTCACCGGCAAAGCCGAAGTTCTTTAATTTATCGATGCGTTTTTTCATCCCCTCATCATGGCACACAATGGCGCCCCCTTCAAAAGTCGTGTACACTTTGGTGGCGTGAAAACTCAATACCGAAAGGTCTCCAAAATTAAGAACGCTTTCCCCGTTTATGCCGACGCCAAACGCATGGCATGCATCATAAATGACGCGTAGTCCATTCGTTGCGGCGATTTCACCGATGCGTCCGACATTGCATGGATTCCCATAAATGTGCACAGGAAGGATAGCAGTTGTCTTCGGCGTTATTGCCGCTTGAATTTTCGCCGGGTCCAGATTGAATGTCACGGGTTCAATATCAACAAAGACGGGCTTTATATTATTCCACCAGAGGGCGTGGGTCGTTGCAACAAAACTAAATGGCGTCGTGATTACTTCTCCCGATATGCGCAATGCCTGCAGTGCAGTCACAAGAGCGAGCGTGCCGTTTGCAAAAAGCGAGATATACTTCACGCCGAGATAGTCACAGAGGGCCCTTTCCAATTCCTGATGGTAATGGCCGTTGTTTGTCAATATTTTCCGTTCCCAAATAGCTTCCAGATACGGCAGAAACTCCTCAAGCGGCGGAAGAAAAGGCTGTGTGACGTAAACGGGTTTTAGTAAACTCTTCATTTCTCTGAAAGGACAGGTGTTCTGTTAAAAACAGAATTCTTTAAAATGTCACGTAATTCCAAATAGACGTCTAACTTCACAACTTGACCGATACAAATGACGATAAGACTTCCCAGGACAATTTGGACTAAGAGGATAAGGATGGGCTGCTGGGCGCTTAAGAGCCAGCCGGCAGCAGCTACAAAGATCCCCATGACGCACGCTACGCACAGCGATGGAAAAATATCGAGCACCTGTTCTCTCATCGAATAATCGATCAGCTTCCCAGACCAGTAACTGTTGAGGAAATAGGACGTAAGGGCATTGACGATCATCCCGAGAAGCATCACCTTGATACCCCAAAAAATGCCGATAAGAACCGTCGGGACCGTCAATATTTTTTTTATTATCTCAAGCTTCAGATACAGCGATGACTTTCCCTTTACCTTCAGCATATTAAGATTCAGAGATTGCAATGGATAGAACATGCCGCTAAAACATAAGAGCTGCAGATATGGAACTAAGGGAATCCATTTTTCACCGATAAGTGTCATGACCATCGGTTTCGCTATCGACGACAAGCCTATCATGAGGACAAATGATATGAACATGACATTTTTAATAAGGCCCTTGTATCCTCGTTTAAGCCTCACAGGATCGTCCTGTATGCTTGCCAGTACCGGGTAACTCACGCGCTGGATCATTCCGTTAATATCTTGGGACGGATAATTCTTGAATTGATCAGCCTTCGTATAATATCCGAGTTCTGTCGCGGAATAAATCCTGCCGATAACAAGGTAATAGATATTTGTAAAGAATGTATCGATAAGCCCGGATGCCAGCAGCTTTGAGCTAAAGCCAAACATAGAATGAAAGGACTGATGATTAAAAACGAAGCCAGGTCTCCAGTCATTCCACAACCACAAAAGCCCCGCCGTTACAATACTTTGCGAAATAGTCTTCCACACCAGACTCCAAACACCCCAGCCCGAATATGCCATCGCAATGCCGATGATGCCCGATACGACCGAGGACACTAGTGATATATTCGTTTGAAGCTTAAAATTGATGTTCTTTACTAAAATCGTTTGCTGGACGACACAGAAGCTTCTGATGACAACGTCTATCGCTAATACCTTAAGAAGCAGCGGTACAATAGGCTCTCTGTAAAAATCCCCGATGGTACCGGAAAGAAAAAACAAAGCCACATAGAAACATATCCCTGCGGCCAGATTATAGAAAAATACGGTGCTGTAATCTTCACCTGTGCAGTCATTTTTCCTTACCAAGGCTTGACTAAAACCGCTGTCGATAAAGGCGATCGATATCGCCGTAAAGATCGCTATCATTCCTACTAACCCGAACTCTTTCGGGCTCAAAAGGCGAGCAAGAATTATTCCGGCGATGAACTGCGCTCCTTGATTGATAAAATTATCAAGGAAACTCCACTTCAACCCGGATAACGTCTTCTGTTTTAGAGTTAAGGCATCGGTCATGGAGAAACAAGTTCGATACAGACATTAGCGACCCCCAACTTTCTTTCCCGCATCATGACATCAAGCGTCCGAATATGATACTCGAATATACCAAACACAGCACACTTGTTCCACAAATTCGGGAGAAGGTGCATTCGCTTGCTACATCAAAATCTCAAAATAAAAAAGGCCGTGAATATATCAGACACGACCTTTCGATATAAGAGAGCAAAAATAACAACACGCCTCACGCTAAGAAGAACGTTTCAAATCTACTCCTCCGCCTGCTTCGACTTTTCGTACTCGACAATGATCTTCTCCGCCACCTCGTGAGGAACTTCTTCATAATGCGAGAACTTTTGCTTGTGAATGCCCCGCCCCTGCGTCATTGAACGAAGTGTCGTGGAGTACCGGTACAGTTCCTTCAACGGAACGAGCGCGCGAATAATTTGGTGGGTGCTGTCCGAATCCATACCGAGAATCTTCCCGCGGCGGCTCGACAGATCCCCCATGACATCGCCCATATGTTCCTCCGGGACCAGCACCTCGACTTCGTAGAGCGGTTCCAGCAGGATCGGCCGCGCTTCTTTGAATCCCTTGCGAAACGCCATTCTCCCGGCGATCTTGAACGACATATCGTCGGAATCGACATCGTGGTACGAGCCGTAGTGGAGCGTCGCTTTCACATCGACGACCTGGTAGCCCGCAATAACGCCGCTCGTCAGTGCTTCAACGATTCCTTTTTCAACGGCGGGAACAAACCTGCCGGGAACAACACCGCCCACGATCGCATCTTCGAACGCGAACCCTGTGCCGCGCTGAGTCGGTTCGATCTTCAGATGAACGTGGCCGTACTGTCCGCGTCCCCCCGATTGTTTCTTGTGTTTATATTCTGCGTCGGGAACAGTTCCCTTGATCGTTTCCTTGTACGGAATGCGCGGTTCGACCACATCGACGTCCACGCCGAATTTTTCCTTGAGCCGCTTGATGATGATCGCCAGATGCAATTCGCCCTGCCCCTGGATCACCGTCTGTTTCGTTTCCGGGTCGTAGTGAACGATGAAGGTCGGGTCTTCTTCATGGAGCGAATGGAGTCCGGAGCCGATCTTGTCTTCTTCGCCCTTCGTCTTCGGGAGGATCGCGTTGGCGATCACCGGGTCCGGAAATACGACGGGGAGATAGACGACCGGAAAAGTCTTCGCGCTCAACGTATTGTTGGTATGCGTATCCTTCAGCTTCACGACCGCGCCCAGGTCCCCGGCGTTGAGTTTTGTCACTTCCTTTCGCTCCCGCCCGTTCATCACGAAGATCTGGCCAAGGCGTTCGGACTTGCTGTTGGTTTCGTTCAGCAGGTCGATCCCCGCGGTGATGGAACCCGTCATGACTTTAAAAAACGAAAGCTCGCCGACATGCGGTTCCGAAACTGTTTTGAAAATGAGCATCGACGGTCCGGCCGCAGAGTCGATCTTGACGTCGATCTCCTTCTTGCTTGCCGGTTCAATACCTTTGACCGTGCCGCGCTCGACCGGCGCAGGGCAATACTTTACGATGAAATTCAGGATGTTGAGCGCTCCGATATTGAGCACCGGTGCGGCGGAAAAGACCGGGAAAACCTTCCGTTCCACGATTCCTCTCCTCAACCCGATGCGCACGTCGTCTTCCGAGAGGGTTCCGTTCTCGAAGAACTTGTTCAGAAGCGCTTCGTCGGACTCGGCGATTTTTTCTATCAGTTCCTCGTGAAGATGCGCCGCGCGCTCCTGCAGCTCTGCCGGGATGGGTTCTTCGGTGTATTTTCCGTTTGTGGACGGAACGAACTTCAACAGCTTCATGCTCAGGACGTCAATCACTCCGGTGATGCCCGGCCCGGTGCTTGCCGGAATCGTGACAAGGACCGCGTCGTTCGAGCATCGTTCTTTGATCGCGGCGACGGTGCGTTCGAAGTCGATATTATCGTGGTCAACTTTCGTTATGACGAAAAGGGACGGGAGAGAATACTCTTCGACATATTTCCACACGATCTCTGTTCCGACTTCAACTCCCTCGAACGCTTTGATAAAAACGACCGCGGCATCGGATACCCGGAGCGCCGATTTTACTTCACCGGTGAAGTCGGTATAACCGGGAGTGTCCAGAATATTCAGCTTTGTTCCGTCGATATCGGTAACGAGAAGTGCGGTATTAATGGAGATGTGACGTTCTATTTCGTCCGGATGGTAATCTGAAACTGAGGTGCCGTCATCGACTTTTCCCTGGCGGTTGGTGGACCCCGTAGCGAAGAGGGCGGCTTCGGCGAAGGATGTTTTCCCCGAGCCGCCGTGACCGATCAGTGCGACGGTCCTCACGGCGTTGGATGCGTATTCTTTTTGTATGGGATGCTGGCTCACTATCGACTCCTTAATAATGTTGCGAGTAAGCGTGTACGAGATGATTCATCCGGCGAAGCACTGCGGTGAACGGAAATAGACTCTCCGCGGATGAAGTAACTAGAAGGCAGTGAGAGTTTCAGGTCTCACGGTGTGAAGAATGGTGAACTATCCTCGCAGGCGGTTGATGAATGCGGCGATGCCTCGAACGACCGAGCCCAGGATACCCGCGACTTCCAACACAGGCGCCTCGATCCGATCCTGCACCTGTCGCTCAAAATCCAGAACGTTGTCGGCAATTTCTTTCAGGGATTGAACAGAACTCCTTACGATCGTCATCTGGTCGTCAACGTTCGCCGTGATGGACCGAAGCTTCGAAGTGATCACCTCCATATTCTCCAGCACCGGAATCACTCTCACGCTCACTTCTTTGACGTCGGACTCGATCTGTCCCAGCATGGATTTTACCTTCGTCAGGACAACCATAAGGTACAACGCGAGAGCGGTCAGCGACAACACAAGGATAATCTGAGCCACCATCAAGAGAGTGTTCACGGGGATCTCCGCTTATTAAAATACAGGATTGTCACTATGACTTGTTTCTTTCGCCCCGGAATGCTTCTGCCCCGGCCCGAACGGCGCTTTTAATTTTCGTCTCTTCGGTGCTTGCTCTTTCCTTCGCGTCCGTGAGAATCTTTTCGGCGTCGCCGAGAAGGGTTTCTGCCCGTTTCTTTGCCTCGGAAATCAGGCTTTCGGAACGTTTTTTCCCTTCGTTGATAATATCGACGGCTTTGGACTTCGCGACGGTAATATATCCTTCGGCATCATCGATGATCTCTCCCGCTTTATTCTTGATATCCGCGCGTAATTCCTTGCCCGGTTTCGGAGCGTAGAGCAATGCGACAAGCGCCCCTATTACTCCTCCGGCGATGAAGCCGAACAGTAATCCCTTCCTCATTCCATTTTCTTCTTCTGCAGACATTGAATCCTCCAGTGTTCAGATGAGCGTATAAAACAGAGTAACATTATTTCTCAGAAAAATCAAGCAGTGGAATTTACGGTTCTGGAACGGATTTCCATCCGTTCCTACATTTTGGCGACGGTAGGAACGGTCGAAAGACCGTTCCTAGGGAAAAGCTATCGCACATTCCCCGCATTCATAACATTAAGAACTGCTCACAACATAACGTTGTGAGCAGTTCCATGGTTTATCGGATCTTCTTCTTGTGGCGCATCTTTCGCAGCCGTTTCTTTCTTTTATGGGTTGCCATTTTATGGCGTTTGCGTTTTTTTCCGCTAGGCATGTGGAATGCCCTCCTTAAGATTTATTGTTGAATGGTTGAATGTTGGCTGAGTATTTGCTGCGCCCGCTGTCCGACCTGCGTGTTCGGGTTGACACCGGCAGCCTTCCTGAACCACTCGTTCGACTGCTGAAGGTTGCCCTGGTTGAGAGTCACAATACCGAGGTTGAACAAGGCCATTTGATGCTTCGGGTCGTACGACAACGCCGTCTGCATTTCTTTGATCGCTGTCGGAGAATCGCCGCTTTCATAGTAACATATCCCCATATCCACCCTGGCGTCGGCGTCGGCGGGCTTGAGTCGCAGATACTTTTTGTATGACTCAATCGCGCGGGGCAGGAATTTCGCGTCGTGCAATGCGTTCGCCAAACGCAGAAGCGCCCCCGCGTCGTTCGGGGATGCATCCACCGTCTTCTGCATCTCTTCGATATCGGTTACAAGCGTCGGGCTTACAGCGGGTGCGGAGTTGTTGTCAAGCGCCTGGTTTTCCGTTGAAGCTTCTTTCGGAGGATTGCGAAAGACGCCGATCCCCACGAGGACGAGAACCACAACACCCCCTGCGATCGATAATACTTTCCAGGACTCGATCTTCTTTCTAATTTGTCCTTTTCGTTCCGGCTGTTTGTCCGAGGTGTTCCCTTTCTTCTTCGCTGGAAGTTTGGACGACGGAACCGACGACGCGGCGCTTAACGGTGAACCGCATCCGCTGCAGATAGTATTCTCCGACGAATTGGGAATCCCACAGGATGAACAGACAACGACCGAGGACGGCTCTGGGATTTCTTCCTTCACTGCTTGTGCGGTATCTTCCCACAAAACGGCTGTTCCGCATTTGGCGCAGAACTTATCATCGACAGCCAGTGCCGAACCGCAGTTGCCGCATACAATGGATGGTCTTACAGCCACGACTTCTTCTTTCCGAAAAACTTAACCGAGAGTTTTCTTGAGATTCTCATTCACGATCGCTTTCAAATCCTTTGAAACTTTAAAAATAGGAACATAATGTTCGTCAACCTGGACCTGCTCGCCTGTCCGCGGATTGCGGGCAACTCTTCCTTTGCGTTTTTTCACTTTAAAGCTGCCGAATCCCCGGATCTCGATGTTTTTTCCGTCGCGCAGCGAGGCGATCACGGTTTGGATGAATCCGTCGACAACTGCTTCAGTTTCAACCTTTGTCAGGCCTGTGCCGGATGCAATGACGTCCACAATATCTGCTTTGGTCAAGTGCGTTCTCCTGTGTTGTTACGGTTGTGTGAGTTTGTATTGCAGCATCGGCTGGCTCAGCAGATCCTGCTTCAAGCCGACAATCTCTTCTTTGAGGCTGCCGAAGAGGATGTCCGACAGACGTTCTTTTTTTCTTTCTTTCAGAATCCTTGGTGCCCCGGAAATTCCCGCGAGATGTGCGGCGAGAGCAATCGCATCTTCATATGTCCCAAGCGTGTCGACCAAGCCGACTTCATACGCCTTCTTCCCTGTGAAGATTCTTCCGTCGGCGAGTTTTTTTGCAGCTTCGTGCGAGAGCTTCCGTTCGGTTTCCACGACCGACAGAAATTGCTGATACACTTCATCGATCGTTTCCTGGAAATATTTCTTTTCCTCTTCCGTCATCTCCCGGTACGGGTTGCCTGTATCTTTAAACTTGCCGCTTTTCACCGTCGTTGTACCGACGCCGACCTTCCCCATCAGCTGATTGAAATTCATAAACTGTGAAATCACTCCAATGCTCCCGGTCACGGTTCCCGGATTCGCGACTATTTTGGTTGCGCCGCACGAAACATAATACCCGCCGCTCGCCGCAACAGAACCCATCGATACCACAACCGGCTTGCCGCTGTCGCGCGTTTTTTTCACTTCCTCATAAATTTCCTGACTGGCCGAAACTCCGCCGCCTGGAGATTCGATGCGTAAGACGATCCCCTTCACGGACGATGTCTCGCGATATTTTTTTATCTGACGAACGATATTTTCCGACGAGAGGATTTCGTCCTTCAATTCAACGATCGCCAGAGTCCCGCCGCTGCCGGACGAGTACTCTTCGTCGTTGTCTCCCTGAAAGACGAAAAAGAGAACTGCCCCCCAGAACAAGACGAAAAGAACGAATACTGTTCCGATGCCCGCGAGTACCCACTTCGTTGTCTTCGTCATAGGGGGAGTAAAAAAAGTGTCTAAGTCATTGAATCGTATACAATTATATAAAATTAGCCGCGGAAAGTCAAATCAATTCCTCCGACAAAGATGGCGGGTAGGATGGCCGATATTTCTTGAAGTCTTGAGTGTTTTCGAACAAATGAATAGAACCGGGGTCCAACATCTTCGAAGAATAAGCAGATTTCCTAGTGTGCGACCGCGGACGCGTGAGCCCGTCGATATGCCCGTACGTTCCGTAAATGTTCCTCGTACGTCCGCGCAAACCGATGTCCTCCCAATCCGTCGGCTACAAAATAAAGGTAATTATGCCTGGCTGGGTACAAAGCGGCAAGGATAGATTTCCTTCCCGGGTTATTGATCGGCCCCGGCGGGAGGCCGTATTTCTTGTACGTGTTATACGGCGAGTCAATTCGGAGATCGTTATAGAAAAGCCTGCGCGGACCGTCGGGGATGATGTATTGAATCGTGGGGTCGGCTTCAAGTTTCATTCCCCGATGAAGACGATTGTAATAGAGTCCGGCAATAATCGGCCGTTCCCGGTCAAGAACTGTTTCCCCTTCAACAATGGAAGCCATCGTCAGTACCTGTCCGATGGTCATCTTCATCTTCTTGGCTTGCTGCTGCAAACTGTCCGCAAAAAATCTTCGAAACTCCGCGAGCATGTCGCGCACGATCTCCCGCTCATCGACCTGCCAGTAAAACTCATACGTCTCAGGGAGGAGAAAACCTTCCAGCGAAGAAGCACCGTGATTCTTCAATTGGATGAGCGATGTGTCGCCGAATTGCTGGGCTAATTTGACGGAATCTATTCCTACATCACGTTTCAGGATCTTTGCAATGAACGTTCCGCGCAGCCCCTCATAAATAGTTACGGAGGGGTTCGCCGTAGACGTCCCTGTGCTAATCGCGTAAAGAATCTCACGGTTCGAGACGCCGCTTTGAAAACTATATTTGCCGATCTTGATCTTCCCGGCATACCCGAAGACCTTCCCGCTGATCCTGAATAACGCCGGATGAGAGATCAGATCCGACGACGCGAATGCCTCAACAACCTGGCTGAAATTTTCGCCGCGGCTCACGGTGACGATCTTCGGGGATGGTTCGAACGAATTGGGTTCCCACATCATGAGATAAAGCGTAAGAAGAAGCAGGAGAAATACGATCGTTCCAGCAATGCGGATCACGCCTAATGATGCGATCTTATTTCTGCGCAGAAGATTTCTTCCGTTCAATCATTGCCTCACGTTCAAGTTTCCGGGATTCGTCGATGATGCGTTCGAACAGACGGCGGAGCGCTGCGTCCGACAGGGGACCTTTGTTGGTGCCCAGCACATTCTCCAATACTTCATGTTCGCGCCGCGGCGAGTAGGCGTCCAAGCCGAGCTGTTCCTTTATCTTTCCGATCTCATCTGCATACCGCGCACGCTCGTTGAGCAGGTCGACCAGTTTCCTGTCGACATTGTCGATCTTGATCCGCCACTCATCTATTAAAGCCATCAGTCGTCCCGATATGTTGTGGTCATATATTTCAGCAGACACGTACGGATTGACTAACCATGTTGCAGCGAAGAGAAGAATGCGCCGGCTGTCGCCACAACCCCGTCGATGGTCTTCTCGTTCTCGATGCCGCGAAGCAGCGCAGAACCTACCACCACGCCGTCCGCAGTACGGCACATCGTCTCCACCTGGTCCAGCTTCGATATGCCGAATCCGACAACGAAGGGCTTCTGGGTATTTTCCTTCACGCGGGCAAGAAACGCATCAAGCGCGTCAGCATCGCCATGGCTTGAGCGAGCGCCGGTCACACCGGTGACCGAAACGCAGTACGAAAAATCCGTCGAAATGGAATCGAGGTACTGAATTCTCTGTACAGGAGTTGTCGGGGCTATCAGGAAGATATTGCTCACGGCATACTTTGATGAAAGCTCCCGCCATTCTTCGCTTTCTTCAGGAAGTAAATCTGGAACGATCACCCCGTCCACTCCGGACTGAACTGCATCTCGAAGGAAACTCTCCATGCCGTACCGAAGAATCGGATTCACGTATCCCATCAGCACCACAGGGATTTCCGATTTCTGCCGGGCTTCTTTCACCGATTCCAGCACTTTGTGTATCGTCGCGCCGTTCTGAATGGCTATGTGGGATGAATGCTGGATCGTGACTCCATCGGCAATTGGGTCCGAAAACGGTATTCCCACTTCGATCAGGTTTGCGCCGGCTTCCTCGAGCCCGAGGATCAAAGGAACGGTCGTCCCTACGATCGGAAATTCCGGCGTTATGTACGGTATAAGCGCTTTCTTTTTTTCGGATTTGAGCTTCTGGAAAACGGTACGGATACGGTTCACGTTGAAGTCTGCTTCAATTGGTAAATTGCGCGCCAAGTTCCAATCCCGCAACAGCGCTCTCCGAAATCGGAGAAAAGGATTTTCGAAGATATTTCCGATAACCGACCGCGGAAATCATCGCAGCGTTATCTGTACAGTATTCGAGTTTTGGGACGAATAACGTAAGATGAGCATGAGACGCCGCGGCACTCATCGCACGCCGGAGTCCGGAATTGGCAGAGACGCCCCCAGCCATCGCGATATCTTTGACCCCATATTCCTCCGCGGCGGCTATCGTCTTGATCACCAGAACATCAACAACCGACGCCTGAAAACTTGCACAGATATCCGCCAATTCAGCTTTCGAAATACCGGCGCGGTGATTGTCCCGAAGGTAATAGAGAACAGAGGTTTTGATACCGCTTAAACTGAACCCAAACGGGTCGTCGTCCAAAAAGGACCTCGGAAAGCTGACGGCTTCGGCGTTGCCCTCTTTAGCAAGCGCGTCCACTTTTGGGCCTCCAGGATACCCGAGGTCCAGCATTTTTGCCACTTTGTCAAATGCTTCTCCCGCGGCATCGTCGCGAGTCTGGCCGATCGTTTCATACTGAAAATCTTCACGCATCACAACCAGCTGAGTATGGCCGCCGGATACGGTGAGGCATACGAAGGGAAAGGAAGGCCAGGGTTCCTCAATAAAATTTGAATAAATGTGGGCTTCCATGTGATTGACGCCGATAAAAGGGATTCCGAGTCCGTAGGCATATGATTTGCCGAAATTCAATCCCACAAGCAGAGAACCCATCAATCCGGGGCCGATCACACCGGCAACGGCAGACAAATCTTTCTGAGAAACGTTCGCTTTTGCCAGCGCTTCCTCGACAATGGGGATCATCAACTTCTGGTGAGCCCGAGATGCAAGCTCGGGCACTACACCTCCGTATTGCTCGTGAACAAACTGTGAAGAAACGACATTCGAGAGCAATCGACCGTCGCGCATCACTGCGGCAGACGTTTCATCGCACGAAGTTTCTATCCCTAAGATCACCACCGGTTTATCCATGTTTTAAATATAACAAATGAGAGGAGAATATCAAAAACGGGAAGTGGTGGGCTACTTTGCTTGATCGACCCTTCGACGCATCCCGATAAAAAAACATCGGGACTTGCTCAGGGTGTACAGGCCATGTTCATCCTGAGTAAGTGAGCGGAGCGAACGCATCGAGGGATAATATTGCCAGTTATTTAAAACAAAGTAACCCACTGCCAAACGGAAGGGGGGCAAGCGGGTAATTCCTTCCGAAGGGTTTTCCAGTGGAATTTCGTTAATTTTTTGGCGTCGACCCGCCTCTCCAATAGATCCTCGGAAAACTTGTGCTTAAAGCTGATCGTCTTGCACGCATACGAGAATTTATCTACATTAATCTGCACACGATATTCTTGTTGAAGACCTACGTAACCAATACCGATTGATGAAGCAATTTCTCCTTTTACTTCTCGCCCCAATCCTCGCCATAACGCTTGATTGCTGCTCCGCCGTCGACCGATCGACCCGCGAAGAAACACCTCTACAGCATTTTCGCCGCAGCATGGACGCTCTTCTTTCCGATTCCATTTTTACCGCTACAAGATGCGGTGTGAAAATCGTTTCGCTGGACAATGACGAGGTCATGTACGAACGCGACTCCAAAATACTCATGCGGCCTGCATCCAATTTGAAGCTTGTGACCGCCGCTGCCGCGTTGTCGACGCTTGGGATAAATTTTCAACTGAAAACCGAATTATATTCGGATACAATATTCAGTAACGGTGTCATCCGCGGAAACATTTACATTAAAGGCTACGGCGATCCGGATTTCAATTCTGCGCAGCTGTCCGATTTTCTCTCTGTGCTGAAAATTCGGGGCGTTTCACGAATTGAAGGGAATCTTGTCGGCGATGCAAGCTATTTCGATGACGAACATTGGGGAGCAGGCTGGATGTGGGACGACGAACCGTCAGGGTTTGCTGCATATCATTCGGCTCTTTCGATCAATCGCAATTGCGTGGAGGCAACCGTCACTCCGTCGAACACTCCGGGAGATACCGTTATCGCCTCCATCGAGCCCTCCACCCGCTATGTCTCTCTGCTGAATACAGCCAGAACGTCAGCGGACACCGCTCCGCTCACACTTGAGATTTCACGAAAATTCAAGGAACGGATGAATGTGATTACGGTGAGAGGTGAAATCCCGCGGGGCTCGAGACCTCAGAACGAAGCAATTTCTGTGTGGAATCCGGAACTATATTTTCTTACGCTCGCGAGTGAAGAATTGGAGCGTCAGAACATTACTCTTCACGGGAAGTTGCTGTTAGACACGATTCCGCCGGCAGCCGTCCTCATCGCCCGGCATATTCAGCCGATCGATTCGATGATAGTTTTTCTGAACAAGATGAGCGACAATCTTTCGGCTGAGAACACACTAAAGATTATGGGCGCCGAATGCTACGGTGTTCCGGGCACCGCCGAACACGGGCTCACGGCGGCGAAACGCATTCTCAGCGCATTCGGAATCGACACGACAAAATTTTTGATGGTAGACGGCTCCGGTGTCTCTCACTATAATTTGTTGACGCCCGAGATACTCACTATGCTGCTTCGCGGAATGCATTCCAGAAAAGATCTCTTCGATCTTTACTATTCATCGCTCCCCTGCGCCGGCGTTGACGGACTGCTCGCGAACAGAATGAAGAATACGCCGGCTCAAAACAATCTTCACGCTAAAACCGGGACGCTCGGAGGCGTCAGTTCATTGTCGGGATACGTTTCCACTGCTGACGGCGAAATGCTCGCATTTTCGATGATGATGCAGAATTATATAGGGTCCGGAGAGGCGTACAGAAAAGCACAGGATGCCATCGGGGCATTGATGGCCGGATTCTCACGCACGCATGGACCCTCCGAGCATAAATAGAAACGGCCGCCGGAATTTCTGCGGCAGCCGTTCTTGAATGCACCCAGGAGAGCTTCACTTCAAACTTCTCACTCTCACATCTCCGCCCGATGTTTCAGCGCGAATGATGTTGCCGCCTCCATTGATCTTGCCGCGCAATTCTTCGTCGGACATATCCCCTTTCACCGTGATCGGCAGTTCACAGCGCACTTTGCCGCCGCTCGTCGACGCTTCGAGATTTGCGGCGATCGAATCATTTACAAAGATGTTGATATCTCCGCCAGAGCTATGAACATCGATTCCTTTGTTCTCTCCGGTCAGTTTCAATGTGATCCCGCCGCCGGAAGTCTCCGCATGCACGCTTCCCTGAATAGACGAAAGTTCGATCTCTCCTCCTGAAGTTTCGACGTTCAAATCGCCGGCAACGTCGTCGGCATGGACGTTTCCGCCTGACGTCACTCCCTTCAACGCCCCTTTCACCTTCGTCACGTCGATGTTTCCGCCGGAGGTGTTGATATCAACCGTCCCATTGACATCGTCGATCGTCAGGTTTCCGCCGCTTGTTTCAAACCGCACATCCCCTTCCAGACTGCGGAGGGTCATATTTCCGCCCGAAGTATTTGCCTTCACAGAAAATTTTTTGGGAACCGTCACATGATATCTCACGTCAAGATCGCCGACATCCCATTTGAAGAAACTATTGTCGTTCGCTTTCCCGATAATCGAAATGCGGTCGGTACTCTCTGAAAATTTCACATCAAATTTGTCGGACCGGCGGTCGCTTCCTTCAATGTCCACTTTTACGAGAACTTCCTCCTTGTCCCACGTGACGATATCGACATCGCCGACATCGGTGTCGAGGAACAAATTCCCGCCGTTCTTCACCGTGAACGTCTTCTCGATGTGACGGTTTGTCGAGGACTCCTCCTGCCCAAACATCGACTTCAGTTCATCGCGGGGAGACTCAGCCTCGGGTTTCTCAAATTGCGAATTTGAGTACAGCACCATGACTCCGCCGAACAACACGCCAATAACGATGAAAACGACGATTTTGAACCATGACGCAGGTGATATTTTCATAACAGCTCCTTGTTAGGTATTCGAACTCTTGTTGCCCTAGTAGAACTAACGAAAGTTGCCGCGAAAAGTTACGCCGCACGTGCAGCCGTCGGACATCTTCTCTATACTTAGACCGGAATTGCCAGGCAAAAGTTGGGTTCCCGAATCAAGAAAGCGCCCGGCAATTTTTGGGCCCGGGGGCCCCGATTATTGCATCTCTGCACTGATTTTTGTATAATTTGCCACCATCCTCTGACGACAGCATGATCAAATATTTTTTATTTCTTGGCGCAATTGGCGTTTTTTCTTCCTGCAGCCAGCGCCAGGAAAAAACAATTCCGCAGCAGGACACAACCGCGCAAAATCTACCGCGAAAAATGACCGTACCTGATTTCGACGGCCAGAAGGCGTTCTCGAATCTTCAAGCGCAGACCGACTTTGGGCCGCGTAACCCGAATTCAATCGGACATCAAAAATGCCTTGACTATTTATTCGTTGAACTTTCCCGCTATGCGGAAAAAGTAACCAAACAGAATTTTTCCCATCGCGGGTACGGCGGTGAAAATCTTACCCTCACAAATATCTTCGGCACTTTCAACTCCCGAGCGTCCGACCGGATATTATTATTGGCGCATTGGGACACGCGTCCGCGTGCCGACCAGGAGAAAGATCCCTCGAAACAGAACCGGCCGATCCTGGGCGCGAACGATGGAGCAAGCGGAGTAGGCGTCCTGCTTGAAATCGCCCGGCTCCTGAAGCAAGATGCTCCGCCGATCGGCGTCGACCTGCTATTCGTTGACGGAGAAGATTACGGAAAAAGCCAAGACCTTGACAGTTATTTTTTAGGGTCGCGGTATTTCATGAAGGTGAAAAGTGAAAACTACAGGCCTCGGTTCGCAGTATTGCTCGATATGGTCGGGTACAAAGATCTGCAGATTCCGATGGAGCAGAACTCGATGAAATTCGCACCCCAGGCGGTCGAGCTGATCTGGTCCACCGCAGAGGATCTCGGCGTAACGCAATTTGTGAACATACCGGGGGAGGAGATCTCGGACGACCACGTTCCACTCAACGCAGGGGGAATTCCTACTGTCGATATTATTGATTTTCAATACCCATACTGGCACACGACACAGGACACGCCCGATAAATGCAGCGCCGAAAGCCTCGAGGCAATAGGCAAAGTATTGATGCACGTGCTTTATGCACAATCGACGGCTGCAGCGAAGTAGATGGGGAGCATCGCATGAAAGAAAATTCTGCCGGCATTCAGTTTGGATGGTACGAAAACCTGCGCATCCTTGTTCCCGGTTATTATTTTATCTTTGTCTCGTACGTCTACGCTGCTGCTTTTACTCTATCGATCTACCCTTTCGATACCTGGGAGATCGGTCTTCCAACTTTTATGATCGGGGGACTGTTGGCAGGACTGACGCTCTACGCTAAGGAGAGTCCCAAAAAACGGAAAGCATTCCAGTCGAATCAACCGAGTCAGTTCATTCTCGAACGGTCGCGAAGGGTGAAAGACGCCCCCGCGATAGATGAGAACGAAGCGAGGCAACTCTATTTTTATATCCTCAACCATTACATTCCAGAGAGCTTCCAGGAAAAGATCTTCTTCTTCGGCACGATCTATCACATCATGATCAGCATCAGGAGGACGTCCTTTGCATTCGGCATTGCCGGCCTGCTTCTGCTTGCCGTCGATTTTACGATGAAATCTCATTTCGCCGTCGTCTCTGTCCTCCCAGTCGTCCTCGTTTGGCTCTTGTATGCTTTGAATGTCCGATACAATAAGGCGGACAGAAAGATGCAGGAGAATTACCAAGACCAGAACTTTTGGCTTTCCATGAACACGAAACTTGTCGACGAGCTGATCGCACAACGCATGCACCTTGACCGCTCCGCATGAACAATGTCTACGTAGAAGTCGTCCTGACTGCGCCACCCGACGATACCGTGCGGGAGCTACTCTCCTTCCAATTACACGAGTTGGGTTTCAACGGATTCCTGGAAAGCGTCACGGGCTTCCATTGTTACATTCCAAAGGCCCTTTGGAATGACGCAGTTAGAGAAAAGTTTGTCCTGATCGTAAAAGAGAAACAACCTCTCCCTGTTGCAATATCTGCCATCTCTGAAATTGAAAATCAAAACTGGAACCGGCAATGGGAGGAATCAATTCTCCCGGTCGAGGTGTCAAAAAATATCGTTATCACGCCGTCTTGGCATTCTCTGCCTGGTGAGAAGGGCAAAATAGTCCTCGTGATAGACCCTAAAATGTCGTTTGGAACGGGATACCACGAATCGACACGACTTATGCTTCGGATGATGGAACGTTATATAACGCCTAACTCTCTCGCCCTTGACGTGGGAACCGGCACCGGAATCCTCGCTATCGCCGCGGTGAAATTGGGATCACAGCGTGCCATCGGGATTGACATTGACGAATGGTCGTACGACAACGCAAATGAGAATGTCCGCAGAAATGAATGCGAACAACATGTCGAAATTCGGGCCGGTTCGATGGATGTTGTACGGGAAACTCGATTCAATTTTATCCTTGCAAACATCACACGAAACGTCATCACTGAACTCCTCCCTTCCATGACGGAAAAAATCGAACGAACCGGAACATTGCTCCTTTCCGGGCTTCTGGCTTCTGACCGAGCAATTATTGAGAAACTTCTTCGGGAAAGAAGTTACGGCGTTCTCTCGATCGACGAGGAGAATGAATGGATCGGCATTGCGGCCAGAAAGAAGTGATGGATGAGAATCAGCAGCATTGACATCGGCACGAACACCATCCTCCTGCTTATTGCCGAAACAGACTCCGCTGGCGTCATGGCCGTTTTGCACGACGAGCAGGTTATTGCCAGGCTCGGCAAGGGGGTTGACGAAAATCGTGTTATCAGCCAGGGGACGTTCCGCCGTGCCGCTGACTACTTACAGTCGTACCGCCGTACGTCCGACAGCTTTCGTTCGGAAAAAATCATTGCCGTCGGAACGAGTGCTCTCCGCGATGCGTCGAACAAGAAAGAATTCTGCGACTTTATCCATCGGACCGTCGGCATCTCGATAGAAATACTTTCCGGAGAAGAAGAGGCGGAATGGACATGCCGCGGAGCTGTTGTCGGAATCGATACTGGGGGGGATAAATTTACGGTGCTTGACATCGGCGGGGGAAGCACGGAAATCGTCTCCGCAGTACGCGACCGAATCCTGGATAGAACCAGCCTCGATATCGGCTGTGTACGACTCACGGAACGCTTACTCCGCACCTCACCGCCGACTGAGCGGGAGATCGATTCGTCACGCGGCCTCATTCGCAAGCATATCGAAGGCGTCGGCTTCGTGCGGACAGGAATAACGCATGCCGTCGGCGTCGCAGGCACTGTTACGACGCTCGCAGCAATGCGGCTGCAACTGCTGCAGTACGACCCAGCGAAGGTTCATGGATACGAACTGCAATACGATGACATACTGGAGTCGTTTGAATTACTGAAGGGGAAGACGCTCAATGAGATCAAATCTATTCCTCAGATTACGCCGGGCAGGGCTGATATTTTATTGGCGGGTGTGATGATATTGCTGGAATTCATGGATGCTGTGGGCATCAAAAGTATAACCGTCAGCAACCGCGGACTTCGATACGGCATTCTCCTCCGGGAAATTGAACGGAGTAAAGCTTCTTACTGAAATTCCGCCGACACGACTTTCACTTTACTCGAGGTGCAGGGAGATTCAAGCGTTCCGGGAGCAATTCCCTTGAATGTCTCCTGGGTTTTTCCGCTCATCGGCGCTGCTATTTTGATCTTTTTGACAGTAACGATGTTCCCTGCGGCGTCGAGATAGGTGAACTCAAGTACGACCGACGTCAATTTATGTACCGATTCGTTGTTGAGTTCCACCGAATGGACGGGCTCCGTTCCCCCGGAGTTGCTGGTCATAGTCTGGTCAAAGATCGAGACTTTTTTGGATTCCTCAGCGACAGAAATTTTTGGCAGTGCACCTTGCTCAATTTCGTCGATCTTCTGCATTTTCAATTGCGCTTCCTTGTAGAGAGGGCTTTCTTCGGGAATTTTATCGTAGTAGTAATCCGCAACCTCGTACTGTTTTGCCGCGAAATACTCGTCCCCCTTCTGCAGGTTGTTCTGCGCTTGTTCGGGAGTGTTGTCACAGCCCAACAACAGCATTGAAAATGAAACAAGGATAACGATCTTCATATTCTTTCCTTCCAGGAAGATTACACAGAAGCAGCTGCACTTTGCCGCGCGACTTTCTCCAAAATATCCACCGCCGTAGTCAATTCATCCTTTGTCGTTGCGTTCCCCATCGAGAATCGAATACTCGCTTTCGCCGTTTTTATGTTGCGCCCGATTGCCTGGAGCACGTGAGACGGTTCCATGCTGCCGGAGGAACAGGCGGAGCCGCTCGTCACAGCGATGCCATTCAGGTCCATGTTCATGAGCAACGCTTCGCCGTCGATATCCGATTTGGAGCTGTCGAACGACATGTTTACGATATGCGGGAGAGCGTCCGACGGGTGGCCGTTAAGAACTATGGACTCGAAGCGCTCCCTGAGAAGATCCGTCAATTTCTCCTTCAGGCCGCGGATATGAGCTAAATTTTTTTCCATATCGCGCTGACTGAGTTCGACCGCCCTGGCAAAACCAACTGCGAGGGGAATATTTTCGGTCCCTGCCCTCCTGTTTCTCTCCTGAGCTCCCCCATGAAGGTATGAATCGACATCAGTTCCTTTTCGGATATAAATTGCGCCGATCCCTTTCGGACCGTAGAATTTGTGCGCGGAGACAGCGAGAATGTCGATTGAGAGCGCATCGACATTGACCGGTATTTTCCCTGCAGATTGGACTGTGTCTGAGTGGAAGACAATGCCATGGTCATGTGCGACTTTTGCGATTTCTAGCACCGGCTGGATCGTGCCGATCTCGTTGTTGGCATGCATCACCGAAACAACAGACGTCTTCGCCAATATTGCCGCCCGAACGTCGTCGGGGTCAACTTTCCCAAATTTATCGACGGGGAGCAGAGTGACCTCGAACCCATTCTCCGCCAAATATTCAGCGCTCTGAAGAACGGCATGATGTTCGATGGAAGATATGATAAGATGATTCTTTCCGCTCGCACGCAATGCCGCCTGTGCAACGCCGAAGAGGGCATGATTGTCCGCCTCCGTGCCTCCGCTGGTGAAGAAGATCTCTCCCGGCTCCGCGCCGAAGGCACGGGCAATTTTCTCACGGCTCTCCTCAAGCGGGATTTTCGTTTCCCTGCCGAACGCATGGATCGATGATGCGTTCCCGAACGAACGGGTAAAGTACGGCAGCATCGCTTCGGTCACGTCGGGGTCAACCGGCGTCGTCGCGCTGTAGTCGAGGTAGATGTGTCGAGACTCATTCTTCATTGTGTAAAAATATATCACTCGATTCAGGAAGAATCAACACTTGGAACCCGAGCGAGGGAAAGTCGCCGCCCCTGAAAAAACAAAAGAGTGAGGTCCGAATCGGAACCCCACCCTTTTTTGTTCAATTCGATATGATGTCTCTATTGATCCTTTTGATCCTTCAGCCGCTCACGCTGCACATCGCGCACGGCCTTGCGCAACTCCTGCGCAAAATTGCGTTCAAACACGACAAATTGTGCGATCTGTTTGATTGTGAGGATCTCTTTCAGCTCCATGAAAAATCGAAGTCTCTCGCCCGCAATCTTCTTGTCGATGTCGAGCAAGGTATTGAATGTTTGGTTGTACTCGTCGTCTTCTGCGTCGGACTTTGACTGAGCATCCAATTTGTCGACCAGATCATTCCTCTCCTTCTCAAATTCGTGCATGATGTCCTGGTGCTTGTTGTACTTCGCAATAAATTTGACCGATTGATCTTCCTCCAATTTCAACGATTCAAGCATACGGACTTTCTTCCAGCTTTCGATGCGGTCCATCGCCGGCTGCTGGGAGCGATTACCGTGCTCCTGCTGTGCCACCAACGAACTCGTCACCAAAAACATAACACCGAGTACTGTTGTAACAAAAACTTTCATGGTGACCTTCTCTGAGTTATAATGACGTATCGTTAAGTTTTTTGATCACGGAATCGACGTCTTCGTCGGTAATATCTTCAAAAGGATGTTCAGCTGCAAGAAATATTGAGAGGGCATGCCCATGGTCGAGTTGATCGTCGACCAGAACGCGCTCGATGTCCCGGGATACCATCGTGGGATTGCCTACCGATTCCATCAAACGCTGGGACGGCTCAACGGCTCTCGCCAGGACGGAGGAAACTGACTCCGATTCTGCCACCCCTTCAATTTCCTCGCCCGGAAATTCGGAGACGATTTCCATCAAATGCGATTGCGACGGGTCCGACACCGGATTAAATAGCTTATACATTCCGAACATGAGCACGAGGACCGCACATGCCGACACAGGAGCCAGAAGCCGCTGCAGCCAGACCGGCGCGGCAAACCCGAGATCACGTCCACGGCGTTTTTCGATCCTCTCATAAATGCGCGGAAGCAGATTTGTGAAGTAGTGAGTCGGGGCTTCCTCTTCATCAACATCGCGCAGCAACTCGAATGCCTCGTCGATGAGAGCCAGGTCATTCGTGCATCGAACGCACGTCGAAACATGCTGCTCGACCGACTGTCGTTCCTCCTGCGGAAGGGTTCCGTCCCGAAGCCCGACCAGCAATTCTTGAATCTTATCGCAATCCATGTTTCACATACTCCGCAATTTTTTTAACCGCGTGAAAATAATTTGCCTTCAAACCGCCAACGCTCGTTTTAAGAATCTTAGAAATATCTTCGTACGGCAATTCTTCATAGTACCTGAGCACAAAAACCTTCTTCTGCTTCTCCGGCAATCGCTCGATCGCCTCCTTGATCAATCGCGTCCGCTCGTCACGCTCCATTTGCTCAAGGGGAAGCACGTCGCCCGATTCATACTGAGCGGCGGTGTCATCGAGGGCAAACGTCCTTCGGGTCTTTTTCCGGCGGATCTCGTTCAGCGACAAGTTCACTGCGATCCTGTACAGCCATGTGTAGAAACTCGAATCGCCTTTGAAAGAATTGAGCGACCTGTAGACCTTGACGAAAATATCCTGGACAACATCGTCAGCTTCGTCGTGGTCCGGGAGCAGGCGCCTGACAACCCAGTATATTTTTTCCTGATACCGAAGGACAAGAATGTTGAACGCTTTGTCATTCCCATTCTTAAAATCACGAATCAGCTCATGGTCGCTGCGTTGATCCATCGGGTATCTTGCCGTACTGTTTTTGACACCAAAAGCGGGTCAAAGTTTAAGATGAATTCCGTTAGCAATTGATGCACTGTGCGGAAATGAACTCGTTGATCTGACGTCATAGCGATGCCGATACGGCGAAGCCGGGAAAAGAGCGGAGCAATCGTTCGTTTGACTCCCGGTCGGCCAACGGCCGAAGCCGGCAAACGCAACCGGTCCGCCGAGTGCTTCGTCAAAACAGATTATATCGAACACCGATCAAAATATCATATTTCCCGGCATAGCCCGGGTCGAGCAGGTAATCAAACGTGTTGTTCAAGAACTCGTTATACCCTCTGACATCCGTGTAGGCAGCCGTCATACCCGTCGTGAATCGCGTCCGGAAAGCGTGAAAATCAACGAAGAGGTCGCGTAACGGCTGGTAACTCGCGACGATACCAAAAGATTGTTCTTTGGTAAGAGGGCCGTACAAGAAATCCGGCTCGGGTGCACCGTATTGGTAATATGTGTCCTCTTTTCCCCCTTTTCTCAACGATTGAAATTTCAGTCCTATTTCAAGATTGTAAGCCGGGCGATGGTAAACGGAAACTGAAAAGAGGTCTGCGTTCTGACCGATCCAATCTCCTAGCGTCACGCCATGATTTTGGTATGTATCCTCAGCGTACTGATGGTTATAGACCCATGGATTGATTCGCGTATATTCAACGTTGATCCTTGTGTCATGGTAAAAAAGATCGTACGCATCGCCCCCCAACGTAAATCCCACTTGATTGTGATTTTGCGTGGGACTAAGAAATGTACTCGTTCTAAACTCGTCGACAAAAATCGGAAGATAGAAATCAAAATTTTTGACGGCGGTCAATTTAAAATTAAAGAATATCTGAGAATTGTCCTCGTCGTCCAAGTAATGCTCTGCCGATTTGAAAAGCATGATCGGTATCAGGTACAACAATTCGGGGCTGCGTCCAGATCCCCCGTAGATCTCCGATTCACCGACGGCGATGTTCACGCCGTTCCACGGAGTACATTCCAGCATATTGGCAGCAATATACTTCTGCATATACAACGTTCTCAGAGATCCGCGTTCATCGGTATAGCTTCGCGAAGAATCGACGATACCTGAAAAAAGCCATCCGTGGATGTAGGTAAAGTCAATATCTTTGCTGAGACGCGCATGCAATTTCAGCTGAGGGTAGGCGGGGGCCTTGTTCGAGAGGATGAGGTTGCCGTTCTCGCCCGAACCCCACACATTCGGCATTTGCTCGGCGGTCAACGTCACAAATCCATAATCCACGTTCACCTGCCCGTAAAACAGATCATAGTCAAACGTGCTGGTTGACACCCCCGGGGTAGATGAAACCACGGCTGGCAACGGGGAAAGAGGCCGGAGCGACGCTTGAGAACCTGATTGGGTTCCTAATGTGCTGACATACGAGCCGCCGTCGTGAGAATCGTGATAATAAAAATAGGCGCCGACGCTGTTTCCGATGTTTCCGTAGATTGAAATTCCGTTCGTTGTTTCCGAAAGAGTTTTTCCGTCCGCCTGATGATTCTCCGACACTGAACCGATGACGTCGATAGATAACCGCGTTGGCTCGCTCTCGTACGTGTACACGTGCCAACGCCCATCAGTCAGATTTCCGTAACCCAGACTTCTGATTTCCTGAAAGAACTCTTCTTTGTAAAATCTTAGCTCGTCCCCTTCCACGGTTGTCAATCGCGAACTCAGGCTGTCGACTTGAACGAGAAACATTGCGATCGCATGCCGTGAGAGCGGCTTCACGGCATCTCGGTAGTCATGAATAATCTGTTTCGCGGCCATGGCGTCGAGAAAATGATACACTTCGTGCGTTGCCGGCAGATAGACGGTCTGAGCAATAAGCGGCATTTTCAATAGGAGTACTACAACGGAATAAATGAAACAGTTCTTCATCCGAATCATGCCGTTAAATTGTATGAGTTTTCTCTCTGCACTCGCATAACACAAGGCTTTCACGATGGCCACAAGCGGATATTTCCGTTACGGGGCCAGGGGTTGTTTCCCCTTGACAACATACGATGCCAGGACCGAAATTCCCAGAATCGTCGCGATGATCAGAAGGGAGATCACAAGGTTGATCGTGACGATGTCCATCATGAGCATCTTCACTCCTACATAGCCTAACACGACGCCGACACCGTATTTCATGTATTCAAATTTCTGCTGACCCTTTTCGAGAACAAAGTACATGGACCTCAGCCCCAGCACGGCCATGACGTTCGAACTGAAAACGATCACCGGATCGGTCGTGATCGCGAAAATCGCCGGAATGGAGTCTACCGCGAATACCACGTCCGTCGTCTCAATGATCAGAAGGACAACAAATAGCGATGTCGCGTGCAGAATTCCCTTCTCTCGAAAAAAAAAATGCCCGCCGCTGTCACCGGACGACACGGAGATGAACTTTCGAAAGAGCCTTAGAATTAGGTTATTCTCCGGCTCTATCTTTTTCTCCTTGCCAAAAGTGATCTGGTACCCCGAATAGAGGATCACTACACCGAAAAGATACATCACCCAGTGGAATTCTTTCACCAACGCAGTTCCCAAAAGTATCAATACGCCTCTGAGGATCACCACGCCGATGATTCCAAAATTCAACACCCGCCGTTGTTGTATCGGCGGAATCTTAAAATAGGAAAAGATGAGGAGGAAGACAAAAAGATTGTCAATGCTGAGAGATTTTTCGATGACATAGCCGGTAAAGAATTCCAGGGCTCTCTGCTCTCCGAACGCGAAATAGACTGCGATATTCATCAACAGAGAAAGCACAATCCAAAAGATGCTCCAGACGATCGCCTTCCGAACGGACATAGCCGGTATAGTGCTCTTAGTAAAGAATTATGAATTGATGTTCGCGGTCGTTTCGCCGTTCGTCCATTTCCCTCCGCCACTTCCTGTGCCGCTAGAATTCAATCGCGAAGTTCCTGATATAAAGCATTTCCCTGACAAAGATACAAAATCCCAGTTTCAGAACAAAAAGTAAATAATTCTTCCCCGTTTCATGTGAGCCCCGTCGCATTTATCCCGGATCCTCGAATCGCATTCGGATCTTCGCAGGGATTGGGATATTGATTTGAGTTTTGTAATTTTGTATCTTTAGATCAGATATTTGCCCGAGTGGTGAAATGGCAGACACACTGTCTTCAGGAGGCAGCGCTCGCAAGGGCATGGGAGTTCAAGTCTCCCCTCGGGCACAAAAAGTTGGTTCATCCGCTCAAAATCCCCCACTTTTTTAAAACTCTCGTCGATTGGTAACTAAATTGGTAACCATTCGTGGGAGTTTCTATGTTCCTTCATCGGCGAGAAAACGCCTGCCACAGTAAACTTTTCATTCAAAACTAAACGGGGAGAAGAAGACAATGTCGAACAATCGTCCGAAGTTGGAATTGCAATTGAACCAGCCGATCAAACTCAAGCTGTTGCGAAATGAACCGCTGATAGGTGAGAACGGGCATGGCAGATATTTTATGTATGCCGTGACGAACGAAGCTGGTGAGGAACTGGTATGGTTTGCACCATCACCGGCGCATGACGTTATCCAGTCTCAGCAGTTGAAAGCTGGATCGGAGATCATCGTGAAGCTCACCGGCAAGAACAAGGTGGAAGTCTCCTTATTGGGAAAAGCGGCTGAGCAAGAATCGGCGTCGAAGGTAGACAACCTGAAAGATATCATGATCCAATCGATGCGCGATGCCGGTGAGATTCTTGCAGCTGTGCCTGACCTTGGATTCAGAGCTGAAGATGCTAGGGCTATCGGGCTTAGTCTGTTCATTGCCAGAACGTAGAAACTTCAAAGGGCCAGCAATGGCCTTTTTTTACGGTTTGCTTTTGTATGTGAATAGCAGTAGTTTTGCACAAGAGATCCGCGAGGGGGCCCTACCGGACAATCCCTCCATATTCATTTTGTCCTCTGAGACGCGGAACATTCAGAATAGATCTAATATCCCGTCTCAATAACAGTGATAACAGAATCCAGGTCACTATTGGATCCTCGAATCATCATCTCCCAATTCACTCCACAATCCGAAGGGAGGTTCCTATGAACGAAGAGCAATTTATAATCTATAATACAATATTACAGGAAATTGAAACGGCTGTCGAGGTTTCAATTTCGAATCTTGAAAGATCAGTGCTCAAAGATCTAATGAGAGGTTTAGAAAAAAAGCCGACCTCTGGAAGAAGATCCAGAACGAGATTTTAGAGGCTAATTTGACCGCTTCAAGCAAGTTAACATTATCTGCTTTGCGTGAGGATGGATTTAGTCAGTATTGTGAACTGATGGATAAACTC
>Ga0265319_1000357_pt1 | contig 33082 bp, 41 predicted proteins | sample 4824metaG_FD_192443 | JGI IMG/M metagenome (GOLD analysis project Ga0265319, IMG submission 192443) | Rhizosphere microbial communities from Carex aquatilis grown in University of Washington, Seatle, WA, United States - 4-8-24 metaG | ecosystem: Host-associated > Plants > Roots > Rhizosphere >...
GGCGGGCGCACGCAGTACCTCACGGGCAGCATCTTCGGCGGCCTGACGGTCGCGTTCGCGACGATGATCGGCGGCCTGCTGCTCGGGCTGATGGCGCTGAAGCGGCTCGACTACGCCTGGATCCTCGTGCGGCGCGCGGCCGGGCACGACCAGCGCCAGGGCGTGATCGGCAAGATCTTCATGATCTGCTGCATGATCGGCGTGCCGATCTTCAGCGTCTGGTTCCTGTTCTTCAGCGGCGCGTCGCTCTCGGGCGTGAACGTGCAGGGACTCACCGGCGGCTGACGCCGCGCGCGATGGGCCTGCTCGACTACTACCGGCAGTTCGCCGGCATGAGCGACGAGGAGATCACCGAGCAGCTGCGCGAGCAGGCGGACGAGCAGCGCCGCCGTGCGCTCGCGCGGATCGACGTGCTCGACCTCTCGCGCACGACGTGGCACGAGCTGCCGCACCCGGACGTCGTCAACGCCGTCACGTACGCGGCGCGCGGCGCGCTCAACGTCGCAGCCGACCCGACGGCCGACGAGCTGCGCCGCGAGCTGGGCCGCCGCAACGGCGTCGAGCCCGACCGCGTCGCCGTCGGCCACGGCGCCGCGCAGCTGCTCGCGAGCGCCGCGCGCGCGCTGCTCGGCCCCGGCGACGAGCTGCTGACGCCGTGGCCGTCCTACGGCCTCTACCCGGTGATGGCGCAGCGCGCCGGCGCGCGCGCCGTGCCGGTGCCCGGCGGGTTCGACGCCGAGCGTCTGCTGGCCGCCGTCACGCCGAGCACGCGCGCGGTCGCGCTCTGCAACCCGAACGACCCGACCGGCGAGCACCTCACGAGCGCCGCGCTGCGCGGGCTGCTCGACGCGCTGCCGGAGCACGTCTCGCTGCTGCTCGACGAGGCGCTGGCGGACTTCGTCGCCGCCGAGCGCGACGGCACCCGCAGCGCCGGGGCGGGGACGCTCGCGCTGCTCGACGAGTACCCGCGCCTGCTGATCTTCCGCACCTTCTCGAAGATCTACGGGCTCGCCGGCCTGCGCGCCGGCTACGCACTCGGCGGCCCCGGCTCCGAGGAGCTGCTGGCGCGGATCGCGCCCGAGCTGGGCGTCGGCCTGCCGGTGCAGATCGGTGCGCTGGAGGCGCTCAGAAGATGCGACGGGCAGCTCGCGCAGCGGCGCGCCGCCGTCGCCGTCGAGCGCGAGCGGCTGCTCGACGCGCTCGGCGACCTGCCGATCGACGCGGCGCCGAGCGAGGCGAACGTGCTGTGGCTGCGCCCGACCGGGCTGACCGGCGGGGAGCTGGCGCTGCGCCTGCAGCGCAGCGGCGTGCTCGTGCAGAGCGGCATCGGCGTCGGCGACGAGCACCACGTGCGCGTGGCGCTGCAGAGCCCGGCGGCGACCGACCGCCTGCTCGACGCGCTGCGCACCGCGCTCGGCGCGGACTGAGCTCGGCCCGAGCGCGCGCCTACTCGGAGGCCGACTGGCGCACGAGCGCGCCCGTCGTCTGCTCGAGGATCTTGCGCCAGCGGGCCGTCTGCTCCGGCTCGGCCGCGAAGTGCTTGACGACCTTGCGCACGCGCGTGGCGGAGATCTCGATGCCGTGTCTGGCGGCGACCTGCTTGAGGTGCGGGTAGTCCTCCGCCAGCTTCACGGTCACCGAGCGGAAGCCGTGGCTGGCGATCTGCACGCGCGAGCCGTAGTCCATCACGCTCGTGCGGAACATCAGCTCGTCGGAAGCGTCCGGCTCGATCAGCACGAAGTCGACGCCCGGATAGCGGTCCTCCCACATCGTGCGGATCTCGTGCAGGCGACGGTAGGTCATCAGCTTGAACGCCTGGTAGCCGATCTGCGGGAAGCCCATGTCGGCGACGCGCGGGTGCAGCGGGTTCGCCCGGCGCGCCTCGTTCACGTACGGCACGAGCGGATTGACGACGACGACGAGTCTCGCGCCGGCCTCGACGGCGAGGTCGAGGTTCGTCGTCGAGACGAGCCCCCCGTCGACCAGGTCGCGGTCGCCGATGCGGACCGGCTCGTAGACCATCGGCAGCGCCGTCGAGGCGCTCACGGCCGTGGAGATCGGCACGTCGTCGAAGCCGTCGCTGCCGAACACGACGCGCTCGCACGTGTCCAGGTCGGTCGCGGTGATGTAGAGCTGACGCTCGAGGCGGCGGAAGTCGTCGGTGCGGCTGTCGTCGTCGAGCACGCGGCGCACGTAGGCCTCGATCCCGCGGCCCGAGTAGAGCCCGGACGGCAGGCCCTCGGCGATGCCGAGCACGACGTCCAGCGCGGAGACCTGCCCGACGTGGCGCGCAAGCGTCCAGCCGAGCCTTGACAGCCGCCACGGGAACGCGGCCGCCTTGCCGGCCAGCTCGCGCACGTTGAGCGACAGCAGCGTGCCGAGCGCGATCTCCGGGAACGGCGTCGGCGCCTGACGGTCGAGCACGCGCATCATCTCCTCTGGCGTCACCCCGTTCGCGGTCATCGCCGCGACGAAGGAGCCGGCGCTCGTGCCGACGAAGATGTCGAAGTCGGTCACCGAGCGGTTGACCGACAGCAGGTCGAGCGCCCGCAGCGCGCCGATCTCGTAGACGGCGCCGGTGAAGCCGCCGCCGCCGAGCACGAGCGCGGTCTTCGAGGGCCGACGCTGGCGCGTGGCAGCCCTGCGACCCTGCGACGATGTCGCCGCGCTCCGCGCTCTGGCGGATGTCTCCAGGCTGACAACCTTGCCCATGGCACCTTCATTGTACGTCGCTGTTCGGGCGCCACATCCGCGACTATCGCTCTGGAGCGTTGTTGTGAGCCACGTGCGCCGTCCCGTACTCCTCCTCGCGCTGCTCGCGCTCGCCGCCGGGTCGGCGCCGGCTGCAGCCGCCCCGCTCGACCGGGCTGTGGCAGGCGGCCTGGCGAGGGCAGGTGGCGCCTCGGGCGGCTACGTGGTCGACACGACGACCGGCAGCGTGCTCGCGGCGGTGCGCGCCGACGCGCCGCGCAGCCCCGCCTCCGTCGAGAAGCTCTACACGACCTCGACGGCGCTGCTGCGCTTCGGCCCGAGCGCCACTCTGCAGACGAAGGTGCTCGGCGTCGGGACGCTCGACGACGGCGGCACCTGGCACGGCGACCTCTACCTGCGCGGCGGCGGCGATCCGACGTTCGGCAGCACGCGCTTCGACCGCGGCGCCTACGGCACCGGCGCCACGATCTCCACGCTCGCCGCGCGCGTGCGCGCCGCCGGGATCCGCAGCGTGACCGGCCGCGTGCTCGGCGACGAATCGTGGCTCGACCGTCTGCGCGGCGGCCCGGCGAGCGGTTTCGGCTTCGACCTCGACATCGGCGGCCCGCTCAGCGGCCTGCTGTACGACCGCGGTCTGGCGAACGAGGACGGCAGCGCACTGCAGCGCCAGCCGGCGCTGTTCGCCGCCCAGCAGCTGACACTCGCGCTGCGCGGCGCCGGCGTGAGCGTCGCGCGCGGCGTCACCGGGACCGGGACGGCCCCCGCGGCAGCTACGCAGCTGGCCGCCGTCGACTCGCCGCCACTCGCGACGCTCGTGCGGCTCACGCTCGTCCCGTCGGACAACATGTTCGCCGAGATGCTGCTGAAGGACGTCGGCGCGCGCTTCGGCGGCGCCGGCTCGACCGCCGCCGGCGTCGCGGTCGTGCTGCGCACGATCGCGCGCTTCCACGTCCACCCGCGGATCGTCGACGGCTCGGGCCTGTCGCGCGCCGACCGCACTTCGCCGCACCAGGTCGTCCTGCTGCTGAGCGCGCTGCGCGCCAACGCCCAGCTGCGCGCGGCGCTGCCGGTCGCCGGCCGCACCGGCACGCTCGCCGGCCGCATGCGCGGCACGGCCGCGCAGGACCACTGCCAGGCGAAGACCGGCACGCTGTCGAACGTCTCCGCGCTCGCCGGCTACTGCACGACGCCCAACGGGCACCTGCTCGCGTTCGCGTTCGTCGAGAACGGCGTCTACACGCCGACCGCCAAGGCGGCCGAGGACAAGCTCGCGATCGCCCTCGCGCGCTACCGCCCCGCCGGCGTCGCGCCGATCGCGCCCGTCGCGACGCCGCCAGCGCCCAGCGGCGGCGGGGCGACGCCCGCCGCGCACTGAGCTGTCAGCAGTGCCTCATCTGGTGCGCTTGACGAAGACCGCGACGTCCTGCACGTAGTCGATCGAGAACGTCTTGCCCTCGAACTTGGCGAAGTCGGCGTAGCCGATCGCACCCTTCTTGATGTGCACTCTGATCGTCTCTCTGCCGTTGCTCGCGGTCGAGCCTCTCTGGCGCCCGGACGTGTAGCCGATCTCCCCCAGCAGCTCGCTGTCGACCGTCGGGTTGGCCATCACGACGGCCGCCTCGACGCCGCAGATCGTCCAGCCTCTCTTGACCTGCCACGAGATGTAGGGCGAGGTGCCGAGACTCGTTCTGAACGTCACCGCGCCCTGGCGGCTGCCCTTGTAGTTCGGCGGCGCGCCCGGGACGCGCTCGAACTGCGAGGACTGCGTCGCGGTCGCCTTGCAGCCGTGCCACTCGTACGTCGGCGTCGGGTAGCCGAGCAGGTAGCCGGGGTTGGCCGTCGGCGGCAGCGACTTGGTCTCGGGATTGACGGGCGCCTTGGCGGCGACGACCGCCGGGGTGAGCAGCGCCACGAGGGCGAGCGCGCCGGCCGCGGCCGGGCGGGAGATGCTGCGAGGAAGGCTCATGGCGCGGACTCTACGCCGAGTCGCCGGCCGCGGCGACCGGCTCGCCCGCCAGCAGCGCCTCCAGCCCCGCCTCGTCGAGCACCGGCACTCTGAGCCGCTCGGCCTTCTCCAGCTTCGAGCCGGCCGCCTCCCCCGCCACCACGTAGTCGGTTCTTCTCGACACCGACGTCGTCACGCGGCCGCCGGCGGCGAGGATCCGCTCGGTCGCCTGCTCGCGCGTGAGCGTCGGCAGCGTGCCCGTCAGCACGAGCGCCTTGCCGTTCAGCGGGCCCTCTTCGGGCGGCGGCCCCTCCTCCTCCAGCCGCAGGCCCAGCTCGCGCAGGTCGGCGATCAGCGCGCGCATCCGCTCGTCCTGGAGCTGCTCGTGGATCTGCGCGCCGACGATCGGCCCGATCCCCGGGGTGTCGGCGATCTGCTCGGCGCTCGCGGCCGCCAGCGCCTCGATCGAGCGGAAGCGCTGGGCGATGTTGCGCCCGGTGATCGCGCCGATGCCCTCGATCCCGATCGCGAACAGCAGGCGCCCGAACGGGCGTGCCTTCGACGCCTCGATCGCGGCGACCGCGTTGCGCGCGGAGACCTCGCCGAAGCGGTCCAGCTCCACCAGCTGCTCCTCCGTGAGGCGGTAGAAGTCGGCGGCCGTTCTCACCAGACCACGCTCCAGCAGCAGCGTCACCTGCTTCTCGCCGATGCCGTCGACGTCCATCGCCCCGCGCGAGACGAAGTGCGAGAGCAGCTGCCAGCGGCGCCCCGGGCAGTCGCGGTTCGGGCAGCAGGTGAAGACGCCCTCGTCCTTGACCGTCGGCGTGTCGCAGATCGGGCATCTGGCCGGCGGCACCGGCGCGGGCGCGCGGTCCGTGCGCTCGGCGACGTGCGGCGCGGGCGAGACGACCTGCGGGATCACGTCGCCGGCACGCAGCACGATCACCTCGTCGCCGGGGCGCACGTCCTTGCGCGCGAGGTCCTCCTCGTTGTGCAGCGTCGCCTGCTTGACCGTCACGCCGCCGACGTGCACCGGCTCCAGCTCGGCGTAGGGGTGCAGCGAGCCGAACTTGCCGACGCTCCACTTCACGTCGAGCAGTCTCGTGACGGCCGTCGTCGGCGGGAACTTCCACGCGATCGCCCAGCGCGGATCGCGCCCCACGACGCCGAGCCGCCGCTGCAGCTCGTAGTCGTCGACCTTCACGACGACGCCGTCGATCTCGAACGCGAGCGCGCCGCGCCGACGCTCCCAGTCGCGGCAGCGCTGCACGACCTCGGCGTCGCTGCCGAGCTTGGCGATGTCGGGGTTGACGCGGAAGCCGTGCTCGCGCAGCCACTCGAGCGCCTCCCAGTGCCCCGTCAGCGCCAGCCCGTCGGAGACGCCGATGCCGTAGGCCCACATCGACAGCGGCCGCTCGGCCGACTGTCTCGGGTCGAGCTGGCGAATTGCCCCCGCGGCCGAGTTGCGCGGGTTCATGAACGTGGAGAGGCCGGCCTCGGCGCGCTTGAGGTTGACCTGCTCGAAGTCGGCGAGCGAAATGTAGATCTCGCCGCGCACCTCGACGCGCCTCGGCGCGTCCTCGATCGACAGCGGGATCGAGCCGACCGTGCGCAGGTTGTGCGTCACGTCCTCGCCGACCTCGCCGTTGCCGCGCGTCGCGCCGCGCACGAGCACGCCGTCCTCGTAGAGCAGCGAGATCGCGAGGCCGTCGACCTTCGGCTCGACGACGTACTCGAACACCGGGTCCTCGATCCCTTCGCGCGCCAGGTGGCCGCGCATCCGCTCGATCCAGCCCTGCAGCTCCTCGTCGCTGCGCGCGTTGGCGAGCGACAGCATCGGCTGCAGGTGCCTGACCTTCTCGAGGTGGGAGACCGGCTCGCCGCCGACGCGCTGCGTCGGCGAGTCGGGCGTCAGCAGCTCGGGGTGCTCGGCCTCGATCGCGCGCAGCTCGTCGAGCAGCGCGTCGTATCTGTCGTCGCCGATGACCGGGTCGTCGAGGACGTAGTAGCGGTGGCCGTGGTAGGCCAGCTCTCTGCGCAGCTCGGCCGCGCGCCCGGCAGGATCAGCTCTGCTCACTCGACCTCGCGCGCGGCCGGCGCGATCAGCCGCGCGAGGTCGTGCTGCTCGAGCGCGCCGATCCCGGCGCGGTGCGTCAGGTCGAAGTGCACCGGCGTGACCGCGATCCGCCCGGCGGCGACCGCGGCGATGTCGGTGCCCTCCTCGTCGCCCGTCTGAACGGCGTCGCCGTAGATGCGGAACAGCCGGCGGTTGGGGTGCTCCTCGTCCTGCAGCTCGAGCACGTCGTCGTAGATGCGCTTGCCGAGCCGCGTGACCTCGACGCCCTCGGGCTCGTCGCCCGGGACGTTGACGTTGAGCAGCGTCCCGGCCGCGAGCGGGATCTCCTCCAGCTCGGCCACGAGCCGCGCGGTGAAGGCCGCCGCCGCGTCGAAGCCGAACGTGCGGCCGAGGCGGAAGTCCAGCTCGCGCGCGTGCGACTGCTGCGAGACGGCGATCCCCGGCAGCCCGAGCAGCAGCGCCTCGAAGGCGGCCGCGACCGTGCCGGAGTAGGTGATGTCGTCGCCGAGGTTGAGCCCGTGGTTGATGCCGGAGACAACCAGCTCGGGCTTGAAGTCCTCGATCAGGCCGAGCCGCGTGAGCCGCACGCAGTCGACGGGCGTCCCGTCGGTCGCGAAGCCGTGCGTGCCGTCGTCGAAGTCGACCCGCTCGACCCACAGCGGCCGCCGCGTCGTGATCGAGCGCGCCGTCGCGGAGCGGTTGCCGTCCGGCGCCACCGTCACCAGCTCGACCCCCGGCACGTCCAGCAGCGCGCGCCGCAGCACCTGGAGGCCCTCGGCCTCGATCCCGTCGTCGTTCGTCAGCAGGACGCGCATCGCCTCAGGCATGGTAGTCGGGCTCACGGCGAGGCCCCGCCCCGAGCACGACCCGCCCGTCATAGCCGACCCCTGCGAGATAGAGGCCCTCCGGCGGCGCCGTCTTGCCGGCCCGCGCGCGCGGCGCGCCGTCGAGCAGCGCGGCGAAGTCCGCGACCGAGCGCCGTCCGCCCGCGACCTCGAGCATCGTGCCGACGAGGATGCGGTTCATGTTGCGCATGAACGCGTCGGCCTCGACCCAGAACGCGAGCACGTCGGGGTGGGCGGGATCGGGTCGCCACGCCGCGAAGCGCACGTCGCGCTCGAAGCGCACGTGCTCCGTCTCGGTCGGCGTGAAGGCGCTGAAGTCGTGCGTGCCGGGCAGCGCGGCGGCGCACGCGTCGAGCGCCTCGCGGTCGAGCGGGTGCGGCCACCACAGCGCCCGCCCGCGCTCGAACGCGCTGCGGGCGCGACGCGCCAGCACGCGGTAGCAGTAGGCGCGGCTCGTGGCGTCGTGGCGCGCGCTGAAGCCGGGCGCGACCGCCTCGCTCGCCAGCACCGCGACGTCGTCGGGCAGCAGCGCGTTGAGCTTGTGCGGCGGCACCGGCGGGCCTTCGTAGCTGGCCACCTGCGCCCACGCATGCACGCCCGCATCGGTCCGGCCCGCCACGGTCAGCGGCACCCGCTCGCGGCGTTGCACGACCGCGAGCGCCCGCTCCAGCTCCTCCTCGACGGAGCGGCGGCCGGGCTGGCGCGCCCAGCCGGCGAAGCCCCCGCCCTGGTACTCGAGCGTGAGCTTGGTGACGACCGCGCCGGACACGGCACTCGCGCCCGGCGCGACGCGCTAGACCAGCTCGAGGAAGACCATCTCGGTCGCGTCGGAGCGACGCGGGCCGAGCTTGAGGATGCGGGTGTAGCCACCCGGACGCTCCGAGTAGCGCGGCGCGATCTCCTCGAACAGCTTGTAGACCATGAACTTGTCCTGCCCGAGCGCGGACAGCGCCTGCCGGCGCGCGTGCAGGTCGCCGCGCTTGGCGAGCGTGATCAGCTTCTCCAGCTCGGGCTTGACGGCCTTCGCCTTCGTCTCGGACGTTCTGATCCGCTCGTGCTCGATGACCTCCTTGCAGAGGTTCTGCAGCAGCGCCTTGCGGTGCGAGGCGCTGCGTGAGAGCTGGTAGCGGTTGCGTTGATGGCGCATGAGCGTAGGTGAGGGTACCGGACGGTCAGTCCTGGCGCAGCGAGAGGCCGCGGCCCTCGAGCGTCTCGATGACCTCGTCGATCGACTTCTTGCCGAAGTTCGGGATCGCGTTCAGCTCGTTCTCGGTCTTCGAGATGAGGTCGCCGACGGTCTGGATGCCCGCGCGCTTGAGGCAGTTGTACGAGCGCACGCCCAGCTCCAGCTCCTCGATCAGGATGTCGTCCATCGCGTTCGCGGGACGACCGCCCGGCTGGCCCGGAGCGCCGACGCCGCCCGGCCCGCCGACGAGGCCCGGCTCGAGCACGCCGATGCCGCCCGTGTCGCGCAGCTCGACGACGCGGTCCGCGTCCGTGAAGATCGCCAGCTGCGAGATCAGGATCTCGGCCGCCTCGCGCAGCGCGGCGTGCGGGTCGATCGAGCCGTCCGTCTCGATGTCGAGCGTCAGCTTGTCGAAGTCCGTCTTCTGGCCGACGCGCGCCTGCTCGACGGCGTACGCCACACGACGCACCGGCGAGAAGATCGAGTCGATCGGGATCACGCCGATCGGCTGGTCGGCGGACTTGTTCTCCTCCGCCGGCCGGTAGCCGCGACCGCGGCCGATCGTCAGGTAGACCTCGAGCTTCGTTCTTCTCTCGAGCGTCGCGACGTGCGCGTCCGGGTTGAGGATCTCGACGCCGGAGGGCAGGTCGATGTCCTTCGCCGTGATCTCGCCCGGGCCCGTGACGACGAGCGGCGCCTCGATCTCGGTCGCGTCGGAGTGCATGCGGCAGACGATGCCCTTGAGGTTGAGGACGATGTCGGTCACGTCCTCCTTGACGCCCGCGATCGTCGAGAACTCGTGCGCGACGCCCTCGATGCGGACGCTCGTGACTGCGGCGCCCGCGAGCGAGGACAGCAGCACGCGGCGCAGCGAGTTGCCGAACGTGTAGCCGAACCCGCGGTCGAGCGGCTCGATCGTGAAGGAACCGCGGTTCTCCTCGACGGTCTCGGTCGTGATTCGGGGGACTTGGAAATCGAGCATCGGGGTCGGTCCTAACGTCGTCGTGTCATGAGCGCCGCCCGCGGGCGGTCATGGGCGCGTCGCACGGCCGAGGGCGGGTCGGCCGGCGCACGCGGGGGCGTGGCGTTACTTCGAGTAGAGCTCGACGATGAGCTGCTCCAGCACCGGCGCCGCGATCTCGCGCCGCTCCGGCTTGCGCAGCACCTTCGCCGTCAGCGCGTCGTGGTCGGCCTGCAGCCAGGCCGGCACCTGCCCGGTCAGCTCCGTCGCCTCGCGGATCGTCTGCGACGCGCCGCTGGAGGGCTTGACGGCGATCACGTCGCCGTCGCGCAGCTGATAGCTGGGGATGTCAACGCGGCGGCCGTTGATCGTCCAGTGGCCGTGCCGGATCAGCTGGCGCGCCTGGCGGCGCGAGGCGGCGAAGCCGAGGCGGACGAGCACGTTGTCGAAGCGGCACTCGAGCATGCGCAGCAGGTTCTCGCCGGTGATGCCGGGCTGACGGCTGGCCTTCTCGTAGTAGGCGCGGAACTGGCGCTCGAGCACGCCGTAGTAGCGGCGCGCCTTCTGCTTCTCGCGCAGCTGGACGCGGTACTCGCTCTGTCTCTGACGCCCGCGGCCGTGGTCGCCCGGCGGGTACGCGCGGCGCTCGACGCCGCACTTGTCGGTCAGGCAGCGCTCGCCCTTGAGGAAGAGCTTCTGGCCCTCCCGCCGGCACTGCTTGCACTGGGGGCTGGTGTCACGTGCCATGGCGGCGACTCCTAGACGCGCCGCCGCTTGCGCGGCCGGCAGCCGTTGTGGGCCTGCGGGGTCACGTCGCGAACCGCCGTCACCTCGAGGCCGGCGGCCTGGAGCGAGCGGATCGCGGTCTCGCGGCCGGAGCCGGGACCCTTGACGAAGACCTCGACCTTCTGCAGGCCGTGCTCGATGCCCTTGCGGGCGGCCGCGTCGGCGGTCACCTGCGCGGCGAAGGGCGTCGACTTGCGCGAGCCCTTGAAGCCGGCGCCGCCGGCGGACTCCCACGCGATCACGTTCCCCTCGCGGTCGGTCAGCGAGACGATCGTGTTGTTGAAGCTGGTCTTGATGTGCGCCTGGCCGACCGGGATGTTCTTGCGGACTCTGCGGCGGCCGCGCTGCGGGCGCTTCGGTGCTGGGCTCACTTACTTCTTCCCCGCCTTCTTCTTGCCGGCGACCTGCATGCGCTTGGGACCCTTGCGCGTGCGCGCGTTCGTCTTGGTCTTCTGGCCGCGCACGGGCAGGCCGCGGCGGTGGCGCAGGCCGCGGTAGCAGCCGATCTCCATCAGGCGCTTGACGTTCTGCGAGCGCTCGCGGCGCAGGTCGCCCTCGACCGTGAGATCTCTGTCGATCTGGTCGCGGAGCTTGCTGACCTCGTCCTCGGTGAGGTCGCGCACGTACGTGTCCGGCGAGATGTTCAGCTCGGACAGGAGCTTGTTCGACTGCGACCGGCCGATCCCGTAGATGTACGTCAGACCGATCTCGACGCGCTTGTTCAGCGGGATGTTGATGCCTGCTATGCGAGCCATGCGTGCGCCCTACCCCTGCCGCTGCTTGTGGCGGGGATTCGAGCAGATGACCAGCACGCGCCCGTGGCGGCGGATGATCTTGCACTTCTCGCACATCGGCTTGACCGACGGTCGTACCTTCATGATCCCTTTCGGCTGATTCCGGTCGACTCGGCTCTGGCTGCCGGGGCGGCTGCCGCTACCACGTCGAGGACTTCACGCGCACGCAAGCCAAGCGGCTTCGAGCGCGACGATGAAGAGTAGCAAAGCAGGAACGCACAGCGCTGCGTACTACGCGGCAGCCTGCCGGCCGTGGGTGTGCCACGGCGTCAGCACGCGCGGCCCGTCGGCCGTGATCGCGATCGTGAACTCGAAATGGGCGGCGAGCGAGCCGTCCTGCGTGAAGATCGACCAGTGGTCGTCGGCCATCCGCACCTGATGGCGCCCGGCCGTGACCATCGGCTCGATCGCCAGCACCATCCCCTCCTCCAGCCGCGGGCCGCGCCCGGGCGGTCCGTAGTTGGGGATCTGCGGGTCCTCGTGCATCTCGCGCCCGATCCCGTGCCCGACGAGCGAGCGGATGATCGAGAAGCCCTCCGCCTCGACGTGCTGCTGGATCGCATGCGAGATGTCGCCCAGCCGGTTGCCGGCGACGCACTGCGGCACCGCCGCGTGCAGCGACCCTTCGGTCGTCTCGAGCAGCTTCTGCGCGACCGGTGTGATCGGCCCGACCGGGTAGGTGCGCGCCGCGTCGGCGACCCAGCCGTCGAGCACGACGCCGACGTCGACCGACAGGATGTCGCCGCGCTCCAGTCTGTATCTGCCCGGGATCCCGTGCACGACCATCGCGTTCGGGGAGGCGCAGATCGAGCCGGGGAAGCCGCGGTAGCCCTTGAAGGCCGGCTCCGCGCCCTGCGAGCGGATGAAGCGCTCGGCGGCGGCGTCCAGCTCCTGCGTCGTGACGCCGGGGCGGATCTTGCCCTCGACCAGCTCGAGCGTGCGGACGAGGATGTCCCCCGCCGCGGCCATCTTGTCGATCTGCTCCGGCGTCTTCTTGACGATCACAGCGTCTCTTCGAGGCGCAGCGTCGCGAGCACCGCGCGGACGTGGTCGTGGACCTCGGTCGGCGGCCGCGTGCCGTCGATGCGCCGCAGCAGTCCGCGCTCGTCGTAGTAGGAGACGAGCGGCTCGGTCTCCGCGTGGTAGACCTCGAGCCGCTTCAGCACGACCTCGGGCTTGTCGTCGTCGCGCTGGACGAGGCGCGAGCCGTCGACGTCGCAGCGGCCCTCGTGCTTCGGCGGGTCGCTCTCGACGTGGTAGACGCGGCCGGTCTTAACGCTCACGCGGCGCCCGGATATGCGGCGCACGAGATCCTCGTCGGGCACGTCGAACAGCAGCACCGCGGTGATGCGGCGGCCGAGCTTGTCGAACGCCTCGCCGAGCGCGTCGGCCTGGGCGCGCGTGCGCGGGAAGCCGTCGAGGATGAAGCCGTCGCGCGCGTCGTCGGCGCCGATGCGGTCGACGACCAGGTCGATCAGCAGGTCGTCGGGCACGAGCGCGCCGGCGTCCATGAAGCTCTTGGCCTTCAGCCCCAGCTCCGTGCCGTCCTTGACGGCCGCGCGCAGCATGTCGCCCGTCGCGACGTACGGCAGGCGGAAGTCTTCCTGCAGGCGGGCTGCCTGGGTGCCCTTGCCGGCCCCGGGGGGTCCGAAGAGGATGAGGTTCAGCTCGCTCACGAAGGCCGAAACGTACTAGACCGAGGGGCCCGCGGTCATCCCCGCGCGTCGATGCGCCAGGCGCACCGGCGCGACCGCCGGGGCGCCTACTTCAGGAAGCCCTCGTAGTTGCGCATCATCAGCTGCGCCTCGAGCTGCTTCATCGTGTCGAGCGCGACCGCCACCACGATCAGCAGCGACGTGCCGCCGAAGAAGAAGTTCGCGCTCGTGGAGTTGATCAGGAGCGTCGGCAGCGCCGCGACCGCGGCGAGGAAGAGCGCGCCGGGGAACGTGAGCCGCGCGAGGATGCGGTCGAGGAACTCGGCCGTCGGGCGCCCCGGGCGCACGCCGGGGATGAAGCCGCCGTAGCGCTTGAGGTTGTCCGCCTGCTCGACCGGGTTGAACGTGACCGCGGTGTAGAAGTAGGTGAAGGCGATGATCAGCAGCGTCTCGCCGATCAGGTACGGCGTGTTCCCCGGGTTGAAGAAGTTCGCGATGCTGTGCGCCCACGGCTGGTTGATCAGCTGGCCGACGGTCGGCGGGAAGGCCATCAGGCTCGCCGCGAAGATGACCGGGATCACGCCCGCCATGTTCACGCGCAGCGGCAGGTAGGTCTGCCCGCCCTGCGTCATGCGCTGGCCGATCACGCGCCGCGCGTACTGGACCGGGATGCGGCGCTGGCCCTCCTGCACGAACACGACCGCCGCGATCACCCCTATCGCCAGGAACGGCATCATCACCTTGAAGACGGGGTCGGGGCTCGTCCACCACGCCTGCAGGCCGTGCGGCAGGCGCGAGACGATCGAGGCGAAGATCATCAGCGAGATGCCGTTGCCGATCCCCCGCTGCGTGATCAGCTCGCCCATCCACATCACGAGCATGCAGCCGGCGGTGAGCGATATCGCGATCAGGACGAGCTTCGAGAGGCCGAAATTCGTGACGACCGGCAGCCCCGCCTGGGCCTGCAGCGAACGGAAGAGGAACACGTACGCTATGGACTGCGCGCCGGCGAGCCCGACGGTCAGGTAGCGCGTGTACTGCGTGATCCGCTGCGTGCCGATCTCGCCCTCTCTCTGCAGCTGCTCGAGCGACGGCACGACGACCGTCAGCAGCTGCATGATGATCGAGGCCGTGATGTACGGCATGATCCCGAGCGCGAACAGCGCGACGCGCGCCAGGCTCCCGCCCGAGAAGGTGTTGAGCAGGTTGAGGATCCCGCCGTTGGAGAAGTTCTGCGAGATCTGCTTGACGGCCTCGGTGTTGATGCCCGGGGCGGGTATGTGCGCCCCGAGGCGGTAGAGGCCCAGCAGCAGTGCGGTGAACGCGAGCTTCTTGCGGATGTCCGCGACTGTGAAGGCGCTCAGGATCGTCGCGAGCATGCTCGAGTCCCCCTACTCGAGTGTCTGGCAGGTTCCCCCGGCGGCCTCGATGCGCTCGCGCGCGGCCGCACTGAAGGCGTGGGCGTGGACAGTCAGCGGCTTGGTGATCTCGCCCTTCGCGAGCACCTTCACCGGGATGCCTCTGCGCGTCGCGAGGTTCTTCGCGTTGAGCGCCTCGAGCGTGACCTCGGCGCCGGAGTCGAAGCGCGCCTCGAGGTCGAGCAGGTTCACCGGCTGCGTGTGCGTGCGGAACGGCTCGAACGGCATCGACTTCTTCATGTGCGGACCGCGCAGCTTGCGCATCCGCATGTGGATCGGCATCTGGCCGCCCTCGAAGCGGGCACGGTCCTTCGCGCCGGAGCGCGAGCCGTAGCCCTTCTGGCCGCGGCCGGCCGTCTTGCCGGTGCCGGAGCCCTCGCCGCGGCCGACGCGCTTGCGCGGCTTGCGGCTGCCGGGGGCCGGTCTCAGGTTGTGCAGGCCGATCCGCTCCTCGGCGGTCTCCTCGGCCTTCGCTCTCGCTGCAGGACTCATGCGGCCTCCTCGACCTTCACGAGATGACGGACCGAATGGACCATGCCGCGCAGGGCGGGCGTGTCTCTCTGCTCGACCGTGTGGCCGATCTTGCGCAGGCCGATCGAGCGCAGCGTGTCGAGCTGTCTCTTGTCCGAGCCGTTGCGCGACTTGACCTGCGTGATCTTCAGCGTGCTCACGACGCGTCCTCCGCATCGGGCGCACCGACGGCGACCGGCTCGGCCGCGGCGTCGCCTTCGGCCGGGGCCTCGGCGTCGTCGGCGGTCAGCTCAGCGGTCGGCGCGTTGCGGTTCGGGTCCAGGCCCAGCACCGCGTCGATCGAGATGCCGCGCAGGTCCGCGACCTCCTCCGGGCGCCGCAGGCCCTCGAGGCCCGCCATCGTCGCCTTCACGAGGTTGATCGGGTTCTGCGTGCCGAGGCTCTTGGAGAGGATGTCGTGGATCCCCGCCAGCTCGAGCACCGCGCGCACGCCGCCGCCGGCGATCACGCCGGTACCGGGCGAGGCCGGCTTCAGCAGCACGCGGCCGGAGCCGAAGATGCCGAGCGTCTGGTGCGTGATCGTCGAGCCGTGCTTCGGCACGCGGATGAGGTTCTTCTTCGCGCGCTCCACGCCCTTCTGGATCGCGACGGGCACCTCGTTCGCCTTGCCGTAGCCGACGCCGACGATCTCGCGCTCGTCGCCGACCACCACGAGGGCGGTGAACGAGAAGCGACGGCCGCCCTTGACGACCTTCGCGACGCGGTTGATCTCCACGACGCGCTCTTGCAGGTCGAGGCCGGCGGCAGATACAGATCGGTCGAGTCCGAGTGCCATGAAGTTCCTGAGGGTAGCGGTTCGAAGCGGGTCGGTCGGTGGTTAGAAGGCGAGGCCGCCCTCGCGGGCGCCCTCCGCGAGCGCACGCACGCGACCGTGGTACTGGTAGCCGCCGCGGTCGAAGACGGCCTCCGAGATGCCGGCCGCCTTGGCGCGCTCGGCGAGCAGCTCGCCGACGCGCTTGGGCTGGTCGGCGCGGGCGACGCCGCGCAGCTCGGCTTCGGTCCAGTTGACCGCGGCAAGCGTGCGACCGGCGTCGTCGTCGACGAGCTGGGCGCTGATGCCGCGGTTGGAGCGAAACACCGAGATGCGCGGCCGCTCGGCCGTGCCGTGGATCTTCGCGCGGACGCGACGGCGGCGCTTGAGGCGCCGCGCAGGAGCAGTGAGAACGGTCATGCGCGCTTCCCGACCTTCCGGGCGACGTACTCGCCCTCGTAGCGAATGCCCTTGCCCTTGTAGGGCTCCGGCTTGCGCTGCTTGCGGATGTTGGCGGCGGTCTCGCCGACGAGCTGCTTGGAGATGCCGCGCACGACGATGCGCGTCGGCTGCGGCACCTCGAACTCGATCCCGTCGGGCGCCTTGATCGGCACCGGGTGCGAGTAGCCGAGCGCCAGCTCGAGGTCCTTGCCCTTGAGCTGGGCGCGGTAGCCGACGCCCTGGATCTCGAGGCGCTTCTCGAAGCCGGAGGTGACGCCCTCGACCATGTTGGCCACGAGCGAGCGCGTGAGGCCGTGCAGCGCACGGTGCTCGCCGCGGTCGGTCGGGCGCGTGACGACGAGCTCCTCGCCATCCTGCGCGACCGTGATGTCGCGGTGGATGCGCTCGGAGAGCTCGCCCTTGGGGCCGTTGACGGTCACGAGCTCGGGCTCGATCGCGACGTTGACGCCGGCGGGGACGGGGATGGGCTTGCGGCCGATGCGACTCATGACCGGCTCACCAGACCTTCGCCACGACCTCGCCGCCGAGGCCCGCTCTGCGCGCCTCGTGGCCGGTCATGACGCCGTGGGACGTCGAGATGATCGCCGTGCCCAGCCCACCCTGGATCTTCGGGATATGGGCGTGGTCGACATAGGTCCGCTGGCCGGGGCGGGACACCCGCTGGATGCCCTGGATGACCGGCTTGCGGTTGCCCGAGTACTTGAGCTTCACGTTGATGATCTCGCCGGGGTGCTCCGCGTTGGGCGCCTCGACCTCCCAGCCGTCGATGTAGCCCTGCTCCTTGAGGATGCGGGCCAGCTCCTTCTTGAGCTTCGACGAGGGGATCGGCACGACGTCCTTCGACGCGTGCGCGCCGTTGCGCACCCGCGTGAGGAAGTCGGCGATGGGATCGGTCATCGACATGCGATCACCAGGAGCTCTTCGTCATGCCGGGGATGTAGCCGTTGTGCGCGAGCTCGCGCAGGCAGATGCGGCAGAGCCCGAACTTGCGGAACACCGAGCGCGGCCGGCCGCAACGGCGGCAGCGCGTGTATCCGCGGGTTCTGTATTTGGGGGTCCGCTGCTGGCGGACACGCAATGAGGTCTTGGCCATAGCGGTTCCTTAGTTTCCGTTGGTCGCCGCGCCGGGCGCGCCGCGGCGGTCTCTCGAGAACGGCATCCCGAACGCCTGGAGCAGCGCGAAGGACTCCTCGTCCGTCTTGGCGCTCGTGGTGATCGCGATGTCGAGCCCCCGGACCTGATCGACCTTGTCGTAGTCGATCTCCGGGAAGATGATCTGCTCCTTGACGCCCATGTTGTAGTTGCCGCGGCCGTCGAACGAGCGCGGGCTGAGGCCGCGGAAGTCGCGGATCCGCGGGATCGCGATCGACAGCAGGCGGTCGAGGAACTCGTACGCGCGCTCGCCGCGCAGCGTCACGCTGACGCCGACGGCCATCCCTTCGCGCAGCTTGAAGTTGGCGATCGACTTGCGCGATCTGCGGATGCTCGGCTGCTGCCCGGCGATGCGGGCGAGCTGCGTCGTCGCCTCCTGCAGGAGTCTGGAGTCGGTCTTCGCGTCGCCGACGCCCATGTTGATCGTGATCTTCTCGATCTTCGGCGCCTGCATCGGCGTCGAGTAGCCGAACTGCTCGATCAGCGACGGGCGGATCTCGTCGGAGTACTTGGTCTTCAGTCGTGCGGACATGTGCAGGCTCAGTCGATGCTCGTGCCGGAACGGCGGGCGATGCGGAAGCGTCTTCCCTCGCGGACCTCGACGCCGACGCGCGTCGGCTTGCGGTCCTTGGGGTCGAGCAGCATCACGTTCGAGACGTGGATGGGACCCTCGCGCTCGATCACGCCGGCGACCGCGTCGGGGCGGCCGGGCGTCGGGCGCTGGTGGCGCTTGACGATGTTGAGGCCTTCGACGAAGACCTTGTCCTTGACGGGATCGACCCGCAGGACACGGCCGGTCTTGCCGCGGTCCTTGCCGGAGATCACGATCACCTCGTCGTCTCTGCGAATGCGCGCGGGCATCAGAGGACCTCCGGGGCGAGCGAGACGATCTTCATGAAGTTGCGCTCGCGCAGCTCGCGCGCCACGGGACCGAAGATGCGCGTCCCGCGCGGGTTGTTCTGCGCGTCGATGATCACGGCCGCGTTCTCGTCGAAGCCGATGTAGGTGCCGTCCTCGCGCCCGTAGGACTTCTTCGTGCGCACGACGACGGCCGTCACGACCTCGCCCTTCTTGACCGAGCCCTGCGGGGCGGCCTGCTTGACGGTCGCGACGATCACGTCGCCCACGCCGGCGTAGCGCCGGCGCGAGCCGCCGCGCACGCGGATGCAGAGGATCTCGCGGGCGCCGGTGTTGTCGGCGACCTTCAGGCGCGTCTCGTTCTGGATCATCGGGCGCGCTCCACGACCTCGACCAGGCGCCAGCGCTTCAAGCGCGACAGCGGGCGCGACTCGCGCACGACGACGGTGTCGCCCGTGTGGGCGTCGTTGCTCTCGTCATGCGCGTGCAGCGTCGTCGAGCTGCGGACGATCTTGTGGTAGCGCCGATGCTGGCGCGCCGTGTCGATGCGGACGGTGATCGTCTTGTCGGCCTTGTCGGACACGACGATGCCCTGGCGCTCCTTCTGGCGGCCCTCGCCGTGCTCGCGCGGCGGCGTCGCCTCGCCCGGGGCGGCGGCGCGAGCGGCCTTCGCCTTCTCGCGCAGCTTCGCGCGGGACGTTCGGCGCGCGGCGGCGCGTGCCTTGCGGGCGGCGTCGCGCTCGGCCTGGCGCTCCTCCGGCGTGCGCGACGGACGCGAGCCGGCCTCCTTGGCGACCTTCGCGGCGCGCGCCTCGCGGCGCTGCTCCTTCGGGCTCGCGCCGGCAGCCGGCTTGGCGGCAACGGCGTCGTCGCCCGCCTCGGCGGCGGCAGCCTCAGGCGCCGCGGCAGCCTCCTCGGCGGCCTCGGGCGCCTCGGCCTCGGCCGGCGCGGTCGTCTCCTCGACGTTCTCGTTCTGCTCTTCGTCGGCCATCGGTTACCGGCTCAGTTCCTTGTTGACATCGACTCCCCGCTCACGCAGGACGGTCAGCGCGCGTGCGATGTCGCGCTTTGCGTCGCGCAGACGCGAGGTGTTCTCCAGCTCGCCGGTGGCGTGCTGGAAGCGCAGCCCGAACAGCTCGCGCCGCGCGGTCCGCAGGTGCTCCACGAGGACGGCGTCGTCCATGTCGCGCAGCTCGATCGCCTTCGTCCCGGCCATCACCCGTCCTCCCGCATGACGAATCTCGTCTTGACCGGGAGCTTGTGCCCGGCGAGGCGCATCGCCTCGCGGGCGAGCGGCTCCGGCACGCCGGCCAGCTCGAACATCACGCGGCCGGGCTTGACGACGGCGACCCACCCTTCGGGCGAGCCCTTGCCGGAGCCCATGCGCGTCTCGGCCGGCTTCTTCGTGTACGGCTTGTCGGGATAGACGTTTATCCAGACCTTGCCGCCACGCTTGATCTTGCGCGTCATCGCGATACGAGCGGCCTCGATCTGACGGTTCGTCAGCCAGCCCTCCTCGACGGTCTTCAGCCCGTACTCGCCGAACTGGACCTTGACCTGCCCGCGCGAGAGCCCGCGGCGCCGGCCGCGGTGCTGCTTGCGGAACTTCACACGCTTGGGAGAGAGCATCAGCGAGTCACCTCGGGAGCACGGGGTCCACTCCGACCGGGCCCACCGGGACCGCGACCGCCGCCGGGGCCGCCGGGCCCACGCCCACCGCCCGGACCGCCACCACGACCGCCGGGACCGCCGCGACCGGGACCGCCCGGACCGCCGCCGCGACCGCCGGGGCCACCGCGACCGGGACCGCCGGGGCCGCCACCGCGACCACCGCGACCGCCCGGTCCACCGGGACCGCCGGGACCGCCGGGACCGCCCGGTCCACGACCGCCGGGGCCGCCACCGCGACCGCCACGGCCGCCGCCACCGCCGCCGCCCGGACCGCCGACGCGACCGCCGCGGCCACGACCGTCGCCGCGCTCGCCGCGCCGTCCGCGGTCAGGCTGCGCCGGCGGCTCGTCCATCTGCGTGAGGTCGGCGCCGGTGTAGCCCTCGGGCATGATCTCGCCCTTGTTGATCCAGCACTTGACGCCGATGCGGCCGAACGTCGTTCTGGCCTCGTGGAAGCCGTAGTCGATGTCCGCGCGCAGCGTGTGCAGCGGGACGCGACCGTCGGAGTAGCCCTCGGTGCGGGCCATCTCGGCGCCGCCGAGCCGACCGGAGACCTGGACCTTGACGCCCTTTGCGCCCGAGCGCATCGCGCTGGTCAGCGCGCGCTTCATCGCACGGCGGAAGGCGACGCGGTTCTGCAGCTGCTCGGCGATCGACTGCGCGACGAGACGCGCGTCGAGCTCCGGGCGCTTGATCTCGAGGATGTTGACCTTGACCTGCTTGTTGGTGATCTTGTGCAGATCACGCCGCAGCGCGTCGACCTCGGAGCCGGACTTGCCGATCACGATGCCCGGGCGGGCCGTGTTGATGTTGACCTCGACCTCGTTCGCGTTCTTGCGAATCGTGATGTCCGAGAGCCCGGCGTGCGAGAGACGGCCGATGATGTGTCTGCGGATCTGGATGTCCTCGAACAGGTAGTCCGAGAAGTCCTTCTCGTTGAACCAGTTCGCCTTCCAGTCGTGGATGTAGCCCACGCGGAGGCCCTCGGGATGAACCTTTTGTCCCATGGTCTCGTTACCCCTTCGGCGTGAGCAGGATCGTCAGATGACTGGTGCGCTTGCGGATCGGCGTCGCACGACCCATCGCGCGCGGCCGGAAGCGCTTGAGCGTCGGACCTTCGTCGGCGTGGGCCGCCTTGATGAAGAGATCCTCGCCGTCGAGCTCGTGGTTGTGCTCGGCGTTCGCGACGGCCGACTCGAGCACCTTGCTCCAGTCGCGCGCCACGGCACGCGGCGTGAACTGCAGGATCGCGCGCGCCTCCTCGACCGACTTGCCGCGGATGTGGTCGCAGACGAGACGCGCCTTGCGAGCGGACGAGCGCACGTACTTGGCCTGCGCGCGGACGACCAGCTCCGGCTCGGCGTCGCGCTTGCGCGACGTCGCCTTCTTCTCCTCGGCGGCTCTTCTCGCGGAGGCTCTCGCAGCTCTTCTCGCTCTGGCTCTGGGCGCCGGAGCGTCGTCCGCGGCCTCGTCGGCCTTGGCTCTTCTCGCCGCTCTCGCTCTCGGAGCAGGGGCCTCCGCGGCCGGCGTCTCGGCGGCCTCGGCCTCGACCTCGGGGGCCGGCGTCTCCTGCACCGCGGCCTCGGGGGCCTCGGCGTCGGCGTTCTCGGTGATGTCCTTCTCGTCTGCCATGAAGATTCGTTCTTGCCTTAGCGGCGCTTGCCGGTCTGAGCGTGGCCGCGGTAGAGGCGCGTCGGCGCGAACTCGCCGAGCTTGTGCCCCACCATCGACTCGCTGATGAAGACGGGCACGTGTCTGCGACCGTCGTGCACGGCGATCGTGTGCCCGACCATGTCGGGGAAGATCGTCGACGTGCGCGACCAGGTCTTGATCATCTGCTTCGTGTTCGCAGCGTTCATTCTCTCGATTCGCGCCATCAGGCGCTCTTCGACGAACGGGCCCTTCTTGCTCGAGCGGCTCATGTCTCAGTTCCTCAGCGCTTCTTGCCGCGACGGCGGCCACGGACGATGTAGCGGTCGGATGCCTTGCCCTTCTTGCGCGTGCGATACCCGAGCGTCGGCACGCCCCACGGCGTCACCGGGTGACGTCCGGGCGTGGTCGAGCCCTCGCCGCCACCGTGCGGGTGGTCGACCGGGTTCATCGCGGTGCCGCGCGTCTGCGGGCGCACGCCGAGATGGCGCTTGCGGCCCGCCTTGCCGATCTTGACGTTCTGGTGGTCGGAGTTGCCGATCGTGCCGATCGTGGCGCGGCACTCGGCGCGCACCAGCCGCATCTCGCCCGAGGGCAGGCGCAGCGTGACCATCCCGCCGTCCTTCGCCAGCAGCTGGATGCCGGTGCCGGCGGAGCGGCCGAGCTGGCCGCCGCGGCCGGGCGTCAGCTCGACGTTGTGGACCACCGTACCCGCCGGGATGTTCTCGAGCGGGAGGCAGTTGCCGACGCGGATCTCCGCGTCCGGGCCGCTCGCGACCATCGCACCCACGGCAAGTCTGTTCGGCGCCAGGATGTAGCGCTTCTCGCCGTCGACGTAGTGCAGCAGCGCGATGTAGGCCGAGCGGTTCGGGTCGTACTCGATGTGCGCGACCTTCGCCGGCACGCCGTCCTTGCGGCGCTTGAAGTCGATGCGCCGGTAGAGGCGCTTGGCGCCGCCGCCGCGGTGACGCGAGGTCTTGCGGCCGCGCGCGTTGCGCCCGCCGGACTTCGTCAGGCCCTCGACGAGCGACTTCTCCGGCTCGCTGCGGGTCAGCTCGGCGAAGTCGGGATAGGTGACGAAGCGCCGTCCGGGGCTCGTCGGCTTCGGCTTGCGGATCGGCATTACTCGGTGCCCTCCAGACCCTGGAAGATCGGAATCGTGTCGCCCGGTGCGAGCTGCACGATCGCCTTCTTCCACGTGCGTGTGCGACCGGAGTAGACGCCGCGGCGCTTCGGCTTGCTCTTGACCGACACGGTGCGCACGTCGCGCACCTTCACGTCGAAGAGCTGCTCGACGGCCTGCCGGATCTGCGTCTTGTGCGCGTCGGCGTGGACGCGGAACGTGTACTTGCCGATCTCCGCCTGCACGAACGACTTCTCCGAGACGACGGGACGGATGATGACCTGGCTCGCGTCCATGGCTAGGCGACCTCCTCCACGACGAGCGACTCGCCCTTCGCGCGGGCGGTGATCTGCTCGAGCGCGGCCTCGGAGATCAGGACCGAGGCGGCGCCGATCAAATCGGCGACTCCCGCATCCTCGACGGGCATCACGAGCACGCGCCAGAGGTTGCGGAACGACAGGCCCGCGTTGGCCTCCTCGGCGTCGAGCAGCACGAGCGTCGCGAGCGGCTGACCCCAGTCGTTCAGCAGCTGCGAGGCCTGCTTCGTCGACGGCTCGCCGAAGCCGCCGGCGTCGAAGACGGCGATCGAGCCGCGGTCGGCGTGGACCGACAGCGCGCTGCGCAGCGCGGCGCGGCGCGCCTTGCGGTTGACCTTGAAGGTGTAGTGACGCGGGCTCGGGCCGAAGACCGTGCCGCCGCCCTTCCAGATGGGCGACCGCGAGGAGCCGGCGCGGGCGCGGCCGGTGCCCTTCTGGCGCCACGGCTTGGCGCCGCCGCCGCTGACGTTGCCGCGCGTCTTCGTCGCGGCGGTGCCCTGGCGCAGCGCGTTCAGCTCGGCGCGCACGACCTCGTGCACGAGCGGACCGTTGAACTTGACCGCGAAGACCGCGTCGTCCAGCGTCACGTCGCCGCCGCCGATTCTCGGAGCCTTAGGCATCGGTGCGAACCTCCACCGTGCCGCCGCGCGGGCCGGGAACAGCGCCGCGGACGAGCAGCAGGTTGTCTCTCGCGATGACCTCGACGACCTCGAGGCCCTTCTGCGTGATGCGCTTGGCGCCCATCTGGCCCGGGCCGCGGATGCCCTTCATCACGCGTGCCGGCCAGGCGGAGGCACCGATCGAGCCGGGCGCGCGCACGTTGTGCGAGCCGTGCGACTTCGGGCCGGCGGCGAATCTGTGGCGCTTGATCGTGCCCTGGAAGCCCTTGCCCTTCGAGGTCCCGGAGATCTTGACCTTCTGGCCGGGCTCGAAGACCTCGACGGTGACCGTCTCGCCGACCTGCAGCTCGCCGGCCTCGTCGCGGAACTCGACGAGATGGCGGTGCGCGGAGGCGTCGGCCTTCTTCAGATGACCGAGCTCGGCGCGCGTGAGCTGCTTCTCGCGGCAGGCGCCGAAGGCGAGCTGCACGGCCTCGTAGCCGTCGCGGTCGTGCGTGCGGATGCCGGTGACCGGGCACGGCCCGGCCTCGAGCACGGTGACGCGCTCGACACGGCCGTCGTCGAGGAAGCGCTGGGTCATGCCGAGCTTCTTGGCGAGGATCGCAGCCATGACTAGGACGCCAGCCGGATCTCGATGTCGACGCCGGCGGGCAGGTGGTCGAGTCGCTGGAGCGAGTCGACCGTCTTCGGCGTCGGCTGGTGGATGTCGATCAGCCGCTTGTGCGTGCGGATCTCGAAATGCTCCCGCGAGTCCTTGTCCTTGAAGGGCGAGCGGATCACGCAGTAGACGTTCTTCTCGGTCGGAAGCGGAACCGGTCCGGACACGGTCGCGCCGGTGCGGGTCGCCGTCTCGACGATCTCTCTCGCCGCCGTCTCGATCGCGGAGTGATCGTAGGACTTGAGGCGAATACGGATCTTGTTCTGGGCCAGGGTTGCCACGGGAGCCTTTGGTTCTTTCCGTCCGGTGTCTGGTGTGTCGTGTTGACTGGTTCGCTGCGTGCGTGAGGCGAGTCCCCGGGTGTGCTGCGGGACCCGCCCCTTCATCGTATGGCTTGACTTCGTGATGGCGGCGGGCCGAGCCCGCCGCCTGTTACTGCTGGATCGCTACTGGATGACCTCGGTCACCACGCCGGAGCCGACCGTGCGGCCACCCTCGCGGATCGCGAAGCGCAGGCCCTGGTCCATGGCGATCGGCTGGATCAGCTCGATCTCCATCTGGACGTTGTCGCCCGGCATGACCATCTCGGTGCCCTCGGGGAGGTTCGCCACGCCCGTCACGTCCGTCGTGCGGAAGTAGAACTGCGGGCGGTAGCCGGTGAAGAACGGCGTGTGACGGCCGCCCTCCTCCTTCTTGAGGACGTAGACCTCGGCCTTGTACTTCGTGTGCGGCGTGATCGAGCCCGGTCTGCAGAGCACCTGCCCACGCTCGATCTCCTCGCGCTTGGTGCCGCGCAGGAGGCAGCCGACGTTGTCGCCCGCGCGACCCTCGTCGAGGATCTTGCGGAACATCTCGACGCCGGTCACGACCGTCGTGGTCGTGTCCTTGATGCCGACGATCTCGACCGTGTCGCCCGTTCTGACGATGCCCTGCTCGATGCGGCCCGTCGCGACGGTGCCGCGGCCGGTGATCGAGAAGACGTCCTCGACCGGCATCAGGAACGGCTTGTCGAGCTCGCGGACCGGCTCCGGAATGTAGGAGTCCAGCGCCGCGGCGAGGTCGACGATCTTCTGCTTGTACTCCTCGTCGCCCTCGAGCGCCTTCAGCGCCGAGCCCGTGATGAACGGGATGTCGTCGCCCGGGAAGTCGTAGGCGCTGAGCAGCTCGCGGACCTCGACCTCGACGAGCTCGAGCAGCTCCTCGTCGTCGACCATGTCGGCCTTGTTGAGGAACACGACGATGTAGGGCACGCCGACCTGGCGGGCGAGCAGGATGTGCTCGCGCGTCTGCGGCATCGGGCCGTCGGCGGCCGACACGACCAGGATCGCGCCGTCCATCTGCGCGGCACCCGTGATCATGTTCTTGACGTAGTCGGCGTGGCCCGGGCAATCGACGTGGGCGTAGTGCCGGTTCTCCGTCTGGTACTCGACGTGCGAGGTGGCGATGGTGATCCCGCGCTCCTTCTCCTCGGGCGCGTTGTCGATCTCCTCGAAGCTCCGGGCCTCGCCGCCCATCTTCTCCGCCAGCACGGTCGTGATGGCAGCAGTCAGCGTCGTCTTGCCATGGTCGATGTGACCGATGGTGCCGACGTTGACGTGCGGCTTGTCGCGCTCGAACTTCTCCTTCGCCACTTTGGGTTCGCTCCTTGTGAAGTCGGGGTGGTCCGCCTCGCCGGGCGAACCTCGGAAATCTATCTCAACCGCCGCGCTCGCGCCGATTCAACGGCGCTGCGGGACGAATTCCCTGCTCAGGCGGCCTGCTCGCCTCCTGAGCGGGACTCGACGACCTTCTCCGCGATGTTCGGCGGCACCTCTTCGTAGCTCTCGAACACCATCGTGTACGTCGCACGCCCCTGCGTGTTGGAGCGCAGGTCGGTCGAATAGCCGAACATCTCCGACAGCGGCACGCTGCCGGTCACGACCTGGGCGTTGCCGCGCGGCTCCATTCCGTGGACGCGGCCGCGGCGGCGGTTGAGGTCGCCGATCACATCGCCCATGAACTCCTCGGGCACCACGACCTCGACGGCGAAGATCGGCTCGAGCAGGACGGGCTTCGCGCGACGCGCGGCCTCCTTGAAGGCGAGCGATCCGGCGACCTTGAAGGCGATTTCCGACGAGTCCGTGTCGTGGTACTTCCCGTCCACGAGCGTGACGCGGATGTCGACCATCGGATAGCCGGCCTTGACGCCCGTGTCGAGCGCCTCCTCGATGCCCTTCTCGACTGCCGGGATGAACTCCGACGGGATCGAGCCGCCCTTGATTCTGTTGATGAAGTCGAAGCCCTCGCCAGGGGCCGGCTCCATGTCGATGTAGACGATGCCGTACTGGCCCGAGCCGCCGGTCTGGCGCACGAAGCGGCCCTCGACTCTCTTGGCCTCGCCGCGCACCGTCTCGCGGTAGGAGACCTGCGGCCGGCCGACATTCGCGTCGACTCTGAACTCGCGCAGCATGCGGTCGACGAGCACCTCGAGGTGCAGCTCGCCCATGCCGGAGATCTCGGTCTGTCCCGTCTCCTCGTTGGTGCGGACCTGGAACGTCGGGTCCTCCTCGGCGAGGCGACCGAGCGCGACGCCCATCTTCTCCTGGTCGACCTTCGTCTTCGGCTCGATCGCGACCTTGATGACCGGCTCGGGGAACTCGATCATCTCGAGCTTGATCGGTCTGTCGGGGGCGCACAGCGTGTCACCGGTGGTGACCTGCTTGATGCCGACCGCGGCGGCGATGTCGCCGGCCGAGACGTCCTCGAGGTCGACGCGTTCGTTCGCGTGCATCTCGAGGATGCGACCGACGCGCTCCGTGCGGCCGCTCGAGACGTTCAGGACGCGCGAGCCCGCCTCGAGCTTGCCAGAGTAGACGCGGAAGTAGGTGAGCTTGCCGACGTAGGGGTCGGCGGCGATCTTGAAGGCGAGCGCCGAGAACGGCGCGTCGTCGGAGGCGTCGCGCGTGGCCGTGCGGCCCTCGTCCTCGCCGCGGACCGGCTCGATGCCCTCGACCGGCGGCACGTCGAGCGGCGACGGCAGGTAGTCGATGATCGCGTCGAGCAGCGGCTGCACGCCCTTGTTCTTGAATGAGGAACCGCACAGCACCGGGGTCATCTTGAGCTCGAGGCTCGCCTTGCGGATCGCCTGCTTGAGGCGCTCGGCCGGGATCTCGGCCTCCTCGAGGATCAGCTCGACGAGCCCGTCGTCGTAGTGCGAAACCTCCTCGAGCAGGTGCTCGCGGGCCGCGGCGGCCGCATCGACCAGCTCGGCGGGGATCTCGACGACCTCCTGCTCTCTGCCGAGGTCGTCCTTGTAGACGATCGCGTTGTTCTCGACGAGGTCGATGATGCCTCTGAAGTCGCCCTCCGCGCCGATCGGCAGCTGGATCGGGACGGGGTGGGCGCCGAGGCGGTCGATCATCGTCTGGACGCCGCGCGCGAAGTCGGCGCCGATGCGGTCCATCTTGTTGATGTAGGCGATGCGCGGGACGTGGTACTTGTCAGCCTGGCGCCAGACGTTCTCCGACTGCGGCTCGACGCCGGCGACGGAGTCGAACAGGGCGACGGAGCCGTCGAGCACGCGCAGCGAGCGCTCGACCTCGACGGTGAAGTCGACGTGGCCCGGGGTGTCGATGATGTTGATGCGGTGACCGTCCCACTCGCAGGCGGTCGCAGCCGACGTGATCGTGATGCCGCGCTCCTGCTCCTGCTCCATCCAGTCCATCGTCGCCGCGCCCTCGTGGACCTCGCCGAGCTTGTGGGTGCGCCCGGTGTAGAAGAGGATGCGCTCGGTCGTCGTCGTCTTGCCAGCGTCGATGTGAGCCATGATCCCGATGTTTCGGGTTCTGTCGAGGGCGTACTTGCGGGGCATCTGTTTCGGTCTCTTCTTCTCAGCGATCGGTGGTGGCGCGGCGGGCACAAAAATGGGCCCAGTGGGCCCGGTCGTGACGCGGAATGTCGTCCCGGGGCGCGCGTGTTATCGAGTGGAAGTCTCCATGGCTCGTGACCTCCTTGTGGCGAGCCGCGCGCAACTCACGCGCACTCACCGGAGGCGGCGAGGGAATATAGCAGAGGAACTGCGGACGGACCGGCCCGACTTGACCCGTCGTGACGGACTTCCGGAACGACGAAGCGCCGCTCGACGGCGGCGCTCCAATGCGGTGCTGCAAGGCTCTGACGAGCGCTACCAGCGGTAATGGGCGAACGCCTTGTTGGCCTGCGCCATGCGGTAGATGTCGTCCTTGCGCTTGTACGCGGCGCCCTGCTGGGACTGCGCGTCGAGCAGCTCGTTCGCGAGCCGCTGCGCCATCGTCTTCTCGCGGCGCTGGCGGGCGAACTGGACGAGCCAGCGGACGGCGAGCGTGCGGGCGCGGCGCGCCGGCACCTCGACGGGCACCTGGTAGGTCGCCCCGCCGACGCGGCGGGAGCGGACCTCGAGCTGCGGGGTGAGCGTCTTGATCGACGCCTCGAGCTGCTCGACCGGGTCTCTGCCGGTGCGCTCGCCGATGATCGCGAGGGCGTCGTAGACGATCCGCTCGGCGGTCGACTTCTTGCCGTCGAGCATGACGCGGTTGACGACCTGCTGGACGAGGCGGGAGCGGTGGATCGCGTCCGGCTCGATCGTCCGGATGGAGGCTGCTGCGCGGCGCGGCATTACTTGGCCTTCACGCCGTACTGGGAGCGGGCCTTCTTGCGGTCGCTGACGCCGGCGGCGTCGAGCGTCCCGCGCACGACCTTGTAGCGCACGCCCGGCAGGTCCTTGACGCGGCCACCGCGGACGAGCACGACGGAGTGCTCCTGCAGGTTGTGGCCCTCGCCCGGGATGTAGACCGTGACCTCCATGCCGTGCGTGAGCCGCACGCGCGCGACCTTGCGCAGCGCCGAGTTCGGCTTCTTCGGCGTGGTGGTGTAGACGCGCGTGCAGACGCCGCGGCGCTGCGGGGCAGCGACCTTCTTCTTGCGGCCCTTGCCGGACTTGAGGCCCGGGGTGGCAAGCTTCTTCTTCGGCGTCTTGCGTCCCTTGCGGACGAGCTGGCTGGTCGTAGGCATGTGGCGCGAGATCGTAGCAGCGGGCGGCGGTTCGCGACGCGCGAGGCGCTTCGGGCAGGTCAGTGCACCAGCTCGCGGCCGCGCAGGGCGAGCCAGAACTCGATCCGGTCGCGCGCGTTGGAGAGGCTGCGGCCGGTCAGCTCCTCGACGCGGCGCATGCGGTAGCGCAGCGTGTGGCGGTGGCAGTAGAGGCGCTTCGCCGCCCGCTCCCACTGGCCGTTCTCCTCGATGAACGCCTCCAGCGAGCGCATCAGCTCGCCGCCGTAGGCGCCCTCACTCTGCTCGATCGGCGCGAGGATCGAGTCGCAGAACAGGCGCAGCGCGTCGTCGTCCTGCAGCGCGAGGAGCAGCTGGAAGGAGCCGAGGTCGCGGTAGGTCGCGACGACCGCGCCGACCGCCTCGCCGCTGGCGTGGGCGCCGGCGGCAGCCGTGCCGTTGCCCGCCGGCCCGTCGCCGCCGATCCCCGCGAGTGCGCGCGCCTCCAGCGCGCAGCGCGCCTCGTGGAACGAGCGGCGTGCCTGCGCACCGCCGACGGCGCGGCCGGCGCCGAGGCGCACGCGCGCGTCGAGCGAGCGCGCCACGCGCGCGCCGACACGCTCGGCGAGCGCGAACAGCTCCTCCTCGTCGAGGCCGGGCACGAGCGCGCACCCGAGCCCCTCGGAGCGTGCCACGAGCCCGTGCGACGCCTCGGCGCGCAGGGCGCCCGCGAGCGCGACCTCGGCCTCGGCCAACGCCGTGCCGCCGGGCCGGGGCGCGGCCAGCACGATCGCGCCCACTCGCTCGGAGAGCCCGAACGGCTCGAGCCGGCGGACCAGCTCGGGCCCGGCGAGGTCGCCGCTGACGATCGCGTTGAGGACGTCGCCCGCGAGCCGCCGTTCGGTGTCCTCGGCGATGCGCCGCCGCAGCAGCTCGAGCGCGACGATCGTGACCGCCTGGTGCAGCGTCAGGCGGTCCAGCTCGGAGAAGCCGTCCTCGTCCTTGACCGCGACGAGCCACGCCTGCAGCGGCGCGCCGCCCTCCGTCTCGCCCAGCTCGCGCGCGCCGCTCGCGCGCACCGGCAACACCAGCGCGCGGCCAGCGAGCGCGGGGACGCTCGGCGCGAAGCTCTGGCGCTCGCCCGCCCGCGCGCGCTCGGCCAGCTCGGCGCCGAGTTGGGCCAGGGCGGCGTCGTCGAGCTCCTGGCGGAAGGCGCGCCGCACGAGCAGCGTGCCGCGCGCGTCGTAGGCGAGCACGCTGCCGCCGATCAGCGTGGCGAGCGCGGCGACGACGGCGTCGAGCCCGCGCTCGGCGAGCACGATCCGCTCGAGCCGCTCGTGCGCGGAGATCGCGCGCCGCAGGACCGCGTACTGCTCGTTGACGAGCCGGCTGAAGGCCGCCTCGGTGACCGCGATGAACGGCACCTCGTAGGGCACTTCGACGAGCGGCAGATCGCGCTCGCGCGCCGCCGCGGCGATCGCCTCCGGCACGGCTCTGTGCGAGAAGCCGGTGCCGAAGCCGAGGCCGGCGAGATGGTGATCGGCGAGCCGGTCGACGAACGCGCGCTGGCGCTTGGCGGTGTCGAGCTGGAGGCCCGTCGTCAGCAGCAGCTCGCCGCCGGACATCCACGGCGTCGGATCCTCCAGCTCGGAGATGTGGACCCAGCGGACGGGCACCTCGAGCGCCGCCTCGCCCGCCAGCAGGCGCAGGTCGAGGCTGCGCAGCAGCTCGCCGATCGTCAGCACGTGCGGGCCCCGGCGCTCATGCTCTCCGCACGCCCACGCGTCCGGTCCCGTCCTTGACGTGCATGCGGCGGGTGGCCTCCTCGAGCACGGGCCGCAGCACCGCCTCGATCTCCTCGAACTGCTCGGGCCCGGCGATCAGCGGCGGGGAGAGCTGGATCACCGGGTCGCCGCGGTCGTCGGCGCGGCAGATCAGGCCGCGGCGGAACAGCTCGCCGGAGAGGAAGCCGCGCAGCAGCGTCTCGGCCTCGTCGTCGTCGAACGTCGCCTTCGTGTCGCGGTCCTTGACCAGCTCGATCGCGTGGAAGTAGCCGGCGCCGCGCACGTCGCCGACGATCGGGATGTCGCGCAGCGACTCGAGCATGGCGCGGAACGGCGCCTCGTTCGCGCGCACATGCTCGAGGATCCCCTCCCGCTCGTAGGCGTCGATCGCGGCCAGCGCGACCGTCGCGGAGATCGGATGGCCGGCGAAGGTGAAGCCGTGCAGGAAGGTGTCGTCGCCCTCCGTGAAGGGCGCGGCGACGCGGTCGGAGACGATCATCGCGCCGAGCGGGGCGATCGCGCCCGTGATGCCCTTCGCGGTCGTGATGACGTCGGGCTGGTAGTCGTAGCGCTGCGCGCCGAACCACGTGCCGAGGCGCCCCCACGAGCAGATCACCTCGTCGGAGATCATCAGCACGTCGAACTCGTCGCAGATCTCGCGGATCCGCTGGAAGTAGCCGTCGGGCGGGGTGAAGCAGCCGCCGGCGTTCTGGACCGGCTCCATGATCACGGCGCCGACCGTCTCCGGCCCCTCGAACAGGATGCGGTCGCGCACCGCCTCGGCGAGCGACGCCGGGTCGACGCCGTCGGGCAGCCGGTAGAGGTTCGTGTTGGGCACGTGGCAGCCGCCCGGGGTGAGCGGCTCGAACGGCGTGCGCAGCGCGGTGATCCCGGTCGCCGAGAGCGCCCCGAGCGACGTGCCGTGGTAGGCGACCTCGCGCGCGATGACCTTCGTCTTGTGCGGGTTGCCGGTGGCCTTGTGGTACGCCCGCGAGAGCTTGAGCGCCGACTCGACGGCCTCGCTGCCGCCGGTCGTGAAGAAGACGCGGTTGAGGTCGCCGGGCGTCAGCGAGGCGATCTTCGCGGCCAGCTCGATCGCGGGCGGATGGGCGTAGGACCAGGTGGAGAAGTAGTCGAGCTGCTCGGCCTGCTCGGCGCCGGCGCGCGCGATGTCGACACGGCCGTGGCCGAGGTTCACGCAGAACAGCGAGGAGAGGCCGTCGAGGTAGCGGTTGCCGTGCTCGTCCCACACGTAGCAGCCGTCCCCCCGCACGATGATCGGCACGTCAGCGTCGGCGTACGCGCCCATGCGCGTGAAGTGCATCCACAGATGCCGCTTCGCCAACTCCTGCAGCGTGGCCGCGGCTGTCGCCGGTTGCCCCGTGGTCGCCATCGCCTGGTCTCCTCGTCGTATACGCCTAGACGTACAACGGTACTGCCCACTTGCGCGCCGCAGCAACCATCCAGTCGGCCGAGGGGACTGCCGGCCGTTGTACGGCGTGGACAGATCAGCCGGCGGCGGCGGGAGCCGCGGCGGCGCGCACCGGCGCCGGTGTGAGTGCGGCGGCGGCGATCACCAGTGCGAACGCGAACGCCTGCACCACGATCCCGAAGGCGCTGCCGGGCATCGGATCGCCGAAGACGATGATCCCGCCGGCGATGCCGGACACGTTGGCCGCCACGCCGGTGAGCGCGATCACGGGGACCGCCTCGCCCTCCTGCAGGCCCTTGGCGGAGGCGTAGAAGCCGGCGACCGAGGCGGCGACGGTGATCAGGGTCCACGGCGTCAGCAGCGCGCCGAGCAGCCCGTGCGCGCCGACGAGCCCGGTTATCGCCTTGATCGAGACGTCCGAGACGCCGAACATCACGCCGGCGGCGGCGCCGAGCATGACGCCGTGGTGATGGTCGGGGGCCCCGATCCGCTTGCCCATGATCAGCAGCGCGCCGACCGCGATGAAGCCGGCCTCGAAGGCGATCAGGCCCGGCAGCGAGAACTGCGAGTGGGCGCTGTGGACGGCCGGGAGCGTGATGCCGAGCAGCACGAGCCCGAGCGCGGTCAGGCCGAGCCCGGCCCACTGACGCGGCCCGACTGCGAAGCCGAAGAAGCGCTCGGCCATCACGG
>Ga0265319_1000361_pt1 | contig 32836 bp, 34 predicted proteins | sample 4824metaG_FD_192443 | JGI IMG/M metagenome (GOLD analysis project Ga0265319, IMG submission 192443) | Rhizosphere microbial communities from Carex aquatilis grown in University of Washington, Seatle, WA, United States - 4-8-24 metaG | ecosystem: Host-associated > Plants > Roots > Rhizosphere >...
GCGCTCTTCGCGGTCGCGGTGCCGCGCGACGAGACGGGCCGGCAGATCTTTTTCGCCTACGGCAATTTCAAGATCATCTTCACCCAGACGGTGATCGTGGCCATCGGCGCGCTGGGCATGACGATGATCATCGTGAGCGGCGGCATCGACCTGTCCGTGGGCTCGGCCGTCGCGCTCACCAGCGTGGTCGGCGCCCTGCTGATCCAGCACGGCTGGGGGCCGGTCGCCGTGCTGCTCGCGGTGGTCGCCGCGGGCGGGGTCATCGGCCTGGTCAACGGCGCCGCCATCGCCGGCCTGCGGATGACGCCCTTCATCATCACGCTCGGCACGCTCGGCATCGCGCGCGGCGCCGCCAAGTGGCTGGCGGACGACCAGACCGTCAATTACGACGGCTCGCCGATCAACCGGTGGATGACCACCGCGAACCCGTTCAGCCATGCGCTGCCGGCCGGCGTCTGGGTGGCGCTCGCGCTCGCCGGGCTCACCGCGGTGCTGATGCGCGGCACGGTCCTCGGCCGGCATATCTTCGCCCTCGGCTCCAACGAGGCCACCGCCCGGCTGTGCGGCATCGCGACGACGCGCCTGAAGGTGCTCATCTATGCGCTCGCCGGCTGCTTCTTCGGGCTGGCGGGCCTGTTCCAGCTCTCCCGGCTGCGCCAGGGCGACCCGACGGTCGCGGTCGGGCTCGAGCTCGACATCATCGCCGCCGTCATCATCGGCGGCGCCAGCCTCAACGGCGGCGTCGGCACCGTCCTCGGCTCGATGATCGGCGCGCTGATCATGGCCGTGCTCCGCAACGGCTCCCAACAGATGGGCTGGCCGACCTATTTCCAGGAGATCATCATCGGCCTGGTCATCATCGTCGCCGTGTTCCTCGACCGCCTGCGGCAGGGCCGCCGCGCGGCCTGACGCCGGGGCGCGGTCCCGCCTCCGCCGGAACGATGCCGCTGACCGCGGTATTCCTCTGAACTCGGGAAACTGAATAGTGCGACGGCAGGCCAGCCCGCTGGCGGGCGCCCAAAGAGCGCGAGCAAGCTCGCTGGCGCACGGGCCACTGCATGGATCCGTAGGACAAGACGCGCTATTGCCACGCGGGTCCGCCGGGCTAGGCTGCCGGGCCATGGACGACGCCCCGGAGTCCGTGCCCGTGCGCACCCAGAAGAAGCCGACCTACCCCGTCGGCGAGGATCTGCGCGGCTACCTCCGGAAGTTCCGCCGCGAGCGCGTGCTGCCGGTCACCTACGAGCGGCTGCGGGATTTCCACGCGGCGATGCCGCTGATGGACGCCGACGGCCGCAACACGCTCTGGGAATCCGTCGCCTACCGGGCCAGCGACATGGCCGCGCTGAACGAGGACCTGAAGCGCATCTACGCGCTGCTGAAGGTCGACGGCGACTTCTCCGTCATGCAGCACCTCTACATCGACCGCGTGGATTTCTGCAGCTTCGGCAACTCGACGCCGTTCCGCATCCGGATCGTCAATGCATACAACGACAACCAGGACTACTTCTACGTGAAAAAGGCCGACGCCTCGCGCGTCTACGGGCTCGAGCTCGAGCACCTGCTCTCGCCCAACCGGCTCAACTACCTGACGCACGGCCACACGCTGATCGAGGAGCACATCGCCGGCCTGCCGGGGGACGTCTTCATCGACCACTGGCTGCACAGCGCGGAGCTCAAGCCCATCCGCATCGCCAAGGAGCTGGTGAAGTTCAACGAGCGCTGCTTCGTCCGGCTGCTGGGCGACATGCGCAGCTACAACTTCGTCGTGGTGCTCACGCCCGACTTCGAGGGCTGGCAGATCCGCATCCGCGCGATGGACTTTGACCAGCAGAGCCACCACGGGCGGAAGAATTTCTACCTGCCGCAGTATTTCAAGGAGAACCAGGCGTTCGCCCTCTTCTGCACCCAGCACCTGCACGTCAAGACCGCGCGCCAGTACCAGCGCGAGGAGCAGTCCCTCATCCTGCACCGCGCCGAGCTGGCGGCCACGCGCCTCACCGCGCTGCTCGCCGCCATGCGGCGCGATCCCATCGCGCCGCCGGAGAACGTGGCGGCCCTGCGCGAGGGCCTGGCCGAGCATTTCCAGTCGGCGGCCTACCTCGCCTGCGACTCGATGGGCGCGCTGGTGCAGGAAAACCTGGAGTCGCTCCGCCGCCACATCGGCCAGGACATCGATCCCCTGACCACCACGCCGATCCGGATGTGACCCGACCATGTGGCTCCTGTTGAAAAACCTCCTGTTCACCGTGCTGGTGCCCGGTTTCGTGGCCGGCTGGGTGCCCTTCGTCTACCTGCTGCGGCGCACGCCGCAGCCGCCGGCCGGATCCTGGCCGTACTGGCTCGCGGCGCCGCTGCTCGTCGCCGGGGTCCTGGTCTACCTCGCGTGCGTATGGGTGTTCGCGACCAACGGCCGGGGCACGCCCGCCCCGATCGATCCCCCGAAGAAACTCGTGACCCGCGGGCTCTACCGCTGGGTCCGCAATCCCATGTATCTCGGCATCCTCCTGGTCGTGCTCGGGGAAACGGTCCTTTTCCGGCACCTGACCCTGCTGCTCTACCTCGTCTTCCTCGCCTCGGCTTTTCAGGTCTTCGTCGTCGCCTACGAGGAACCCGTCCTGCGCCAGCGCTACGGCGCGCTTTATTCGGACTACTGCCACCGCGTGAACCGCTGGTGGCCCGGCCGGCCCCGGCCCCAGTTGCAGACCGTGCCCCCCTTCCCCGCCGGCCGGCCGTAGCCGGCCGCCTACCCGATCCGGCCCTCGTCAAACTCGATCAGGTCCGCCACGCTGAGGATCTGGTCCGCGCGGTCGGCGCAACCCATGTTGGTGAGCGCCTCCCTCAGGAATTCGCGGCCGTTCGGCGTCATGCCCTTCTGCACGTAGTTGCGGTTCCACGCGGCCGCGCGCACGTCGGCCGGGAGGAGCGCCGCCAGCCGGGCGTCGAGTTCCGCGTCGTCCGCCGCCGCGAACACGGCCTGCTCCACCGCCGCCGGATCGACGCCGAGGTGCTGGCAGAGAAACCGGTCCATGCCGCGCTTGTAATTCTTGGCGTAGCTGGCCGGGAGCGCGCCGTGCTGCCGCACGTACCGGCACTTCGCGATGAACCGCGGCAGGTGCAGCAGGCCCGTGGCCGCGTGCGGCGTGTAGGCGGACGGCAGGCTGGTCAGCACTTCGCCGGAGGAACCGGGGACGGGGCGCGAGGGCATGGCGAAGGTCAGGAAAGGAGAAACCGGCGGGCACGCAACTGCATCGTTGCCGGAGAAAGCTGGCGGCGGGACCACCGGTCCCACGGGTTGCGGGCCGCGCCACCCCTGCCTCGCGGGACGGGTCGTCCCGCCTCCCTGAAACAGGGGCCGACAAAAAGCCGGACCCGGCCGGGTCCGGCGGAAAAAAAGGGGCGGCGGACGGCGCGGTCAGAAGAACCGCACCGGCTTGGCCGCCGCGCGGTCGTGCTCTTCCTGCGAGCAGCCGGCGTTGGTGGCGACGTCGATCTTCGCGCCGGAAGCTTTCACGAGATTATTGGCGAGCAGGTAGTTTTCGACCTCCTCGCCGGAAATATCGGCCAGCATCACGCCGTCGATCTCCACGCAGGGCGAGAGCGGCTGGCCGGACTTGCGCACCATCTCCTCGTAGTTGGCGCGGTGGTTGATGATGTCGATGTCCTCAAACGCGAGGCCGTGCTTGTGCATGATGGCGCGGACGCCATTGGACCAGCCGCAGTGGGGTTTGAGATAGGCTTTGATATTCATGGGGCGTCTAAATGTTGAGTCGGCACAACTTATGCGGCAGCTTCGCCACTTCAACTTAAACTTTCATCCTTCCCGCCCCCACCGACCGTGCCCGCCGATTTTCCCACTCTTTTGACCGCGCAAGCCTCCGAGTTCGCCCGCCTGGGCCTCGCCAACGTCCGCCGCGAGTACCCGCACCTCCTTCAGCACCAGCTGAACGGGCCGGGGGACGCCCGCGCGCCCCGGGCCCTGCACCCCGCGTTTTACGGCAGCTACGACTGGCACTCGTGCGTGCACCAGCATTGCATGCTCGCCCGGCTGGCGCGGCTGTTCCCGGAGCTGCCGGAACGCGCCGAGATCGACCGCGTGCTCCGCGAGCACCTGACGGCGGACCACATCGCCGCCGAGGCGGCCTACTTTCTCGCGCCCGGCCGGGGGTTTTTCGAGCGGCCCTACGGCTGGGCCTGGCTGCTGAAGCTGGCGGAGGAACTGCTGCGCTACGACACGGCGCTCGCCGCGCACCTCGCGCCGCTGGTCACGATCATGCGCGACGGACTGTTCGCCTACCTGCCCTCGCTCACCCATCCCGTGCGGCACGGGGTCCACAACAACACCGCCTTCGCCGTGAAGCTGGCGATCGACTATACCCGCGCGGCCGACGACCAGGAGCTGAAGCTTTTCTGCACAAGCCGCATGGCGTACTGGTTCGGCCACGACACCGACTACGGCGCGCGCTGGGAGCCCTCGGGCGAGGATTTCCTCTCGCCCGCGCTGACCGAGGCCGAGGTGATGGCCGCGGTGCTGCCGCCGGACAACTTCAGCCGCTGGCTCAGCCGCTTCCTGCCCAACCTGCACACCGGCGAGCCGGTGCGGCTGTTCACCCCGGTCCGGGTCAGCAACCCGACCGATCCCAAGATCGCGCATCTTATCGGGCTCAACCTCAACCGGGCCTGGTGCTGGCGGCGCCTCGCGCTCTCGCTGGCGGAATCCGACCCGCGGCAGGGGCGCGCCCGCGAGGCCGCCCTGCGCCACCTCGAGGCCGCCCTGCCCCTGCTCAGCGCCGAGGATTTCAACCGCGCCCACTGGCTGGCGTCGTTCGCCGTCTACGCGATGACCGAGTGAGCCCCGGCCGGCGCGGCGCGGCGGCCCGCCCGCATTTTCAACTAGCGGCTGAGCCGGTCCTGCGCACACTGCCGCGCATGACCACGATCGTCCTGCTTTGTTTCTCCAACATCTTCATGACCTTCGCCTGGTATGGGCAGCTGAAATCCCATGCCGACCGGCCCCTGTGGATCGCGATCCTCATCTCGTGGGGCATCGCCTTCATCGAATACTGCCTGGTGGTGCCGGCCAACCGGCTCGGTTACGGGCAGTTCACCGGGTACCAGCTGAAGGTCATCCAGGAATCGATCACCCTCGTGGTGTTCGTCTTCTTCGCCCGGCTGGTGCTCGATGAAAAACTCCGCTGGAATTATGCCGTGAGCCTGCTCTGCATCGCCCTCGCGGTCTGGTTCGCCTTTGGTTTCACCAAGGCCGCTCCGCCCGCGGCCTGAGGGACGCCGCCGCCTGATTTAAGGCCGTTTTTTTGCGCACTCCGCGCTTGCCGGGCAAGCGTCCGGAAGAAAGTCTCCTGACACACTGTTGTCAGCCCCCCGTGGTACGCTGACCCTTCAACCCTCCCCGCCCGATTCCCATGTCCAAAGCCGATAAGTCCAAGTCCACCGACTCCCGTGTCGCCCCCGCCGAGAAATCCGCCAATCCCGCCCGGGAGAAAAACATCGAGCTCGCCGTCTCGTCCATCACCAAGCAGTTCGGCGAAGGCTCGATCATGCGCCTCGGCAGCAACGCTCACATGGTGGTCGAGACGCTTTCCACCGGCTCGCTCGCGATCGACCTGGCCCTCGGCGTCGGCGGCCTGCCCCGCGGCCGCATCATCGAGATCTACGGCCCGGAATCGTCCGGCAAGACCACCTTCTGCCTGAGCGCCATCGCCTCGGCCCAGCGCGCCGGCGGCCTCGCCGCCTTCATCGACGTCGAGCACGCCCTCGACCCCAAGTACGCCCGCGTGGTCGGGGTGAACCTGGACGACCTGCTCGTTTCCCAGCCGGACTCCGGCGAGGACGCGCTCAACATCATGGAGACGCTCATCCGTTCGAACAGCATCGACATCATCGTGCTCGATTCCGTCGCCGCGCTCGTCACCAAGGCCGAGCTCGACGGGCAGATGGGCGACATGACCATGGGCAGCCAGGCCCGCCTCATGAGCCAGGCCATGCGCCGGCTCACCTCCGTCGTCAGCAAGACGAACTGCGTGTGCATTTTCACCAACCAGATCCGGGAAAAGATCGGCGTCATGTTCGGCAGCCCGGAGACCACTTCGGGCGGCCGCGCGCTGAAGTTTTTCGCCTCGATCCGCATCGACATCCGCCGCAAGGACCAGCTGAAGACGCCCGACGGGAAGGTCATCGGCAACCGCACCAAGATCAAGGTCGTGAAGAACAAGGTGGCGCCGCCGTTCACCGAGGTGGAGTTCGACATCATGTACGACGAGGGCATCTCCGCCACCGGCTCGCTGATCGACCTCGGCATCGACCACAAGGTCCTCGAGAAAAAGGGGGCCTGGATCGCCTTCAACGGCGAGCTCGTCGGCCAGGGCCGCGAGGCCGCCAAGGAGGCGATCCGCACAAACCCGGAACTCGCCGCCAAGGTCAAGGCCGGCATCCTCGAGAAAGTCAGCGTGAAGGGCGGCGAGTCGATCACCGCCGACACGGATTGATCGCGGCGGCACGCCCCGGAGCCACGGCGACCGCGCCGGGGTTTGCCTGATCTTTCGCGCCTCCCCACGGGCGGGATCGCCCGCGCTCCCGTTCGCCCGGCCCGGCCCCGGTTCGGGAACGGGGCCGCCGCCATTTTCCCCTTTGCCTAAAGCAGCCCGTTCGTTTGCGTGGGCGAATGGCTTATCCCGCGGACACCATTGCGGCGCTGGCGACCCCGGTCGGCACCTCGGCCATTGCCGTGGTGCGGGCCAGCGGTCCGTCCGTCGCCGGCCTGGTGCCGGCGATTTTCGCGGCCGCCCCCCTGCCCCGCGCCGCCGTGCATGCGGATTATCGCGATCACCACGGGCAACTGGTGGATGATGTGCTGTTCACCTTTTTCGCCGCGCCCCATTCGTTCACCGGCGAGGACACGCTGGAGATCTCCTGCCACGGCAACCCGTTCATCGCGCAAAAAATCCTCGAGGACCTGCTGGCCCGCGGTTGCCGCTCCGCCGAGGCGGGGGAATTCAGCAAGCGGGCGTTTCTGAACGGCCGGCTGGACTTAAGCCAGGCCGAGGCGGTCATGGACCTCATCCATGCCCGCAGCGACCGGGCGCTCGCCGCCGCCAACCAGCAGCTGCGCGGGGCCTTGGGCCGGCGAATGGATGAGCTTATCTCGCAGTTGGTCAATATATTGGCTCAGATCGAGGGCTATATCGATTTTCCTGACGAGGACCTTCCGGCCGAGGATCGCCAGCAGGTGCTCCGCCACCTGGATGAGCTGATCGCGGGCACCCATGGGTTGAGCGCCACCAGTCATTACGGTGAATTGCTGCGAGAGGGTATCAAGACGGTCATCCTCGGCGAACCCAACGCCGGCAAGAGCAGTCTGCTCAACCGGCTGGTCGGCCGCGACCGCGCGCTGGTCAGCCCGGAGCCCGGCACGACGCGCGATTACATCGAGGAACGCATTGTGGTCGGCTCCCACTGGCTGCGGCTGATCGACACCGCCGGACTCAACGAAACGCCTTCTTCCCTCGAGAAACGGGGCATGGACAAGACGCTGGAGCAAGCGGAAGGGGCCGACCTTTTTCTCTGGGTCATCGATTCCTCCCGTCCCCTGCCCGCGTTGCCGGCCGCACTCGGGCAACGTATGAACGCAGGCAACACGATCGCCGTGCTCAATAAAATCGACCTGCCCCCGGCGGCGCAACCGCCGCTGCCATGCGCCATTCCGGTGGTGCCGCTGTCGGCACTTCATGGCACGGGCTGCGAGATGTTGCGTGCCGCCATCAGCCAACGCATAGATTCATTTCAGCCTGTAGTGGGCGATGAATTGATCGCGATCAATGCCCGCCATGCCCAAGCCCTTGCCGAAGCAACGAAATGTCTGGCGACCGCCCGGGAAAAATTTGCCGAACGCCATTCCGGTGAATTGGTAGCCAGCGACTTGCGCTGTGCGCTAGAAGCCTTTGGCCGGATTTCCGGCAAGATCGACCATGAAAAAATATTGGACCAACTCTTCAGTACGTTTTGTATTGGTAAGTGATGCAATATCAAAATGTTTATTTTGATAAGAAACATTAATTAAGTGATTTATAACAAAGAGCCGTTTGACGTGATTGTTTGCGGGGCCGGCCATGCCGGCGTGGAGGCTTGTCTGGCGGCATCGCGCATGGGTGCCTCTACCCTGCTGTTGACCGGCAATATTGATTCCATTGCCCAGATGAGCTGCAATCCGGCGATCGGCGGCCAGGCGAAGGGCCAGATTGTACGCGAGATCGATGCGCTCGGTGGAGAAATGGCCATCAATACGGATGTGACCGGCATCCAGTTCCGATTGCTCAATGAGTCCAAGGGTCCGGCCGTCCAGTCTCCCCGGGCTCAATGCGACAAAAAAGCCTATCAATTTCGCCTCAAGCACACCCTAGAGTTGCAGCCGAATCTGGTCGTGTTTCAAGCCACGGTGACGGGGCTGATCTATCAGGATGGCAAGGTTGTCGGCTGCCGGACCAACCTGGACATCGATTTCATCGGCCGGACCGTGATCATCACGACCGGAACCTTCTTGCGGGGTTTGATGCATGTCGGCCAAAACAAGAACGAAGGCGGCCGCCTGGGTGATTTCAGCGCCAAGACCCTGTCCGCCAGTCTCCTTGAGGCTGGGATCTTATTGCTCCGGCTCAAGACCGGCACGCCCCCGCGAATACTGGGACGCAGCATCAATTTTTCCGGCCTGCAGGAGCAAAAAGGCGATGTGGAACCCACCCTGTTTGCCTTCCATGACACCCGGGGGCCGGAAGCCCTGTTCCACGTAGAACAAACCGGTGAACGCCGCTTGGGCTGGGCACCCGGCAGCGAGCAGGTTTCCTGCTGGATGACCTACACCTCGCCCTTGTCTGCGCAGATTGTATGGGAAAATCTGCACCAATCAGCCATGTATTCGGGGGAGATTGAGGGCATCGGCCCGCGCTATTGTCCGAGCATAGAAGACAAATTTGTCCGTTTCGCCGACAAACCCCGTCATTTGCTGTTTCTGGAACCGGAAGGGCGGAGCACGAATGAATATTACATCAACGGCCTTTCTACCAGCCTGCCCTTCGATGTGCAGCTGGATTTGGTGCATAGCATCCCGGGACTCGAACAGGCGCAGATCCTGCGCCCGGCCTATGCCGTGGAGTATGATTTCGCGCCGCCGACCCAGATGCATCCATCCCTGGAATCGCGCAAGGTGGAAAATCTGTTTCTCGCCGGTCAGATCAATGGCTCATCGGGCTATGAGGAGGCCGCGGCCCAAGGTCTGGTCGCGGGGGTCAATGCGGTCCGGAAGGTGAGGGGAGAAGCACCGTTGATCATCGCCCGCCACGAAGCCTATATCGGTGTTTTGATTGATGATCTTGTGACCAAGGGCACCACCGAACCCTACCGGATGTTTACCAGCCGAGCCGAGCACCGGTTGCTTTTCAATCATGGCAGTGCCGAGTCGAGGCTTCTCCACCATGCAAAAAATTGTAGGCTGTTGTCCAATAATCGTTTAAGCAATATATCAACCAAGGTGGCGAATATATCGTATTGGGAAGATTTCCTTGAAAACGCCAAGATCACCGGTGGTGTTTGGGCTGAAGCCATCCGACGCAATCCGACCGGCACACCTCTGCCCCCCGCACTGCTGGCCGAGTCCAAGGAAGTGCGCGACGAGGTCCTCTATCGGGTGGTCTATCGCGGCTATCTGGAACGCGAATGGCGGCAGGTGGAAAAATTGCAGGAAGTGGAGAAAATCCGGATCCCCGACTCCCTTGATTATGCCGTCATCCCCGGACTCCGCCGCGAAAGCGCCCAAAAGCTCCAGCAATTCCGGCCGCACAATCTCGGCCAGGCGGGTCGCATCAGCGGCGTGAATCCCGCGGACATCAGCATCCTGATGGTCAGGATCGCAGCCCTGCATCGGGCTACAGCGGGGTGATGCGGCCGCCGCCCGCCCCGCGCCGCCGCGCGGCCGGCCGTCCACGTGATAATGATGTGACATTCTGGTGACGCGGCCTAATTCACTGGAAGGTGCGTCGCGCCCGCAATATTACCCCGCCATGGAGAAGAAAAAGATTCTCGTCGTCGACGATGAGCCGGACGTCACCGACCTGGTTGCCTATCATTTAAAGGCAAAGGGATTCCACGTGGAATGTCTCAATGATGCCACGGCGAGCATCTCGAAGGCCCGCAGCTTCCAGCCTGATCTGATCATATTAGACATAATGATGCCACACTTGAGCGGCATCCAGCTCTGCCGGATTCTCCGCGCCGACAACCGGCTCTCCAAGGTCCCGATCGTGTTCCTCACCGCCAAGGCCGAGCCGCCCGACCGGATCGAGGGGCTGGAATCGGGCGCCGATGACTATCTCGGCAAGCCTTTCAGCCCGAAGGAACTCGTTCTCCGCGTGGAGTCCATCCTGCGCCGCGTCGCCACGCCCAAGGAACCGGCCAACGCGAAGCTCCACATCGGCGACATCCTCCTCGACAGCGAAATGCACCGGGTGACCGTGCACGGCGCGCCGCTCGAGCTGACCGCCACGGAATTCAAGCTGCTCCGCCTGTTGATGGAACGCCAGGGCCGCGTGCAAACCCGCGAGCACCTGCTGCTCAATGTGTGGAACTATTCCACCGAGATCGAGACCCGGACGGTCGACACCCATGTCCGCCGGCTGCGGGAAAAACTCGGGGTCGAAGCGGGTTGGATTGAAACCATCCGCGGGGTGGGCTACCGGATTGCGGACAAGAAACTGCCCGCATGATCGTTTTCACCGTCGTCGTCCTCGCCCTCGTCCTGGCCTTCCTGCTCCGGGTGGTGCTCAAGCAGAACCGGGCGCTGGACGAGCTGCACCTCGCCGCCCGGCACGGCCAGCCGTTTCTCCGCCAGGAAAGCGCCGCGAATTTTCTCCCGGCCTGGGGCGTGCTGGTGGAGTCGTTCAACCGGCTGATCACGGAAAACGCCGCCCTGCGCCAGCAGCGCACCGACCAGCTCACGCAGCTGGAGGCCACTCTCGGCAACCTGCGCGAGGCCGTGCTCATCGTCGACGAGTCGAACTACATCCACCTCGCCAACCGGGCCCTGCGCGTGATCTTCCCCGCGGCCCGCGACCTGGTCAACCTGCGCCTCGAGCTCATCGTCCGCAGCGTGCCCTTCATCGAATATGTGCGCGCCACCCGCGCGGGCTCGCCGCTGCCGCGCCAGGAATTCGAGATCATCGACGGCCAGACCACCAGCTGGATCGAGGCCTCCGGCGCCCCCATCGCCTCGCCCGACGGCAAGTCCCAGTGGGCGCTGTTCGTCATCCACGACCTGACCAGCGAGCGCAAGCTCGAGCGCGTGCGCCGCGATTTCGTCGCCAACGCCTCGCACGAGCTGCGCACGCCGCTCAGCATCATCAAGGGCTACATCGAGACGCTGGTGGACGCGCACACCTCCATGTCGCTCGAGGACCGCGACAAGTTCCTGCGCACCATCCAGCGCCACAGCGACCGGCTCAAATCGATCATCGACGACCTGCTCGTGCTCTCGCGCCTGGAGTCCTCCACGCCCGGGCTGAAATTCGCCCCCGTGGCCCTGGCCCCGTATCTCCGCGAGCTCGCCGACGAATACCTGCGCCGCCCGCAGGCCGCGGATCACACCCTCACGGTGCAGGTGCCGGATGACCTGCCCGCCCTCAGCGCCGATGCGGAGAAACTCACGCAGGTGTTCGTCAACCTGGTCGACAACGCGCTCAAGTACACCCCGAAGGGCTCGCAGATCGAGCTCGGCGCCCGCGCCTTCGGCGACAGCGAGGTGGAATGCTACGTGCGCGACAACGGCCCCGGCATCCCCGCCGCGGACCTGGGGCAGGTGTTCGAGCGCTTCTACCGCGTCGAAAAGGGCCGTTCGCGCGAGACCGGCGGCACCGGCCTCGGCCTGAGCATCGTCAAGCACATCGTGCAGCTCCATGGCGGCCGCGTCTGGGCCGAGAGCGCGGAAGGGCAGGGGCTCACGATTTTTCTGCGGCTGCCCCGCCCGCGGAAAAGCTGACCCGTTTGCCTGATGGCGGCGGGACCGGTGGTCCCGCCGCCAGAAAATCCTGCGTCCGCTTCGGGATTGCACCGGCGGGCGGCCCGCGCCAATTGGGCGCGTGGGATTCAAACCCGAATTTGTCGAGCAGATCGCCGCCCGGCGCGCCACCATGCGTGCCGGACTCGCCGCCCTGCTGCCCGGGGCCGCCGCCATCACCTGGGAGGTTGGCTGCGGCCACGGCCACTTCCTGGCGCGCTACGCCGCCGAATTTCCCCGCCGGAACTGCATCGGGGTGGATGTCAGCGGCGAGCGCATCGCCCGCGCACAGCGCAAATCGGACCGTGCCCGGCTGCCCAACTGCCATTTCATCCGCGCGGAGGCCGGGGAGTTTTTGTCCGCCCTCCCGGCCGGCGTCACGCTCGCGGAAATCTGGGTGCTCTTCCCCGATCCCTGGCCCAAGAAGCGCCACCATAAGAACCGGGTGCTGCAGCCGGAATTTTTTGAAGCCATCGCCTGCCGGACGGGGGAGGGCACCCGGCTGTATTTCCGCACCGACCACCGCGACTATTTCGACACGGTGGCCGCGTTGCTCCGGGCGCTGAAAACCTGGCGGCCGGACCCGGCGGCGGCCTGGCCGCTCGAGCCCGACACCGTCTTCCAGGCCCGGGCCGAGACCTTCCATTCCCTGGTCGCGATCAGGACATCACATCCAGCCAGAACAGCAGAAACAGCTGCACCAGGGCCGCCACCCCCAGCAAACCCCAGGTCAGCTGCATAAATACGTTGTGGGCCAGCTTCCGCTCGCCATTCGCCCGGCGGGGGGGCTCAGTGCGGGCGAACAGCCCGGGGTCTGGGATCGGGTCCATCGGGGGCAGTTTCAGGGGGGGGCGGGCCGGCCGCAAGCGCCGTCTGGCCATTAGCCGGACCCGGAAATTCACACGGTCATACTAATTACAGATCGCCCGGGAAAATGATTTATTTAAGAAGGGTTGACGCCCCCCAAGCCACCCCCCTACGACATGGGTCTTTTCCACCTGTTGGAACCGCATTTATCAACCATGCCACCCGTCAAGAAAACCCTTGGTTTTGTCGCCGCCCTCGCGGTGGCCACCTCCGCCTTTGCGGCTGAAGGCGAGGGCGTGGCACCGGCCGCGGCGAAGCTGGTCGATTTCGGCCACGGCTGGGCCATCACCAACAGCATGGCCACGGGATGGGGCATCTCGCTTTTGCTCATCGCCTTGGTTATCTGGCTCGTCCGCAAGCCGCAGATTCTCCCGACCCGGGGCCAGGCCGTGTTCGAAACGCTCATCGAGGCTTTGCGCGAGCTGTTCGAACCCATCGTCGGCAAGAAGGCCTTTCCCGCGACTTTCCCGCTGCTCGTCACCTTTTTCATCTTCATCCTCTTTCATAACTGGATGGGGCTCCTCCCGGGTGTCGGCACCATCGGAACCGGCCATGACGTGGACGGTCACTTTCACCTCACCACGCCGTGGATCCGGCCGTTCACCTCCGACTTCAACAGCACGATCGCCCTCGCGCTCATCTCCTTTGGCGCCTGGCTGATCATCGTGATGAAGTTCGCGGGCCCGAAGCTGCTGTTCATCGATCTCTTCGGCAACAAGGCCGACAAGAAGGAAACCCCGGGCTGGCTCTATCCGATCCTGACCCTGGTGTTCTTCGTCGTCGGTCTGATCGAGGTGTTCTCCATCGTCATCCGCCCGTTCACCCTTTCGGTCCGGCTCTTCGGCAACATCTTCGGCGGTGAAAACCTGCTCCACGGCACCGGCTTCTTCTTCATCTTCTATTTCATGGAGCTCCTCGTCGGCCTGATCCAGGCCTTGGTCTTCACGCTCCTCACGTCGGTCTACATCGGCCTGATCTGCAATCATGGCGATGACCATGATGAAGCCGGCCATCCGGCCGGGGCCCACCACTGATCCTTTACCGCCGGGAGCGTGCCTCGCGTGCGCACGGCGGCAACCGCAACCACAACCCATCCACAAAAAAATGAACCAACTCCTCGCTGAAGTCGCCATTAGCGGCAATATCGGCACCGCGTTCGGTCTGCTCGGCGCCGCCCTCGGCGTCGGTATGATCGGCAACAAGGCCGCCGAGGCCGTCGGCCGCAACCCCGGCGCATCCGGCAAGATCCTCGTCCAGGCCATCATCGGCATGGCGCTCGCCGAGGGCCTCGGCATCCTCGCGCTGTTCCTCGCCAAGCCCGTCTAACTTCCCCCTGGCGGCGCGTGTCCCGCGCCGCCATTTCCTTTCCCGTCATGCTGCCACTCCTGTTCGCCACCGTAGAAGCCGCCACCCATGCGGCCGCTGAGCCCGGCGTCGCCGAGCGGTTCGGCCTCGAATGGAAATACGTCATCACCCAGGTCTTCAGCTTCCTGATCCTGTTTGGCGTCCTCTACAAGTTCGGCATCAAGCCCACCCTCTCCACCATGGAGGAGCGCAACAAGAAGATCGAGTCCGGCCTCAGGAATGCCGAGGAGACCCAGGTCCGCCTCGCCGCCGCCGCGACCGAGAGCGCCGCGCTCATCAAGACCGCCCAGCAGCAGGCCCAGCAGGTCGTCGACGAGGCCCGCAAGATGGCCAAGGAGTTCGCCGACCGCCAGCAGGCCGAGGCCACCGCCCGCGCCGCCGACACCCTCGCCCGCGCCCAGCAGGCCATCGAGCTCGAGCACCGCAAGATGCTCGACCAGGCCCGCGGCGAGATCGCCCGCCTCGTCGTCAAGACCACCGAGCAGGTCCTCGCGAAAAAACTCTCCGACCAGGACCGCGCCGCCTACAACGACGCCGCCACCCAGGAGCTGACCTCGCTCTAGTCTCCCCGCTCTCCGCCCCCCGCTTTCCTCCATGGCCGCGAACAAGCAAACCAAGCTCCTGGCGAAACAGCTCTTCAAGCTGAGCTTCGTCAACGGCCGGCTCTCGGCCGAGCAGGTCGCCGGCGTCCTCGGCTACATCGAGAAATCCGCGCCGCGCCACCCGCTCACCCTGCTCAAGCTTTATCACCGCGCCATCGCGACCGAATACGCCAAGTCCCGCGCCGTCGTCGAGCACGCCGGCCCGATCAGCGCCGCCACCCTCGGGCTGATCGAGGCCGCCATGACCAAGAAATACGCGCGCCCCGTCACCGCCAGCGCCCGGCCCGCCCCGGGGCTGCTCGCCGGCCTCCGCGTCCGCGTCGGCTCCGACCTCTACGAGTCCACCGTCGCCGGCCAGCTCGCCACCCTTTCGCACGCAGTCTAACCCCGCCCGCCTTTAAATCCACCTCCCGATGAGCAACGTCGTCGAACAGATCGAACAGCAAATCGCCAAGCTTTCCAGCAAGGCGGTCAAGAAGAACACCGGCACCATCCTCGCCATCGCCGACGGCGTCGCCAAGCTCGACGGCCTCTCCGAGGTCATGTACAACGAGATGGTCCAGTTCCCCGGCGGCGCCATCGGCATCGCCCTCAACCTCGAGGAGGACGAGGTCGGCTGCGTCATCCTCGGCGACATCGCCAACCTGAAGCAGGGCGACGAGGTCCAGACGACCGGCAAGCTTCTCTCCGTCCCCGTCGGCCGCGGCCTCCTCGGCCGCGTGGTCGACGCCCTCGGCCGCCCCGTCGACGGCAAGGGCCCGCTCGACGCCACCGAGTTCTATCCCGTCGAGAAGATCGCCCCAGGCATCATCGTCCGCAAATCCGTCTCCCAGCCCGTCTTCACCGGCATCATGGCCATCGACTCCATGATCCCGATCGGCCGCGGCCAGCGCGAGCTCATCATCGGCGACCGCGGCACCGGCAAGACCACCATCTGCATCGACACGATCATCAACCAGGCGCGCATCAACAAGGTCGGCCTGGCCTCGGGCGACAGGAACTTCCGCCCGATGTACTCCATCTACGTCGCGATCGGTCAGAAGCAGTCCAACATCGTCCGCACCATCGGCGCCCTCGAGGCCGCCGGCGCCATGGAGTACACCGTGATCGTCGCCGCGCCCGCCGCCGACAACCCGGCCAACCAGTACCTCGCCCCCTTCTCCGGCGCCGCGATCGGCGAATGGTTCATGGAGCACGGCCTGGACGCGCTCATCGTCTACGACGATCTCTCGAAGCACGCCGTCGCCTACCGCCAGATTTCCCTCATCCTCAAGCGCCCCTCCGGCCGCGAGGCGTACCCGGGCGACGTGTTCTACCTCCACTCCCGCCTCCTCGAGCGCGCCGCGCGGCTCGACGGCAAGGGCTCGCTCACCGCGCTGCCCATCATCGAGACGCAGGCGGGCGACGTCTCGGCCTACATCCCGACCAACGTCATCTCCATCACCGACGGCCAGATCTTCCTCGAGACCGACCTCTTCAACCAGGGCATCCGCCCCGCCGTCTCCGTCGGCCTCTCCGTCTCCCGCGTCGGCTCCTCCGCGCAGATCAAGGTCACCAAGCAGGTCGGCGGCAAGCTGAAGGGCGAGCTCGCCCAGTTCCGCGAACTCGCCGCCTTCGCCCAGTTCGGCTCCGACCTCGACGCCAAGACCAAGGGCCAGCTCGACCGCGGCTCCCGCATCGTCGAGCTCTTCAAGCAGCCGCAGCTCAACCCCATCGCCATCGAGCTCCAGGCCGCCGTCCTCTGGGCCGCGCAGAAGAACTACTTCGACTCGATCGACGTGAAGCAGGTGGTCGCCGCCTCGTCCGCCCTCCGCGACTACATGACCACCCGCCGCGACGCCCTGCTCACCAAGATCCGCACCAAGGCCGCCCTCGACCCCGAGATCGAGGCCGAGCTCAAGGCCGCCTGCGACGAGTGGAAGGCGACTTTTGTCGCCAAGTAAGAAAGGCTGAAAAACTAAAGGACTGCACCAGTGCCAAGCCCATGCTGCATGAACACGGCGATCTCCGCAAACGGACGCAGGATTTTGCGCGCCGGGTCGCCCGCGCCTATCGCAGACTTCCGAGCCGGGACCGCGTCGCGCAAGTCTGGGGTGAACAGATGCTGCGCGCCGGCGGATCGGTCGGGGCCAACTACCGCGAAGCTCAGCGGGGTCGTTCCGCTGCGGAATATCGCGCAAAACTCGGCGACTGTCTCCGCGAGGCCGATGAGACTCTCTTCTGGATGGAACTGCTCGAGCTTGAAGGATATTTCAAGCCTGTGCTCATTGCCCCGCTCAAACAGGAGGCCGGCGAACTCATCGCCATCTTCGTCACCCTGCTCAAACGCGGCGGCAAGTAACCCCAGCCCTTCAGTCCTTCAGCCTTTCAGCCTTTCCTAACCCATGGCCTCAACCCGCGACATCCGCCGGCGCATCAAGTCGGTCAAGAACACCCGCCAGATCACCAAGGCGATGGAGCTTGTCGCCGCGTCGAAGATGAAGAAGGCGCAGGGCCTCGCCCTCGCCGGCCGCCCCTACGCCCAGCTCATGTCGCGCATGCTCGCCGCCCTGGCCAACCGCGTCGAGGAGTCGCTCCATCCCTTCCTCGTGAAGCGCGAGGTCAAGACCCGCGGCATTCTGCTCATCACGACCGACAAGGGCCTCTGCGGCCCGCTCAACGCCAACCTCTTCAAGCTCGTCCTCGAGATCAAGGGCCCCGCCAAGTTCGTCGCCATCGGCCGCAAGGGCGCGCAGTTCCTCGCCCGCACCAAGCGCGACATCGTCGCCGACTTCACCGTCAGCGACCGCGTGCAGTTCAGCGAGGTGAAGCCCGTCGTCGAGATGATGATGCAGATGTACCTCGACGGGAAGATCGACACGCTCGAGATCATCTACCCGCGCTACAAGAACACCCTGGTGCAGGAGCCCCTCATCCGCCCGCTGCTCCCGCTGGCCAGCGTCCGGGAGTTCGTCTCCGCGCTCAACGTCGAGCACGGCGGCGGCAAGACGGTGGACGACCGCGTCATGCTCTTCGAGCCCAGCGCCCACTCCGTGCTCGAGGCGCTGCTGCCCTTCTACGTGAACCGCTACGTCTTCCAGCTGGTCCTCTCGGCCAAGGCCTCGGAGCACAGCGCCCGCATGGTCGCGATGAAGACCGCCAAGGACAACGCCACCAAGCTGCTGGGCGACCTCACCCTTGAGTACAACAAGGCCCGCCAGGCCGCCATCACGCAGGAAATCCTCGAGATCGCCGCCGCGTCCTTCGCCACCGCCTAAGCCACTTTACTAATCCAACCCCGTCCCGCTTCCGTCATGAGCAATATCGGCAAAATCGTCCAGGTCATCGGCCCCGTCGTTGACGTGCAATTTGCGGAGAATTCCATTCCCGCCATTTACCAGGCCCTCACGGTCGACTTCACCGTCGCCGGGAAGAAGGAGCTGCTGACCCTCGAGGCGCAGCAGCATCTCGGCGAGGGCCGCGTGCGCGCCATCGCCATGTCCTCCTCCGAGGGCCTCGTCCGCGGCATGGACGTCGTCGACACCGGCGCCCCGATCACCGTGCCCGTCGGCGACGGCGTGCTCGGCCGCATCTTCGACGTCACCGGCACCCCCGTCGACGGCAAGGGCCCCGTGGCCTACACCAAGCGCTACCCGATCCACCGCCCGGCCCCGGCGCTGGTCGACCAGGACACCAAGGCCGAGATCCTCGAGACCGGCATCAAGGTCATCGACCTCATCTGCCCCTTCATCAAGGGCGGCAAGGCCGGCGCCTTCGGCGGCGCGGGCGTGGGCAAGACCGTCGTCATCCTCGAACTCATCAACAACATCGCCAAGGCCCACGGCGGCTTTTCCGTCTTCGCCGGCGTCGGCGAGCGCTCCCGCGAGGGCAATGACCTTTACCACGAGATGTCCGAGGCCGGCGTCATCAACCAGCAGGACCTGAGCAAGTCCAAGGTCGCCCTGGTCTACGGCCAGATGAACGAGCCCCCGGGCGCCCGCATGCGCGTCGCGCTCTCGGCCCTCGCCATGACCGAGTATTTCCGCGACGAAAAAAACCAGGATGTGCTGCTCTTCATCGACAACATCTTCCGTTTCTCCCAGGCCGGCTCCGAGGTGTCCGCCCTGCTCGGCCGCTCGCCCTCCGCCGTCGGCTACCAGCCGACCCTCGCCAACGAGATGGGCCTTCTCCAGGAACGCATCACTTCGACCAAGAAGGGCTCCATCACCTCCGTGCAGGCCGTCTACGTGCCCGCGGACGACCTGACCGACCCGGCGCCGGCGAACACCTTCGCCCACCTCGACTCGACCATCGTGCTCGAGCGCTCCATCGCCGAACTCGGCATCTATCCGGCCGTCGACCCGCTCGCCTCCGTCTCCAAGGCCCTCGAGCCCGCCATCGTCGGCGAGGAACACTACCGCGTCACCCGCGAGCTCCAGCGCGTCCTCCAGCGCTACAAGGATCTCCAGGACATCATCGCCATCCTCGGCCTCGACGAACTTTCCCCCGAGGACAAGCTCACCGTCTACCGCGCCCGCAAGATCCAGCGCTTCCTCTCGCAGCCGTTCGCGGTCGCGGAGGTGTTCACCGGCGCGCCGGGCAAGTACGTCCCGGTCAAGGACACCGTCCGGGGCTTCAAGATGATCCTCGACGGCGAGCTCGACCACGTCCCCGAGGGCGACTTCTACATGAAGGGCGGCATCGACGAGGTGATCGCCGCCTCGGCCAAGAAGTAACCCGACCCTGGCGGACATTGAGTAGTGAGTAGCGAGCATGATCAAACCCAACCAATGACCACCCGCTGACCCCTACCCGCTACTCGCTCCCCACTACTACCAACATGTCCCTCACCCTCGAAATCGTCACCCCCGATGCCCGCGTCTACTCGGACACGATCGACTCCGTCGTCATCCCGACGGTCGAGGGCGAGATCGGCATCCTGCCGGGCCACATCCCGCTGCTGACCCAGGTTGCCGACGGCGAACTGCGCGTGACCAAGGGCACCCAGACCACCTACCTGGTCATCGGCGGCGGTTTCGCCGAGATCGACGGCGACCGTGTTTCCGTCCTCGCCGAACGCGCCATTTCCGAGGAGCAGATCGACGAAAAGTTGGTCGAGGCGGCCATGAAGCGCGCCGAGCAAGCCATCAAGGAAGCCAAGAACATGGACCCGAATGAGTTTGAGCACCTGCAAAACATGGTGCGCTTCTCCGGCTCCCAGCTGGCGCTGAAACGCCGGCGTAGGTAAAAACCTTATTCAGATTAAGATAATGCAATGTTTGACCCGGTGGTTTTTTCTGCTTCTCTCTTGATACTAAGTCTCATCCCCAATGCCTTCCCGACTCAAACTCTCGCCGCTCTGCCAGCTGGCGGCCGGCGCCACCGCCCGGATCTGTGTGATCAACGGTGATGACAGCTTTGCGCAAAGGTTGCGCGAAATGGGTTTCGGCGAAGCCGCGCTGGTGACAAAAATTTCCGGGCGGACCACGAGCCTCTGCCAGGTCAACGGCACGCGCATCGCGCTCAATCACGATGCCGCCATGGCCATCCTGGTGGAATTGATCCCCGCCCTGAACCACGCCGAGGGGCCGGCCCGCGCCCGCTGAGCCTCCCGCCCCGGCCGATCCCGGAGCCCGCCCGCGTTTTTTCGCCGTGATCCTGCCCCCGCATATTACGCTGCCGGGAAAAAAACGCGCGGCCGCCGCCGACCGCACCCCCGTCTATGCGATGGTCGGCAATCCGAACTGCGGGAAAACCACGCTCTTCAACGCCCTCACCGGCCTGCGCCAGAAAGTGGGCAATTATCCCGGGGTCACCGTGGAGAAAAAAATCGGCACCGCCTACTCGCAGCACGGCCGCCCGATCCAGGTCATCGACCTGCCCGGCGCCTACTCCCTCGCCGCGCGTTCGCCCGACGAGGCCGTGCTCCGCGACGTGCTCCTCGGCCGCCGCGAGGACACGCCGCAGCCCGACCGCATCGTCTGCGTCGTCGACGCCTCCAATCTCGAGCGCAACCTCTACCTCGTCCACCAGATCCTCGACCTCGGCCGGCCGCTCATCGTCGTCCTTAACATGATGGACGTCGCCGCCGCCGCCGGCCTGCACATCGATCCGAAAAAACTCGAGTCCGCGCTCGGCGTGGTCGTCATCCCCTGCGAGGCCGTGCGCGGCCGCGGGCTCGTCGAGCTGAAACTGGCGATGAGCCGCACCGACCTGCCGCTCGCCCGCCACCGCTGGGATGTGCCGGCCCCGATCGCACCCGCCGTGGCCGATCTGGCGGCCGCGCTCGTCGACGCCGACGCGCGCTCCCCGCTCATCGCGCGCGCCGAGGCCCTGCTGCTGCTCACCGACCTCGACAGCGTGCGGGTCGCCGGCTCCCGGCCGCTCAGCGCCCGCACGACCGGGGTGCTCGCCGGCTGGCGCCGGCGCTGGGAAAGCGACGGCACCGACTGGTCGGCCACCCTCATCCGCAGCCGCTATGAGGCCATCAGCCAGCTCTGCTCCGGCGTCCTCCGCCGCACCCGGGAACAGGGGCCCTCGGCCTCCGACCGCATCGATGCGGTGCTCGTCCACTCGGTCTGGGGCTGGCTGTTCTTCGGCGTCATCATGTCCCTGCTGTTCTTCTCGATCTTCACGCTCGCGGAATATCCCATGAACTGGATCGACGCCCACATGGCCGGGCTGGGCGGCTGGGTGAAGGGGGCCATGGCCCCCGGCGACCTGCGGGACCTGCTGACGGACGGCGTCATCGCCGGGGTGGGGGGCATCGTGGTCTTCCTGCCGCAGATCATGATCCTGTACTTCTTCGTCGGCCTGCTGGAAAGCACCGGCTACATGGCGCGCGCCGCGTTCCTCATGGACCGCCCGATGAGCAAGGTCGGCCTCCACGGCAAGTCCTTCATCCCGCTGCTCGGCTCCTACGCCTGCGCCATCCCGGGCATCATGGCCACCCGCACCATCGAGAACGCCAAGGACCGCCTCGTCACCATCCTGGTCGCCCCGCTGATGAGCTGCTCCGCCCGCCTGCCCGTCTACCTGCTCATGATCGCCACGCTGCTGCCCAGCACCACCGTGCCGGCCGCGACCAAGGTCGGCCTCATGCTCCTGATGTACGCGCTCGGCACCGCCGGCGCGTTCGGCTTCGCCTGGCTGTTCAAGCGGACCCTCTTCAAGGGCGCGCCGCCGCTCATGATCATGGAGCTGCCCCCGTACCAGCCGCCCCGGCTCGGGGAAATCCTCCGCCAGATGGTCGAGCGCGCCTGGCTGTTCCTGAAGAACGCCGGGACCATCATCCTCGGCATCTCCATCGTGCTCTGGTTCCTCACCACCTTTCCCCGGCTGCCCGACCCCGCCGCGACCGCCGACGCGCAGATCGCCCACAGCTTCGCCGGCCAGGCGGGCCGCCTGATCGAGCCCGTGATCAAGCCGCTCGGCTTCGACTGGCGCATCGGCGTCGGCCTCATCACCTCCTTCGCCGCCCGCGAGGTGTTCGTCAGCTCGACCGCCGTCGTGTTCAGCGTGCAGCACTTCGCAGGGGGCAAGGGCGCCGACGTCACGCCCGTGCGGAGCGCCCTGCGCGCCGCCACCTGGCCCGGCGGCGCCCCGCTCTTCACCCCCCTTGTTTGCCTTACCCTGATGGTGTATTATGTTTTCGCCATGCAATGCATGAGCACCGTCGCCGTCGTGAAGCGCGAGACCAACTCCTGGCGCTGGCCGCTGTTCCAGATCGCCTACATGACCGGCACCGCCTGGCTCGTGTGTCTCGTGATCTACCAAACCGGCCGTGCGCTGGGTTACTGAACCACCCGCAAATCACGCCAAACTATCCTGATTAATTCGCGTCCATTCGCGTTATTCGCGGGCAATCTCTAATGTCCTCCACCCTCCAAACCATCCTCGCCCTCGCCCTCGTCGCCCTCGCCGCGGCGCTGCTCGTGCGCTCCTTCCTGAAAAAACGCCACCGCCCCGGCTGCGGGAGCAACTGCGGCGCCGTCAGCCCCGAGATCAGGAAACTGCAGGCGCGGCTGAAATCGCGCTGAGCCCGCCGCTGGAATTCCCCGCATGCAAGCCGCCGTCCTCACCGGGGTCAAAAAACCGCTCCTCCTCCAGACCGTGCCCGACCCGGTCGCCGCCCCCGGCCAGGCCGTCGTGCGATTGCAGGCCGCCGCCCTCAACCACCGCGACCTCTGGACCCAGCTCGGGCTTTATCCGAACATCACGCTGCCCATCATCCTCGGGTCCGACGGCGCCGGCGTCGTCTCCACCGTCGGCCCGGGCGCAGACCCCTCCTGGGGCGGCCGCGAGGTCATCATCAACCCCTCGCTCGACTGGGGCCCCGACCCGCGCTTCCAGGGCACCGCTTTCCGCATCCTCGGCCTGCCGGACAACGGCACGTTCGCCGAACTGGTCGCCATCCCCGCCGCCAATCTCGCGCCCAAGCCCGCCCACCTCTCCTGGGAACAGGCGGCCGCCCTGCCTTTGGCCGGGCTCACGGCCTGGCGTGCGCTCTTCACCCGCGCGCAGCTGCAGGCCGGCGAGCGCGTGCTCGTCACCGGGGTCGGCGGGGGCGTGGCGCTGTTTGCGCTGCAGTTCGCCGCGGCCGCCGGCGCCGAGGCCTGGGTGACCTCCGGCTCGCCGGACAAGCTCGCCCGCGCGCAGGCCCTCGGGGCGCGCGGCGGCGTCAACTACCGCGAGGCCGGTTGGGCGGCCTCCCTGCAAAAACTTGCCGGCCGCTTCGACGTGATCGTCGACAGCGCCGGCGGCGAGGGCCTGGCGCGGCTGATCGACCTCGCGGCGCCGGGCGGCCGCATCGTGTTTTTCGGCGCCACCACGGGCAACCCCCAGGCCCTGGACATGCGGAAATGTTTCTTCCGGCAGCTCAACCTCCTCGGCACCACCATGGGGTCGCCGGCGGATTTCGCCGGCCTGACCGCCTTTGTCGCCCGGCACCGGATCACGCCGGTGGTCGACCGCGTGTTCCCGCTCGCCGCCGCCGAGGCCGCGTTGCGCCACATGGAAGCCGGCGCGCAGTGCGGCAAGATCGTGCTGCGCGGCTGAGGATCATCGCCGCCCGCCAGCTCACGTGCCGCGCCGGTTACCGTAAAGCTCCACGTGCAGCCGCGGGGCGTACCGGTAGCCGTGCCGCTTGCACACCTCGGCCAGCCAGCCGGCCCGCGCGCGCAGCGCCTCGACTGTCACGCCCTCGGGCATGAGCAAAACCTTGCTGGCCGGCACCGCGGCCCCGGTCTCCCGGATCATCGCCGCGATCTCCGCCAGGTCGCTTTCCGCCGCCACCACGAATTTCAACTGGTAGCTCCGGACCGCCATCCAGCTCGCGACCACCGCGGGCTGCCAGCGGAGCTCCTCGTGCTTCCACCGCCACGTGTCGTCCAGCCGCGCATCCGGCGCCGAGTGCGCCAGCTTCGGGCTGATCGACGCGAGGTCACAGGCGATGCCGTTGGGGCGGATGGTCCCGGCGGTCTCGATCGTGAGATGGTACCCGCGTTCCTGCAGCTGGAACGCCAGCTCGTGGATGCCGGGCGCCATCATGGGCTCGCCGCCGGTCAGCACGATGTGCTGCGACGGATGGACCGCCACCTCCGCGAGGATCTCCGGCACCGTCATCGGCCGCCCCTCGGGCGCCCACGAGGCGTACGGCGTGTCGCACCAGTTGCAGCGCAGGTTGCAGCCGCTGGTCCGCACGAAGACCGACGGCACCCCGGCGAGCTCGCCCTCGCCCTGCAACGAATGGAATATTTCCGAAATCAGCACCGGAAGATTCTTAACACAGAGGCCGCAGAGCGCACGGAGAATTCTTAGCGCACTCCGTGTCCTCTGGGTTAAATTGGCTTGGCCGGCAGGGGAGGCCTGGCCTCGTAGACCGTCGGGTCGGCCACTCCCGCCGCCAGGAACGCCTCGCGGCGCTCCACGCAGGTGCCGCATTTGCCGCAGTGGATCTCCCCGCCCTTGTAACACGACCAGGTGCGCGCGAAGTCCACACCCAGCCGGGCGCCCTCGGCGGCGATCCGCCCCTTGTCCAGGGCGATGAACGGCCGCAGCAGCTGGATGCCCGCATCGGTGCCCAGCCGCATCGCGTTGCCCATCGCCCGCATGAAATCCTCGCGGCAGTCGGGATAGATCGTGTGGTCGCCGGTGTGCGCGGCGATCACCAGGCCCGCCACCCCGATGCTCTCCGCGAACCCGGCGGCCACCGACAGCATGATGCCGTTGCGGAAGGGGACCACCGTGCGCTTCATGTTGTCGGCCGCATAATGCCCCTCCGGGATGTCCCCGCCGCCCTGCAGGAGGTCGGAATTGAAATACTGCCCGATGAAATCCAGCAGGATGGTCTGGTGCGGCGCGCCGATCCGGTTCGCATGCTCGACCGCATAGGGGAGCTCCCGGTGGTTGTGCTTGGCCCCGTAATCAAAGCTGAGGACCGCACCCACGTCGTGGTGCCGCCGCGCCCAGTGGAGCGCGGTCACCGAATCCATGCCACCGGAACAGAGAACGACGACTTTCATGCCGGAGAATTGGCCACAAAAGGCGCAAAAGGCACAGAAATAAAAATCCCGGACGGATGAATCCGTTGTTCCGGGTTGGCTTGCCCGGGTTTTTCGCCTTTGGTGCCGCTTGTGGCCATCCCGTCAGTCATCGCCCACCGCGGCGCCTCCGCCGAGCAGCCGGAGAACACCCTCGCCGCCTTCCGCCGGGCCCTGGCGCTGGGGGCGGACGGCATCGAGCTCGATGTGCACGTCACCCGTGATGGCGTGCCGGTGGTTTTCCATGATGCCAGCCTGCTCCGGCTGACCGGTGTGCGCGGCCGGATCGCCCAGCAGGCCTGGCCCGCGCTGCGGCGGCTCCGCGTGCTCGGCACGGAGCCCATCCCGCGACTCGCCGGGGTGCTCCGCCTCACCCGCAGCCAAATCCTCGTGCAGATCGAGCTGAAGGCCGGCGTGCCGGTCGCGCCCGTGGTCCGCGCCATCCGGGCGGCCCGGACGGCGCAGGGGGTGATCCTGGCCTCGTTCGCGCTCGGCCTGCTCCGGACCGCCCGCCGGCTGGCGCCCGCGGTGCCGCGCATGCTCATCAGCGAGGGCCGGCGGCCGCCGGCCGCGCTCCTCCGCCAGCTCGCCGCCCTGGGCGCCGCGGGCCTGAGCGTGAATCATCGCGCCATCCGCTCGGCCGCGTGGGTGCGGTTTTTCCAGGCCCGGGGTCACACCGTCTGGGCCTGGACCGTGAACGATCCGGTCCGGATGCGACGGCTGGTGGGGTGGGGGATCGACGCCATCCTGAGCGACAATCCCGCCTTGCTGCGCGGCGTTTTAAGGGAAAAATCCTGACGCTTGGTCATCATCCACGATCCCCAGTGCGCCGGGTATGGCTCGTCCATGCGGCCGGAACAGCCCGCCCGCGTGGTGCGCGGCGCGCTGCACCTGCGGGCGGCACATCCGGACTGGGCGTGGCGGCTGCCGGGGCCGGTGGAGGAATCCGTCCTGCTCGCCGCGCACACCCCGGAATTGCTCCGGCGCATCGCGCGACCGCCGGACATCGACGAGGACACGCCGCATTTTTCCGGCATCGAGGCGCACGCCCGCCGGGCCGTGGGCGCCGCGTTGACGGCGGCCGGGGCCGCCCTCGCCGGGGAAAAGGCTTTTTCGCTCATGCGGCCGCCCGGCCATCATTGCACCCGCCGCCGCGCGATGGGCTTTTGCTACCTCAACCAGGTCGCGGTGGCGGCCGTCCACGCGGCCGCCGGGGGCCGGCGCGTCGCCGTCTGGGACTTCGACGCCCATCATGGCAACGGCACCGAGGACATCCTGCAGGGCCGCCCGGGGACATTCTTCGCGTCGGTGCACCAGTCGCCCGGCTATCCCGGCACCGGCACAGACTCCGTGGCCAATTGCCGGAACTTTCCCGTCGCCCCGCACACCCCGCGCGCCGGGCACATGGACGCGCTGGCCCGTTCGTGGGAGGCCGTGCTGGCCTTCCAGCCGGACCTGGTGCTCGTATCCGCCGGCTTCGACGCCTTCGCCGGCGACCCCATCACGGCCATGACCCTCGAACCGGCTGATTTTGCCGAGCTGGGCCGCTGGCTGCGCCAGTCCGCCCGGGCCGCCGCCGCCGTGCTGGAAGGCGGCTACAGCCCGGAGCTGCCGGTGTTGATTGACGATTTCCTTTCGGCATGGGATAAATAAGCCCTTCTTTCGCTTGAGTCATCCCCCACAGTACCAGTTCATCGGCCAGCCGGACCAGCTGCCCCCGCTCTACGCCGCCCTCGACCGCTGCACCGAGATCGCGCTCGACACCGAGGCCGACAACCTTTTCCGCTACCGCACCCAAGTCTGCCTGCTGCAGATCATGGCGGCGAACGAAATCTACCTCGTCGACCTGCTGGCCGGCCTGCCGCTCGAGGACCTCTGGCGGCGGCTGGCCGCCCGGCCCCTCATCATGCACGGCAGCGATTACGACCTGCGCCTGCTGTGGGAGCTCTGCCGCTTCCAGCCGCAAAGCCTCTTCGACACCATGTTCGCCGCCCAGCTGCTGAACATCCCGCGCTTCGGCCTCGCCGCCCTGCTCGAGCAGAACTTCGGCGTCCAGCTCGACAAGGACCACCAGAAGGCCAACTGGTCGCAGCGCCCGCTCGACCGCGACATGCTCGATTACGCGGCCATGGACGTCTATTACCTGCCCGGCCTGCGCGACCGGCTGAAGGCCGAGCTCGTCCGCCTCGGCCGCCTCGACTGGATGGAGCAGAAATGCCGCTGGCAGATGGCCGTCGCCCGCGACGGCTTCACCGGGCCCGACGAGAACGACTGGCGGATCAACGGCTCCGAAAAACTCCGCGGCCGCGGCCTGGGCGTGCTGCACGCGATCTGGCACTGGCGCGAGGGCTGGGCGGAGAAGCTCAACACCCCGCCGTTCAAGGTCACCGGCAACGAGCTGCTCGGCCGCATCGCCCGCGCCGCGGACGAGGACCGGCCCATCGAGGACGTGCTGGACCTGCATCTCGGCCGGCGCCACGACCGGCTGTTCCCCTCCCTCGCCGCGGCCGTGCGCCAGGGCTTCGCCACCGACCCGTCGACCCTGCCCCGGCGCGAGCGCCGCCGGGAATTCAATACCATGTCGGTCGAGGAACTGGCCCGGCAGGACCGCCTCAAGGCCGACCGCGACCGGCTGGCCCAGGACCTCAACCTCGACCCCACCCTCATCGCCACCCGCTCGCAGCTCGTCCTGATCGCCCGCGACCCGGCCGGCATCGACTCCGTGCTCCTGCCCTGGCAGGCGCAGCTCCTCAAAGCCGAGCCCGCCTGGAAGAGCTAGGCCCCGCGCCGTGGCCGCGTCCGCCAACATCGCCCGCCACCTGCCGCTGATGGCGGCGCGCCAGCCGGACCAGCCGGCCGTGAAGATCCCCCGGGGCCGCACGGCGGCCGGCGCGATCGACTACCTCACGCTGACCTTCGTCGAACTCGACGCCGAGGTGGATGCGTGGGTGGCGAAACTGTCCGCCCGGGGCGTGCGCCGCGGCGACCGCGTGCTCGTCATGGTCCGGCAGGGCCTGCCGCTCATCGCCGCGGCGTTCGCCCTGTTCAAGCTTGGCGCCGTGCCCGTGATCATCGACCCCGGCATGGGCCGGAAAGAATTTCTCGCCTGCGTGGCCCGCTCCCGCCCGCGCGTGCTGCTCGGGATTCCGCTCGCCCAGGTCATGAGCCAGGTCTTCCGCCCCGCCTTCAAATCCGTCACGGTCCGCGTCTGGGTTTCCCGCGACCCGACGGCCCGGCTGGGCGTTGGAGTTCAAGGCTCAATCCCTAGGCTTGAAATGGCGGACAACGCGCCCGCCGACCTCGCGGCGGTGCTGTTCACCAGCGGCTCAACCGGCGCCCCCAAGGGTGTCTGCTACGAGCACGGTATGTTCGACGCGCAGGTGCGGCTCGTCCGCGCCACCTACGGCATTGAGCCCGGCGAGGTGGACCTGCCTATGCTGCCCATCTTCGCGCTCTTCAACCCGGCGCTCGGCCTGACCACCGTGGTGCCGGAACTCGACCCCGGCCGGCCGGCCGCCGTCGACCCGGAGAAGATCGTCCGGGCCATCCGGCAGGAGAAGGTCACCAGTTCCTTCGGCTCGCCGACCCTCTGGCGGAAAATATTCGACCACTGCCTCGCCCAGGGCATCCAGCTGCCCAGCCTGCGCCGCGTGCTCTGCGCCGGCGCGGCGGTGCCCGCCTCGCTCTGGGCCGACGCGGCGCGCGTACTGCCCAATGGCCGGTTGCACGGCCCCTACGGCGCCACCGAAGCGTTGCCGGTGGCGACGGTGTCCTCGGCGGAAGTGGAGATCCGCCCCGAGCTCGGCGCCATGCTCGGAGGCCCGCTGCCGGAAAATCAAGTGAAGATCATCGCGCTGCACGACGGTCCGCTCGCCAGCCTCGCGGATGCGCGTGAGCTGCCGCCCGGCGGGATCGGCGAGATCATCGTCACCGGCCCCACTGTCACCAAGACCTACGATGCCCTCCCGGACGCCACCGCGGCCGCCAAGATTCCCCACCCCTCCGCCGTCTGGCACCGCCTGGGTGACGCCGGCCAGTTGGACGCGGAGGGCCGGCTCTGGTTCTGCGGCCGGATCGCCGAGCGGGTTGAAACCGCGGGAGGGAACCTCCACACCGAACCCGCCGAACAGGTTTTCCGCGGCCATCCCGGGGTGGCGCGCTGCGCCCTGATCGGCCTCGGCCCGCGCGGCGGGCAGGAGCCGGCGCTGGTCATCCAGCCCACGCTGGCCGTCACCGACCAGACCCGGCTGGCGCGCGAACTCCGCGAACTGGCGCGCCGCCAGGCCCACACCGCCGGCATCAGGAAATTTTTCTTCCATCCGGCGTTTCCCGTCGATGTCCGCCACAACGCCAAGATCCACCGCCTCACCCTGGCCCGCTGGGCCGCGACGGTCACGCCCGAGATCCCGGAGGCAACGGCATGAGCGCACCCGTCTTCATCACCGGCGCCAGCGGCTTCATCGGCGGCCAGCTCACCCGCCGGCTGCTCGCCGCGGGCCGCGCGGTGCGGGTCCTGGCCCGCCGGCCGCTGCCGGAACTGGAAAAACTCGGCGCCCAGGTGATCCCGGGCGATCTGGACGATCTGGCGGCGCTGCGCCGCGGCTGCGAGGGTGTCACCACGGTGTTCCACGTCGCGGGTCGCGTCGGCGTGTGGGGGCCGGCAACGGACTTTTTCCGCGTCAACGTCTCGGGCACGTCCAACGTCATCGTCGCCTGCCGTGCCGCGGGTGTCAGCCGGCTGGTCTACACCAGCTCCCCCAGCGTGGTCTACACCGGCGGCGATCTCGCCGGCGTGGACGAGTCGGCGCCGCTGTGCACCGCCGCACCCTGCGCCTACCCGACAAGCAAGGCCGCCGCCGAACGCCTCGTGCACGAGGCTCACTCCCCGGAGCTGGCCACGGTGTCGCTGCGCCCGCATCTTGTCTGGGGCCCGGGCGACCGGAACGTCGTCCCGCGCGTGCTCGCGCTGGCCCGCCGTGGCCGCCTGAAAGTCATCGGCTCCGGCCGGAACCGGGTCGACGTCACGCACATCACCAACGTGGTCGATGCGCATCTCCTCGCCGAGGGCGCGCTGCTGAATGTAGCCGGGGTCGCTGACCCCGGTTTGGAAACGGTCGAGGCACCGGGGTCAGCGACCCCGGCGGCCACTTACCCCGGCGGCCAAGCCTATTTCATCACCAACGGCGAACCTGTCGTCCTGTGGGACTGGATCAACCAGCTCCTGCGCGGCCTGGACATCCCGGAGATCAACGGCCGGGTCTCCCTGGGCGCCGCCGATGCGGCCGGCGCGGTCCTGGAAACGCTCTGGCGGGTGCTGCCGCTCCGGGGCGAGCCGCCCATGACGCGGTTCGTCGCCAAGGAAATGGCCACCGATCATTGGTTCGATATCTCCGCCGCGCGGCGCGACCTCGGCTACGCCCCGAGGGTGACGATGGCCGCCGGCACGGCGGAGCTGATCGAACACCTCAAGAATAATCCCGCCTGACCTGGGTCGCGCCATGGGAGCGCGGTGCCTGCAACTGGGGCGTGTCTTCAAAAATCCGGTGCGATCAAGCCACTGTAGGCAGCCCGCTTGCGGGCGCGGATGACGCGCGAGCCAGCTCGCTAGCCCACGAAGCCATTTTGCAGACACGCCTTGGTTAAAAAGCTTACCCGTGGCGCTGCCGGACGGCCTCGAAGAGGGTGATGATCGTCGCCATGGCGACGTTGAGCGAGTCGGCCTGGCCGGCCATGGGGATGCGGACGAGCAGATTGCTTTCCTTGAGCCAGAAATCGCTCAGCCCGTATTGCTCGCTGCCCATGATGATCGCGAGCGGTCCGCGCAGGTCGGCCTGGGTGTAGAGGTTCGGGGTGTCCGGGGTCGTCGCGACGATGCGGATGCCCCGCTCGCGCAGCCAGGCATGCACCGCCGTGCTGTCGGCCACCACGACCGGGACCGAGAAAAGCACGCCGGTCGAGGAGCGCACGACATTCGGGTTGAAAACATCCGTCACGGCGTCGCAGACAATGACGCCGTCGACGCCGGCCGCGTCGGCGCTGCGGAGGATGGTGCCGAGGTTGCCGGGTTTCTCGATGGACTCGACCACAAGCAGGAACGGGTATGTCCCGAGCCGGAGGTCGGCCAGCGCGTGCTTCCACTGCGGGGCCACGGCCAGTAGGCCGTCGGGGCGGTCGCGGTAGGCGCACTTGGCGAAGGCCTCCTTGGAAAGCTCGAACAGCTGGGCGCCCGCCTGTTTGGCCTGGTCGATGAGTGCCGGCTCGTTTTCGCCCAGGAACCAGTCGGGGGAGAAATAGAGCTCGGTGAGCCGCACGTTTTTCTCGAGCGCCCGGCGCACCTCGCGGTAGCCCTCGACGAGGAAGAGCCCGGCCTCGTCCCGGTCGCGCCGGTCGCGCAGCTTCACGAGCTGCTTGATGCGGGGATTCTGCAGGCTGGTGATCTTTTCGGGGGCCACGGGGAAAATTTGCACACAGAGGCCGCGGAGAGCACGGAGAAAATACAGCAGTGACTTAATAAACCCCTCCGTGTTCTCTGCGTTCTCTGTGTTTAAAAAGAGGAAATTCAACGAGCACCCCTTCCCCTATCACCAGGAACTGGAGCTGGAGGTGACGACGCTGACGAATCTCGGCGTCGGGCTCGGCCGCGTGCCGCTGCCAGTCCCTCAGGTTTCAGGTCTCAGCCCCCAGGTTTCTCCGCCGGCCGGCGGCTGGGTGGTCATGGTGCCGTTCACGCTGCCGGGCGAGAAGGTGCGCGTCCGCGTCTACCGCAACCACAAGAACTACTCCGAGGCCGACCTGGTCGCGGTGCTGACCCCCTCGCCGCACCGGATCGCCCCGCGCTGCCCGCTGTTCGGGCGCTGCGGCGGGTGCCAGTACCAGCACCTGGCCTACGCCGAGCAGCTGCATTGGAAGCGCCGGCAGGTGGAGGAGCTCCTGAAATACATGGCCGGGGTCGAGTTCGCGGTGGCTCCGGTCATCGCGTCGCCGCGGGAATTCGGTTACCGCTCGAAAATCACGCCGCACTTCCAAGCCGGACGCCTTGTAGCCGGTCTCGGTGAGGCCGTTCATCCGGGGTCACCGACCCCGGCTACAGTCGCTCCCATCGGCTTTCTCAAGCAGGGATCGCGCTTCGAGCTCGTGGACGTGCCGCACTGCGACATCGCGATTCCGGAGATCAATGCCGCGCTGCCGGCGGTGCGGGCGAAGACCTGGCAGCGGCTGGCCGCCGGCGAATACAAGCGCGACGCCACCCTGTTGCTGCGCCACGCGCAGGAAGGGGTCATCACGGACTACGACGCCGTGATCCACGAGCAGGTCGGCACATTGCAGCTGCACTTTCTAGCCCGCGATTTTTTCCAGAACAACCCGTTCATCCTGCCGGCCTTCACCGGCCATGTGCGCGACCAGGCGGCGGGCAGCGGGGCGCG
>Ga0265319_1000362_pt1 | contig 32821 bp, 24 predicted proteins | sample 4824metaG_FD_192443 | JGI IMG/M metagenome (GOLD analysis project Ga0265319, IMG submission 192443) | Rhizosphere microbial communities from Carex aquatilis grown in University of Washington, Seatle, WA, United States - 4-8-24 metaG | ecosystem: Host-associated > Plants > Roots > Rhizosphere >...
TGTTTCATCGTGCCGCTGTTGGCCTCAATGGCCAGACCGTTGGGAAACAGGAAATTCCGGGCGTAACCTTCCTTGACCTCCAGGAGTTCGCCTTTTTTGCCGACTTTGGGAACGTCGCTTTTCAACAGTACTTTCATGACTTCTTCCTTCCAAAAATACTTTTTACCACAGAGTTGACCGAGTTACATAGAGTACATCCTTACAATTAAAAACCGTTCGATTCGAACAAAGGACTTTCGAATCGGCTTACTCTGTTCACTCCGTGTAACTCTGTGGCCCAGGATTCGTCAGGCCGTTTGTTCCGGCGCGGCGGTTTTTATTTTCCGGAAATCAAACCACACATCCAAAACGCCCAAGGTGCAAATGAATTCGGACATCAGGTAAAACAGGGGGAGGTAGCAAAGGATCCTAAAAAAGGCCGGAACCCTCCATTTGTTGAGGAAAAAAGAGACAATGCTCAATCCACCCAAACCATAGAGCCCCACGAAGAAAACCAAAAGGTTGTTCCCTAAAATATCCAAAAAGCCGTCTTCCTTGAAACCCAGTTTGAGAATGGCGCCAAGGATCAAGCCAAAGACCAGGGACTCGGGAATCAGCCATTCCCGGAAAGCGATCGCCTTGGTAACCCTGGTGGTGACTTTTGATAACAGCGCGGAGGACAAATAATAGGCCAGCAGGCCCACGACCAGGCAATTGACCGCCAGCCAGGCGGGAAAGGACTGGACGATGTACTTTTGGTAGAAAACTTTGCCTTGAGAGACCCTATCCTCCGGGACCCCCTGGGTCTTCAGCCACTGGGTTTGATGGTCCCAGGCCTCGTCAAAATATTTTTGAAACAGAGGGGTGGAACCAGCCGGGGCGGAGGTTTGAATCATGAAGAACAGCGCCCCGAAAAAAATGGCCAGGGTCGCGCTTCCCACCAGGACCACCCCCCGGGGGTTAAGGCCCCTCAGGAGCGCCCAGGTCGAGGACAAGCAGGTCAACCCCAGGAGTACGAGGAGCAGTCCCAGCTTGATGACGATATCCACCGCAGCGTCCAAGGGATTAACCTCGGACTAGGCGTTGGCGAAAGGAAGAAGGGCGATATTGCGCGCCCGCTTGATGGCGACCGTCAGCTCGCGCTGGTGGCTGGCGCAGGTCCCCGTCATGCGGCTCGGCACAATCTTGCCGCGCTCGCTGATGAAGGAACGGATGCGGTTGAAGTCCTTATAGTCGATCGCGACGACTTTTTCCTGGCAGAAGCGGCAGGATTTCCGGCGGGGACGGCGGAACCTTCCGCCTCCTCCACCTTCCCGGCCTTCTCCGCGGGGTCCGTCTCCACGATGCTCGCTGCGGGGCTTGAATTCTCTTTTCTCTTCCATTTTAAATCTCCTCTATTCTGTTTTTGTTTTCACCTACAAGGCACCAAGACACCAAGTAAGAATGTGGCAGGGGCCTTTTGCCTCAACTGCGTAAATTTGCGTTCATTCGGGGCTAACCGTTTTAAAAAGGAATGTCTTCCTCGCTGCCGGCCGAAGCGGGCCCTTGCGGGGCTCCTTCGTCCTCAACACCGCCCTCGTGAGGAGCCGCCTCACTTCCGCCGCCCTTGCCTCCCCGGTTCAAGAATTGAACCCGGTCCGCGACGACTTCCATGATGCTGCGCTTTTGCTTGTCGTCGGTTTCCCAAGAACGGCTCTGAAGCCTTCCCTCGACGAAAAGCGGATCGCCTTTTTTCAGGTACTCGCCCGCTGCCTCGGCCTGCTTGCGCCACACGACGACCGTGACGTAGCAGACTTCCTCTTTTTTCTCACCGGATTGGGATTGGTAAACCCGGTTGATCGCCATTCTTAAATTGGCGACGGGAGCCCCGCCCGCGGTGTAGCGCAGTTCGGGGTCTTTGGTCAGGCGTCCCATCAACATTACTTTATTAAAATCTGGCATAGGTCCTCCCCTTGTCTTAAGCCGTTATGGGTTAGTGGCGGTGGTGGAGGGAGACTCAGGCGCGCTCGAAACGGGAGCCGCTGCCGGGGCCGCGACAGGAGCCGGGGCCGAGGCGGTCGTCGGATTCACCGGCGCCGGGCTGGAGTGGGATGAGCTGGGACGGCTGGGTCCCGAGCCGGGATGGCGCGAAGGGCCGGAGCGCGAATGGGTTGAATGGGCTCCGGAAGTATCGGCGCTTTTTCCCGTGCGGACTGGCTTCACCTTCGCCTTCAAATGGCTGATGGTGTCCTTCACGATGGAAAACTTGATGACCTTTTCCAACAGGCGGAGGTTACGCGTGACTTCCGCGATGCCTTCGGTGGAAAGCTGGAGATGGAAGAAGATGTAATGGCCGTCGCGGTGCTTCTTGACGGCGTAGGATAGGCGGCGCTTTCCCCAATCGTCTTTCTTGAGGACCGTGCCCTTGGCGTCCGCGGTGATCTGCTCGACCTTGGCGGAAACAGCCGTCATTTCCTCCGGTGTCGCGCCGGGATCCAAAATATAAATAACATCGTATTTCAAAAGATTAGACATGAACTACCTCCCTTTGGATTCCTCATCGTGGATGAGGATAGTTCCCCCTGTCTTTCCCGGGGAAACAAGGCTTGTCAGAGATCCCAGAAGGACGTCTTCGAAGCAGGCGGACGAACTTTGTCGTCCCACCCCATCCCATTGAATTGAATCAATAGGGTGGGAGGGGGAGTATAGGCCTTGGGGGGATTTGAATGCAACCGCAAAAAAGGGCCAAATTAGCCACAGATGAACACGGATTAACGCGGATAAACCCTAAGTTTCTTTTAATTTCCAGGGGGTACGGGATAACCGAGGATCATGAATAACTACAGTTCCAGCGATGAAATCATGAATAGCACGACGTTTTTTATTGGTTAAAAGGACAAACACTTCACTCCAAACATAAAAGAACCAAATTAATTGGACTCCAACGAAGTAAAAAACAAACAAAGGCATCTTTGAAAAAGAAGGATTCGGGCCATCAAAAAATGCCAAAGCCGACCTGATCTCATCATCGTGAGAAACTTTATAAAAATTAAGGACCGTAAAAGCAAAAACAAAAATTAAATCTACCGAATACCTAAACCAAGCGTTTTTCCATTCAATGCAGGAACCATCTAAGCAAACTACTTTAATCCGCAGATACATTTTTCCAAGTGTTTGTCCCCACTTACCTACAAAATATATGTTGTAAAAAAAGATTATAAAAATATTCAGAATGGACAAAAGAACAAAGGCCAAAATTTTATTCGACTCATTACTTTTGATGGCTTCAAGCATTAACATGTAAAACAAAAACCAAAACTGCAATATATTTGAATCTACAAAAAGAGCCGCAAATCGATGTTTGAAACCCGCATAAATTTTAAAACCACAATTTCCACAAAAATGTTTATGTGCTTGAAAACCACATTTCGGACATAACCAATCATCTTTATCGAATTTGAAGTCTCGTTCAGCCATTAAGCCCCCAAGTCATCAAATCATCCGTGTTAATCCGTGTTCATCTGTGGCAAAAGGGCCTTTACTTTCCTCTTTCCAAACGTAATGTTTCCGGCACTGAGTCGGCCACGTTGGAGGGTCCCCAGAATTGGATCGGTCCGGGGCTGGTGAAGTCGTCCTCCACCGCCCAGCTTTTGCGGAGGGACGCGAAGGCCTTGAAGGGTTTGCCCTTCAGGTCCACCAGGGCCTTTTGGATGACCGGCTTGTCCTTCCCGTGGCGGCGCTCCAGGTTCATCATCATCGTTAACGGCACTCCCCCGGCTTTCCACTGGGAAGCGGGCTTTAATAGGTCCCGGACGCTGGAGAGATATCCCGTGAGTCCCGAAGCCACCAGATAGGCGGCCGTGAAGCCCAGGGAATAGCAATAGTCGGCGTCAAAGTTGGAAGGGTCCGCACAGCGGCCCTCGTAGCCGAAAAAATGGCCCTGGCCGGAAAACTTCCCGAGGAACCGCCCCTCTTTTTTCCAATGCTTCAACTTGTGGTCCACCGCCTCGATCAAGAGTTTTTCCGTCTCGATCTTGGAGACTTGCACGTTGCCGTGGGGATCGCGGTCCGCCAGGAGCTGGACCTGGATGGAATGGGGCAGGGAGTGGAAGGCGTTCTTGGACTCCTCGCTCAGGAGCCTCTTCACGAAGGCGACCTTTTCCTCGGGGGTTTCCATCTTGTCCACATCCGGATGGTGGGCCAGGGTGTCATTCAACTCGCTGATGAGCTTTTTCATTTCGGGGATGAATTCCAGGAGGCCTTCCGGGACCACGGCGATGCCGTAATTCATTTTACGGTTCGACCGGTCCGCCACCACCTGGGCCACCTGGGTGATGATTTGTTCCAGGGTCCACTTGTTGGCGGCCACTTCCTCGGAGATCAGGCAGATATTGGGGTGGACCTTTAAGGCCACTTCCAGGCCGATATGGCTGGCCGAGCGCCCCATCACCTTGATGAAATGCCAGTACTTCTTCGCCGAGAGGCAGTCCCGGCCGACGTTGCCGGCCAATTCGGCGTAGACCTTGGTGGCCGTGTCAAAACCAAAGCTCACCTCGATCTGCTCATTTTTCAAATCGCCGTCAATCGTCTTAGGGCAGCCGATGACTCGCAGGCTGCTGTTGCTCAACTTAAAATACTCCGCCAACACCGCGGCGTTGGTGTTGGAGTCGTCCCCTCCCACCACGACCAAGGCCGTGATGCCGGCGTTCGTCAGGTTTCGCTTGACCGTCTCAAATTGATCCCGGGTTTCCAATTTGGTCCGGCCCGATCCGATGATGTCGAATCCCCCTGTATTGCGGTATCCCACCAAAAGCTTTTCCGTGATTTCCATCTTCTTATTTTCAACCAGCCCCGAAGGCCCTCCGAGGTAGCCTGTCAGGGTGTTTTTCTTGTTGAGTTTTTTGAGGCCGTCAAAAAGACCCGCTACCACGTTATGGCCGCCGGGAGCCTGGCCGCCGGAAAGCACCAGCGCCACCTTGATCGGCTTGTTCATCGAAGCGGAAGCCTTGCCCGGAACGAAAGACACTTCCGGCTGGCCGTAAGTGCTGGGGAAAAGCTTCTTGATCTCGGCTTGATCACTGATGGATTGGCTGACTTTGCCGTTCTTAACCGCCACCTTGGAGGCCTTTCCCGCCAGCACCTTCGGAAGCTTGGGTTCATAGTCGGAGCGGGAAGCTTGAAGCGGGGAAACATTGGATTTCATGGGATTCATCTCGTCCTCCGGGAAAATTAGTAAAACCGTATCTCACCGCCAAGGCACCAAGGGCACCCAGAAAGTCATTAACGAAACGGCTTTAAAAACGTGGCGTATTATAAGGCTTGTACGTTTTTTCGATACACCAAAACAAAATCAATTTACTTTGGTTTTCTTGGTGCCTTTGGTGGTGAAGCGTTTTTTTTGTTTTTAGGAAAGGCCCGGTCCTTAAATTCCCCGGCTTTCTTTTTAATGGTTTTTAACAGCCGCCTGGCCCAAACGAACTCCGTGGCCAGTATGGTTAGGCCTATCGGGATAACGACCACCGCGGGCCCCGGAAGAAAAACCAGGATGATGCCGAACAGCAGGATCGTCCCGCCAATGCAGAAAACAACGAATTTACGAACCAATCGGTAGATATGATGGGGTTCGGCGCCCAGGGGCGCCGTTGTTTTTTTACTTTTACTTTTCGGGGATGGATCATTCGTTTTGATAGGTTCTTCCCTGCCTTCCCGCTTTATTCTTTTCCCCGCCGCGGCTTAATTAGAATAGCCCGCCGGTTCCGGATTTCCCATCATTTCAGAGCCTGGCTCCGTCTCATTCTTCCACTTTTCCTCGTATTCTTTCATTTTCGCGTCATCCACTTTCTTCTTTTCCATCTCTTCCTTCTGCTCTTTGGCCATCACTTTAAGGATGGAGTCTTTCGCGTAATTAGGAACGGTTCCGGCGCCCTTACAATAGAGGCAAGGGACCTGAACGATGCCGCGGGTGATGAAGGCCTTACCGTTGCAGTAGGGACAGGTTACCTGGGTAATATAGGGCATGACGACCAGCCAAAAGAATAACAGCAGGAAGGCGACGACTCCTCCGATGATATACCAAAACATAAGTCCTCCCAAAAACGATTCGAACCGATTCATACATCAGCGCGGAAAAGCCTCTTTAACCCCGCCGTCCACCGGCAGCATCGCCCCCGTGGTCTTGGACGCCCGTGGGGACGCCAGGAACAAAACCGCCTCCGCCACGTCCTCGGCCCAAACCTTGGTTTTCAATAAATTTCGTTGGGCGTAAAAATCCTGGAGCTCGTCAAACTTGATCCCATAGGACTTGGCCCTTTCCTTCCCCATGTTATCCCATAATTTGGAGCCGTTAAAAATCGCGTCCGGATTCACGATATTCACCCGGATTCCATCGGCCCCATGCTCGATGGCGAGGATACGGGCCAATTGAACCGAAGCGGCCTTGGCGGCGCTGTAGGCGGCGAAATCCTTGCCCGGAGCCGTCACGTTTTTAGTGGCATTGAGGATGAAGCTGCCGCCCAGGCCCTGGCTTCTCATTATTTTCACCGTTTCACGGGCCACCAGGAAATGTCCCGTGGCGTTTACTTTCAGGCTCAATTCCCAGTCCGGCAGCTTCAAGTCCTTGATCGCCGAACTTTTGGCCACTCCCGCGTTGGAAAAAACCACATCCAAGCCGCCGAAGGTCAGGACGCATTTTTCAAAAGCCTTTCGCACGCTCGCCTCGTCGCCCACGTCCATTCCACAGCCCACCGCGGCCCGGTCGCCGTATTTCTCGAATATTCCCGCAACCGTCTCCCCCGCGCCTTTTTCGTCCCGGTCCGTCACGAAAACCTGGGCCCCTTCCTTGGCGAAGGCGAAGGCCGCGGCCCGGCCGATCCCGCTGGCGCCGCCCGTCACCAAAACGATCTGGCGGGAGAATTCTTTTTCCTTGGGTAAAAGGGTCAGCTTGTAATTTTCCAGGGGCCAATACTCAAACCGGTGGATTTCCTTCTCGTTGATGGATCGGAACCGGCTGATAGCCGAGGCGTTTTGGATGACCCTTAGGTTGTGGTGGTAAAGGTCTTGGACAATCTTGGCCGCTTGGTAATTCTTCCCCGTCGTGACCATGCCCAGACCCGGGATCAAGATGATCCTGGGATAGGGGTCCAATTGGTTGAGCTTTTCGGTTTTATGGCGGTTGAAATAACGCAGGTAGTCCTTTTTATAGGTTAGCAAAGAGGTTTTGATTTGCGCCGCCAACCTTATTGGATCACCGGAAGGTTTCGTTAAAAAAAGAGGCCTGGGTTTGATATGCATTAAATGATCCGGCGTCATGGGCCCTAATTGGGAGGCTTGGGCGGATCCCGGGCGTCCCACAAAATCCAATAGTTCGGGCGAATCGTCCCACAGCAGGATCATCTTTTGGCTTTCGCTGACAACCCCTCGTATCACGGGCAATAGTTCCGCCATTCGGCTTCGACGTTCCGACGGAGCCATTGGCTTGATGACAACTTCACCCAGCGGCGCCCGCCTTTTGCGTTTAGCCGATTGGATGAATTTTTCGGCCCTGGAGCAAAATGAAATCGTCCGTCCATAAGCTTCCTTCGCGGATTCACCCCAGGTGATGAGGCCGTGCTTATCCAATATCACTCCCTTTAAACTTAAATCGGCTTTCGCGATTTTGCCCACCCACCTTGAAAGAACAAATCCCGGCCTGGTGTAAGGAACGAACCCCAGCTCGCCGCCAAATAGTTTACGGATCAGCGCCTCGCTTCCCGGCGTGTCCGTCAAGGACGTTACGGCGTCCGCGTGGCTGTGATAAACGTGGGGATGAGGCACGAAAGCGTGGAGCAGGGTTTCAATGGAGGGCCGGGGCTGGCTGCCGCCCATCATGGTATGGGCCAGGTACTCCACCATTTCCTCATCGGTCATGGCCTCGCGGCTTTCCAAAAGTTGGAGGTCTTTCAGGCGCAGGCGGGTGAAGTGTTTCTTCTCAATGGTCCTCATGTCGGAACCGGAACCCTTAATGTACATCACCTGGGTTTCCAGGCCCCGGTGGTCAGGTTCCACACACTTGATCGAGCTGTTTCCCCCGCCCCAAACCACCAATTCCGGATCGGCCCCAATGAGGCGGCTGGCGTAGGCGAGGAGCTCAACGCCCGTTAACTCTGAGGCGGTATTATCATTCCAAAGGTTTTTCATAGGTTGGCTACCATGGCCTTTCTTCCAAACCTCAATTCAATATTTTAAACGAATGAATCACCTGATCCGCCATGCGGTCCAATTCACGGTTCCCCGAATCATGGAAAACCATGACGCAAAACCAAGTTTCCTTTTTAACGGCATCCAGTTCCTCGACCGTCATGGAAACATTTCCGTTCTTTTTAAAGTTTCTCCTCGTCAAAATCGCGGGAACATTCGAACAGGTTGTTTTTTTGAACCTTGACTCGAAATCCGAATAGCCCTCCCTCTTTTCCAAGCTGCTTAACACCTCCCCCGGGATATCCGCCAGCGCCATTTTTCCGGGACGACGGGTCACGACAATTAATATTTGCGTGTTCCCGATTTGCGGGGAATTTTGAAACATGACTTGGCCCTCTTTACCCGCGGGGGCCGACTCGACAAAGGGATAGGGGCTTTGTACGGAAAAATGACGGGACGCGACAATGTACCTTTTCCAAATCGGTTCAACCCCGCCGCCCCAAGCGTTACCCCAAGCGAAATTAATACAAAAGGCCAGGACCGCTCCCAGCATTCCGATTCCATTTTTATGTCCCACTTGAACCATCCTTGGAGGCCTCTATTGATTTATTTTATCTTTTCATAAACTTGCGCGAACGACTTTATTCCCGCCGTGGCCCCCAGTTTCGAAACGGCGCTGGCCCCTGCCGCGTTCCCCAGCCTCAGGCAATCCCAAAAATTCCACCGAAGGGACAGTCCCTTTATAAAACCAGCGCAGAAACAGTCCCCCGCCCCAGTGGTATCCACCACTTTGATTTTAAGGGCTGGAACAAGGTATTCCGAACCGTTTCGGTGTAAAAAGAAGCATCCCTTTTCACCCAATTTAATGATGACGCAACGGGCCCCCATTCGAAGGAAGGCCTTGGCCGCCTTTCGGGGCTGGGAAAAGCCCAGGAGTTTTTTCACTTCCCTCTCGCTGGGCATGAAGAAATCCAAATGAGGAAGGCAGGGCCTCAAGGCCTTCATCCACCGGTTCTTTAGGTCCCAAGCCGTGTCCAGGGATGTGGCGAGTCCCTGTTCCCGGGCTTCCTTCAAAATTCCCGCCATGGGGGCCCCGTCTAATTTTGGGAAAAGAAAGTAACCCCCAATATGCAAATGCTGGAAGCCATGAAGCCTCGAGAGTTTCAGGTCGCTCCGGTAAATATCGTCATTGGCGGCGACGGAATGAAGGAATGAACGCCGGGCTTTGGAATCCACCAGAACGACGGTGGCGGAAGTGGAGACTCGAGGGTCTTTCACCATGCCGGAAGTCTCGACCCCGGCCCTTTTTAACTGGCGGAGGGCGAAATCACTAAAATGGTCCTCGCCGACTTTGCCCCAAAGGGAAGTTGCGACTCCCAAACGGCTCAGGGCCGACGCGGTGTTGGAAGCACAGCCTCCCAGGGCCATTTCCACCTGGTCCACCGGAAGCAGGCCTCCTTTCGGAGGGAGTTTCTCCACGGGCTTGACGAGAACGTCCACCAGAACATTCCCCAGGCACACCACACGAAAAGCGGAAGAAGTCACAAAAACCTCTTTAGCCACAGATGAACAGGGATGAACTCAGATAAGACCAAACCCTTTTAACTTTTACCTATCCGTGTTAATCCGTGTTCATCTGTGGCGATTAGACTTGTTTTGATTCCCCGTTAAAAATGGAACTGCAGGATTTTTCCGACATCCTTGCCGGCGCCGCCCAGGACCCTTTTAGCCACCTCATCCAGCAATCGTTGCTCCAATTTTTTCAGGATGATGTCCTTGGCCTTCTCCAGTTTGTCGGAAGCGCTGAGAAAGTCGACGAAGTCGGCCACGTCCGAACCGGTCAAGGCGCCCAAAACCGGTACGCCTCCCCTGCCCACCACCAGGCCGAAACCCTTTTCCACCAAAGTCTCTTTGCCGTTCACCTGGGTATAGACCGTGCCGTCGTAGGTTTTAGCGGAGGCTTGGTTTTTGTCCTTATCGTAAGCCACCTCAAAGGTCGTGCCCCGGACTCCGGCCACCACGCCCCCAGCCTCAACCTCAAACGAGGAGGAGGAGGTCGCCATTTTATGGATGATGGTTTTCATCTTGCCGAAGGCGATCCGAAATTTCGCCTTGAAAGTGTTCTCGGTGATATGAAGGCTGTTGACCGCCACGTCGCTCTTGGGGCCGATTTCCACGGTTCCACCCGAGGCGAATTCCAGGTAAGCCTTTCCGTCGTTGCCGGTGATGATCCGGTCGTCTTGCTCCACTTTTTGCGGCGGGTCGGCTTTCTTTTTATCTCCCTGATGCACCAAAAAAACCTCGCCCTTGACCTCCGCCAAGAAGAGCGGGGGAATGTCCACTTTTTTCGGAGCGGGCGTGGCCGTCGGGGTCCTGGTAAAGGTCGGGGTTTTTGTGAAGACGGGCGTCTTGGTCGGGGTGGCCGTTTTGACCTTGGTCGCGGTTTTAGTGGGGGTAGCGGTCTTTTGGGGCGTCGCGGTCCTGGAGGGAGTGACCGTTATCGTTTGGGCCGCGGAGGACGTCTTCTTTTTCTTCTTGGCCTTTTTATGGCTGGAGGATGCCTTGGCTGGCTCTTTTGAATCGTCGGCTCGGACTCCCTGGCGCGGGACGAGGAATATTCCAGAGGCGAGGAATAAAAACAAAAATGAGCTCAGCGCAATACGCTTGACCATGACCGGCCTTCCTTATACTTTTGTAGGGGCGAGATTCATCGCACCCGGGGCGTCATCAATGCCGCTCCTGCTCAAACCGCAATCCCAAAGGATTCTTCCATGCCGAAGTTTTATCATTATGCCCAATGTTCCACCTGCCGCAAGGCCCAAAAGTGGCTGGAAACCCATAAGAATAAGCTGGACGCCGTGGACATCACCACCCAACCGCCCAGCAAGGAGCAATTGCGGAAAGTCCTGAAAGCCTCCGGCAAAAAAATAACGGATTTGCTGAACACCAGCGGGGTCCAATACCGTGAGCTCAACATGAAAGAAAAGGTGAAAACCCTCAGCGAGGACCAGCTCTTGGAAATGCTTTCCAAAAACGGCCGTTTGATCAAGCGGCCCTTGGTAGTCGAGGGTGAAAAAGCCACTATTGGATTTAAAGAAGCGGAGTTCAATAAAACCTGGAAATAAGCTTATTCACCACAGAGTGAACAGAGTTACACAGAGTAAAATCTTTAATTTTAAAAACATCCATTCCCATACAAGATGAAATTAGATCAACACCGCATCGTCTATATAATTACCAAAAATTCCTTTTTTTCGCCTTACTCCGGGTAACTCGGTTCACTCTGTGGTTAAATCTAGTTGCTTATTGCTTCTATATTCTGTATTACTAATGCCTTGTCGGGCCCCCTTCTGGGCCTAAATCCACAGCGAAGGACGCGAAAATGAACTTATCCGAACTCGAAAAGCATTTGGGAAAAGACGCCAAGGATCTCCTGGGCTACAAGTGCAAGGGCATCGCCAAGGAATCGCTTCATATTCCCGGCAGCGACTGGGTGGACCGGATCTTCGCCTCGACGGACCGCAACCAAAGGGTTTTGAATAACCTCCAATGGCTTTATTCCACCGGCCGCCTGTCCGGCACCGGCTATGTTTCCATTCTTCCCGTGGACCAGGGCATCGAGCATTCGGCCGGCGCCTCCTTCGCCAAGAACCCCATTTACTTTGACGCGGAAAACATCGTCAAGCTGGCCATCGAGGGCGGCTGTAACGCGGTGGCTTCCACCTTGGGCGTGCTCGGAATGACTTCCCGCAAATACGCCCACAAGATTCCTTACATCGTGAAGCTCAACCACAACGAGCTCCTGACCTATCCCAACAAGGCCACGGAGTTTTATTTCGGCACCGCCAAACAAGCCTATGAAATGGGAGCGGCCGGCGTCGGCGCCACGGTTTATTTCGGCAGCGACACGGCCCAAAGGGAAATTGAGGAAACCACCAAGGCTTTCCGGGAAGCCCATGAGCTGGGCATGTTCACCGTCCTCTGGTGCTACATCCGCAACAAGGCCTTCAAGACCAAGGACAAGGACTTCCACCTGTCCGCCGACTTGACCGGCCAAGCCAACCACTTGGGGGTGACCATTGAGGCCGACATCATCAAGCAGAAGCTGCCGGAAAATAACGGCGGCTTCCTCTTCCTGAACCAGGAATCCAACTACGGCAAGTTCGACAAGCGCATGTACGAAACCTTGATCCCCGACCATCCGATTGAATACACCCGCTGGCAGGTTGCCAATTGCTACATGGGCCGGGCAGGCCTCATCAACTCGGGGGGCGCTTCGGGCGACAACGACTTCGCCGAGGCGGTCAAGACGGCGGTCATCAATAAGAGGGCCGGCGGCATGGGCCTGATCTCGGGACGCAAGGCGTTCCAACGCCCGATGGCCGAGGGGGCCAAACTCCTGCAGACGATCCAGGACGTCTATTTGTCCAAGGAAGTCACCATCGCTTAAAACCCGTCGTCCGTCCAAAGCAAAGGACAAAACAAAAAAACCCTTCAGTCCGATCGGACTGAAGGGTTTTTTATTTCAGATGGATTACTCCAAGCAGACGGTTCCGCAGGCCGGGTCCGAGGCCCGCCCCCTAACTGTCGATTAGATAAAACCGCAAAGCTTTCAACTCATTTACAAAGAACGATATCGTCCACGTAAAAAGGCGAGACAGCTTTGGCGCTGTTGGACGTCAGGACAACCCGGTCGAATAATCCGGCCATCCGGAAGTCGAGAATAGGCAACTCGACCTTGTTCCATTGGTTGACTTGCCAGCCGTGCCGAGGACCCGCCGTGACTGTTTTCTCAACGCCGGTCTGCGTCCCCGCCAGCTCAAATCGGACGCGGTATTCCACATCGCAGCCCGTGGGCATCACCCACATGGCGATGGTCCTGAAATCCTTGGGATCGGTTTGGGGGCCGGTGAATTGGGCCCCGCCCCAGGCCTTATCCGGCAGCGCTATCCAAGCGCATCGCTTTCCCCCGGCCGTGTGATTTTGACCCCCTGAGTTGAAATCGTACTTGCCGTCGCTCCAGCCCCCGGATTCCCAGGCCTTGGAATCCGCGTCAAACAGGACGGATCCCTTCCCCTTGTCGCCGCTGGCCGGGGGCGATGCCGCCGCCTCTGTTTTTCGCGGCGCTTCTTGATCCGGGCCGATGTAGTTTTTTGCCATCACGAAATTGTCAAAAAATGCGAATTGGTCACGGGGTGTCGCCCAACTGGGATCGCCTCCGCCAAAGAAAGTGTCAAAAACCATTTTGTCGATCTTTAGGGACGAGGTGTCCCGGAAACGGAGGTTCATCACCTCCAATGCCGGTTCGCCGTCCAGCCAGGAACGGATCACGCCGTCTTTTTTTCCGGGGCTGTTCATCCTCACGTAAGTTTCCAGGCACTGCCATTGGCCGGGCTTGAAAAAGCGGGGGCATCCTCCGTAATTCCAATCAAAATCCTCGCCATAGTCGCCCGGTTGGTCCGGATGGTAGACATATTGGACGATCTTCCCGTCGCCCCTCCACATGACGCGGGCGCTCCAGCCGTCGGTTCCATTGGGTTTATGGCCGCCCGTGTTGGCCGCGCCTCCGGCCAATCCGGGCAATTTACCGCCCTTTACGAAATCAAATCCCGGCTCAAACCGGATGTAGTACCGAAGATAGAGGGATTCTTGGGGTTCGGTGGGAAACCTGGAAAAATCCGTGAGGAACTGTAATCCCCCCCCGCTGCCGATGGTGCCTTGGGGATATTTCACCCGCAGGGAACTCCCGCTCAAGGCGCCGGACCCCGCCACGAGATTTCCCTGCGCCGGAGGTTCGGGACCCCAGGCCATCGCCCACACGGAACTCCAGGGGGCGGACTCGAACCCGGAGAAAAAAAGGATATCCGATCGGGACTTGAGGTCCGGTTCCATCGAGGCTTGATCGCCCTCAATTGTCCCGGCCAGGGCCGACCCGCCGAAAAAAAAGACGGCCAGAAGCAACCTGGCCGTCTTCGGAATTAAAGCAATGAAAGAGGGGGTTAAAAGAGGGGTCACGGGACTATTTTAGAAGATTCACCCCTCTTGCCGTTTATTTATTTTATTCTTTAAAAGAATACGTGGGTGTCGGCGATGATCCCGCCCGTGCTGGAACCAGCCACAGGCTCTATCAACTGGTAATCCAGGGACACCTGAAGGTTCTGTACCGGGAAAAACCTGACTCCCGCCACGCTGCGGGCGCTTTCATCGTCCACCGCCAAGGAGGGATTTAAATATTCCCTCTGTAACCGGATGAAGACACTGTCCCCCAGGTCGATTTCGGCGCTGCCATGGATGGCGATCATGCGGTCCACGTTCGTTCCAGCCAGGTCGAAGGCGTTGTATCCACGGTCATATTCGCCCATTAATACCACCCTCCAAATTTTGGCCCAGCCAAATCCGCCAAAGCGGAGTTGATACCCTTGGTTTTGGGAGGAGGAGGGGGAAAGGTAATAACAGGAACCCCCGATCGTAAAGTCCGTGAAGTTCACCCCGCCCCAGGTGGAAAAGGCCTTTTGCTGGTCCACTCCCACAGGGCTGGCGCCGTTGCCGTTGAACGCGGCCACCTTCAAGAAGGCAGGGCCAGGGTAGATTCCAGCCTCAATCCCCACTTCGGTCCTGGTATAGCTGAACCCCAGGCCGTTTCGGATATAGCTGTTGTCGTCGGCCAGCATCAAACCATAGGGAATATGAAAGGTTCCCATCTTGAGGTAAGCGTCCGAGGGAAGGGAAACCAGTCCGTAAATTTCCTTGGCGCCGGTCGGGCTGTAGGACACAACGCCCTTGATGGCGTCATTGAGATAAGCCATGAGGTAAAAATATTGGCGTCCCAGGTCGAAGCTGCTGATCTGGCTGTTATCGTTCAGGACATAACCCATGTGCAGATCCCCGCCGATAGCCAGCCTGCGGGTGACATGGGCCTTGGGGGCCGGAGCGTCTTCCGAAATACCCTGCCAATCAAAGGTTTCCAACCCTTCGCCGAAGGTGCGGCCGAAGTCATTGCGCGCGAATCCTCCCGTGTCATTAGCGTGGCAAGCGTTGCAGCTGACCCCTTTTCGGGCGGCGAAATAAGGCTCCGCCCAGCAGCAGGATGTCAGGAACAGCGTCGCGGCTCCAAAAAAGGCAATCCCTAGTCTCACGTTGGCTCCTTGGGTTTTATTCAGGCTTCGCGCCCTGATTGATCCAATCCTTGAATTGTTGTATTTCACCGGCGGACATATAGGGACCGCCATAGGGCATTTGGGGGCTGCAAGTTCCCTCAAGACGCTTGATCAAAACACTATCCACCGCGTCCCCCTTCACGACCCTCGTCCCGGGACAGTCCGCGATAACAGCCGCCACTCCCACCCAGCTTTGGTAGCAATTTTGCGCCGTGGTCAGGTCTTCGAAGCTATAGGAACCAGGGGTGGGATTGTGGCAGCCGGCGCAGCCGTAGGATTGGACCAGCGCGAACAGATTCGCGGGAATGGCGGGATTTTTCGCGGCGGTGATAAATTGCGGGGCCAGCGTGTCCTTTTCGCAGCTCCATTGAAACCCAGCCGTGGCCGTCAAAAACAACAGGAGAAAAAGCTTATTGAATTTTTTCTTGATCAACCCCTCGCTCCATTCCAGCCGGATCTATCCCGGGCCTCTCCAGAAATGCATACACACCTTTTTCGGAACCAAGTTTACCACTTTTCACGGAAAAGGAAACCAACCCCTTAAACTTTCCCTTTGTCTTAATACCAGCGCCAAAGCCAAGGATACCAGGGTCAGCAGCGTTAAAAATAATCCCAGACGGAATGAAGGGGGCTCATAGCGGAAGCAAACCTGATGGGCTCCCGTTGCCGGGAGCAAAACGGCCATCCAAAGGCCGTCCGCCCGGAAAATAGGCTCGGGTTTTCCGTCCGCCCAGGCGTGCCAGCCGGGGGAAAAGCTCTCGTTGAACACCAGGAAACCTTTCTGGGAGGTCGCGATCTCAAACACCTGTTCGCAGGGCGAGATTCTCCGGTTTTGAATGAGGGTTTCATCCCTGAAAAGTTCCCTGCCCCAAGCCGCCAGCCGATCGGTAAAGGAAGGGCCGGAATAACCCGGAAGGTTTCGACTCACCGGCGGCAAGGTCACCGCCCTATCCCCCGGCCCTTTTTCCGTGTAGACCTCATTCTCCAAAAAAGCTCTGGGATTCAGGAGGGCCTCAAAGACTTCCCGCCGGCTTGGAAACTCCCGGACCCTGGCGGTTTCCCAGGCAGTCCCGAGGGCTCCGGCGTTTTTGATAAAAAGGGTGTGTCCGACCGGTTCTTGAACGCGGTATTTAAAATCCCGCAGGCTTTGGGGGAAAAGAATCAAATCCACTCCCGCCGCGTCCAAAACACGGCCATCGTAATTCCCGCCCATTTGAATATAGCGGTTCAGGTTTTGGAACCCGTCGGTGAAAATGGTGAGATAGCCCCTCGCCGACCTCAAACCCCAAACCACATTGGTATTGGGAATCAAGTTCGCGGCTGTCTCCCTAAAGGAATCATCCAAACTGTGGACATCGGCCGAATAATATTGGTTGGGGTCCCGCAAACTGATCATTCTCCCCTCTCCCGTCCATTGCTTGGCCTTCATGGCGGTTTGCCGGACCACCTCGTTGCGGTAGGGATCGGAGACCACATGGACGATCCTGGCCGGAACCCCTGCCAGATCCGCCATCCAAAGGGCCCCCAAAATCCAGGCCCCTTTCCGCCATTTATTTTTCCGTGAGGAATAATCCGCGATTTCCTGGAGGCTGATCCCCAGGGATGTGAAGACGCAAAAGACAAAAAGGAATGAGGCTTTCGAGGGTTCCACCCGGTCCAGCCACTGGCCCGGTAAAATCCTCCAGGGGAAAAAATGGACTCCGGCGAGCCAGAAAAGCCAAAAGAGGGCCGCCCCCTTCCAGAAATAATCCCGGGACTTCGCCGAAAAGTAACTGCCAACGAAGAAAAGGAGGGGAATGAGGCCCAAATATAAATTATTAAAAATAAAATTGGGATAGTCCCCTTGATAGCCGTCCGTCCCTGGTATTCCCAGAATTTGGGGTTGAAACAAGGTGAGGAAATTTATCCATTTTAAGCTGAAAAGATTTTCACCCCAGCCTTCGCGGTGCAGGTAACCCAAGAAATCCACAAAGGGCAGCCATTGGCAGGCGGTCAGCCCCAAGGCCCCGGCGAAGGCACTGCCATGGAGAAAATGCTTTTTGAGGCTCCGGGTATCCTTCACCCACATCCAAACGCCCATGAAAAGCGCGGAATAAAAGGTGAAAAAGGGATATCCCGCTAAAATCTGGAAGGACCAAATCAGAGCCGACAAAATCCATCGCCCAAAACTGGGCTTTAGGGTCAACCGGGACGCGGCCCAAAAGGCCCAAGGAACCCAGGCGATGGAGGCCAAATGGGTCGGGAAGCCCCAATAATTCACCATTAAAGCCGATCCCGCGAAACTGAAGGCGCAAAGGGTTGAAAGAACGGGAGAAACCTTATGGGATCGAATCCAAAGATAAAACCCAACCGCCGCCAGGACCACATGGAGGAGTGCCATCGTTACCAACCAATCGGATAACCCCGTGAAATTCCAAAGCCAAAAGAAGGGATAAAAGGCCGCCGATTGGAGATTCGCCACATGGGGCGTCCCGCAGGCGAGATCAGGATTCCAAAGGGGGATCCTCCCGTTTTGGAAGGACTCCACGTTAAACCACTTCTCCGGAAAGACATATTCCAGGGTATCCATGGTGGCGGGCAAGTGACCCCAAAACCGGACGATCCAGAAGAGGATCGAGAGCAGGAACCCCGCCCATAAAATTTTAAATATTGCTTTAGGACTCACGGCGCGATCCTTTTAAGGAAAAGACAGGCCCATAAAGCGCAAACCGCCAATGAACAGAAGAGGCCGAGTCGAAAGGCCGTCGGCTCATACTTAAACGTCGCCTGATTTTCTCCCTCCTCCAGGACCACCCCCCGGAAAGCGTGATTAATCAACTCGACGGCCTTCCTTTTTCCCCCGGCAAAAACCTTCCAACCGGGAGCACCGCATTCGGAGGAAATAACCAGGGCCCTTCCCTTTCCCGAAGGCCGGGTGGCGAAAGACGATTGGTTCGGCGGTTGAGGTTGAACCGTCACCTGACGCGGGCTGTAGCTTCCGGCTTTCGCGGGATCCTCGATAAAACATTCCTTTCCATAATCAACGGCTTCCCTGTCGGCTTTGGCGAAATCCTCTTCGACCGCCGGACCAGCGGGAACCGCCTTCTCAACCGTGAACCACTTCGGCAGGGGGCCCGGGTTCTCGTAAACTTCATCCCCATTCCCCGCCTCGATTTTTCCATAATTCCCAAATTGATTTTTGCCGAACAGGTACCGGACTCCCAAATAATCCAGGACATCGCGCGAATGTTGAAGCGAATATTGGAAGGCCTGGAATGTCCAGGCGAAGGATTTTTTCAGTTGGATCGTATTATATAGGGGGGCCGCTTCCCGGCCGAAGGCTAAAGGCCAATTGGGATAAAGCCTTTGTTTGGCCGTTTCATAGGCTTGGGCCATGGTCCCGCCCTGCAGCTTGCCGGCCTCCCTCATCAGGGGCGGGGTGAAAAAAAGTCTTCCCGGTTTGGGCAAGGCGGACAGGACGAAGGGAGGCTTTTCGTAATAGCTCCGGTCCAGCAATATATTCAAGCCGTCGGCGGCCGGACCCAGGGACAAAACCAAAGCCAAGCCGAGACAACCCCAACGCAAAACAACAGGCTTTAGGTACAAGGCCAGAATCAACAAGACCGCCGAAACCCAAAAATCACCGGGATAAAGGGGCGCTTGAAGAAATAGGGACGCGGCATAAATGAAAGCCACCCCTCCCGCCCAAACCCACTTTCCCCGGTTCAATGGCGGCTGGGACAGGAACGATTCCATCGATTCCATCGCCATCCATACGGCGAAAAGCAGCAGGATCGACAGCCAAAAGCCGGAATGGACGACCAGGGAATAGCCAGGCAGAATCGCCTTCAAGGCCTTTCCCGCCCCCAAAACGCCTAAACTCAAAACCAGAAAAATAAAAAAAAGGACCGGCGAGGTCTTTTGATAAACCCGGCGGAAGGCGCCCCATAACAGCAGGCAGAGAATCGGAAGGCCGATGTAGTAAGTGGAAACCCAATAGTGGGGGCCGTGATAATCGGCCTTCAAGGGATGGCCCTGAAGGAAAGGGCTCAAGGCCGTTCCCAGATCCATCCAATTGAGGTCGTGAAATTTCCCCGCGCCATTTTCATAATTGCTTAACCCGAGAACCTCCGCGAAGGGAAGTCCCCAGACCAGGTTATAAGCCGTAGCGGTCAATCCCGACAGCGCGAACCACCCTACCCAATTCAAATTTTTGAACCACCAGGGCGCCAAATTCGCCAAGGAACCCTTTTCAAGATGATCTGAAAGTCCCAGGGAATTCGTGCCTTTCTTGGGGCCCTTGGTGTCCTGGTGGTGAAATGGGTTCTTGGTTTTCCACCCGAAATGAAGCACCATCGCCAAACCCGTCAAATAGACCAGCACCGGATAACCCGCCGATAATTGCATGGCCCAGGCGAAGGAAAGGTAAAACAAGCCGCCCTTTTCCTTCCGGTAAACTTTTCCCGCCGCCGCGAAAACCCAAGGCAGCCAACTGATCGTCATCAAGGCCACCGGCGTCCAAGAGGAACAAACGACATGGAGTGAAAAACCAAAGGCCAAGCTCCCCAGGAACGAAACCTTCGGGGAGAAACCTTCCGACCGCGCGAAAAACCAAAATCCGATCAAGGCCCAAAGGTGATGGAGGATGATCAGGGCCGCGAAGGCGTTGACCGGGACCAGGAGGGAATAGAGGATCGGAACCGGGGGATAAGCGTAGGCCATCTGGGGATCGGCGAAATAAGGGGTTCCGAATTGGGCGTCCTGGTTCCACAGCGGGATCAGCCCTTGGGCCAGGACTCCCGCCCCCCATTTCCAAAGGGGATAGAAAAATCGCGAGGCGTCCACAAACACAAAAATGGAGCCCCCCCATAAAACCTTCCAATAAAAAATCGAAATGATCACCAGGAACAAAAACAAAACCAGAACATTCCGCCCCTCTTCCCCAGTGGAGGTTTTTTTATTTCGCAAGGGCCAGCTCTTTTTCCAAGAATTCAACCGCTTCAGGCGGAAGGGACACCAACCGCTTTTCCAAGGGATCGATGCGGCCCGCGCCTTTCCATTGGTCATAAACTCTCAAAGCCGATTGGAAAGCTTCCCTGGCCTCGGCCTTTTCCCCTTTTTCCTCCAAAATTTTCCCCTCCAAAAACCAAGCTGAGGCGAAGTTTGGCTCGCTAAACCTGGCATGGATAAATTCACGATAGGCCCATTCCGGACGGCCCCTTTTGAGCTCATATAGGCCGTTCTCAAAATTAAGGAAGGCGTTGAACGGCAATAAATACCTGGCTTCGTCCCAAGCCCTGTCCGTTTTCCGCGCCGCCTCCAGGGACGAATCCATGGGGAACCGGGCGGAAAGCCTTTCGGCATTTTTCAGGCGCCACTGTCCATCCCCCTTCTCCAACCCCAGTACCAGTTCAAATGCCGCGTCGGCTTTTTTGGCCCAAACGGGATCTTTCGTGGAAACATATAATTTCTCAAGATAGGCGGCTTTAGCGGCGGAGTAACGGGCATCCCAGGCGTTCAATCGCTCGGCCGTTTCTAGTTTTCGTAAATCCTCGGGATTGAATTGATTTTGTTCCAGCCTGGATTCGGCTTGATTTTTTAAGACCATGGAAAAAATAGGCGGCCCAAATAGGCCGGCCCCCAAGCCCAAAGCCAAAAAACCGCCCACATGGGAAACCACGGGATTTTTCCTGCTTCCATCCGTTAAAAGACCGGTGGCTTGGAGCGCCATTAAGGGCGTGTGAAGGCAAAAATCAACCAGCGACGCCGCCCCGAGGCCCGCCACGGCGGATCGGTTGGTCGAATCCTGGATTTGACGCCAGGCCAGCCGAAAGACCAACAGAACAAAGCAAAAACCGATCAAGCCAAAAGCGGTTAAAAGTTCTAAATACTCATTGTGCGCGTATTGCGGATCCATGAGATAACGGCTGACCCCGGTGGTTCTTGGGAAAGGATGAAGATGAAAATACCCGGCAAAACCACCGGGACCTATTCCGACCCAGGGACTCTGCTCCCAAATCAACCAAGCGGAATTCCAAATTCCCAACCGCTCCCACCTCGTCGCGCTTGGGTCCAGCGATCTCAGGTAAAGCAACCCGCCGGCCAGAGCCAAGGCCGCTAACCCCAGCCAAGTCCGGTTTCGCGGCTTGAGGGCCGCCAGGATCCCGGTTCCAACCCCAAGAAAGGCTCCGAACGCTTTCAAGCGGACCATGGTCAAAAGGGCGAAGGCTAAACCCAGAAGGCCCGTGAAACTCCTCGGGATTTTCCAAAGAATAAAAACCAGGGGAATTAAGAACAGCCCGACTTGCTTCGGGTTGGGGAAAATAATCCAGTCCTTCACGTCGGAATATTGGAAATGTACCCAGTTGTCCAGGCCTGGGCCTGCATAGTGAAAGGATTCCCACCAGATTTTCAAGGCCCAAACCAGCCCCCCGCCGGCGAAACAGTACATGAATTTTTGGGGATTGGAAAAACAAGGCAGCAGCAGGTAGAAAGCCAAAAGGAGCCCCGCCAATTCCAAAAACCAAACGGCTCCCATGGCGGAAGGCGAGACAAAAGCCCTCACTCCCAAATAGAGACCCCCAGCGAATATCCAAAGGGGGACCTTGTCGAACTTTTGCTGAAACAGCCCCACTAACAACCATAAGGCACAGGCCAAAAGCGCGAAATTCCAAGCGCGGAAAGGCGGCCAAAATCCAGAGACCCCGATAACCGCCAGCAATCCCATTTCCCACCATCGCGCCGAGAATCTTGGCAGCTTGAATTCCTCCCCCTGGCGCAGCTCCAATCGGGCCGCCACCACCGCAAAAAACCAGATAATTTCAGGCATCTGAAACGGCAAATCCAACAGGGAGAACCATAAAAAAGCCAGCACCCCGGTCATGACTCCCCAGCCTTCCCAAAGGGACGGAATTTTAAACCGGCGGGCCAAATCCACGATCATGAAACAGAAAATGGAAAGGCCGGCCAATCCCGTTTCCACCAAGATTTGAAGAAGGATATTGTGGGGAAAGCGGGCGCCCGTGACCAAGGGCAGGCCCGCTCCCTGGTAGACTTCGTCAAAAGTTCCAAGTCCCGTTCCCAACCAGGGATGGGCCGTGAAAAGAAAAAGAGCGGCCTTCCATAAGGCAAGCCTGGTTCCTAAAGCCGCGAGCAGCCAGCTTTGAAAGCCCCTGGCCGAGATGAGCAGGACGACGGAAAGGATCCCTGCCAATAGGACCCAGGCCGCTGAGGCCTTGGAGGACCTGCCAAAGACCGCGGCGAGGACCGCGAGGGTTAAACAAAGGAAAGCCCCGACGCTTTGGGTCGCTAAAAGACCCGCCACCATCACCAAGACCGCGAAGCCAAGCCCTTTCTTCTTAAACCCTGTCGCTGTTTTCATCAGGATGAAGCCCAGGGGAATAAATAGGATCAGGAACGCCGCCAAGGCCCCTTGGGTTACGAAAGGCCCGGAAGCCCTTTTATTGTGGATAGCGGCCTCAAGAATCTCCTCTTCGCCGCCCTGCAGCTGTGACAAGAGCGGGGAAAGTTTCTCAAACCCAAAAGCCCATTGGTAAACCGCCATGAGGGAAGCCAGGAAGGCCAGCGTCAAGCCGATCCCCTCGATCCGGCTTTGGCTTTCCCGTCCATTCGCCTTGGCCATGGAAAAAAGCAGGGTCCCCAAAAAAGCCAATCCCGCCGATTTCAAGGTAACCCCCGGAGAGACGGACCAAAGGGACGAAGCCAGAAGATAAGCTAAAAATAAAATCCAGGGTTTGCCCAGAATCCTTGTTGTTTCCGGAGGTATGGATTGAAAAAATAAAAGGGCCAACCCGCCCCCTAAAACGACGGCCAGGGAGGCCGGATAGGCCAGGACAGGATGGAAAAACAGATAAACGCCCAGGATGACGAAGGAAAATTCCCAAAGCCAGCCTGAGGTCAAGGGGGTTTGGAGAAAGGATTTCATGGGGTTATTTTAAGTGAAATTCAGCCGGCAGTCGTCAGCTATCCTCTGCCGGAAATCCTTGTTGGGGGCCGATAGCGGGAAACAGGAGCGTTTTATTATTTTTTCTTTTCGGCAAGGATAATCGAGGTGGCGGCCTTCAGGGCTAAAAGATAGCTGTTCTTGCCGAAACCAGCGATGACGCCGACCGCCACCGGGGAAACATGGGAAGCCTGGCGGAACCCCTCCCTGGCGTGAATATTGGAAAGATGAACCTCAATGCAGGGCACGTTCACGGCCGAAATCGCGTCCCGGATGGCCACGGAGGTGTGGGTATAGGCGGCTGGATTGATGATGATGACATCGGCCCAGTGGCGGGAATTCTGGATGGTTTCCACGATCTCGCCCTCGTGATTCGATTGAACAATCCTTAATTCAACCTGAAACTCCTTGGCCAGTTCCTGGAGTTCCTTGTTGATTTCTTCCAGGGTGACCTTGCCGTAAACATTGGGCTCCCTCTCCCCCAGAAGATTTAAATTGGGTCCATGAAGAACTAGCACTTTTCGCACAGGCGATCCCCGATCCGTTGATATTTGACCGCCTATGCTACCTATTCGCCAACCCGCGCGACAAGTAAAAACGGCCGACCGGCCGAAGAAAAAGTGATTTACATCGAAGTTGAAACCCATTGCCAGTTATAATTTTTTTAAATTAAGACCGGATTAGACCCCAAAACAGGACCGCCAATGCCCATTAGGCCAAAGCCCATCATTTTTCTCGCCGCTCCGGTCCCCCAGTTGCATTTTTTGGATTCCTACGGGTTTTCCCTGGCCGCTTTCCTGGCTTTGACCGCGGCCAATGCCTTTCTGGCCTACTGGGAGCCTTCCACGGTTGCCATCCTCTGGGCGGGTTTTTTAGACTTATCCGTCCTCGTTATGTACTTCTTGCTGGCGCGGGCGCCAGCATCCTCCGCCTTGGGCGCCGAAAGTCTGCCGCCCATATCAGCTTGGGTCGCGGCGCCGTTTCTGGGACTCGCGGTGTTCACCAGGTTTTTCCATCTCACCTCCCTTTCCAGCTGGCCTACGGTCGACGAAGGGATGTTCGGCTACCTCGCGATACAACAATCGGAGCGGTGGAATTGGAATCTATTCCACGGTCCCAGCACCGCGTCCGCCCTTTATTCCTGGCTTTTGAGTTTTTTGGGCGGCGCCTTTGGTTATTCCCTTTCGACGATCTGGTTTTTTCCCGCCCTTTTGTCACTGGCATGCGTTCTTTTGGTTTGGCTTGCCTGCCGCAGGCTTTTCACGCCCTCCTTGTCGGCCCTGGCCGCGGGCGGAATGGCCTTTAGTTTCTGGCCCGTTTACATGGGCCGGTTTTCCATTCCCTCCATTCTTATGCTCTTTTGGGAATGCCTTGTTTTTTTGATCCTCGCGGATTTTATCTTCTCCGTTAAAAAATTTCCCGGCACCCCCAAAATCTTTCTCCTGGCCGCAGCGACCGGAATCGGCTTTTACACTTATACCGCCTGGCCCCTGGTGGCAACCCTGGTTGGACTGACGATCGCCGCCAGCGCCGGCCCCGGAACCTCCGGCCGCCTCAAGGCCTTGGCGAAGTTCAGCCTTGTTCTCCTTCCCCTGCTCGCTCCCTTTTTCCTGGCCTATACCAGGAATTATCACGGTTATTTGTGGCACCTCTGGTCCTGGGGCACTCCCCGGGATCTTCGGACTTGGGCCCATGTTCCCTTGGCCTATCTCGAGGATTTCTTCTGGGGAAAGAATGGGGGGGCCTTTTGCTTCGGACCCGTCTGGGGAGGCTTGCTGAATCCCCTTTCAACCTCCCTGTTTTTTTTCGCGGTTCTTTTCCTTTTCCGCGCCTTCCGCCATCCCTTGAGCCGTTGGCTCGCCTTGGCCTTCGCGCTTTTCTGCCTTCCCATTTTCCTCACCAACAACCTGGAAATGATGAGACTCACGCCATTGGTGCCGCTTTTTGTCCTGATTTGCGCCCTTGGCCTCCATTACCTGCTGTTAACCTTTCCTTCCTCCAAACGATTATTGGTTTTTGCCGTCGTCATGGCGTCATCCTATGTCCTGGATGGCTACCATCTGTTCGTCCAATATCCGGGTCATTGGTCGAGGCATCCCGCCTATTACGACCACAACAAATCCCTGGAATATTACCGGGCCTATACCCTTTTGAAATCCCGATCCCTCTCCGGAAGCAAGGGGTTGATTTTGCTCAACGGTCTTCCGGATACTTTGGACCAATCGCTCTTCGTGGCGACCTACTCGTTCAACGCCGCGGCGAATCCCCGCCTCCAGGTCGAGGATGCCAGGTGGGCCGCCATCCTCACGAATATCCACGAGCGCTCTTATTTAACCAGGGATTTTCCCGGGGGTTCTTGGAGCTGGGTTTCGGAGGGATTAAACCGCGCGGACGGCGGCCTTCTTTTAGGCGTCATTCCCATCAACAGCGGCAACCGGGATCGTCTGCTGCGGTGGGTTCAGGCTGACCGATCCCTGGCGCCATTAACCAGGCTCAATGTGGAGTTGGGCGTGGATCCGGACCAGTCCTCCTTTCTGGAGGTCCTCCAAAAGGCCTATCCTTTCTTCGAGGGGGATCCCCTGCTGGAGTCCCGTTATTGGAGAATCGCGGCGCTTCACCAATGCGCGATGGGCGATTTAGCCGGGGGAATCGCCGATTATCAAAAGGCCATCCAGCCGGGATATCCCCAGGCTCAGCTTTTTAATGAATTGGGCTGTTTGTGGTACCAAAGGAAGGATTGGACCGAGGCGGGAAGGGCCTTTGAGCGGGCGGCTCGTTCGAATCCCAATTTTACCGGCGCGGAAGAAAATTTAAGAAACCTTCTTTTATTGAGGCAAGGGAAGCTTTCCGAAAAATAACCTAGTTCGCCTCAACTGGCACGGGGCCTGGGGCCGCGGGAACCTGCGTCGGCACAGCCGGCGGGGGCGCCGAGGCTTGGGACGATGGGGCTGGGGCCTGACTGGTGGAGCCGGAGGGGTTCGCGGGCGCGTTGGGCAGGGCCGGCAGGGGAGCCAACGGCGCCGTCCCATTCGAGGGGCTCAGGACCGGTTGGGGCGCAGGAGCGTATTGGTCAAGCCAAGTCTTCAGGGCCGTGTCCGTCGGGTTCCACTTGAGTGCTTTCCGATAGGAAGCGGCGGCTAGGTCTTTTCCGCCCAGCAGCAGGTAGCAATCCCCCGCCAAATGGTAGGCCTTGGCGTTGCGGCTATCGGCCTCAATGGCCTTCAAGAAACGGTCCAAGGCTTCCCTGGTGCGTTTATTCTTCATCATCATCAAACCCTCATCAATCATCTCATTCGTGGAAGCGTCCATCACGCCGGACACGACCAGCTCCACACGCCGGTTCTTCGCCCTGCCAGCCGGGGTCTTGTTATCCGCGATGGGCTTCGTGTCCCCATATCCGATGACGCTGAGCTTTTGGCTGTTCACGCCGTTTTTCACCAGGTAATCCATGACCGCCTGGGCCCGGGCCAGGGATAGCTTCTGGTTATCGGCGAACTTGGCGCCCTTGCCGAGTTTTTGGTCGTCCGTGTGGCCGGCGATGATGATCAAGCTGTCGGGATATTTGAGCTGGATGGCTGCGGCGGTTTTTTGGATCGCGTCATAACCCTTTTGGAGCAAAACATCCTTGCCCGAGTCGAACAAGAGATCCCCGGAGACGCCGAAGGTGTATTGGTAAGGAACCCTTTTGGGGACCCATTTGGCGAAGGTTTCGCGGGGCCGGGATTTACCGACGGATTCTTCCGTATCGGTCACTTCCAGGTTGAAGGTATAGTTGCCCTGCGGCACCAAGTCCCCCGCCTCGTTCTTTCCATCCCATGAAAACCGGGAGCTAGGAGCGCCTTTTCCCGACAAGGTTTTGACCAGCATCCCCGAGGAATCCGTTATCGTCATTTTCCACTTATCAATCGGCTCCTCGCTTTTGGTCGCGATGGCCACGTCCATCTTTTGCTGGCCCAGCACGAAGGCCGGCGTCACGTTGAGATAGGCCTCCGGGATAATCAAGGGCACGCCGATGATGACGTTTAAGGAAATCCGGTGGGTCTCGCCCAGGACCCCGTAAGGGACAAAAGCGTAATCCAACCCCGCCTCAAAATCATCAAACCGGTGGGAAATACCCACACCGCTGGTCAAGCCGGCCAGAGCGCCCAGGTCGCTTCCCGTCCGGTAGCCGGCCCGGAAGGCCACCGCGTTGCGGCCGAACGCCAAACGGTACTCATCCCCGATGTCAAACTTGAGGCCCGTGTCGATATGCCCGTCCGTTTCCATGGCGATGATGTTCCGGTCTTTTTTCATCAGCAGGTTGGTGAAACGGTAGGAGCCGCCGAACTTGAAGATGACCGGCTGGCTGTAATTTTGGACGACCGTCACGCCGTTCGCCACCACGGTGCCTTGAAACTGGGTGCCGATATTGGAAGCCACCGCCGCCAGATAAAAGGTTTTCCGGGAAACCTCATAAATGTACCCGGCGTCAAAGGCCAGTCCCGAGCTTCCCACGTTCACGATATTTTGGCCGACCGCCGTGGCCTTGATGCCGAGGATGGATTTCTGGAAAAAGCTGCTGCCGCCGATCCAATTGCCCAGCCTCTGGGCGTAAGCCAGGCTTCCGATGTAATCCGACGAGCTGATGTTGTCGCCAACGCCCCCGTAGCTGGATTCGATGGGAACCCCGGGGATTTCCAGGGCGCCGGGGAAGGATCCGGTTCCCATATAACCCAAGCTTCCCCCAAAGGCCCCGTCGTTATCCAGGTTTTGGCTGAAAGCGAAAAACTCGTGGGTCACGCCCAAAAGCCATTCCCCATGGGTCAGGTTGAATTGGGTTCCCTTGGCCAGGACCAGCCCGGCCGGGTTCCAGAACATGGCGGTGGCGTCATCGGAGACGGCGGTAAAGCTGTCGCCCATGGCGGAAGCCCTGGCGCCCATGCCGATTTTCTGGAAATTCGTGCTGGTGCTTCCGGCGCCGTTGGTTTGGGCGAAAGCCGAGAGGGGAAGGACGACTATTAGGATAGCGAGGCAGCCGGAAACCAGGTTGAGCCTGCGATAGGCCGCCGGAGGGAGAAGTTTCATTATTATTTCTGATTTCATATCTCGGAATTTCGCCTTATGCATAAGGTTACCGTCATCCACTCAACCGATTCAAACCACATAATAATAAGCCTCGGTCCAAACCACCATTTCATTCTCTCGGAGGTTGGCCCCCGATTCAAACCTATTTGAACGTTGAAAGCAGGGAAATGCAGCCTAATCGATTAATACCAAAACCTTTCCCGTCAGGAGGACCTTGTCCTTGTTTTTGATGACGTAATAATAGGTTCCAGTGGAAACCATGGTCCCAAAGTTATTCGTCCCATTCCACCCGATGAGGCCCCCGACTTCCACGACTGAGTTCACCAATTCCCCGGAAACGGTATAGAGGCTCATGACGGTTTGGGGCGGCACGATATAGGCCTTCAACAAGCCGCCGTTCGCGTAACGAGGGTTAAAGGGATTGGGCCAGACATGGAGCCCCACGGGAGTCGAGGTAAAGGTCGGTGTGATCGTGAAGGTCGGGGTGATGGTTCTTGTAGGAGTTCTGGTAGGGGTTGCCGTTACGGTCACGGTGGGTGTCTTTGTCGGAGATAAGGTCGGGGTCATTGTCAGGGACGGCGTTAAAGTGGGGGTTACCGTCGGTGTGTTGGTCGGGGTCAATGGATTACAAGAACCCGCCACCTGGAAATGCTGACGATACATATAGCCATCGCCTACGCCAACGGGATCCCAAACCGGCGCTCCCCAAGTCCAAGGAACATTCCCGCCGCTGGGATTCGGGATATGGTCGCAACCGCCGCAAATTCCCGGAGAAGGTCCCACCGTGGCTGGAGCTGTCCAAGCCGAGTCGTCAAAAGGCAAGGTATTCCAATTTGCCGGGAAGGAACCAGCGGACGGGAGGCTGAGCCCATTGGGATCAAACAAATACTGGGTCAGAACGCCCGGATCCCCCGTTTGCACATAGCTGTTCGGGTACCCGGAATAGGTCAAGGTAAGCTGCCAGGAGGATCCGCTAAAAGGAGTGTCCGTGGCATAGCCGTAGGCGGCGATGACGTTATCCCCCGCCGTATTAATCCATCCCAGTGGAATGGTGATGTTGTTCGTTCCGGTCCAGCAACCGTTCCCGCAGACATTCGCCAGGTTGCCGTTGATAAAGATTTCTCCCGCGTCATCGGAGGCCCAGCTCAAGGTGGCGCCAGTTAAAGCACAAGCGGCAGGGGTGGGGGTCGGCGTGATGCAAGAGCTTAGGGTCAGGTTGACACTGTTCGAGGTTGTCAAAGGGATTCCAGAGGCCGCCATGGTGAACTGGTTGGATATATTGGGTCCCGCGGAACAATCGACAGTTCCATACCAGCTCAGCGGTCCAGGATCCCCAAACATGGTCACGAAGCTAGACCAGCTCAAAGTCGATGTTCCCGCGTTATAAACGGAGGCATTGTAGGTCGAGGGAACCGGCCCAAATCCCACGAAGCTTACGCCGGGGGGAATGACATCCGTGACAGCCGCGTTGATCACGGGCCCGGACGAAAAAACTTTCAAATTGTCATATTGGTCGATTTTCTCGTCCGCCTGCCAACCCACGAAAACCGAAACGGGGTTACAGGGAGGAGGAGTAGGATCGATGTAAGTGAAATTCACCGCGCCCGGTTCCGCCGTTCCCCTGGGCCAGGCTTTCACCGCGAGACTTTTACTGGTTCCAACGGTAGTCACTTGGACTTTAACCGTGTACCAAGCGTTCAACTGTACATTGAAGGAACCGTCTCCCATGGGCCAACTAGGGGTACCGAAATAGGATTTTTGCAGGAAAAGGTGGAAGGGTCCCGAGTCCTGCGAGATGCCGACCATATAGCCCTGGCCATTGACCGCTTGGCCGTCGTAGCCGATCACCATGGTGGCGTCCACATTGGGGGTATTGTTGGAATCGATATAGAGGTCTCCCTCGACTGTGTAATCGGAACAGGTATTCAAGGGCGTGGATCGCAATAGCTCCGGGTATTTTCCACCGCCCCCACCATTGGCGACAATGTATTGTCCCCCGCTGGGATCCGAGGCCAAGGTCCAGGAACCGCCGACCGGCGTGTTCATGTAGGTGGTTCCGTCAAAACCATTAGGCGTGCCCGAACTGCTGTCGTAAGGGTCGTACCATTGAAGGCTTTGACCATCCGCTTTCCAATCCAGGGTATAAGTGATGGTACCGCCGGAAGGGAGGGAAGATGCGGATTCACTTTTGGCGAGAGTTAAGTGCGGGACCGCGACCGTTGTGAAAGCCGTGCTGTTGGTGACAGGCGCGCCTGCCGCGGTGGCGGTCGCCGTATTGCTGATGACCGTTCCATCGGGAGTGGCGGGGTTCACTTGGGCCAAAAACCATACCGTACCGCTTTGCTGGGGCCCCCCAGCGCCGCTGTAAATATTCCAGGTCAAATTACTTCCGGCCTGCACGCCTCCGCCGCTGATGGAGGACACGGTCGTGTTGGCCGGTACCGTATCGGTGATCACGAAGCTGGTGGTGTTCACGAAAGAGTAATCCATGCTGAAAAGGACCATGCTCCCCGGGGCTGTCGTGGCAGCCTCCGCCCGTTTGAGGAGTGTGCAAGCCGGCGGGGGGAGGGGTAAATTGAGGACCGTGGAGACCTGTTGGACGATTCCATTATTGCATTGGACGAAATAATCCCCCGCCGCGACGATTAAATTGATTGGGCCGGGAGGGGAGCTGGCGGGAATGGTCACGTTGAAGATTTGGGTATAGGGACAAGGAGGAGGGCTGTTGGGAACAGCGACACCGGCCCATCCGTTTCCCCCACAAGTGTCCGAACTGTCCTGCCGCGCGGAACTCACCGGGCTGGTCCCCGTACTACCCGTGCAACCGTCCACCAGCAAAACTTGATTCGCGGCCGGGCAGCTCTGCATGGTGGAGGATCCGGGATTAAGTGCCACCAGGAAATAAGGCGTGGTATTGGCCGATTCACAATAAACAATGGTCACGCCGATAACGGAGCCGGGGGAAGGCGCGTTGTCGGAAACCGTCAGGCTGGTGATGGATACACCGGCAAGCACCTTGATCGGCAGGAACAACAGGACCATGCCGATGGTCGACGCCAGATTTTTAATTGTTTTTAGGTAGGGCTTCATTCACTCACCATGGGTTAAAAACGTTTTACGAACATTGCCCTGCAAATAAAAATATCGCAAATATCCCTGAACTCATTCCAAATATATCATTTTTTTATTGGTTTCACCTAAAACTAACGGGAAAAAACATCTTTTTTACCCTTTCGATCGGATAAATATCCTGTTAAAAAAACGCTTTATTTAATGGTTATTGATCACCAGGATTTTATCCATCTTGAGGACCTTACTATTTAATCGAATCACGTAAAAATAAACCCCGGGAGAAACCTGTATCCCCTGCCCATTTTGTCCGTTCCAAAGGGCCATTCCCCTGGCTTCCTGAACCAGCGCCACCCATTCCCCCGACAACGTATAGAAGACCACTTCCGCCCGGTCCGGCAAACATGAAAATTTCAAAACGCCGCCTAAAGCCAAAGCCGGATTAAAGGGATTGGGCCAAACATGCATCTCACAAGGTTCGCCCGGCAAAGGCGTTGGAGAAAAACTTACTGTGGGCGTTGCCGGCACCGTGGGAGTCAAGGTCACCGTCGGCGTCGGACTGTTGGTGGCGGTCTTTGAAGGCGTGGCGGTTAATGTAACCGTCGGGGTTTTAGTAGAAGTGAAAGTGGTGGAAGGAGTTGCCGTCCAAGTCGGAGTATTCGTGGGTGGCAGAGTTCCAGTCGGCGTTATCGTCAGGGTTGGCGTCGGGGTCAATGTCGGGCTGGGAGTCGCTGTATCAGTATTGGTTTTAGTCGGAGTGGATGTAGGCGTTAATGTCGCCGTGTTCGTCCAGGTTGGGGTGGGTGTGGCCGTTGGCGATAACGTCGGGGTCTGGGTCGGCGTGACCGTGGGCGTCAAGGATGGGGTCGCTGTCCAGCTCGGAGTATTCGACGGGGTCCTGGTCGGAGTTGGCGTTTCGCTGTTCGTCAAGGTAGCTGTGGGAGTTTTGGTCGGAGTTGCGGTAGGCGTGCCGGTCGGACTGTTGGTGGCGCTTGGCGTTGGCGTGGGTGGAAAGGGAGGCGTGGCCGTGGGGGTGGGGGTCTTCGTGGGAGTGGCGGTAGGCGTGGGGGTTCGGGTGTTCGTGGGCGTTCGGGTCGGAGTTAAGGTGCGGGTGTTGGTGGGGGATTTGGTGGGCGTCACCGTAGGGCTATTCGTCGGGGTCAGGGTAAAACAAGGACCACCTGGCGTGGCTGTGGGAACAGGCGTATTGGAACTAAAAAAAAGTCCCGCCGGATAACCGTAGGCGTCCGCGCTGTCATAACCATAAGCGATGACCCCGAAGGATACAGGTGCGGTTAAGGAGTGGAATCCGGGACCGGTTGAAATTTGAGCGGCGGCGTAGCCGGAGGGCACGGGCGTGTACCAGGCGGCGGGAATCGGGGCCCCATCGATGCTCACCGCTCCCCGGCCAGCGTTGGGGACCAAAATATTCTCGTAATTCCCCGCGAAGGCCGAG
>Ga0265319_1000363_pt1 | contig 32813 bp, 17 predicted proteins | sample 4824metaG_FD_192443 | JGI IMG/M metagenome (GOLD analysis project Ga0265319, IMG submission 192443) | Rhizosphere microbial communities from Carex aquatilis grown in University of Washington, Seatle, WA, United States - 4-8-24 metaG | ecosystem: Host-associated > Plants > Roots > Rhizosphere >...
TAGAGCACCGCCCAACATTCTTTATCGACTTGGTTGATCCCTCCGGCCGCTCGGCCCCGGACATTCGCGCCATGCTCGATGTCCTGCCGGGTTTCGAATGCGCCGGCCCGCTGACGCTGGGGCTCAACGGAAACGAAGCCAACATACTGTCCCGAATGCTCGATCTGCCGGAGTGTACCGATGATAGGCCAGAAACATCAAAGCTTCTCGCCGAGACCCTGCGCCGCCGTCTTGGCATCAGCGAAGTGGTGATTCATCATGTCAAGTCAGCCGCGGTTGCTGGCCCCGATGGTGCCGCCGCGATTTTCGGCCCCTATTGCGAGAAACCCCGGCAGAGCACCGGCGCGGGCGACCGTTTCAACGCCGGCTATGCGCTCGGACAACTTCTCCGGCTTACGCCCCTGGAACGGCTGCTGTGTGCTTGTGCGAATTCCGGCTTCTTCGTGCGCGAAGCGCGCAGCGCATCATTTGTCGAGTTGGCTGATTTCATGGCGAATTCGGGCTGGGGAATAGAGCCACTCAATGCTCCAGAGGTGTATCGCTAGGAGTTAATTTCCGGATTATTTTTCAGAAAAAGCTGAAGATGGGATTGCGGCGATAATTGCTAACCGTATTTTTTAGTGAGACACTTTGCATTGTCTATTGAACGGTATTTACGGCACGTGACCAAACGTTTCTTATACCGACCCTTGGTGGGTAGTTTCCTATTATTCGTAATATTATTTAAAGTTGCAAATGGGGCGACATTTTACGTCTCGACCAAGGGAGACGATCGTAGTTCAGGGAATCAAGCACACCCGTGGAAGACACTTTTGCGAGCACGTGATGCGATCAGGGCGTCTGGGCTACTCGGGCGGGAGACTATCGAAATTATTGTTAGTGGCGGGACTTATTATCTAACTTCTACTTTGGCATTCGGGCATGAAGACTCGGGCACAAGCAAAGCCCCTGTAATCTATCGAGCAAAAGAAGGTGATGAAGTGATAATCAGCGGAGGTTTGAAGCTCGCACTCAAGTGGCAAAAGGTTACTCCTAGCGGTCTGGTCATGTCGGCCAAGGTCCCGGCCGGAGTCAGAATTGATCAATTGTTTGTTGACGGGATGAAACAGCGAATGGCTCGGTATCCTAACTACGATCCCCAGGAACCAATTTATGGGGGCTACGCGTCTGATGCAGTGAGTCCGGCACGTGTGCGATCATGGGCAGACCCTTCAGGCGGCTTTTTGCACGTACTGCACGAGAAGTTGTGGGGGGGATTTGACTATGAGATTACCGGAAAAAATGCAGATGGTTCACTTCGTTTAGATGGTGGATGGCAAAATAACCGGCCTGCTGCGATGCACGAACGCTATCGCTACGTTGAAAATATCCGAGAGGAATTGGATGCCCCCGGCGAGTGGTTCTATGATCTAAAAAAGCAATTATTATACTTCTACCCACCCGCTAGCGTAAACATGGAACACACGGTGATAGAGGTCAATCGCTTGACCTCTCTTGTGGAACTGCGTGGCAATTGCTCAAACCCGGTACGTTCAATAATATTCAATGCGTTTAAGTTCCGTCATGCTAATCGGACATTTATGGAAACCAAGGAACCACTCTTACGGAGCGATTGGTGCATATATCGGGGTGGGGCTGTTTTCCTTGAAGGCACCGAGGATTGCGCTCTGGTGGACTGCGATTTCGAAGCATTGGGCGGGAATGCAATATTTCTAAGTGGCTATAATCGAAATGATGCTATTCGGGGTTGCTGGATACGGGAATGCGGTGCGAGCGGAGTAGCATTTGTTGGGCAGCCTGGTGCAGTCCGCAATGGGGTAACCACGGACAGTAAAGCAATGAAATATAGCGAAATTGATCTAACGCCGGGGCCGCGTAACGAGGAATACCCGGCAGAGTGTGCCGTGTCAGACTGCCTGATCATGTCGATAGGACAGATAGAGAAGCAAGTTGCCGGGGTCGAAATCTCAATGGCCAAAAGGATAACAGTGAGAAACTGTACTATCGCTGGATCTCCGCGTGCGGGAATCAATATCGGAGACGGAACATGGGGCGGTCATTTAATTGAAGGTTGTGATGTTTTCGATACCGTATTGGAAACAGCAGATCATGGCAGCTTCAACTCATGGGGACGGGACCGTTACTGGCATTTGAGTCAAGCACCGGAAAACTTCCTGCCCGAACTGGCATTATTGGATGCAACCGAACCAACAATCCTGCGGAATAGCCGGTGGCGCTGCGATCATGGTTGGGACATCGATCTGGATGATGGCTCGAGCAATTACTACATCTATAACAATCTTCTTTTAGGCGGAGGCTTAAAATTACGGGAAGGATACCGCCGGCATGTTTGGAACAATGTTATTATCAATAACTCGCTGCATCCGCACGCATGGTACCGGAACAGTGGTGACACTTTTACGCGCAATATAGTGATGGGGAGGTATCTCGCCGCCTTGATGGATCCTGACTCATGGGGACAGGAGATCGATTACAATTATTTCACGTCGAATGATTCCGATCGCGACGCCTACCAGAAAGTGGGATTAGATGCCCATTCTCTGGTTGGCCTCCCCCAATTTATCAATGCCCCGACCGGCGACTTTCGTGTGTCAGCGACCTCCTCGGTGTTTTCTTTAGGCTTTGAGAATTTCACTATGGATAAGTTTGGCGTTACCGATGCCCGATTGCGAGCACATGCCCCAACCCCAAAGATACCACCACTGCGAAACATTACAGTCGCGACTAAAGCCCCGACTTACGAATGGCTCGGTGCTACCATCCGCCTATTGGAAGCGCAGGAGTATTCTGTTTTCGGTGTCTCGATTGAAGCGGGGGGAATTGTACTACTGGAGGCACCTGGCCACGTTGATGCCGTACACCTCGGGTTGCGGGTTGGCGATGTGATCATGTCAGTAGATGGGCATCAGCTAAAGTCGATTAGCGATCTCAACCTGTGCATGAGCAAAGCAACAGAAGGCTCACGGTTCAGATTGGTAATCCATAGAGAGCAAACCGACCTCGATCTTTATCTCTACGCGCCCATTTCCTCTCCAAACATCAAAGAGGGAAGTGGCCTACCGCCGCATTCCCAGTGATCCGGGAGATTACTAAGTCACTAGCCCGAATCCCAGCAGCCCCTAGCCAACAAAAGGCTGCCGCCAGAAGAATTGCCGTAGAGGGAAAAAACCACCGCCACCATTGGAAGGTTGTTGTTCCTGGGTGGGAGTAACGACGCGAGATTTTCATGAAGAGGAGAGCATCCCGCATGAAATCACCTTGTATTTGAAACTCCTAACTCGGACTTGCCCCGAGCCTGAGGCGAACAAAGCCGGTCGCAGACTCAAGAAACCACCAGCAGTGTTGTGATGATATCCTGAAACTTCATACTGGTTCCAGTGCTTCGTCCAATGCTCACGATCAGCGCTGTACCAGATGGTCACAATATGGCGGTCATTGAGAATCCGAATGACAAAGTGACGGCCGATTGAGTCCGGTTTGGGGAATTTAGTGACATCACCCCTCCAGCACTCCACCAGGTTTTCCTCAGAAAAGCCAAGACCCGTAAAGAGTTGAGGATTGTAGAACAACAGGATTCCAGCCGCCGACCTGTCATCTATCTCCAACTCGACTTCCGCTTCATAGCCCTGATCACCGCAGATCAGCGTTAGCGGCGAACAGTCCTTTGGAGAAGAACCAAAAGCCTCTAGAACCAGCTTGTTCTCTTCAAATCGGTAACGTTTCTCAATCGGGCCATCAGGCTGATAAAAACTCCACTGCAGGCCGATTTTACCGGATCGAAAGTCATCTGATAACGCCCAATCGTGCGGAACGGCTGAACCTTTAGCCGGCATCGGGATGGGTGTTCCCACCTCATAGCCGGCGGATTTGATCCATCCATCTTCAGTCCATTCGACTGGCTCCAACAAGGTCTGCCGGCCAAGGCTGTGGTAGCCATTTTCATACCCATGATACACAAGATACCATTGTTTTTGGTCTGGACCCTCGACCAAGGTGCCATGTCCGCGAGACCACCACTTCTCACTTGAACTGCATGTTCGGACGATCGGATTGTAAGGCGAATTTTCCCAAGGACCTTGCAGTGTTGTGGATCTCGCCATCACCACCATGTGGCTGGTCGGAGGACCAGCGGTCCCTCCTTCAGCCACCAGCATATAATAGTAATCTCCGCGACGCATTATCTTGGGTCCCTCGAGCGCGAAAGATTCGACCACCCAATGTTCCGGATACTTCCAACCATCATAGATCTTCTCCTCCGGCCCCACCACGCTGAGACCATCATCGGAGAGCGGAACTATGAATCCATCGCTCAAGAAAAGATGCCGCTTCCCTTCCGGCGAAACGGCGTGGCCCGGGTCAATGCGGCCTATCCGCAGATCGATGGGATCGCTCCATGGCCCGTCGATTTTGTCTGCGTGGACGACCATATTGGTGATCCCAGCTGGCTTCATCGCGGGGAAGTAGATGTAGAACCGCCCTAAGTGAAACACGAGATCGGGCGCATAAACGCTCCCCACATAGCGACCTAGAGCGGGGCCCACGGGTTCCCAATTCACCAGGTCCTTCGAATGCCAGATCAACAAACCCGGCACGCTCAGAAAGGAAGATGTGACCAGGTAGTAGTCTCCTCCTACCTTCAAGACCGACGGGTCCGGTCGATCACCCGCAAGTATCGGATTGAGATAATAGCCATTGCCCAAATCCGCCAGGCGTTGCCCTTCAAGGCCGCGCCTGCTCCGCGGCATTTCGGGCGCCGGCAAATCATGGCTGGATAAGTCTCGGGTCATAGGAAATACAGGGCTTATTATGTCGTCGCTGTTTTGCGCGCTTCAAGGTCGACCTGAATCTGCTTCATCAGTTTGTCGGTGATGGTGTATTTGAAGAGGATTAGTCCCGCCACAAAGGTCAGGACGGCTGGAACCCACGTAAAGAGGAGCAGTATCCAGTGTTGGATACTCGGTTCCATTGCCGCCGCCTTTGTATAGCCGATCAATGCCATCACGCCGGTCAAGAGCTGGGAGCCGAGCCAAAGCCCGGCTTTGAAACCAAACAGGATGGTGGCGACGATGAGCCCGGTCGCGCGGCGCGAGTTTTTCCATTCGGAGTAGTCCGCGACATCTGCATACATGGCGAAAGCTACGACTGGCCAAGCGGCGCCGACCAGATTGATAAGCAAGTGGAAAGCGAGGATCAGGTTAAAGTTATCGCTCGGCACAAAATAGATCGCCCCCTCGGAAAGCCCCACGACCAGCAAGATGAACAGATAGAGGGAGCGTTTATCGAATCGTCGAACCAGATACTGCGTGGGGAGAACGCCAAGAATCGCGCAAAGGGAGCCTGCCGACATGTACAAAACCACCCGGCTGACCGGTAGGTCTAAAAAGCCAAAATTGACCGTAAATAGAATGCGGCCCGAGTCTTTCACATAATAATTTAGATAATAGAGCATCGCTCCATTGCGGATCGCCTGGTGGGCAAGAAAGAGCACCGCCGAGATAAAGAGGATCAGCCACTGGGAATTCCTCAGCAGATCCTTCATGTCCTGCCGGAACGGCGTATTTTTCGTGGATAGCGCGACCACACGCTCCTTGGTGGTGAAAAATGTCATGAAGAACAGCAGCGCCGCGAGAAGGCCGAAAACCATCATGGCAGCGGGATAGCCAGCGACCGGATCGTAACCGATCACTTTGTTATAGGTGGGAGAGCTTGGGTTAGCACCCAAAAGGCGAACCAGCGGCAGCGTGAAGGTGTTGATCAGCCAACCGCCGGCAAAGGCCATGAAGAAGCGGTACTGGGAGACACTGGTGCGCTCCTGCACATCCGGCGTGATGACCCCCATTAAGGCACAATAGGGAATATTGATTCCAGTATACATCATGGTGGCAAAGATATAGGTCCCTCCGCAGTAGAACACTTTGGCCGTATACGATAAATCCGGCACCGTGAAGAGCAGGTACGCACTGATTCCGTAGGGAATGGCCAGACCGAAGATATAGGGACGGTACCTTCCCCAGCGAGTGTGGGTCCGGTCCGCGATCGCGCCCATGATCGGGTCGTTGACGATATTGAACATCTTCGCGAAAAGGAAGACATAGAAAATGGAACCCGGGCTCAATCCCACCACGTCGGTGTAGAAAAAGAGCAGGAACATGTTGAAGGTCTGAAAGAGCAGATTCGAGGCGAGATCGCCCGCTCCGAAGCCAAGTTTCTCCAGGACGCTCAATTTGCCGGAAGTTCCGAGCGGAGCAGAAAACGGTGCCATGCTTTTAGGGTCGTTCATGAAAGGTGGATGGGGCCGGCTAGAGTCCGCCGGCAACAGATGCGCCGGCGTCCGGGATTGAAACCTGGCGGTAACCGGTTGGCAGGGCTATCAGGAAATCGCCGCGGTAGTGGGCAAACTGCCCCCCAGCCGACTGGGCCAGGGTGGGATGCAGCCATTGCCCGAAAAGTTTATCCATCACGTCGATCATTCCGTTGCCGGAGCCCCGGCCGAGAAACAGGGAGCTGGCCAACGTGAACGTGACGACGTGGTTCCGCCCATCGGGCACCCGGTAAAGGGAGGGATTCGAGATCATGGGTAGGGCTGGAGAAGAATCAGGCGCATTCGAGGATGATATTGGCATACGGCGTGATGTCCCCGGTGCGAATGAGGCCGGTGGCGAAAGGTACGCGTTGCTTGAACTTGAGGTGAGGCTTGTGCTGGAGCACAATTCCGAGCAGTGCTTCGGCAAAGGCCGTGGTCGTTCCCTCCGGATTATGCCGGAGGAATTCCTGAGCCATCCAGGCGCGCCCAATCGGGAGGTTGGGACGGAGCGCCGCCAGCACCTGAAGCACCGTGGGCACGCCGTCGACGAGAGAGAGATCGACGCTCGAGATGGTTGGCCAGAAGGGAAAGCCGCGGTCGGCGATCACAAGGGTGTCCGTGTGGCGCACGCGGCTCAGCAGAAAGTTGACTTGGGGATTTAGTATGCCGGTATTTATCATGGTATCGGCCTCATTTGACTCATGCCGCGAGGCGCGGCACATATTCAGGGCGTGGAAGGGACCTAATGGCTGGCTGATTTATTGGACACGGCGGGATGTTCGAATTGGTGAATGGGCCAGGTGGGTCGATTGCGGTTGGGCGCGCCAATGGGGTTTTCGTTGTGGTGGTTCTGGTACGAGCCTCAATCAAGCCGGACCCCCAATTCACTGCCGGTGTATCGGAGTTCAACGGCCTGAGCGGCAGGCTTCATCCCGCAGCCGTTGCCGGCTGAGACCGCGACCACTCGGAAGGCTCGCCCCGGCAACAGACCGGGAAACGACCCCTGGCGGGCGCCGACGGTAAGCGTCGCGGTCAGGTCGTTCCACGCCAAATGGATCGTCGCGTAGGCCCCATGCTCGTAGTGGTAATTGTCGCCTTCATCCTCATAAAGCGTGAACGCACCGTCCGCGCCACGATAGACGCGCAGCTCGATCGGGTCGGCGGCCTTTTCGCCGGTGGATTGGATCTGAGGGCCGAGCGGAATGATCGATCCGGCGCGCACCAGCAGCGGAATCTTTTCCAGCGGGGCGTCGGCGGTGATCGTCGTCCCGCCGGGGTGTTGCACCCCGGTCCAGAAATCAAACCAGGCGTTGCCCGCCGGCAGATAGGCGGCGCGGTTTTTGGGCACATCCCGGAGCGGCGTGGAGTGACGGCCGTAATACATCGGGGTCGTCACCGGACAGACCAGCAGGGCGGGGCCGAACAGGAACTGGTCGGTGAGATCGTGCGTGGCCGGGTCTTCTGGATAGTCCAGTGCGACGGCGCGCAGGAGCGTGTAGCCGTTGAGCGTGACCTGCCCGGCGAGCGAATAGATGTAGGGCAACAGCCGGTAGCGCAGGTGAATGGTTTGGGCGATGGTGTCGTAAAACGGATTGCCTGCCTCGCCGAAGCGCCAGATTTCGCGGGCGGCATCCGTGCCGTGAGAGCGAAACATGGGCAGGAATGCGCCGTATTGCAGCCAGCGGGTGTAGAGCTCGTGGTAACCGAGGTCGCGGCAGCCGGTGTCATGGGGGTCGGGGGCCTTGGCGTCAAAGTCGGTCAGCCCCCGGCAGCCTTCGTCATAGTCGCCGCGCCAAAACCAGAGCGCCGGGTCGTCTTTGATGAAGAACCCGCCGATATCCACCGTCCAGTATGGCTCCCCGGCGGCGCAGAAATTAAGGCCCTCCGGGATGCACCGGCGCAACGCTTCCCAGGTGGCGCAGATGTCGCCGTTCCACGAGATGGTGCTGTAGCGGTGCTGGCCGGCGTAGGACGAGCGCGTCAGATTCACGACCCGCTTTTCGTTGGTGGCCCGGCGCTGGCCCTCGTAGATGCCCCGGGCCTGGTGCAGCGAGTAGGCGTTGATCAGCCGCTGATCGAGGTATTTTTTGGCCGCTTCCGTGTTGATGAGCAGCCGCTGGTGGGGCTCGGGTTTGACCGCGCCAGCCCAGTCGGCCTCGAATGGCTCGGTGCAGTCGCACCACCACGCATCAATGCCGTGGACAAAAAGCCCCCGGCGGGCCTGCTCCCAGTACACGGCGCGGGCCTCCGGGTTGAACGCGTCGCAGGTGGACTGGTTGCCCAGCATGAGGCCACGCGCGAGCAGCTCCTGCTGGTCGGGGCCGTTGTTGGTCATGATCGGCCAGATCGAAACCATGAGTCGCGCGCCCAGTTCGTGCAATTCGCGGGTGAGCCCGGCGGGATCGGCAAAGCGGACGGGATCAAATGATTTCTGGCCGAAGCAGGGGCCGTCCGGCCACGATTTCCAGTCGAGCACCACCAGATCAAGCGGGATCTGGCGGCGACGGTATTCGCGCACCACCCCGGCCACCTCCGCCGCATTGACGTATCGTTCCTTCGATTGCGCGAACCCGAAGGCCCACTTCGGCAACATCGGCGGCCGGCCGGTCAGGGTGTGGTAACCGCGCGTGAGGTCGTCGAACGTGTCGCCCTGGATGAAGTAATAGTCCAGCTCGTCGACCGCGTCGGCCCACCAGTAGGAGCCGAGGTGGTCATCCCGAAAGGTCATCAGCGAGCAGCAGTCCAGCAGCACGCCGTAGTGCCGCGTGGAGACGAAATAAGGCAGGACAATCTTCATGTTCTGCTGGTAAAGTTCCCGGGACTTTCCGCGCAGGTTGCCGTAGCCTTCCTCGTGGGATCCGAGGCCGAAGAGGGCTTCGTCCGGGGAAAAAACAAACTCCAGTTTCGCCTCAAAGGCCTCCCCGTCGGGCACCGTCTGAAAATCCGTGGCCGTGGCGCGCGCGCCATCGATGCTTTCCTTGGCCGTGATGCGGGTGTTTTGATTGAAGAGGTTGCGGGTCACCTTTTTGGCCGTCAGCCATTTGCCGCCGCGATCCGGCTCGGCCAGCAGGAGTCGGCCGGCGGCATCCCGATAACGGATGGCACCCGTCGCGCGGTGGATGACCAGCTGCAGGGCGGGCGTGGAAATCGTGAAGTCGCCGTTTTCCTGCAGCGTGTAGCCCGTAAAGCGATCCGGCGCGGTGACGATCAGGCTTGGCTTGGTCTGGAACGGCTTGCCTTCGGTCAGGGTGATGCGGGCGATGGCGGCCGTGACAAAGGCGATGCGCAGGCGTTTCTTTCCGGAGGCGAAAATCACGGCCCCGTCGTTGCTTGCCAGCGTGTAAGGAAGTGGGGGGAGGGCAGGCATGTTTTTTCAAGTCGCCGACGATGGCGCGGCAGTGCGGCGCGCGCCGAGCTCGGCCTGGATCCTCGGTTCCAGCGCCTCGAATTTCCGATAGAACAGCACCGGGATGGTGGCAAGGGTGTAGAAGATCGCGGGGATCCAGACAAAACCCCAGGTGATGCCCCGCAGGGCCCGAGCCGGCTGGTCCCCATTAGGAACGTAGCCGCTGGCGCCCAAGATCCAGAGCGGCAAGGCCCCGCCGATTCCGCTGCCGGCCTTGACGCAAAAAGCTGCGCCGACGGCGGTCAACAACCCGGCCGCGCGTACGCCCGATTTCCACTCGCCGTAATCCACGCTGTCGGCCAGCAGCGAGAACGGCAGCGCCAGGGCGACGCCACTGGTGAGAATTCCCGCCACCCAGCCGGCAAACACCAGCGGCAGAGAGTGCGCGGTCCCGCCGGCGTAGACGAGCAACTGGCTGAGCACGGATCCGACCAGCCCCCACGTCCAGATGTTCGCCTTGGCCGTCCACCGACAAAGCCAGGGCAGCAGGAAGATTCCCGCGAGCGAAACGACATCCAGGCTGTTCGCCAGCGGCACGAGATCTTTCCGGTGCCAGGTATATTGGAAATAATAAGGCACCATCGAGATGCGGGCGATGAACGCGATCCAGAAAAGGAGGCAGCTGGTGAAGATGATGATCCACGGCCAATTCCCCTTGAGGGCGGCCAATCCCTCGCGGATGGCCAGCGGTTTCTGATGGTCCGGCACCGTTTCCTTGAGGTTGCGGAAGGCGATCAGGTACAAGACCACCGATCCCAGCGCAAAAATCGGCATGGTGCGCAGGAAGCCGAGTTTGTCGTCGCCCTGCCCGAGCCACGTGACCAGCGGCCAGGCCGTGGCGTTGACCAACAGCACGCCGGCCTTCGAGCCGAACATCCGGCAAGTGGTCAACACCACACGCTCGCGGGGATCGGAGGTCAGGGCCGAGAGGATTGATGTAACCGGGGTGTTGATGCCCGTATAGAGGATGCTGCAGATCATGTAGGTTCCGCCGGAGTAAAGCGCCTTGGCGGTCGGGCTGAGTTCCGGGGTCAGGAAAGTCAGCACCCCGAAGAAGGCGAACGGCAGGCAAAGCCAAAGAAACCACGGTCGACTCCGGCCCCAACGGCTGTGGGTCTTGTCGAAGATGACGCCCCAAACCGGTGCGTCCACCGCATCCACCAGTCGCGCCACCAGCAGGATCGTCGCGGCCGTCGCGGCGGGTATGCCGGCCACATCGGTGTAGAATTTGGCGAGGTAGAAGGAGATGACGCAGAAAACCAGCTGGCCGGCCGCATCACTGGACGAATAGCTGATTCGTTCAAGGAACGGCAGCGGCTTGGCGGGAACGTCGGTTTTCATGGGGTGCCCGCTTCAATTCGCGTGGTGATCACTAACCGCTGGATCCACGCCTGCGGGATCTTCCGGCACCGGCTGCCAATCCGCCGGCACAATGTCGCGCCAAGCGGGTTCCAGTCCGCTGGCGTTGATGAGGGCCTGGGCCGCGGGCGGCCACACGCCGGCTTGACACGCGATGGTATTGGAAACCACACAACCCGGTGCGGCGACCGTGAACTTGTCTTCCGTGACGAAATAATGGTCGATGGTGATGTGGTGCTTGCGGCCAAAATCATCCGCCCAATGGGCCGCGGTATACGGCGATTGGACGACATTATCGCGGGAGATGATTCCAGCGGATCCTTCGTCCGTATAGATGCCCTTTTCCGTGCGGCGAATATAGTTGCCGTCGATGACCGTGCCCGGCTGGTTGCCCAGGGTATAGATGGCCCCGGCATCATGCAGTACGGATACTGAATTCTCCACGCGGTTGGCATGAATGCGATTGTTGCCGGCGACCGTGGTGGGCCGGCCGGGAAACACGGCCGGGCGCGAACCGATGCCCCATTGCGGACTCACCGCCACGGGCGAGCCGTCGAAATCACACCAGCCCCAGCCCACATTGATGGCGGAATAGGGCGCATCGGGAATCCAGTTGTGTTCGATGGTCACCCCATTGGCCAAGAATACGGTGATGATCGTGTGGCCGCGGAATAGGACGGCATCTTCGGGGAGGAAATTGTTCGAAATCAGCACGCGGCGCGGAATGGATTCCGTCCCCGCGGGGAACTTCTCGTGCTCGATGCCCGCACCGGTCGGGTATTTCAAGTCCGCGGGGTCGTTCTCATAGACGTGCTGCGGATGCCCGAGGCTGATCGCGCTGCCCCCGGTGTCGCGGATGACATTGCCAACCACGCGCGTGTCCTGGATGGCGTTGCCCAGCACGAGTCCCTCGCAACCGGTGTGGATGATGGTGTTGCGGGTGAATTCCACGCCCTCGATGGCGTCGGCCTCGATGGCGCCCGGCAGGACGTCGAAGGCGCGATAGACATCCAGATGCCAGTTGGGATTGGCGAAGGCCGTGTAGATGGTGGCGGTTTGCAGGGTGGCCGCACCCCGGGAACCGGCCACGTCCAGCAGATTGTAGTCGGTGTACGCGAACGTGAGTCCCTCGAAGGTGAGGTTGCGCACGGGTAGCGCCGGCGGTCGGCCCAGGAGTTTGATCAGGGTTTCCGTGGTCGGAACGATGACGCGAGCTGTCCGCAGGTCCTCGCCGGGACGCGGGATATAATACACGGTCTGCGCGCTGCGATCGAAATAGAACTCACCCGGTTGGTCCAGCAGTTCAAACGCGTTATGGATGATCTGCCGGCTGTCGAGTGTCAGGCCGGCCGCCCACCCCACCTGCTGGGCGATGGCGCCGTAGGGTTGCTGGAGCTTGAAGACATAGTCGCTCCCCTCGGTGGTGATCTCACGCACGCCGACGAAGTTGGCGTTCCAAGTCGTTTCATTTTCGATTTCCACCTCGGTGGGATTGCGTACGATTCTGGGCAGATCGGAAATGTGGTATTTGATCCCGTCGGCCGCCACGCCGCTTTGCCAGGCCCAGGGGGCCTGGCCCGCAGTCACCGTGAAGGTGCCCCATCCGCCCCGGGCTTGGACCTTGGTTTCGGTATGGGCCATGAACGCGCGCCGGCCGTTCACGTACAGGGCACGGAGTTTCCGATCGCGTTGCAAGGGCGCCTGCCAGATGCCATCCTGGTAAGGCCGCCAGCCGGTCACGGCAATCCCGCCGGTGAAAACCGGTGTCGCCCCCGGGGCGGCACGATAGACGATCCGGCAGGTTCCGGACGCGGAATCCTCGGGGCCAAAAACCAGCGGGTCGGTCATCGGGTAGAGGCCGGCCGCGATGGTGACGGCAATATTGCCGGTCATGGTGGGAAGGGCGGCCCGCACGGCATCCCGGGCCCGGGCCAGGGTCTGGAAGGGCTGGCGCTCGGTCCCGGGGTTGGCATCCGCCCCGGCGGGAGAAACAAAATACTCCCGGTCAGCGCCTGCGGCCACAACCACGAACATGGCGATTGTGATAAGGGTGGCGAAATTTTTCACTGTCCGTCCCACTGGAAGCTCTGACCGGGCTTGAGCTCGATGGCTCGCTGCGCCGCTCCGTAGCGCAGGTGGGCGACCTGGCCTGTAACCGAACGCACCGTGGCGGAAGTCAATTTCCCGCCGTTCCAAGCCAGGTCCACTTCAAATCCGCCGCGGGCGCGCAGGCCCTTGCAGGTCCCGTTCGGCCAGGCCTTCGGCAGCGCCGGCAGGAGTTGAATCTCGTCGTTCTGGCTCTGCAGCACCATTTCCATGATGCCGGCGGGACCGCCGAAGTTGCCGTCAATCTCGAACGGTGGGCAGGAGTCGAATAGGTTCGGATAAGTGAGCCCGGGGCTTAACAGCATCTGCAGGAGTTGTAACGCGTGGTCACCGTCATGCAGGCGCGCCCAGAGGCAGATGCGCCAGGCCGTGCCCCAGCCGGTGGCTTCGTCACCCCGGATCTCCAGCGATTTCTTCACCGCGGCGGCAAGGGCGGGCGTGGTGTTCACGTCAATCTGCGCGCTCGGATAAAGCCCGTAGAGATGCGAGACATGGCGATGATGGATCTCCGGCGCCTGCAGGTCCCAGTCCTGCGGCCATTCCTGCAGCTGGCCGGCCTGGCCGACCTGCAATGGGGCCAGCCGAGCGCGGGCGGCGGCAACCTGCGCGCGGAATTCCTGGTCCGTGCCGAGGGTTTCCGCGGCGGTGACGCATTCGGCAAAGAGGTCGCGCAGAATCTCCATGTCCATCGTCGGTCCAGCACAGACGGTGTCACCGTGGGGGTGTGCATTCTCCGGGGACATGGAGGGGTTGGTCACGAGCCAGTGGGTGTTCGGATCCTCCACGAGCGTATCGAGGAAGAACTGGGCCGAGCCTTTCAGCAGGGGATAGATCCGCTGCAGATAGGCTCCATCCCGGCTGAACAGGTAATGTTCCCACAGCGTCTGACACAGCCACGCGCCACCCGTCGGCCACAAGCCCCACGGACCGTCGATCGGCGCGGATGCGCGCCAGAGATCGGTGTTGTGATGCACCACCCAGCCGCGCGCGCCATACATCTCCTGCGCCGTGCGGGCGCCGGTGTGGCTCAAGTCCTCGATCATTGCCTGGAGCGGCTCGACGCATTCGCCGAGATTGGCGGCTTCGGCGGGCCAGTAGTTCATCTCGGTGTTGATATTGATCGTGTATTTGCTCTCCCAGGGCGGGGTCATGGAATCGTTCCAAATGCCCTGCAAATTCGCCGGCTGGCTGCCGGGGCGGGAGCTGGAAATCAACAGGTAGCGGCCAAATTGATAATACAGCGCCGCCAGCTGGGGGTCATGGCCCTCGGCAAAATGCCGGATCCGCTCGTCGGTGGGCCGTTGCGCGGCGTCGCCGCTGTCGCCCAGGTCCAACGCCACGCGACGGAACAACCGCTGATGCGCCGCGGTGTGTGCGGCCAGAAGCGTGGCATAGGATTCCTTCTCGGCGGCGGCCAGCCGGGCCATGACGGCGGCCTCGGGATGGCCGCCGACATCCTGGTAATTCTTGTAGCTCGTGGCGGCGGCGATGAGGAGCGTGACAGAATCGGCCTTGGCCACGGAAACGGTGCTGCCCGCCGTGGTCGTCGTTCCGCGGAGCGCCAGGATTTTAACGCGCGCCTGAAACGTGAGCGCCGCCTTGATCCCCTCGGCCTCGGCGTTCACGCCGCGCAGCACCAGCGTATCGCCGAATTCAACCGTCACGTCCGCCCGCTGGGGCGTGACCATCCCGGCGGTGAAGGAAATGGCGCCCGGCTTGTCCGCGGTGAGGCGGACGACGATGACTTGGTCGACCGGGCTGGAGAAAACCTCCCGGGTGAACGTCACACCGTGAGCGGTGAAACGGGTTGTGGCCACGGCCGTGTCGAGATCCAGATCGCGGCGGTAATTTTCCACCGCAGTCAGGGTCGGAAAGTCCAGGAACAGATCGCCCACGGTTTCGTAGGGCAGCTGCTTGACCGGCTTGGCGAGAACCTTCGCGCTGATGAGACTCGCCGCCTCGACATATTTTCCGGCGAAGATGAGCCGGCGTACCTCGGGCAGCGCCGCTTTCGCGTCCGGGTTCACCGGATCATACGGCCCGCCCGCCCAGAGCGTGTCCTCGTTGAGTTGCAGATGTTCGCGATTCACCCCCCCAAACACCATCGCCCCGAGCCGGCCATTGCCGACCGGCAGAGCCTCGGTCCACTGGGAGGCGGGCTGACGATACCAGAGGATCAGCGGTTCCGCGGGGGCGGGGGCCGAGCCGGTGAATTGTATATCCGCGGCACCAAACAGATTGTTAAGACAGCCACTGACGAGCAGAAGACAGATAGCGCGGGGGATTTTCATGGTCATGGGATGTTGCTTGCGAACCGCAGTCCCACCGTTGAATGCCGCGGCCCCTGGGCGGGGCGGCGTCTCGAACGAGGAACCGGATCCGCGGAATGAAAGGGCTGGGTGCCCCGTCGGGGACTCGCCCCTCGGGCAGAAGAAAAATGGAAACACCCGGCCGCCCCGGCCGGCGCCGAGCGGAGGTGGTTAGGCGGAACTGCTTCCTCCGGGGCCATGCATGCGGAAATCAAATTGGGTTGCCGGGCGAAAATCCCGGCCGGTTCAGTTGGCTGCGAGCAGGTGTCTCAGGGTGTAGAGCTCAAGGGCCTCGTAGTCCCGTGCGTCGCGGTACTGCTGGACCAGCTTGCGGTCAAAAGAGTGCACTTTTTCCAGCAGCAGCAGGAACAGCTCTCGGCTCGTCTGCAGGTGCTGCGTTACGGGACTGCCCCGCTGGGTGCGGAAGGTCTTGACGTCAAGGCCGACGAATTCGCCATTCTTGCCGTAACCGTTGTCATCCAGCACCAGCACCTGGTTGAACGCTGCCCGGAGGTTCACGGCGCCAAAATTCTTGTCCTGATCGTATTTCAGCCCGTTCTGGTCATTGAGGTGCACGCTGCCGAGCTTGCCGTGCGCCAGGCAAAACGCCATCTCGTCGCTCGGATCCAGTCCGGCGAGAATCGCGTGCGCGCTTTCGATCAGAGCCTTGACCCGCGGCGGTTGCTGCGAGGCGTAGGCCAGGGCAATCGCGTGGCCGGCGGTGGGCACATACGCGAGATCGGTTGGTTCGTTGGGCTTGGGCTCGATCCATATTTCGATCTCCCGGTCATAGGCCAAAACCTTGTCGACCAGTTCGAGCAGTCGCTTGTAAGCCAGCTTGGCATCCTTGGCCTCGCGAACGTAGCTGCCTTCGCGGGCCAGCCAGAGCACGATCGCCTTGGAGCCGACGGCCCGCGCAATGTCGACGCAGACGCGGGTGCGATCCCATGCGTAGGCCCGGTCGGCCGCGCTGTTTGAGGTGTAGCCGCCATCAATCGTCTGTTCCGCGAACCACAGCCGCGGGGCGACAAATTCCGGCACCAGGCCTTGATTCTTCAGCCGGCGGCCCACCTCCCCGGCCTTCTGGAGCGCCTGGGCGGTCGTGAGCTTGGCCAGGTCTGGCACGACATCATCGTCATGGAACTGTACGCCGTCAAACCCCATGGTCTTGTACAGCTCGTATTTGCTTTCGTGCGCAAAGGCGGCGCGCACTTCAGGACCGAAAGGATCAGCACCTTCGCTGATATTCCAGGGCCCAAATGAAAAACGATAGGAGGACTTCGTTGACATGGGAAAACGGGGTTAGGGGAAGAAACCGACTCCGTTCAATCTTCGCACAAAGCCATTCTTGGTTCTATACCAATTGTCTCGGAAACTGCGTTAATAATCTCGCGGGAGGTGGCGGCGATTTGCCGGATCGTTTCGAGGAGCAAGACAAACGCGCGGCAAATCTGGCCGCCGAACAAAGGCGATACGCGTGGGCCCCGCTCTCGCCACGCGGTTATATTCCGCGGGTCCGTCGCCCCGGACTGCCGGGCGCAACGACCAGGAGCGCACCTCTTCGCGCCGCCGGTCCCGACGACCGCAGGCGACCAACAGCGCCGCCAGAAAAGCTCACGGTAACGCGAGCGTCTGCTCACCCGGCCGCAGCATGGTGCTCATGCCCTGCCAGACAAAGCACCCCGTGAGACCCGCCGGAAGCGTGATCCTGGCGCTGAGGCCACCTTGGCTCCGCCGCAAGGCCACCCGGATATCGCCCTGCGGGTGCGGCAGGGAACCTTCCGCCTGTTGCAGCCGCCCCAGGTGCGGTTCGATCCGCACCGACCCAAAACCCGGCGATGCCGGCTCGATCCCGAGGACCGTGGCGAGGAATTCGTACAGGGGCGAAGCACTCCACGCATGACAGTCCGACCGGGTCGGCTCCGGCTGTTCGGCAAAAGTCGTGAGACCCAGCGCCAGCATGTCATGCCAAGGCCCGAGCATCGCGAGATACTCGTCGCCCAGCCCCACCTGGTTCATCGCCCGGATCAGGTAGAAGCGGAAATAAGTCGTGCATTGGGTGAGCGAGGGGTCGACCGCCACGCGTTGCATCAGCTCGCGGGCCGCCTCCCCCTCGATCGCGCCGGCCAGAACGGCGAGTATATTGGCGTGCTGGCTGAAGTTTCTCTTCGCCGCCGTGTCGGCGAACATCCGGCGGGTTTCGTCCCAGCAGTGCCGCACGACGCTTTTGCGCAACCCCGCCGCCGCTTTTTCATAAGGGCGGGCCTGATCGTCCCGCCCCAGGGCGCGACACACCTCCGCCGCGTGCCGCAGGGTCATGGCCAGCTGCAGGGACACGACGCCGGATCCGCCTTCCCGCGTGCCCGCGGGCGCACCCCGGTTGCCCTTCTCCTCGCTCCCGACCCATTCCTCCGCCCAATCGACGAAGGTCCAGAAGCACAGGGGCCCGAGCAGGCCGGTCTGCGGATCGATCCGCCGCTCAAACCAGGCCAGCGCAGCGCCCATGCCGGTCAGGCGAGCCCGCAGGAACGCATCGTCCTGACGGTGCCGCCAATAATCATGGATCATGTCGACCCAAAACAGCGCGAAGGTGTTGATGAACTGCGGAGTGGCCGACGGATAGCGGCTCTGCGTCATGCCCTCCGGAATCCGCGAGTGGTCAAACTGCTCGATGGCATTTCGCATCAGACGGTCGTCGCCCGCCATATAAAGCGAAATCAGGCTTTGGATGCGCGTGTCGCCCACGTACTGCAACTGCTCGTAGTACGGACAATCGGTATAGGTCTCGAAGGCGCACAGCCGGGCGGTCCGCCAGCCCACCTGCCAGATCCGGGCCAGCGCGGGATCGTCACTGGTGAAGGTGGCACGCTGCCGAAACGGGTAGGCGGTAAATATCCCCTGCAGATCCTCCACCACCAGGGCCTCGTCACCCGCCTCGACCGCGAGCTGCAGGTAGCGGTAGGTGCGGAAATCCAGCGGGGCGAAAAGCCGGTGGGGGCCGCCATCCGGATGAAATTCATCCGTGCGCCCAAGGAGCTCGCGCTGCGCAATCTCGTCCCGGTTGCCCTTCAGCCCCTTCTGGTCGAACAGCGCCTCGGCATAGGCGAGCGTCACCCGGCCGCCCCGGCCTCCGCTCAACGTCAGTTGCGGAAAGGCGTTGGTCACAAATCCCTGGTCCAGCAGCACCGTCGCCTTCGCATGGGCCGGCACCGTCAGCGGCGCCGTCCCCTCGACAAAACCCGCCGCGGGCTGGGCGCCGCTTGAGCGCCTCACCCGGGCGAGCCGCTGCGGCGTTTCCTCCATGAGGGGTATCGTCCGCGGGACGAGCCACCAGCTCACCTCCGAGCCCCAGCCGTACGGGGTGCCGGGCTCGACTGGCCGGGCCGCGGACCAGGCCGAGTCGTTGAACTCTGCCGCCATCCAGCCCCACGGGTGCCGCGCGGCGTCCACGCGGTCGCCCGGACCCGTGACAATGTAACCCTGGAGCCGCACCTGGCCGAGCGGGATGGGCTGATAGGCGTCGTCCCGGGAAGCTTTCCAGCTTTCATTCGTATCCACGAGCTCCTCCGCCGCGGTGTCACCCTGCAGCAGAAAACCGGTCTGCCGGCTCATGATCGCGTACGGTGCCTCCTCCCCGTAACTCCAGACCTGCGCGGCGAGCACATTTCTCCCCGGGCTCAACCAGGGCGCGAGGTCGACGCTGTCATAGCGCCAGTGCATGGGATCGCTCCGCTGCGGGCCGAAGCTGACCGAGTGTCCGTTGACAAAAAGGCGGTAGCGCGCATCGCCCGTCACATGCACTACGAAGTGCGCCGGGCGCAGGCCCAGGTCGAACCCCTTGCGAAAGAGATAAACCCCGTACCCATTCTTGGGCGCAGCCGGCAGCGCAATCCAGCTGGCCGGCCACCGTTCGCTCAGTCGGCACGGCGCCGGCACGGGCAACCCGCTGCCCGCATCGTCCGCGGGCGGTGCCTGGCCGCCCACGGCGAATCGGATATTAGGAGAAGACCAACAGCGGGGAGGCGTGTTCATGGGGCCGGCGGAGCGGACTTGGGGGCGGGAAATTGGAAACAACCGCCGGACCTGACCATCGCACAATGCCGTTGGTGATGCTATACGTATTGTCTCGGATGCTGCGTTGAATGTCTCACGTCCGGCGATCCCGGAATTCCGACCAGCCCGGGCAATATTCCGGGCTTGGGGCGCGTTTTCAGCGCTTTCGCAGGTTTCGATTAAACTCCGGGACGCCCCGGGTGCACACCTCGCTTCTCCCAGGCCGCGCAATGAATACTTCCCCATGAAAAAAACTTTCGCGTGGGTTGTTTCGGCATCGGGCGGGAGGCCTGTGCACCTCACCACCGTGGCGCAGAGGCCGCCGGCGGGCTTTGATCGGCCGCATCGTCCGGCTGCAGGGTGCCGGTGATCTCGAAGTGATATTGCCCCGCCGGCACTTGTACGGTCGTGCCGGCGGCTTTTCCGTTCATCGTGATCGGCGCCGGCGCCGGCCAGCCCTTGAAACGATAGGCCGGCAAGGAGATGGTCGCTCTGGCGCCGGCAGGCACGGTCACGTCGAGGGTGAATTTCGCCGGCGTGATGGCCCACGATACTGCGACGTCGCCGTGCGGCGTCGGTACGCGGCCTTGGGCCCAGGTGAGATCGCAGAGTTGCGGGCGGATGGCGATCATGTCGAAACCTGGCGAGGCCGGTTCCACGCCGAGCACGCGGCCGGACATTTGCACCAGCGGCGCGGAACACCAGCCGTGGCTCAGGTCGCCGCTGTCCCACATCTCGCGGAAGGACTGGGTTTCCGGCACGACCTGCCAGCGCCGCATCTGGGCGGTGCCATATTGCTCGAATTTGCCGGCGTGGGCGATGGCCTGGAAAATCCAAAACATGAACCACGGCTGGGTGTTCAGCGGCTTTTCGGACATTATCCGGTCGACGATGGCGCCTTGCTGCGCTTGCGGGGCCAGATCATAGAGCACGGCCAGCATGTTCACGTGCGGACTGAAGGTCTCGATATTCGTGTCCGCGGGGAGCCATTCATGGGGTTTAACCGAGGTCACGAAAGGTTTGCCGTCGCGGTACAACCCCTTGTCCGCCACCCAGAGTTCGCGATTGAACGCGGTGGCGATCTCGCGCCGGAGGGCGGCGTATTTATCCGCACGCGCCTCATCGCCAGTCAGCATCGCCACTTGCGCGGCTAGGTCCAGGCCGTGGTAGTAAAACGCGGTGAGGTAGCCCTGGCCGATCACTGCTGGCGGATGATGACAGGGGAAGCCCCCGATGGTCACCCAGTCCATGAACATGTAATTCGGCGCCTCGGACAGGATTCCGTTCCTCCCGCGCCACGTCGCGTAGGTGTCCATCAATTCATGCACATAAGGTGCCATCTCCACCACCAGTGACTTGTCGCCGGTGAACCCGTAGTAATCCATCAGCATCTGCAGCCACCCGATGGAATAGCTGGTGTGAAAGTTGTGGTAATTCTCGTCCTTCAGCAGCCAGGCAAACTTCCGGATGTCCTGCCGTGTGAGCCACGGCTGGGCGAAGGCGTAGTCGTTGACCACCGATTCGATGACGTAGTCACCCGGGTCGCTGATCGGCTCCTGATGGTTCGGCGAATCCAGGTGATGGGTCTGCAGGCAGATCTGGACGGCCCAGCGGGATACGCTCCAAATGCGGTTGAGGGCGGGGTCGCTGCAGGCAAACGTCCCCTTATATTCGAGCGGCTGCGACGTGAAGTTGGCCCCGGCGTCCAGGATTTCCACCGGCTCGGTGACCTGGGTGAGGGTGACCGTGTAGGCCGGCACGATTTCCGTCATGTAGGGGAATTCAAAATACTGTTCCCCTCCGTCCAACCACACCTTCGCGGTGTGCTCGCCCTTGATCGTCACCAACGCGCCTTTGCCGCCTTTGAACTTCAGCGTGGGGTACGCGCTCAGCACCCGGTCGAACACGACCTTGAAGCTGCCGTCGTGCGTGAACGTCTGGTTCTCCGGCAGCCCCTCGTAACGCAACACCGGATAACGCGCTTCCATCAGCGGTGGAATCTCGCTCGGCACCAACGGCACCCCCAGGTCCTGCAACTCTTGACTGGCCGGCCAGGCTGAATCGTCAAACCCCGGCAGCCGCCAGCCCACCGGTTCCTGGCCGGGGGCATAGATGCCGGCCGCGGGGAATTGCGCGGCCGGCAGGGAATGCCAGCTGGCATCCGACAGGACCGTTGTCTTCCGTCCGCCTGCGGTGATTTCCGCCTCGAAGAGAAAGCCCGGCCGGCGGGAGACGGTGAAGTTGATCGGCCACTCCCGGAATACTTCGGCCGCGATGACGTTCACGCCCTTCGTGAAATAGGGGGTGAGATCGCGCCCATCGTAAAACCAACGCCCGGTCCCACCGCCGAAATAATCACGGCCTTGGTCAACCGGGCCGCGCGCCACCAGCCGGCCGTTGATGTAGAGTCGGTATTTCGCATCCGCCGACAGCCACGCTTGTACGGACTGTGGTGTGTCGGCCAGAACGACCTCATTGCGGAACATGGCGACGGCGGGCCGGCCGTTTCCCAGCCAGATCCATTTTGCCTGCCAAGCCGCGGGCTTGGCTCCGGCAGGACGATAGTCATAGCCGCTGGTATGCACCCCTTGGGCATCCACCGTCACCTTCATGCCGGGATTATCGATGGGTCCGCGCGGGTCGCTCGTGACCGCCGCCAGGCTTTTAGGACCTGCAAACAAGGGGGACAAGACGACGAGGAAAAACCTGCGGAGCTTTTGGGGAGGGGTCATTTTTTGAACAGCCAACTGGAGGTTGATCGGCCGGTTGATCGGCCCGCTTGCTAGGGGCCTCTGCGCCGGCCAATCTTGTGCAGATCGGCATGCGCGAAAACCCGAACGGAGATTCGCCGCCGGAGCGAGGAAGGCTTGGTTTTCCCCTGGCCTCGTTCGGTTCGTCGCGGAATTGCGCCGGCTTGCTGCCGAGGGCAGAGGACACGTCCAGGCAGACCCTCGCAGAATGCCATCCTCGTCTCTACGCCAATTGTCTCGGAAGCGGCGTGGAATGTCTCACGTGAAGCGATGGCGACGAGGCCTGATCGCTAGGCCTCGTCCGGTGGTGCCGGCGCGCAATCTCGGTCGGCGAATGGGGGGCCGTGCGCCGAGCTTCCGTACGAGGCGCAAAACGAGAGGAATCATGCGGGGTATCGGGCAGGGCATGCGAGAGGGATCCACCGCAAAGGCGGGGGGCTGGCCGGGTGCGTCGTGCCGGACGCGCCACCCCGCGGGACCGGGTGAGCGAGAACAGCGACCGTTTCCGGTCCGTGATCACACCCGCCCTGCCGGGTTTGAGGGTCCTTTCATCAACGATCTTGAAGTCGAGGGACCCACGGAAGCATCGCCTGGACAGGGGAGCAGGATCTGGCGGTCCGCCGCGGTCGCCGCCGGCCCTCGTTGCCCACGCCGCGATAGCCGCCGGGGTGCCGCTCGGTTTCGAGGAAGTTTGGCCGGCAGGAAAGTTCCTGCCCGGAGCGGACGCAGGGCGGCCCGTTTGCCCGAAGTTACCAAGGCCGCAAGGATGCATTGTATCGCGTAGAGTCTGGAATGGGCACAGCGGTGAGTTATCAGGAGTTGTCTTGCATCGGTACAACGGGCAGGTAGACGCCTTACCCAACCTCGAGGATTTAAAGTTTCATGTCCATTGTCCGAGAAAGAATCTACCTCCCCAGTGGGCAGTTGTTCCGCCTGTTACACTGGTGCGAGAATCTGCACGACGTGGAACTGGTGCAATCACCGCGGGAGCGGTTGCACATCGAAGGGGAGGGGAAGCATTGGCATTATCACGAGGCGTTCGAGCTGACCTATTTCGAATCGGGCGAGGGTACCCGCTTTGTGGGTGACCGCATCCAACCGTTCCAGCGCGGCGATCTGGTTCTGCTTGGGTCCAATCTGCCGCATTATTGGCACACGCGCGGGCGGTCGACCGGCTGGTCTCTGCAATGGCATTTGCCGGCGGCCCACCATTTCTGGGCGTTTCCCGAAACCAAGATGATCGCCGCCTATTTCAAGAGCGCGGCGCGCGGCATTCAGTTCCACGGCCGCACGGCCGAGCTGCTGGCCCGGGAGTTGCGCGCACTCGCGGACACGGAGGGACTCGCCCAACTCGGACTGCTGTTTCGGCTGTTTGCGCTGGCCGCCGAGGCCACGGAAAAGGAACGGGAGTTCATTTCCGCCAATTCGTTTTCGCTTTCCGCGGTCTCACTGCACCAGACGGCCATGCAGGCCGCCATCGGGTTTCTCCTGGCAAACTTCAAGAAGGATATCCGCTTGAGTGACCTTCTCAAGGTGACCCGCATGAGCCGGCCGACATTTTCGCGTCAGTTCAGGATTCACTCCGGTAAGACGCTGAGCCAGTTCCTGCAGCAGATCCGCCTCGACGCCGCCTGCCGGGAACTGGCCGAAACCGATAACGCGATCATCGATGTGGCCCTCGGCAGCGGGTTTTCCCAAGTTTCCTTTTTTAACCGTGTGTTTCGCCGCGTGCTCAAGTGCAGTCCCACGGATTACCGGCGCCGTTGCCAGCGGCGCAAAGCCGGGGGCAGGACCGGACAGTAAGGCAGGCCGGCGTGACGCCGGGCGCGGCCGGAAGGTGAAGGCGGGCTGGCGTTTGGAGGCAGCGGACCGAGCGGGTATATTGCCGTCCGGGGAAAATTCCGCCAGCGCGTTGCTGGTCGGAACAGGCACGCGCCGGCCCCGGCAGGCCGGGAAAAAATTCCGGCGCCACCCTGCTTGAGCGCGGTTTTCGGATTTTTCGTCCTCCGGAAAACGCCTCAATCCCGCGTGAGATTTTCAACGCAGCTTCCGAGATAATCAGTGTAGAGGCACCAAAGTTATTCTGCGAAGATGGGGACAGTTTAGTGCCCAAACCCCAATTTCGCCAACCACGTTCACCCCTGCAAGTGCGCTGCTTCTGACTGGCCCAAGCCGTCGGCGCACGGGCAAGAATAAAATTTGAGTCCAAAGCTCAGTCAGCCAACCCCAACCCAAATCCAGTCATGAAAATCAGCAGAACTACATGCAGGTGGTTCGCGGCGATGTCCTTCATCGCCTTTCTCCATCCGGCATTCCTCGTCGCCCAAGCGACTACCCCCTCGGCCGATCAGAAGGATAAAGACAAGAGCTCGGACACGGTAACGCTCGATACGCTCACGGTTGTGGGCACCGGCACCGAGATCCGCGGCATTGACCCGATCGGCACGAAAGCCATGATATTTGACCGGTTTACTGTCGAAAAAACGGGCGCACTCAATGCGAACGACTTCCTGGCTTCCATTCCGCAAACCGGCTTGTTCAACTCGCTGCCGCAGCCCACGGCGGATTTTGGTCTGCCCATCACGCGGCCAAACATCCGCGGTATCGGCAACTCGGGTGCCAGCACCACCCTCGTCTTGCTCGATGGTCATCGGCTGGTCGGTGCGGGCTTCCTCGAAACCGTGCCTGACGCCACCATCATTCCTCCGGGCATGATCGAGCGGGTTGAAGTCCTCGCGGACGGCGGCTCCCCCCTCTACGGATCCGACGCCGTCGGTGGCGTCATCAATTTCATCACCCGCAAGAGTTTTGATGGGACCAGCTTGCTGGCGCACTATGGCGTCGCAAACGGCTATTATGCGACCGACGCCAACCTGACCCAGGGTTGGTCCTGGACCGGCGGTTCAGCGGTGATTTCGTATGCCTACACCAAGCACTCGAATCTCTCGGGGGCGGACCGAAGCTATGACACCAGCAATCAGGCGCCCAACGGAGGCAATGACGGGCGGACGACGAATTCTGTCCCGGGCAATATTTCGGTCAACGGCGTGAACTACAACCCGACCACCTTCCAGCCGGGCACGACACTGCGCGATTCGGCCAAGTTCGGGGACCTCTATCCGCAGGAGGAACAGAATAGCGTCTACGCGACCCTGACCCAAAAGTTCAACGACACCGTCAGCTTTGATTTCCATGCCTACTGGTCGCAGCGCCATGAGCTGATCCTCGGAGACCAGGGTGCAATCTCGGGCTCGATCGACTCGACGAATCCTTTCTTCCACTCGATCACGGGCGAAACCTCCCAGGGCGTCGCCCTGAGCCTTGCCCCCGTGCTGGGCAACTGGACGAAGACGCCGGGTCTCTACAGTTCCATGGGCGCAACCGGCGAGTACATCTTCAAGCTGGCCGGGGACTGGGAGATTCGGCTGCCCCTTAATTTCGGCTACAGCATCAATCGGAATGACCAGCAAGGCCTCGACCAGAGTGCCGTGGCGGCCGCACTGGCCGGCACCACGGCGAGCACCGCGCTCAATCCCTATAATCCGGGCAAGACCAGCCCGGCGGTCATCGCGGCGATCGCCGACCACACCGACCTCGCCTGGGGCCGGCAGGAACTGGCCGAATTGCAGGCGGTCGCCGACGGCACCATCGCCAACCTGTCAGGCGGCGCCGCCAAACTGGCGTTCGGCGGGGAAGTGCAATACAGCTCACTCTCGGCCCACCGCATCAGCGGGCGCTACAATACAAACGACGGAGAGGCCTCCGCCGCCGCCTCGCGCAGCAGCCAGGCGGCGTTTGTCGAGTTCGCCCTTCCCCTGATTGGGAGAAACAACAGCAGCGCGATGGCGCAGACGTTGAAACTGTCGCTCTCGGATCGATTCGACAACTACTCCGATTTTGGCAGCACGAACAATCCCAAGCTCGGCATCAGCTGGGTGCCGGTTTCAAGCCTGAGTTTTCGGGGTAATTACGGCACGGCCTTTGTGGCGCCCAGCTTGGCCGATACGAGGGGCGGCTTTGATACCCGCACCGGTTGGGTTCCGGTCAGTCCGTGGACGCCGCCGGGTGCGCCGGCCGGCAGTTTTTTCCGCCCCACGCTCATCATGGCCGGTTCCAATGGCAACCTGCAGCCGATGAAGGGCAAGACCTGGTCATTCGGGGCCGATTGGACGGTCAAAGCGATCGACGGCCTGATGCTCAGCGCCACTTATTGGAACGCCCACTTCACGAACGACATTCATATCACCCCGTTTTTCGACCCGGTATTGTTCAGCAATCCAGGTTTCGCAAAATACTACACGATCAATCCCACCGAAGACCAGCTGAAGCAGATCCTCGGCAGCCAGCCCTTGGTGGGCTGGCCGACCACGAACCTCGATCAGATCTACGCCAGCGGTCAGGCGCCCTATATCGTGCTCGACGCGCACCGGCATAACTTTGGCATCGTAAACACCGATGGCGTCGACCTGACCGTCAGCTATTACAAGCACACGGGGTTTGGCGCCGTCCATGCGGACTTCAACGGCACCAAGACACTGAATCACGAGACCACACCGTTCGTCGGCGGGGTGACTTCAGACGACTTGGCCTCTTCGACCCGGTTCCAGTTTTCGGGTTCGGCCGGTGCCCGGTTTGGGCGGCTGGACACGACGATCTCCATCAAATACACCGGCGGCTATCCCCTCGCCGGCTCCGCAACCCAGACAGAGATCGCGGCGTTTCATCCGGTCGACCTCTTTTTCAGCTACGACATGGACAAGATGGCCGGCTGGACCCGCAACATGAAGCTCACGCTGAATGTCACCAACGTGTTTGATATCACTCCTTCGCTGTCCAACATCTCCGGCAACGGCATCGGTCTCGGTGGCACCTTGGGCCGCTTCACCATGCTCGGTATCGAGAAGCGTTTCTGAGACCGCTTTAGGGTTAACAGATCGGGTCCACAAAAACGCTCCGGCCAGCATGCCGGAGCGTTTTTTCCGAATCTCCCTACTCGTACCGTGCAGGACTGACTGCGACAACTCCCGACAGGCCCATATTGTGCAGCTTTAAATCCCGGTTTGCTTGGACGAAAGCGGCGGAGCTTAGGCATCGTCTGGGCCGGATCAGGGACGCATCACCGCCACTTAAACTAGGAGAACGAGCATGAGCCATATTATCTCACGTAGGGCGTATTTGCAGATGTTGGCCGTCAGCGCCGGGTGGGCCGCCACCCGGGCGGTGGGGTCCGGCCAGGAAGCGAAGGAAGGGAAGGGAATGCCCGCTCCCACGCAATCCCTCTACGAAAGGCCCCCGGACCACGAGCGGCGCATGCAGTGGTGGCGCGAGGCCAGGTTCGGGATGTTCATCCACTGGGGCTTATACAGCATCCTGGGCCGCGGAGAATGGGCGATGGTCATGGAAGACATCCCTGTGACGGAATATGAGCAGCTGGCCAAACAGTTCAACCCCCGCCCCAATGCCGCCCGCGAATGGGCGCGCCTGGCGCGCCAAGCCGGCATGAAGTACATGGTGATGACCACCAAGCATCACGATGGCTTCTGCCTCTTTGACTCCAAATGGACGGACTATAGTGCTCCCAAGCAGGCCGCCGGTCGCGACCTGGTGCGCGAATATGTGGAGGCGGTGAGGGCCGAAGGGCTGCGCGTCGGATTCTACTTCTCTCTCATGGACTGGCACTCCGCTGACTGGGCGGTGTGCCAGACCGATGCGGCGGCGCGGCAAAGGTTCGTGAACCGCGTCCACGCCGAACTGCGCCAGTTGATGACCGAATACGGCAAGATCGACGTGCTCTGGTACGACGGGGCCTATCCGCTCGACGCCGAGGGTTGGAGATCTCCGGAAATGAACGCCATGGTCTTCGAGCTGCAGCCTGACATCGTGATCAACAACCGCAGTTGGATTGCGGGCGATTTTTCCACACCGGAGCAGTCGATCGAGGCCGCCAAAGGCGATTGGGAGTCATGCATGACCCTGAATGACCACTGGGGTTATGGCGCCGCCGACGATAACTGGAAGTCGCCCCGGACGTTGGTATCCAACCTGGTGAAATGCTCGCAGGACGGAGGGAATTACCTGCTGAACATCGGCCCCAAGGCGGATGGCTCCGTGCCGGAGCCCAGTGTCCGCATCCTGCGAACGGTGGGCCAATGGCTGGAGAGAAACAGCCCGGCGTTCTACGGCATAACGAAAGCGGACATCACCTACGGCGACGGGGTGTATTTCAGCCGGAAGGGGAACGAGATTTACTTCTACATCCACTCCTGGCCCGGTTCGTCACTCACGATTGGCGGCATCCGCGAGCAGCCCAAGTCAGCTAAATTCCTGGCCTCCGGCCGCGAGGTCAAAGCGCAGCTTAACGGCAGCCGGTTGGTCTTTACCGATCTGCCCCTTACGGCGCCGGACAATCCGGTGACCGTGATCGTGGCGGAGTTCGCCACGGCCCCCGTGCAGGATTCCGCCGCCGTTCGCATCGTCGAGCCTTTCTTGAAACTGATACACGAGCAGAAGGCAAAGGGTTGGAGTTGAGCAGCCATCGGACCGGTGGCCTTAAACGTCTGGCTGCGCTGGTGGGTTCGCCGGCTGGCGGACTCTTAGGCCGATTCGGGTGGGCGTTTGCCAGCTCGATTGCCACCCTGCCGCCTTCGACGAGATCACCTGCGCGCATGACCAAAGCATCTTGCCGGATTCACCGCACGGTGGACCGGCCGGATTTCCGACCGGGGTGGTAAATCCGGTCCGCGACGCGATCGCGCTGGAGACGGGAAACCCAATCCGATGCCGACCACACCGCCCGAAAGGGGCGCAGGAAAAACGGGCAAGACAGGTTACCGCCCGGCTGAGATATTACACGCAGCTAACGAGACGATTGGTGTAGAGCAGCCGGCGGCCTTCTGCGAAGATCAAGTTCCGGAGGGGTTCAAACCCTCGTGGCCAGAAACCCTCCGGACGCGCTGCCGAATGAACGAAGCCAGGAACAGCGACCTTGCCCCACTGCTTTAACCCCACCCATGTCCCCGCGATTTCCTGCCGGAGTTTGCCACATCGTGATGGCCGCGGCGCGGACCGAGGAATGGCAAGCCCCGTCTTTTGCATGAGAACCCGGTCTGCGATCATTTGCTTTCTGCTCGGCTTCGCGGGGATCGGGGCCCACGCCGTCAACCCGCCGGAAATGGAGCGCGAGCGGCGGGTCGCGCGGGCGGACCTGGACTACGCCACGCCGGTCACGCACAGCGAAGAAGGCATGCCCATCGGCAACGGCCGCACCGGGACCCTAGTCTGGACGACTCCGGCCGCTTTGCACTTCCAGATCAACCGGGTGGACCTCTTCTGCATGGGCAACAACAGCCGGAGTTTTCCCTTCGGACATAACGCCTATTCGAGCGGGTGCGGCTATGTGGACCTGAGCCTGGAGGGTTATGGCGATGACATCTTCACGGGGAGTGCATTCAAGCAGCACCTGTCGGTGAACGATGGCCTGACGACCGTGACCGGCAATGGGGTCATCTCTCGGGCCCTCGCCTGGAACGACGGTGACGTCATCGCCATTGAAACCGATGATCAGCGCGACCAGCCGGCGGCGGTCAACATTGACCTGCGCCTGATGCGCTACCGCATGGATTATGTGCCCCAGAAGAGCTACGAGCTGTTGAGCCGTCACGCCACGCAGGTGAAAACCGGGGCACACACCGCCGGGTCGCGGCTGGAAATCCGCGACGGAAGAATAATCCTGGTCCAGGAATTCCGCGAAGGGGATTTCTACAGCGCCTCGGCCGTGGCGATCGGGGTGACCGGACGAAAGGGCCAGGCAACCTACCACAACGAATCGACGGTGCGGCTCTCGCTGGCACCCGGCCGGGGAAGGTTCACGACCCTGATGGCGAGCGCAGTGAGCTACGATCCGAAGGTGGATGTGGCCGGTCTGGCGCTGCAACAGCTGGCGGCGGCCGCCGGCCGGCAGTTCGACGAGCTGTTGGCCGACAACCGTCGCTGGTGGTCCGACTACTGGTCGAAGTCGACGGTGCAGCTGCACAGCGCCGACGGGGCGGCGGACGCGGTCGAGGCGGGTTATACCTACTTCCTCTACATCATGGGTTCTTGTTCCCGGGGAACCTATATGCCACGTTTCTGCGGGATGCTGTGGGGCACGCACGGCGACCTGCGCATGTGGGGTTCGGAGTATTGGTGGCACAACCAAGGGACGTATTACAACGGGTTGGAGCCGGCCAACCGGCCCGAACTGCTGGAGCCCGTATTTTTGACTTACGGCCGGAATTTCGACTCGTATGCCCGGGCCGCCCGCCAGCAGTGGGGCAGCCGGGGCATTTGGATCCCCGAGACGTCCTGGTTCGACGGCCTCGAGGATCTGCCGGAGGTAGTCGCCACGGAAATGCGCGGGCTGTATCTGGGGCAGAAGCCGTGGACGGATCGCTCCGCCGAGTTCATGGATTATTCTCAGGGCAAGAGCGGCCTCGACAGCCGCTGGAATTGGCGGCTTCTGCCGGATGCACGCGCCGTCCAAACGGACGGCAAGTTCGGTCCCGTGGCCTGGACCTCGCACATCCTGTCGAGCACGGCGAAGATCGCCTACGTTTACTGGCAGCACTATGCGTACTCGCTCGACGAAGGCTGGCTGCGGGCGCAGGCCTATCCGGTGATCAAGGGGGCGGCCGAGTTTTATCGCAATTATCCGAATGTCGCCAAGGCCGCCGACGGGAAATATCACATCCGGCACGTGAACAACCATGAAAGCGACTGGGGCAGCAACGACACGCCGGAGGAACTGTCGGCGATGCACGAGATTTTCCCCCTGGCGATCCGGGCCTCCGTGATTCTCGGGGTGGATGCCGAAATGCGTCCACTTTGGCAGGAGATGCTCGATAACCTGGCGCCGATTCCTCCCGCCGCGGAACCGGCCGAGTATTACGATTTGTGCACCGTGGGAACCGCCGATGAGGCCTTGCGCCAGAACGTGCTCAGTGACTTCCAGCGGCGCTACCCAAATGGCATGGAAAAGATCACCGAGATGACCGACGGCAGCACGCTGTCCCGGCTGCCGGTTGCCGCCGCCCACCTCGGCTGGGCCGGAAAAATTCAGCACATGTTGCCGGCCCTGGCCCGGTCTCTCCATGTGGAGCAATTGGACTATGCCGGTCGCGGCGAGTGTGACGTGGGAGTGTTGCGCAACCGTCTGGCGCTGGTGGAAGGTCCCGGGGCGATTGAATGCGAAAGGCTGGGCATGCTTTCGCAGGCACTGCACCTGTCCTTGCTGCAAAGTGTTCCGCCGGCCCCGGAGAAAGAGGCGGTCAACTACCTGTTCCCCGCCTGGCCCAAGGAATGGGATGCCCGGTTTAGCCTGGCAGCGCGCGATGCCTTTATCATCAGCGCCTCGCAGCAGAAAGGCCGGGTCGAGTTTGTGGAGCTTCTATCGAAGAAGGGTGGCCCCTGCCGGGTACAGAACCCTTGGGACCAGGCGGAGCTTTCGCTTTACCGCAACGACAAGGAAGCGGGCACGGTTTCCGGCCGGCTGCTGGTCATCACCACGACGGCGGGAGAGACCGTAACGCTGGTGCCCAAAGGAGCATCTCTGCCCGCCCGGTGATTCCATCTTCACGCCTAGCCACTATCTCATATGCTTTGCCCCACCGCCCCACAGCGGAGGACTCAGTCTAGAGGTGAAACTGGTTTGAATCAGGGCTGATCGTCATCCGTCCTAAAAGGCGAGGCAGGCAACCCGGCTTGATTGAACAAGTTCACGTCCGGTGCGCTGGCCCAGCCGTAGCGCACGGCGACCGGTGCCGGCACGGTATCGCTCGAGACTACGACAGTGCGGCCCTTGATCTCCGCCTTCGCCGGGACAAATTTTCCGTCCGCACCGGCGATGGTGAAGCCCCTCAGGGCGCCGCCTTGTGCGACCAGTCCGCCGTCCGTGTGGGTGAAGGAGATGATCGCGCGGTCACGCTTGACCTTCATCGTGGCGAATAGCGGGCCGGAGTATTCAATTTTCTCCCCATAGGCCAGCGCCCGCGCGGCCAGCGCCAGCCGCTCACCCACCGGAGCCTTTTGCGCGGGATGCATGTCGTTGGCATCGCCAATGTCGGCGGTGCCGATCATCGCGGTGTGGGGTGATTTTTGAAGCGTGAGCAGCTGCGCCTCGCGAATTTCCGGCGTCCAATACTTGGACGGCGCGATCTGGACGAAGAGAAACGGCAAATCACCCCGGCCCCAGCCCCGCCGCCAGTCGGCGATGAGCCGTGGAAACAGCTCGCGGTATTGCCGGCCGCGCTCGCAGTTGGATTCACCCTGATACCAGATGATGCCCTTGATCGGGAACGATTGCAGCGGCGCGATCATCGCGTTGAACAGTCCGGTCGGCTTGTTCTTGTGCGACTCAAGGTCGCCGGGAAATCCCGGCATCTTTTCCACCGTTTCGACCGCACCGCGAAAATCCGGCATGGCCTTCAGCGCAGCCGCACTGGTCCACGCCTCGGCCGTCGTGCCGCCCA